>OGGI01000181.1_pt1 | contig 73636 bp, 62 predicted proteins | sample 1571051 | NCBI WGS metagenome assembly OGGI01 (sample SAMEA2582075, study PRJEB24529) | metagenome | biome: Human gut stool | place: China | collected 2011 | reverse complement strand
CATGCGGCTTCGTGCCGCTTCGTCAATCTCGGCGCAATGCTCAAAGAGCTTGTCGAATAGCGCCAGCTCATTGAACAGTATCGGACGGTGCATTTTCAGCTACGCCTTACCTGAAGTAAATAACCTACCCAATGATGAGACAATAGCTGCCATGAAAGAAGTAGACGAAATGCGTAAGCATCCTGAACAATATCCATCCTTCACTTCCGTTGATAGGATGTTTGACGTGCTCTTTAAAAGTGAAGATTCTGACGAAGTTCACTCCGCAGGATAATTTTAATAATACCCATAAAAAAAGAGCCTATCATGTGCCTAGTGCCTCTGATGCATCAGATCCTTTGGCTAACGTCCGAAACGTCCATGAAAATAGCTCTTTTTTCTAACTTTGAGTGCCACAGGGTTCCTGCATGGGTCCGTTACCCACCGCAACCAATTACCTGTTGTGCACGTGACAGGAATTACACTTGATATAAATATACCCTACTTTACTTACTGTGTAAATATACCGTAAGTATAATTCGCCTGTCACATTTCCTTTTTTCTGTACCATGGATTTGCTTTACGTGCATACAATTTCGCTCCGTACTTCGTATAATCCGCATCCACATTTTTCTATCAGATATTTCTCACCTTTTTCATTTAATTCGTTGCATCTCTTTTCTGCCTTCTTTTCGGATGTCCAAACAGAATCAATTTCAAAATATTCGTCCCATTGCAGCAACAGCAGATCACTATATACACCATTTTCATCCTGTCTACTTCCTTTCCAATACAAAAGGGATAGGGCAATTAAATTTCCCTAAATTTGGACTTACTAATGGAAACCAGGTAATCATCCACGCCTTTCACGTTTTCTGCCCAGTTACCGTCTGTATCCGTATCCCAGGTAAGCGTCTTACCCTGAAGGCCAAGCTCCTTGCAGATCTCGGCAAGCTTATTGCAGCCACGGTTGATATTATCCCGCTTGATCTGCTTTTTTTCACAGGGAATACGCTGCTTCTTCCAGTCCTTACGATAACAGGGACATTCCTTACAGTTTTCACTGTAATCCCCCTGGCAGACCGGTCGAAGCAGCTTGTCCATGTCATAGGCTTCATAGAGGAACCCGGTTCCCAGCTCTTTCATCTCATTTAAGACTGGCATCAGGTTTGCTGACTGGTTGACTCCGGGAACACACAGGAAGGTTCTTCCGGATAACGCATGGGCCAGATCTCCTTTTAATGGTCCTTCCGTAACAAATACCGTCTTATCTCCCGGCTTTCCCACGAAATGCACAGGGCTTCCGGAAGTCGTCCCTCCTTCAAAGTTGACGCTGGACAACCAGATATACTTTCTGCCATCGTAAGGGTGATCTAATCTAATCTGTACGCCGGTAATGAGTCCATCCGGATTTTTCACCGGGATCATAAAACCGGAGGCTTTTCTGTTAAAATAGATCGTCCATTCTCCGTCCTTATCCCTGTAAAATCCCGGAACGCCTTCTACCGTGCATCCTTCCTCGATCAACCGCTTGGTAAGCTTTTTATAGCCATATACCGGAGTACTCTTATACCCATTTGCTTCAATCTGTTCTTCCGTGAATCCACGCTTTAACAGACTGTCTTTGTGGCAGTCTGCCAGGATCAGCATCTCAAACAGCCTGGTATAAGTCTTATGCTTTACGGCATCTTCTGCCATTTCTGCATTTGTGATCTGCGGCTTGGTGCTTTCTATCTCTCTTCTATGGATCTGCTCTCTCTTAAATGCACTTCCACCGGTAGCTTCGATAATCTCTTTTCTGGCGGTCTGGAGATCTACCCCGTATGCTTTCGCATACAGATTTAGCATTCCTCCGCTCTCACCGCACCGGTTACAACGGAATACATTCTTCTGAAAGTTCAGATTCATTTTCCCTTTGTGGTCGTCACAAAGCGGACAGTCTACATCCAGGCTTACCGTATTCCGATGTCTGATCCGCAGATTCATCACACTTGCCACGTCACGAATCGTAAATGGAAAATCCTGCATTGCTTTACCTCTCCTTTCTATCGACCCCACAAAATGTGGGGCCCTATATTTTAGCAGGCAGGTGCAAGTGCCTGATCCAGCAGATACTTTGCTGCTGCACGTAGCAGGTTATCAGGACCTTTATAGGAATCCACATACCACTGTAAGGATCCCGGCTTCTCTACTGCAATCTGCCCCAGAGTCTTACCCTTGTAACATCCGGCAGAAACTACCACCTTTACCGCTAAATCTCTGGTGAGCTTCCCGTAGATGTCATTTACCGGCATATCCCTTGTAATGCCAACTGTGGACTCCGGAGCCACATTATTTTGCATGAACTGCTCCTGTGGTGTCTGCTCCGGCTTCTTCATAGGCTGCTGTGCTGCCTTGGGCTGCTGTGCTGCCTTGGGCTGTGGTGCTGCCTTGGGCGGTTGTGCTTCCTCTTTTGAAGCCTCCGCCACCTGCATGATCTCATCCGGCATCGGGATATAATCCTCAATTCCACACTGTCCCGGAATCATATCCTCCATCAGGGTTTCTCCAACACTGCTCCCAAAAACTTCCTCCGGAATGTTCTCCGGACAGATTGGGGTTCCTGCCATCACTTCTTCATCGATGGGTGCCTCCGTTACTTCCGGATCCATCTCTTTTTCACGGTCTGCAAACTGAAGTCCGAAACCGGCATCCGATAATGCCCGTCCCACAGCTGCCGTCTCTGCAAGTTCCACATACTTCTGACCGATCTCTGAATCATCCATGCGGTACTTCTGCGCAAACGCATTGGCAACATAGGAATCCTCCGGATCATTCTTGCTTAAATACACCTTAGCTTCCACAATTGCCATCTTCTCCGTGATGCTACGGATTGTTTTCACGATCTTTCCTTCCGGATAGCAGAGGCGAAACCACAGTTTACGGTAAGCTACATCCAAGTAATATCTGGATGACTGGTCTTCCTTCTGTATCAGGCGCATAAACTTTCTCGGATCGAATCCTTCCACCTGGTGTAATGCTGCTACGGCTGTTTCCTGCTCATACATATAGGTCTGTTCACTCATTCTTTTTGCTCCTTCCATTTTGGGAAGGTGATATATAATAAATACCGCCTTCCCGCCTGTTTCTATGAATTTTTCTTTGCTGTAATAGATATGGTGCATTCGTCATCCTTAGAATCCCGTACTTTTATCCCGGTGATATCCTCGCTGACTATGCAAAACCCTGCATTTTCTATTACATCTTTTAACTGTTCTGATATTCTGGATGCTTCCCTGATATGGCAGGTCTTACATCCGCAATGCGTCGTATTACATAATATCTTCTTCCCATCCTGCACATAGATGTCCGGATAGCATACGTTGAACCCTAATCGTTCCAGCATGGTGTCTGCATACCCAAAGAGTACCCACATCAGCTGTTCATCCATAGGGAACCGCAGTGCTGCCTCGTTTCTGTCCATCTCAAGTACAGTAAGGAAATATTCATACGTGGCATTTAATAACTTTGCTCTTCTTTGTTTCATGCACTCCGGCATTACTATTTCGCTCATGCTATACCTTTCCTCGACTTTCCTCGTTGACTGCAGTCTTAAGATCCGTCCCTTCTCCTATATGGTAACGCTCATAATGCCAGTGATATACATTGTAAGCAGGCGTATACCATACCTCATTTTGAGGATCTATCCCAGGGTTGGTAATAGAATTACCGACAATTACGATTGCCGGAATAAATAACACCGAAAGCTGCAGATAACACATAAGAGCTGCTGATCTGTCAACGTCCTGTGCCACAGCCAACACCTGATAACCTGTAATTCCCATTTCTCTTACCGTTTCATAAAAAGAGAGTAAAAGGGCTCCGGATCCACATGCAGGATCGCTTACTGTAACATAACCCTTTTGGGAAATTTCCCCTGTAAGATTCTCGGTGGATAAACTTAATAAAGTCATCAGCTTGCATACATCATACGGAGTAAAAAACTGCCCTTTTTCATTCTTTTGCAAATCAAGCCTGTGATACATCTCTCCTAAAAAATCCTGCCCCAGATTTTCTTGCAGTGCATCCATGATGTTCGCATATAAACTTATTATTTTATACTGCTCTTTTTCGGAATATTGCTCCATTATCCTATCAATCTTTTCATGACCGCTCTTATCCTGACTCCGTAAAAAAACTGATTGCGTTAAAGCGCAGGCATAAATCACATCTTGCCACACTTTTTCTGCTGAATATTTCCTCGCAAGTTCCTGAAATGTCGCATAAAACTCATCCGCATATTTATTCATTGTCATCCTCCTATGCTGAAGCTTTCTTTGTAAGCAATGCGTTGTATTCCCTTATGATCCGCTCTCCAAGACGGGTATTTCGCTTGTCGCACGCCGTGTTATGGATTGCCTGGTAGAGAGCCTTCTTACTTCCTACAATGACTATTTTTTCTTTTGCCCTGGTGATCGCCGTATAGAGGATGTTACGCCGTAACATCATGTAAAACATGGGAAGCCATGGAAGGATCACAACCTTATATTCACTTCCCTGGCTCTTATGTACCGTTGTTGCATATGCGTGCTCGATTAGGTCTGCATCCTCCGCACTGTATTCCACGATTCTTCCATCCGAAAAGGACAGTCGCATAAGATCCACGCCATCCTCATCCTGATAGATGTCTGTGATATACCCGATGTCACCGTTACTGATGTCATTCTTATTTTTGTTATGGATAATCCGGTCTCCTTCCCGGTACAGCGCATTGCCGGCCTTTAATTCCCTGGCAATACTGCTTTTCGGATTTACCATCTCCCACAGCCTGTCGTTTAAGGCATTAACGCTTGCTTCTCCCTTCTTACGAAATGGAGTAAGTACCTGCACATTGTCAACGCCATACGCATCCACAAAGGATCTGTAATATTCCGCAACCTTGTCTGCCGCTTCCGCTGCAGTATCCGCCGGGCAGAAAATAAAGTCATCTCCATAATCCAGGTTCGTATCATTCTCCTGCATCTTATGGGCGTTTGCTGCGATCCTGCTGTCCTTTCCCTGACGGAATACCATGTCAAGGGTTGTGACCGGGATCACGCCGCACAGCACAAGCTCGCGGAACACATTTCCGGGACCGACACTGGGTAACTGGTCTACGTCTCCTACGATCACCACGCGTACACCCTTTTCGATGTGCTTGAAAAGCTCATAGGACAGCCTCATATCAGCCATCGTAAACTCATCCGCAATGATAAAATCCTCGGATAACATTTCGTCCGCAGCCTCACACTCCTCATCGTTATTTAATCCAAGCGCGCTATGGAGCGTAAATGCATCACTTTTTCCGGTGCTTTCCGCCATGCGTCTGCTGGCTCTGCCCGTGGGAGCAGTTAATAAGATCTTTTCTTCTCCCAGCTTTTCGCTGATGTATAACAGAACCCGCTGCACCGTAGTCTTACCAGTGCCGGGACCGCCGGTGATAATACTCACCAGATTTGTGAATGCCTTCTTTACTGCTTCCACCTGCTTGTCTGACAATAACAGCAACAAATCCTTCTGCGCCTGCGTGATCAGATCTTCCAGTCCTGCAGGCGGCATATACGTCTGCACCAGGAGTGTAGCCAGATCCTTAGCTGCTTGTGTCTCAAAATGATAGAGTTTGGCACTATACAGGGCACCGTCCTCATAGTAAAGGGCTTTGTCATGCACCATCTGGTACATCACCTTATACACCTCTACCTCGGTAACTACTTCTTCTGCATAACCTCTGTTTAGCTGCTCATGCACCTGCTTCTGGAATTTCTGCTTATCGGCATAGAGATTACCGTTCTGCATTTCCAGTTCCATGCAGTAGCCGATACAGCCTTCAATTCTTAATGGCTCATTGGGTCTGCAGTGATTCGCTCTGGCGATCTCATCCACGGTAAGAAACCCAAATCCACTGATCTCACACAGGGCAAACGGCTGGTTCTTTACGACATCCAGTGCCGCATTCCCGAAATGCTCATAGATCTTACGGATTTTCTTGGGTGTTACCTTAAACGGAGTAAGATAAGCTGCCAGATCCCTGACCGCATGACTGTCCTGATATGCCGAAAGTATTTTATCCAGTTTTTTCCTGGTGATTCCCTTGATCTCCAGTAGGGACTCCGGGTAATCATCCAGAATTTCAAACGTTCTGGTGCCATACTTTTCGACAATCAGTTTTGCCGTCTTGGGACCGATCCCTTTTACCATACCGGATGCCAAGTAGCTTTCGATTCCTTCTACACTCTGCGGGCGGATCTCTTCAAAATAATCTACTTTGAACTGCACTCCGTGGCTGTTTTTCTCCCAGTCACCATGCAGATCTACTTCCGATAGCTTATTTGCCGGAAGATTATTTCCGATAGCGGTAAATTCATATCCAGGTCCTTTATAGTAATTACTTCTGGCTGCCTGTGGCACCGATTCTGCTTCCGTAACATATACATAGATGCAAAATCCATTCTTCTCATAGACAGTTTTTACATACTTACTTTTCATCTGCTTCCTCCTCGTCTTGATAACAGAAGATACAAGCACCTTCCTCTTTTTCTATCATTCGATAAATTTTCTTATGATATTGTTTTGCTTCTTCAATCTGCTCTTTCATATTTGGTGTTATCACATCTCCACAGACTATGACGATATCACAGGACTTAGCCATTGACTTTTGTAGGCTCTTCCTGAAGAACGCATCCGATAGGTTTGCGTTATTAATTGCAAAAGCAATGTATTTAAAAGTGCAGCACTTAGGCTCTCCTCTTCGGAACACTCTTTTGTAGTGCTTGCGGAGCTCATATTCCTTTTCTGCATCTTCTTCTGTGACCGCATCACAAGGTGAGCATATAAGTATTTCTGGTATCTTTCTTTCCTTACACATATTTTTTCTCCTGTTCTACATACATGGTAATAATCACTCCCTTTTTGCCTTCCACTACCCGGTAAATTGGGATATTTAATACCTTTGCCTTTGTAATCTGTACCTGCATTCCACCTGTCACTTCCCTGCCACATACAAACATCGCATGGCAGTTTTTAAGGATCACATCTTCGATCTCTACCCGGAAATCCTTTGCCTCCTTTGAAGGCCCGGTAAGGTAGCTTCCGGGAGCATAAGTCTTATAGTGGTACATATCCTCTATAAGAGCCCGAAAATGCGATACAAGCGCGATCTCCTTTGCGTGAGTGATGGAATCCTTTGCATCATACGGTGCACAGATAAATACAACCTTTCTTTTCTCCATACCGTTACGCCACCTTTCTTTCCTTTACGGCAAATCTCCGGTTCTCCGTCGTCTGCACGTAATCGTCATAGACATCCGGGTGCTGGATTTTTAACTTTTCCAGTCCCTTTTTGTCAATGGAGGTACGGTAGGTCGGATTATAGGACACCTCATACTTTGTGGTGCCATCCATGATCGTGCCGCTGCAGCTTGCTCCTAATTCTTCCAGAACACCAAGATAGGACTGCTTCATTCTCTCCTCCAGACGCTTTACCTCGCCTTCCAGCTTCGCTTTTTCCTGCTTCAGGCTCAGATACGTCTTGATCCCTGATAGATTCTTTGTGGAAAGAATGACACCTGCGGCCTGCGGATCTGCTGGACCATAATGCTTTTTGATGCTTGCGATCACAAGATCTGCTTTCTCTACGTAATCCGGCTCCACCTTCTTCAACACCTTTTCTTCCCAGAAGTACTTCTCTTCCGCAATAAGATCCTCTTCTATCTCCATATCTCTTTCAATGGGTCTTATAAAAAACTCCTCCTCATTATTCCCGTAAAGGCAGGCAATATAGGCCTTATCAATGTTCATGACGGACATATAGTGACGTACCTGGTATTCATAATTGACCGGGATTGTATTGTTTGCCCATTTTTCCTGACAGTTGTAGTTGGTTGTCTTACACTCCAGGATTCCATACGTACCATCTGCAAATTCGATGAAAAAGTCCACATCTGCAAGCATAAAGGGATACAGCGGATGTCTGAACATCGTGCGCACCGGAAAAATCTTAAGTCCTGTCTTTTTGGAAAAGATTTCTGCTACCAGATCTTCCAGTCTGTGTCCTACTTCCTTTGCTACCCAGTTATCCTCATTTTCCTGATAAGCCGGACGGATACCTGTTTTGTCGTAAAAGAGATCTCTTTTGGTTGCAAACGGGGAAACTCCCATGATTGCTGCAGCATCACTGCCACCGATTCCTTTCTTTCGGTAATCTAACCATTCCTCTCTTGATAATCTAGAAATATCCACAACTGCTTCCGGTTTGTAATTTAAGTTAAGACTCATATTCTTTCTCCTTCCATACGACAGAAAAAGAGAAGGGGATGCCTTCTCTTTTCTGCCACTGTTCTATATTTCATTCTGTTTCTATCTGTTCAGTTCGCTGAGCGGTTTCCCCAGATAGTCTATGGTGACCTCTTGTTTCTCGCGGTCAAAGTAATAAACGCTGTTGGAAAGTCTTTCCTCCGGAGAAACATTGCTTGCATTTACCTCTTCCACCATTTCTTTCTGCATTGCTATCTGATTGTTTGAACCCTCTTCCGGTAATGCCAGGACTTCGTGAATGCTGGATGGAAAAATAAACAGGTTGCTGTGTAACTCCTCCGCTATCCGGGTTAGTGCCGCTACATTCAAGAGCATACTGGCACCAAGCCTTTTGTCGTTCGTTGTCAGGATATACATGGGAATCTCCACCCCCGGAGGAAGCTCCAGTCCCTCCTCTTGTGCTAACAGATCACTCAGTTTGCAGCAGACTTCTTCTTTCATCGTGTTCTCCAAGGCAATGTCAAACATTTCCTCCTCGGAAACTCCCCAGATTTGCAATAATCTGTTTGATACACTGATGAAGCCTGATCCTCTGACGGGCGTTGTATCACTTCTGATACACACAGTAACCGCCAGATCAAGGATCCGCTTATGAGGTCTGCTTGATAAAATTTCCTTGTTTGCCTCATAATTACATAGTGCAACTCTCAGATGTTCCTTCGCCCTGTCATATTCATAGACATTTCTTTGTAGCTCCTCATCGTCTATTTCATAGCAGGATCTGATATCCTCCAAAATGTAATCTATCATCTCCTCAATCTCTTCATTGGTCCCCTGAAATCTCTGATAGAAATTATCTACATATACCGTAGGACCTCCTATGTTGCCTTTTAACAATATAGAAATTCCATGTAATATCGTTCCATTATTCTTATTTACGTCTACCGGGGATACCTCATATCCTTCTCCCAGCTTATTCTTTAATTCTTCCATCAGTTTCTTTCTTAATTCTTCCATTTGTCCATTCTCCTTTGTTTTTATTTACATTTCCGGGAAATCATACTCTGCCCAGTTCATTGACAGTGCCCTTGCGATCTGCTCTTCCATCTTTGCGATACGGCTGCCCGAAGCTCCTTCGCACTCCAGCATGAAAAGGATCTCTGAAATAGCGAAATAGATATCATGTGCCGTACAGGACCAGACATCGTACTGTGCCTTGAATAAGTCCAGTGCTTCTGCCTGATATTTCTTAGGAATTGCAAGCTTTGCCATTACTTCGCTCATGCAGTTCACCGGATTGGCGATCCGTACTTCTAAAAGTTCTGTAAGCTTTCCGATCGCAAGCTGATACTTTGCATAGAGTTTCTTAAGCTGTGCATCATAGTCTGCCATTGTGCTGCCGTTCTTATGAACAAGCTTTAATGGAGACCCCAGGTTGACACTCTTTCCATCCTTTACGTTTAACAGCATAGGGTAGATATTGGCTCCACAGGTTCCGGTATCCGATGTAGTAACCCGCACCATGGGGATCATGTCTTCCGTCGTCTTCCCAAGAAGGGAAAGTTCCCTGCTGTAAGCCGATAACAGACCTGACTCATCAATGCTCCACATGGCAGATACCATGTCATGCTCATAGAAGCCTGCCATATACCTGCAGCCTTCAAATTCCTCCTGCAAATATTGCATGGTGTGAAGGAATATCTCCTCCATGTTAAGGATAGCGTAATCATTGCAGTCTCCGCTTAATACTGCGGATACCTTTCCTTCGCTGATGCGGAGTAATGCCTCTCCCTTTGTGACTTTCAGTACGTCATTTAAGATCCTGGCATAGACGTTTCTCTCCACCCTGCGAAGGCCGCTTCCCTGGATACCTGCACGGTCCAGAATGCTCTTAATGGCGCAGTCCCTCACCGGTAACATATCTCCTCGGTATTTGAGCATTAACGCCGTATTTGCAATCGTATCCGTTATGATGCCATCATCCATGCCATCTTCCGTATACTGACTGCGTAGTTCTTTCTCAAAGGTACTCCCTGCAATTATAGGAACTAACCGCAGGTTTCTGACCTTTTGTCGGATCCATAAGGATTTTTCCATAATTTCATGTAGGCATGAAAAGAAATCCTCCTGTTCCCTGAAGACACCACTGTAAGCGTCTTCAAACACTCTTGCTCCATTCATTTGTTTTCCTTCCTTTCTTTTCCTCATTCGAGGTTATTTATCCAGCCGCTTTGCGGATTAAGCCCTTGTATGGGCAATTTCTGGCAACAAAAAAGAATGGCTGCACAATGAATCCATTCCTAAACTGCGTGTGGTATTGCCCACATATAAACTTATTTTTCATTTCCATTTTCCGGAAACAAAAAAAGTGCCAAAAATATGCCACTTTTACTTATGGCAGTTTTTGACACTTACGTACAAACTTAAACAACGTGTGCTTCTATCCGATTTGGAATGCACAAAAATCAATTACAAGCTGAGAATAGCATATCTGTGATTACTCTGTCAACCGGCTTGTTAGAAATTATCTCCCCAGACTTCCTGCGCTACTTCTTTCACCAGTCGGAGTTTTGCCCACTGTTCTTCCTCAGTCAGCTTGTTACCGATTTCGCAGGAGGCAAATCCGCACTGGGGGCTTAAATATAATCTCTCCAGCGGAATATATTTTGCCGCATCGTGGATTCTGTCAATGACAAACTGCTTGTTTTCCAGTGCGGGAGACTTGCTGGTGATCAGTCCCAGTACGACCTTTTTCTCTCCGGATACTTTGGCTAAAGGTGCAAAACCTCCGGATCTCTCGTCGTCAAACTCTAGGAAATAGGCGTTCACATTCTCTTCTCCGAACAGAATGTCTGCTACAGAATCATACGCGCCCTCACTTGCATAGGTGGAATGGAAATTGCCCCGGCATACATGGGTGTTAATGATCATATCCTTTGGTGCATTCGCGATTACCTTGTTATTAATATCCTTATGCGATTTCTGGAAATCCACAATCCCCTCTCTGGTGGTTCCGTACAGAGTGTGACCGATCTTATCCGCAAACATACCCCAAGTACAGTCATCCAGCTGCAGGTTTCTGCATCCGGCAGCATAGAGGTCATCGATTACTGTTCCGTATGCTTTTACGATATCTTCCACAAACTTCTGCTCATCCGGATAATATTTCTTTGTACAACTTCGATTAAACGGCATAGTAAACTGCGCAAGGAACTGTGCCGGGGAAGGTATGGTCTGCTTTGCCACAGTATTTTCATCCTCTAATGCTTTTACAAAGCGAAAATGATCTACAAAGGGATGCTCCCTGTTCAGTCCGATTTTTCCTACAATATATGTATCATCCACCATTGCCGCCTCGCCGTGGAATGGAAGACCTGTCTTGGTGGGAGTGTGACCGATGCCGTCAAATGCCCACATAAAATCCAGATGCCAGGTTGCTCTGCGAAATTCACCGTCCGTGATCACATGATAACCCAGGTCCTTTATCTTACGCACAAGTTCTGTAATGGCTTCATCTTCCACTTCCTTCAGTGCCGAAGCATCGATCTTTCCTTCATCAAACTGTCTTCTTGCTTTTTTCAGCTTTTCCGGTCTTAAAAAACTTCCTACAAAATCATAACGAAAAGGTGTCTGTAAATTACTCATTTTATTTTCTCCATTTCTTTTATTTTTTTAATTTTCCTCATTATATGAGATATGGAGAAATCTGAAAAATACATATAAATTAAGGTTATCCATAGTTTCAAACTATGGACAACCCATTTACCCTAAATACTTCTGAAGGGCTTCCAGATAAGTGGTGCCCAGTCTGCTTAACATCCCTTTTTTGTGTGTAATATATCCGATCCGCATATCACTCTCATCAACTAACGGCACAGCAATAATATCTTTTCCGTTTAATTTCTTATCGATCACGCCACTGCATACGGTGTAGCCGTTCAGACCGATCAGTAGATTGAAAAGTGTTGCTCTGTCACGCACACGGATATTTTTCCTTCGTTCAAAATCAGAGAATATCTCCTCAGAAAAGTAAAAGGAATTGTGTTCTCCCTGTTCAAAGGAGAGGTACGGATATTCTTCCAGTTCTTCGTTCTTGATTATACTGTTACCAGACAGCGGATGTTTCCTGCTGATAAATACATGGGGTCTGGCAACAAACAGTTGGTGAAATTCCAGATCGTGAGCTTTTAACAGTTTACTGAGTACCGCCTCATTAAAATCATTCAGAAACAGGATACCGATCTCGCTTCGCATGTGCGCCACATCCTCTATAATCTCATAGGTCTGTGTCTCCCGCAGGCTGAAATCGTATTCTTCCTGCCCATACTGTTTGATCAGATCCACAAACGCATTAACCGCAAAGGAATAATGTTGGGTGGAGACGCAGAACTGCTTTTTTCCACCGGAATTTCCCTTGTATTTATCCTCAAGAATTGCTGCCTGCTCAATCACCTGTCTTGCGTATCCCAGGAAGTTATCCCCTTCCTTGGAAAGCGTGATGCCCTTATTAGTCCGATTGAAAATAACAATATTCATTTCTTTTTCTAATTCATGGATAGCATTGGTCAGACTTGGTTGGGAAACATACAGCCTGTTGGCAGCCTCCGTGATTGTACCAGTCTCTGCTACTGTTATAACATACTTTAATTGCTGAAGTGTCATGCCCCTTCCCCTATTCTCATTTACTTTATTGTTTACATCATAATATGGCGAACATACCGGTCGGAAATATTAACTTATCGGATATTTTTCTCATGATAACACAATAGTAATCACTTAGTACAGCTAGTTTTCATCTATTATTTTTTTATTCTAATCGACAAATATCAAAAAAAATTCAGGTATTTTTCATCATCTGCTGTATTTACTCTACAAGTGATCTGTATTATGGGTCATTGCTCCATGACAAGTTCATAGCATATACCGTTATGCATACGGGTGCTATCCGTCCTATCACTGCGGATAGATTAAATGCACACAGTACAGCCATACTACGCGGCCTAAAAGGGCGCAGGAAGCGGTGACGGGAGATATGTGTATAACCTATCATTTATGAGGATTCACTATGAAAAATACAAATAAATCTATTTTTGAAAACTACCCTGATGTAGTAACCGTAGAACAGCTTGCTTCCATGCTCGGCATCAGCACCAAAACAGCCTATAAGCTTGTGAAAGAAAAGCAGATTAAATCTGTTTGTATCGGACGTATCTATAAAATACCAAAAATTTATGTTTTGGAATATTTGCAGATACCTTTCTAATTTCATTTTAGGTATGCTATAATGCTCTTGTCATGGCAGATGAGCTGAGACTACCAAAAGGAGGAAATATATATGGTAGCAGGTCATCTGAGGGAGCAAAACGGTATTTACCAGATTATTCTGAGTTATAAGGATGCAAATGGAAAGAGAAAGACAAAACAAATCTCTACCGGCCTGAAAATCAGAGGAAATGCAAGAAATGCCGAAAGAATGCTCCAACAAGCACGTCAAGAGTTTACACCGCCTGAAATGGCTGCTGAGCAAGGAAAGGAAGTGAATCCGGAAGAATTAAGTAGTTTAGATACTGATGTTGCTGCACATCAGTCAGATAATCGTAATCTGAATGGTTTTTCTGAAACCACTATGGATAAACCCGATGTGAATCTTACTTCATTCAAGAATACGAACAAACAGGGAAATAAGAAAAAAAGGGTAATTCCGCCCGTTAACCCTAATCTCATGCTACAACCAGTCGATCAGATTTTATTTTGTGATTATATGCTGTTCTGGCTTAAATCCATGAGACATTCGGTAGATGAAGATACCTTCGCTGGCTATCAATGTGGCATTGAAAGTTCCGTTTATCCATATTTTTTGGAAAAAGGTTTTACTCTGTCAGATCTTGAGAAAAACCCACAGCTGATAAAGGATTATTACGATTATTTAATGGATACCAGAAAAGTATCTGCAAATACTGTAATCCACAGACACGCAAATATACGAAAGGCATTGCAGGAATTGTATATAGACGGAACCATAAACTGCAATCCCGCTGATCGTGTTAAAAAGCCTATTAAAGAAGTTTTTGTCGGCAGTATTTACAATGCTGAAGAATTGGATCAGATGTTCCGGGTTTTTCGCGGAGATCCTCTCGAACAGATTGTTATTTTTGCAAGTTATTATGGGATGCGTAGAAGTGAGATTATTGGTTTGAAATGGAAGAACATTGATTTTGTCCGTAAAACAATCAGCGTAAAGCACGTCGTCGTAGAGTCCTGTATCGATGGCAAGCTGAAAATGATAAAGAAGGACAAACCAAAAACCAAATCCAGTAACAGGTCTTTACCTCTGGTGCCCCAGCTGGAAGAACTACTTGTTAAACTGCTGCGTAATCAGCAGCTTAATGCAAAACTATTTGGTGATTCCTATAACAAGGAGTTCAGAGAATATATCAATGTAGATCCTATGGGGAATTTAATTAAGCCGAATTTTGTTACACAGCACTTTAGGCTTATCTGTGACAAGAATGAGCTGAAGCATATAAGATTCCATGATTTACGCCATAGCTGTGCTACGCTTTTATATGACAGCGGTATAGACATGAAAGCAATTCAGGAATGGCTGGGACACAGTAATATTTCCACCACCATGAATATCTATGCTCATCTGAACTATAAGAACAAGGTTATATCCGCAAATGCGATAGCCGGAATCATACCAAATTACAAAGAAAAAGAACCCCGAGCAGCAGCAAACTAACCGGGATTCTTCCTCATGCCATACTGCTGGTGGCCGGACTTGAACCGGCACGGAGTTGCCCCCGAGGGATTTTAAGTCCCTTGCGTCTGCCTATTCCGCCACACCAGCATGGTGTGTATATACATCAATCGGAGGGTTTTTCCCTGATATTTGGAGGGATATTTCCGATGGATGAACAAATTAAAATTTTTTGATTTTCTGGAAACCCAGTAAAATCAGGGGTTTGCACGATATTGTGTGGAATATACGTGTGGGATTTTAAGTCCCTTGCGTCTGCCTATTCCGCCACACCAGCGGACGCATTGCGTTATACTCTACTGCATGGACTTACGCGCTAAGCACTGTTCCATTGAGCTCATCAACGCAAATGGATGGAGGTGGATTCGAACCACCGAAGCAAATTGCAGCAGATTTACAGTCTGTCCCCTTTGGCCACTCGGGAATCCATCCATGTCAGGCAAAGTGCCTTAACAATGTGAAATTGTAGCATATGTTCACACAAATTGCAAGATGTTTTTATTATTTTAGTGTAAAAGTTCAGCCATAGGATGACAGAAGCGACGATTGGGTGCTTGCACACAAAGCGTCAATTCTGTCATCCTATGAGCAGAGCGCCAATCTATGAGCAAAAGTAGTCACGAAGTGACGAAAAAGCGTGCTAACGCAACTTTGCGAATGGCGCAGGCTGAACTGCTTCAATATAGTATAAATAGAAAGGATACTGCGACAGTTGCATCAGTCCATAATCGGTCACTTGATATCCATCCTGCTGCAATCCGGCGATGACATCTGCGCCAAGTTCATTCGGTGTAAAATACCAGAACCTGTCGGAATCCGCCTGGTTGTAATCTCCGTTCACGATTTCATTATCCGGATAGTAATAATACAGCACGGTCCAACCCAGATGTTTTACACCATTCGTGACCATATTTACATCCTCATCGGGTGTACCGATCAGATCCAGTGTTTTTTCGGTCTCCACCTTCTGCTGTTCATAGCTGTCATAGCATTCCCGATAGTTCTGAATTCCCAGGCCGAATAATACTACCAGCAATACCGCCAGCACAATTCTGTTTACAGCCTCCAGGCCCTTCCAGGACTTCTTCTCTAGCTCTGCAGCCAGTTCCAGCACTCTGCTGCTGCCGATCACCAGCATTACAATCGCGACCGCACTTAGCGGATACAGATATCTCTGTGCCAGCATCGGCGCCATAACAACACTTAACAAATAAGCAAATGCCAAAGTTCCAAGGATTGTGCAGGCTCCCACTGCCATGGCATATGTCTTGTCAGACCAGTTTCTCACAGAAGGCTTCTGCATATGTACTCCGTCTTTTTCCACAGAGAATACAGAAGAATCCACTGCCAGGGTCACCACCAGAAACAGAATCACCAGCGGGAATACGATACCATTCATCCCTCTGCCGCCCATAACGATCTCCAGACTCTGGTCCAGTCCCAGGATCTCTGTCATCCACCAGCCTCTGCTGACATTTTTCAAGCCGGCATAGAAGAAATATAGCCAGGGTGCATAACCTATGAAAAATGCTACGATGGCCAGAACACCCTTTATCCATGTTTTCCCACGGTATTTGATCCATACGGCCACTCCGGTGAAAAACATCATGATTCCCACAGCCACCAGTGCATAATAGTGAGAATACGCTGCTGCCAGTGCCCACAGCACCATGCCTGCCCAGGTCTTCCTGTTGCCGTCAGCAATGACTCTGTAGGAACAATAGAAGCAACCCATTACACACAGGAAAGCCAGCGCATACATGCGGACTTCCAGATTGTACTCCAGACATGCCTGTCCCAGACCGGAGATCATCACAAAAAATGTTGCCGGAAGCAGCCCGAAATGTTTCCGCACAACGGTCAGTGCCAGTACGATTCCGATCACGAAGGGCACCAGAGAGGCCAGATGGAATACCGGTACCTTATATCCGAACAGGGTCCCGAATAATTTCAGCCAGTAATAATACAGTGGCGGATGATTGTCCCAGTAATACAATACCTGCAAAATGCCATCCACATCCTTGTGGGCCGTATTCGCAGAAAACGCCTCATCCCCCCACAGCACACGGTCGGACATCATACTGAAGTTCAGACACACTACCAGCACTGTCAATGCCAGTACTGCCATCGGTCCTATGTATTTGCGAAATACGCTCCACGCCTTGCTATCGGTAATCTTACTCAGGACGCTCCGGATCTTCTCATGCTTTCCGGCTTTCGCTTCTTCCACGAACAATTCTGCAATGGCATAGACCAGCATCATGCTGATCTCCAGGCATAGAACTTTCACTGCATATTCTCTGGATTCCAACAGCTTTCTCAAGATCGTATTGCCGTCATTGCCGGTCAGCGACAACAGGATCCAGGGAATGACCAGCATACAGAGCAGGCAGGTGAGATAACGAAGGACATATTCTCCCTTCCCGATCGTGACAGACTGTCCGCTTTTTTTGTTATTTTTTAAAATAGATTGCCGCCAGATCCCAATGGATACCAGCGGCAACAGCAGGGTAATAATGATGGTGAACATCGAATATCCTCTCTGTCTTTTGTATTTGTAACTATTTATAGGGCAAAGTAACCACCATGAGCAAAAAGGAAGTCTCGCAGAGGCGGTTTTGCGAATGGTGTTCTGAATAGTTACATATATTTATTCTTCTATAAATTTCAAAATGGTTGCGGATGTCTGGGGCATCTCGATCAGGATCTTGCCTGCCTTGATCTCATATTCCGCGCCTTCCATGCAATAACCGTCATCTCTGGACTGTAAGATCACTTTCATCTTACCGGTCTTGGGCGTACCGATCTCCCACACATGGATTTCCTTGGTGATCGGATGATTATTGTTATTGATCAGAACCGCACACTGACCTTTCCGGTTAAAACGACCATAGGAAATAAAATTATAATCGCTTTCCAACATTTTCAAAGATCCGCTGCGCAACTCTTCATTTTCACGACGCAGGCGGATAATGTCCTTATGAAATGCCAGCAGCACCTGATCCTCATGTCCCCAGGGATACGTTCTGCGGTTGTCGGGATCCGTGAAACCACAGACACCGGCCTCATCTCCGTAATAGATCGTAGGTGCACCCGTCCATGTCATCTGGATCACAACACCTTCCCGGAAGACCGCTTTATTAATACCTTGTTCCGCAGCCTGGGGGCCCAGTGTATTGGTACGTCCCACCTTATGATTTGTTCTCGTCAGGAAACGGGAATGGTCATGGTTGGACAGTTCATTCATTGCCACCTGCCAGCTGGGCATGGAGAAACTGGAGGTATGATGCCGCATAGCACCCCAGAAGCTCTCGGAATTGCCGAGCAGATCCTCCCGGTAGTCATCACTGTGTTTCTCCATACCGGTCAGAAACCAGGTCACGGGCTCCATGAATGCATCGTAGTTCATAACGGTATCCCATTCATTTCCCTGTAACCAGTCTCTGGTGTTGCCGTAATGCTCTGCCAGAATAATGGCTTCCGGATTGGCCTCTTTTACCGCTTTCCGGAATTCCTGCCAGAAATGATGGTTGAATTCCTGACTGTGACCCAGATCAGCTGCCACATCCAGTCTCCATCCATCCACATTGTAGGGCGGAGATACCCATTTTTTCGCTACATGAAGGACATAGTCCATCAGTTCCTGGGATCCCTCGTAGTTCAGCTTCGGCAGTGTGTCATGTCCCCACCATCCGTCATAGGAATTGTTATAGGGCCATGCTGCCTGATTGTGGAAATCAAAGTAATTCCGATAAGGGCTGTCAGCACTGACATAGGCACCATTGTCATATCCTTCCGCATTTTCATAAATGCGCTCTTTGTCCATCCATTTATTAAAGGATCCGCAGTGATTGAAGACACCGTCGAGGATGACTCTCATGCCTCTGCGGTGTGCCTCTGCCACCACCTGAGCAAACAGCTTGTTGCTGGCTTCCAGATTCGCCTTGTTAGTCACACGGTCAATATAACGGGAAGCAAAACGGTTCTCCCGCTGTCCGTCGGGAAGCAGGTCTCCTTCATCACTGACGATTTTCCCAAGATGGGGATCAATATAGTCATAGTCCTGGATATCATACTTATGATTGGATGGGGAGACAAACAGTGGGTTAAAGTAAATGACCTCTACGCCCAGATCCTGCAGGTAATCCATCTTGTCCAACACACCCTGCAAGTCGCCGCCATAGAACTCGCGGACATCCATCTGTGCCGGATAACGTCCCCAATCCTCTACACGGTGCACCGGTTCCCCGATGTAACAGTACTCATTGGTAAGCACATCATTGGAAGGATCTCCGTTGCAGAAACGATCCGTATAAATCTGGTACATGACCGCACCCTTTGCCCAGTCCGGTGTATGGAATCCGGGAATAATGATAAAGTCATAATATTCATTGACTTCCTGTACCAGACCTCTCATATCGTAGATGCCTGTGATCCTGCCGGTCTGCACTTCAAAATAATAAGACATCTTCTGATCATCCAGCCGCATGACATAAGCGTAATAGTCAAAGTCATTATTGCTCTCCACACGTACCATGAGGTGTTTCTGACCGCCGCATACCAGGAACACTCTGTCCACATTATTTCTGGCGGTCCGGAAGCGGATCGTCACTTCGGAAAAACAGGCCGGCTCTTCCGGAATCACATATTCCGCACTGGTATCTGTAAAAAGTGCTCTCCTGTTAAATACAGGTCTCATGGCCGCAATATATTGCTGATTATATTCTGTTCGCCGTAATAGCTCCAGATCCATAGTATCTACCCTTTCTGAGACTAATGTCTTACTATCTATATTATGACACTGCTTCTGTCAAAGTGCTTTGTTGTCTTGTGCGCTCCGGCAGTGTGACATGTCCCAAGCTCAAAAGCTCTATTTATTATACCCTTTTTCCTTACATCTGACAACTGCCCGCCTCTTTATTCAGCGATTTTTAGACAGTAAAAAGGACAGTCTTGGGAGGACTGCCCTTTTTAGAGAAGGTATTTCTTTCTTATGGGGTATAGCAAAAAACTATATAATGTATTGGGGGGGTTACGAGTATTATAATAGCATGCACTACTATTTTTGACTATTCTCAAAATTCACAAATATTACAAAAACATATATCTGTTTTTGTCTATTTTTCACAAAAGTAGTTTGTACAATACTACCAAATCTCTGATTTTCCTGCGAAAACCTTTTCCACTCCCGACCCTTTACGAAAGTTCAGTATTCAAAAAGGAATCTGCTTTCGGCTGAAATAATGCTTCAAACTCGTCTCTGTTGATCTTTTCTTTTTCCAGCAGAAGCTTTGCACAGCTGTGAAGGACATCTTCATGCTGCAAAATGATATCCTTTGCCTTGGTATAGCAGTCATCTATGATGTGCTTGACTTCCTTATCGATCTCACCGGAAATCTCCTCACTGTGCGCCTTGGCATGTGCCAGATCCTTACCGATGAAGACTTCATCATCGTCATCGTCATAGCAGATGACACCGATATGATCAGACATTCCGTAACGGGTTACCATACGGCGGGCTGTCTTGGTGGCTTTCTTAATATCACTGGATGCTCCGGTGGTAATATCTCCGAAGATGATCTCCTCCGCAATACGTCCTCCCAGAGATACCATGATATCCTGGAGCATACGGCTCTTGGTGGCGAACATCTCATCCTTTTCCGGCAGGGGCATGGTATAACCGGCGGCTCCCACACCGGTAGGAATAATGGATACGGTGTAGACAGGTCCCACATCCGGCAGCACATGGAACAGGATCGCATGACCTGCCTCGTGATATGCCGTAATCTTCTTCTCCTTGTCGGAAATAATGCGGCTCTTCTTCTCTGCACCGATTCCTACTTTGACAAACGCCCTCTTAACATCTTTATTTGCGATAAAGGAGCGATTCTCCTTCGCTGCGATGATCGCTGCCTCGTTCAACAGATTCTCCAGATCCGCTCCGGTGAATCCTGCGGTAGTCTGTGCAAGCTGCTGTAAATTTACATCATCTCCCAGGGGCTTATTCTTCGCATGTACCTTCAGTATTTCTTCTCTGCCACCCACATCCGGAGTCCCTACCGCTACCTTACGGTCAAATCGTCCGGGACGCAGGATCGCGGGATCGAGAATATCCACACGGTTCGTAGCTGCCATGACGATAATGCCTTCGTTGACACCGAAACCGTCCATTTCTACCAGTAACTGGTTCAGGGTCTGCTCTCTCTCATCGTGTCCGCCGCCCATACCGGTACCACGCCGTCTTGCCACGGCATCGATCTCATCGATAAATACGATACAAGGTGCATTATGCTTTGCTTCTTCAAACAGGTCACGCACACGGGAAGCGCCCACACCGACGAACATTTCCACGAAATCAGATCCGGAGATGCTGAAAAAAGGTACTCCGGCTTCGCCTGCCACGGCTTTCGCCAACAGGGTCTTACCGGTTCCGGGAGGGCCCTCCAACAGGACACCCTTGGGGATTCTGGCTCCGACACCGGTGTATTTTCCCGGCTCCTTCAGGAAATCGACGATCTCCTCCAGTTCTTCCTTTTCCTCTTTCAGACCGGCCACCTGAGCGAATGTGACACTCTTGTCACCCAATGTCATCTTGGCGCGGCTTTTGCCGAAGTTCATCATCTTGCCGTTACCACCGCCTGCCTGTTGGGCATTCATCATCATGAACAGGAAAGTTCCCACCGCCAGCACGACCAGCATCGGCAGCATATAGGTCAGGAACCAGTTCTCCCTTTCAATGTCATTGACCACCGGATCAAACCCATACTCACGTACCAGGGTCTCCAGTTCTGTAATGTCCGTTGCGTACAGCTTATGAGATACACCGTTCTTCATCTGGATCTCCAGATATCCGGTAGGTGCTTCTCCGTTGGGCTGCACCACGACTTCCGATACATTGCCGGCATCCAGATCCGCAATGAACTCCGCCTTGGTGTATTCATCTGTACGGTTGTTCAACAGGTTGAGACCGAAGATCACCAGAAGCAGAAGTATGATAAATATAAAATATGAATTGATTGTTTTGCCGTTTTGTTTCAACTTCACGGGCCTCCTACATCTTTGTATCGCTTAATCGAATTCTACCACACCGATGTAAGGCAGATTACGATATCTCTGATCATAATCCAGACCATAGCCCACTACAAACTCATCGGGAATATTAAATCCGGTATAATCCACATGGACATCGATCACTCTTCTCTCGGGTTTGTCCAACAGGGTGCACAGACGTAAAGAAGCCGGACCTCTGTCCTTCAGCATCTCCAGCAGATAGCTCAGGGTTCTTCCGCTGTCCACGATATCCTCTACTACAATAACTTCCTTATCTTTCAGAGATTCGTCCAGATCCTTCACGATCTTGACTACACCGCTGGACTTGGTATCGCTGCCATAGCTGGATACGGACATAAAGTCCAGAGATACGGGAACAGTGATACGCTTTGCCAGTTCACACATGAAAAAGCTGCCACCCTTCAGTACACATACAAGGTGTACCTGCTTGCCCGCATAGTCCCTGCTGATCTGCTCACCGATCTCCTGGATTCTCTTATCTACTTCCTCTTCTGTCAACAGTACTCTGATATGCTCTGCCATTTTCTTTTGTCTTTTCGCTTTTAAGCGAACTCCTTTCTTATTAATTGTACCTTTAAAATACGTTTTGTATTCTCCGTTACTTTATAATATTCGCTGATACGGTATCCCACGACCCACAGTACATGCTCTCCCTCTGCCAGGATCGGCAGTCTGTCGCGTTCCGCCTGTGGGATCTTTTGATCGACCAGATAACTTTTCAGCGATTTATGGATCATCCCGCCTCTGCCGTCAGCAATGGTCAGATAGTCACCCGGCTTTCTTGTCCGTATCACCGGACATTTTTTTATTTTATCATAATCAAACCATTTCGTATACTGATTTGTGGGAACTTCTTGGTTTTTTTCATGGGCAGCGGCCAGGTCACACACACAGTATTCCACCGTTCCCACTTCACATTCCACTGTCCCTGTCTGTCCGGGAGAAAGCTGCAGAGTTGGTTGATATTTCTCAGCCACTTCCGTCTTCTCCAAAAGCTCCCTGTCTGTCCTCTCTACTGTCAGCAGGACTTCCTCATATTGCCGTCTACCCCGGATGCCGAACGGAAGACAGATCTGCCGGTTGCCTTCCCTGGTAAACAAGGTCAGCAGTTCCTGAATATGCTGGTAAGTGATGTCTTTCTGTCCGGGAGACAATTGCTTCACTTCTTCATACAAGAGGCGCTTACGGATCACAGGATGCAACGACAGAAAAGACTCCACAGCAATACAGATCACCGCGTTCCGGCTGTCCCCCGTCTCTGCGGACTCTCCATCACCGTCCGTTGCCCGGATACATCGGCCAGCTGCTTCTTTTGTCTGCAGTTCCAGATAGTCCTCCGTCTCCGCCAGCAGCTCCGCCGTCTGATTCATATGCGCTACACAGCCCTTTACAATATTCTGCTCCGCATAAGGCAAAATATGATGCCGAATACGATTTCTGGTGTAGTCATCCTCCTCATTGGTGGCATCCTTGCAATAGACAATTCCTCGCTGTTGTAAAAACTTCTCGATCTCCCACCGTTCCAGACATAGGAGCGGTCGTATAATCCGATCTCTCACAGGCAAAATGCTGGCCAGTCCCCGGATTCCACTGCCCCGGAACAAATGGAACAGCTGGGTCTCGCTGCGGTCATTGCTGTTGTGGGCCACTGCGATCTTCGTGGCTCCCCACTCCTTTGCCGCCTTTTCAAACGCCTCATATCTCGTTCTGCGCCCGGCTTCTTCCTCAGAGATTTTCTCCATGCGGGCTCTGTTCCTTACCTCTGCCCTGGTCAGGAAAAAAGGGATTCCTCTCTCCTCGCAGAGCTGCTCCACATACCGGGCATCTTCTCCGGCCTCCGCGCGAATGCCGTGATCCACATGCACTACGGCAATGTCTGTAGGTACTTCCTTCTGCCATTCCAGCAACAAAAATAAGAGGCAAACCGAGTCTGCCCCTCCAGAAACACCGGCTACCACACGGTCGCCGGCCTGCAGCATGTGATGCTCTCTGATATATGCAAATACTTTTTCTCGCGTATCCATCCATGTATTCATGTTTTTACTCTATCCTAATTATGGGGAAAAATCAAGGCGGCATCACGTGTTTTCCCACAGGCAGAGCACAAATACCGTCATATCGTCCCGAATCCGTCCCTCTGAGGCACAGATGGCATAGGACAATATTTTCTCTGCGATCTCCTGCGGGTTCTGTTCCTGCAGCCCTTCCAGCACCTGTGCCATGCGCTCTTCCCCGTCTTCCATCATATCCAGAACCCCGTCCGTCATCATGACCAGCAGATCTCCCGGCCGGATCTGACACATCTGTCGTTCCATCTGCACTTTTTGAAAAATACCTAACGGCAGGCTTTCGCCGCCGACACAGAGAACCCTTCCGGAGGTCTTCCAGAACGTGGCAACACCGCCCACCTTGCAGATCTCACATTCGCCGGTATACAGATCCAGGCTGCAAAGGTCTATCGTAGGATGATCGTCCTCTTCATTTTGCGCATACAATGCGGAATTCAGGAGATTCACAGATGCCTCGGTCCCGAAGCCCGCCTCCAGCATTTTTTCCATGAGATCCATGACTCTGCCGCTGCCCCGGCTGGCATCCTCCCCGGAGCCTGTCCCATCAGACAACAGCAGGATCAGCTTCCCTTTTTCCGATTCCATGGTGGCATACTGATCCCCCGAGACTTTCTCCCCTTCTTTTACCGCCCGGCTCACCCCCGTCAGTGCTATGTATTTCGGTTCCTCTGTGAACAGAAAACAATGCGGCTCCTGCTCCACGAGATAAGGGCTTCCTGAAGAAACCTGCAGCTTTTTTCCCAATAATACCGTCAGCATGTCCGCCACCTGTGCCGCCTTATAGTGCCTTTTTTCGGTGGACAGTGTCATACTGATCCCTGCTTCTGTCCCGGAGCTGCTGCCGTCCTTCTCCACATAGCAGAGGTCTCTGGCGATGATCCCTTCACTCTTGAGCGCCTGTACCAGGCTTTTCCTCTTTTTCTCTTCCAGCGGACAATACCCCAGTTCCTCTCCTGCCACCCGTTCCATGATCCGGGCCACTTCCTGCAGATGGTCTCCCATGATCTGTCTGCTCTGCCACAGCATACATTTTTCCAGAATATTCTGCCTGTCCTCTCCTGTAATCTGTATCTCCTGCCGAAAGCTCTTCCCCAGTTCCTCAAAACTCTCCGCATATCCCATCAGTTTCTGTTTGCACAGCAGTGAGATCTGTGCACACTGTTCTCTCTCCAGCCGTTCCTGCTCCTTTTTCCCTATGATCATGGCATCCTCCCCTTCCTGTTTTCACGATTATAGGGCAGTTTTCCTCTTCCTTTTGTCAAATCGAGGGAGGGAAAGACTTCATTTTTTGCGACAAAAAAAGCAGGTTCACTGTTAAGAAACAGTTTCCCTGCTTAATTGTCTTCCTGAAAAAGGATCTCACCTTCGTATACCAGTCCCAGCTTATCCTTCGCCACCTCTTCCACATAAGCTTTCGTCTGAGTGTACTTACCGAATTCCTCGATCTGTTCCGCTCTGGTCTGCTCTGCTTCGATCTGCGCGCCAAGGCTTGCGATCTGGGTATCATAGCCCGCAATCTTCTGTTGTAATTCCACGCTCCGCGCCGCAACGACCACCATGATCATCAACACGACCAGGGTCACCAGAAACATACTGAACCGGTTCTGGTGTCTCTTGCGGTAGGCTGCTTTTCTTCTTGCCATACGCGCATCTCCTTTTAATGAATATTTTAAGCATTTTCTTAAGTATAGTCAACTGCTTTTTCAGCCAATTTCCCGTTATCCGCAAGGCTTTCCGGATTGGGTGCAGAAGAGTATTCAGGCCCAGTGCCACATACTTTACAAAAAAGGGACTGATTGTCCTGTGATACAGGTACATTCCCGCCAATGCCCCCAGCACGGCAAACCATCGCAGGTTCCCGTTACTTTCATGAAACATCAGCAGAAAGACCTTTCCCGCACAGTAGATCCAGAATGCCAGATCTTCCAGAGATACCATGCTGGTACTGTGAGCAAACACTCTTCGCAGGATCCGCAGAATATCATACAGAAAAGTGATCCCCACACCCAGCAGAAAGGAATGCAGCAGAAAAACATTTTCATCCATCAGCGGAACAGCCTGCCCAGGAAGGATTCCTGTTTTTCTCCGGATGCTGCGGTATCCGAATATACAAGGCTGTCGATCCGGCCGTCAATATCCACTTCCCCCTTGTCTAATGTCAGGCGGTTCACATGGAGCTCGTTGCCACGGATCATCAGCATCCCCTGTTCCGTCTCCAGCAGGATCTCCCGCAGATCAAAGGAAAGGACGTCATTTACCCCATTCACGGTACATGTCCGTCTGTTGGTCATGGTCACTTTATGCATACGACCTGTCGCGTTTAAATCTTCCATTCTCTCCATAGCCTCCCATCCTCCGCTCCTTCCGGAACCGGACTTACAATGTATTGTATGGGAAAATGTGGAAATTTATACATAGAGAACCTGATATTATATATAACGGAAAAGTTCTTTGGCTTCTTCTTTTTTCACGGTCTCCTGTACATCCAGGACCTCGACTTTTACTTCCTTGTTGCCAAAAGAGATGGAAATGATATCTCCCTCTTTGACATTGGCGGATGCCTTTGCCGGCTTATCATTGATCAGCACTCTGCCGCTGTCGCAGGCTTCATTAGCCACAGTACGGCGCTTGATCAGTCGGGATACCTTCAAATATTTGTCTAATCTCATGCTTTTAACCTCACGATCATCCGTTTCTGAAAAACAAAAGAGACCCGAAAGGTTGTCCTATCGAGTCTCTGAAAATTCAGCTTCTATTATGCGTTCAGCATATCCTTTAATGCCTTACCAGCCTTGAACTTAGGAGCCTTGGAAGCAGCGATCTTCATAGGTGCGCCGCTCTGAGGATTTCTACCCTCTCTAGCTGCTCTGCTGGATACTTCGAAAGTACCGAAGCCAACTAACTGAACCTTACCATCCTTCTTTAACTCTTCAGCAACAACATCGGTGAATGCCTTTAATGCCTTCTCTGCGTCCTTCTTGGAAAGACCTGCCTGATCAGCCATAGCTGCAACTAATTCTGTTTTGTTCATATTGAACTCCTCCTGTAATGAGTTTTCGTTATTAATTTTACGCTCGAAAATAGTTCTTTTGAAACGTCTATACATATATATATCTGTTTTTATCCCTTTTGTCAAGGTTTTTCCGCATATTTACGGCATTTCTTCCCCTCCCGGAAAGGATCATTCTGTCGATGAAGAGCTGGCCGTCAGGTCTACAAATGAGTAGGATACATCCTTTTCTTCTTCATCCACCTGTACCGTATAACTTCTGGTTTCATAACCGGATTTTCGCAGGGTGATCACATGACTTCCTGAGGTCTTCTTAAAACTGCAGGGGGAAATTCCCACATAGTTGCCGTCCAGATATACCTCCACATTTTCCGGAGCATCAATATGCACGCGGTAATAGGTCGTAGTCGTATCTGCGGTGGAGGTAGATTCCGTTGCGGAAGAGCTGGAAGAACTGCTGCTTTCCGTACTGTCTTCACTGTCGGAGTCCGCCTTATCCAGCTGGACATCCACTCCCGCGGATTCCTGTCCCACCCTGAGATACTGTGTAAGCGACTTATAGCCGTCCGCCTTTGCTATAATCTGGTGAATACCGTATTCCAGCGTGATCGGCTGGGAGGCATCCACCTGACTTCCATCGATATACAATTCTGCATCGGAAGGATTCAGGGAAAACAGCACCATACCGTACTGTGCCTCTGCCACTTCCAGATCACCGATATCCAGTGTTGTTTCCTCGTTGCGGTTGATCACGACATTTTTCGTGCCACCACCGCCGTTATAGCTGATATCTACCTGATAACTGCCCTCTGGCACCGTCACCAGCATGTCCTCTGTGATCCGCACGATCTGTGTCTGGCCGATTTCCAGCCAGCCGCCCACAAAGTTCTCATCGTTGACCAGTCTGAGGTATCCATGGCCTTTTTCCACTGTTACGCTGAGCACTGTGCTGTCAATGCCGTGAAATGTCAGGATATCCGCCGGATTCAGATCCATTTTTTCAATGCTGTGTCCCTGGGAAAAATACTGGGTATCCCTGGACAACTGGAACACCTCTTCCCCGATGGCCACCTCATTTCGCACGGTATTCATCTCGTAGTGCTCCACATCTTCATACTGCCATGCTGTCTGCGCCAGCTGCATGGAGGTCAAATGCTTCTGACTTTTCAAAAAAGTCACATCCACGATGTCCCCCTCCTGCAGCTGACTCAGGGAAATTGCCTTTCCATATTTATCTGCGAACTGCGTTGTTCCGTCCATGGACAGCGTGTAACGTTTGCCTAGATCCAGATTTAACAGTGTGACAGTGTTGTCAACATTATTGATATCCACCAGTACCGCCGTATCTGCGGAATCATAGCTGTCCGGATTGGTGACAACAAAGCCGGTATCTATCCGCTCTGCCTGTGCCGTTGGCGCAGGTGTTGCCGCCGTCCCGGAGGATTCTGTCTGCCCGCATCCAGCAAATGACATTGCTGTCACAAGCAAAAGGATTACCACTGTCTGTTTCGTTTTCGAATACTTTTTGTCTTCGAATCTTTTCAACGTTTTGCTTCTCCTTTGTCTCCTGACGCTGCGATCCTGCCGCAACGTCTCTTCCGTTGTCTGCCGTTCATTGCCCGGCTTTTATCTTTGCAGCAGTTTCAGGAATTTCTTTCTGGCCGCTTCCTGTTCCAACAGGCGGTCCAGTTTCTCCTGATTCTTCTCCGGGATCCAGGCCTTGCCGGAATTATAATAAAAGTTTACGATCTTCCACAATTTCTCAGGATAGGACAGGCGGTAGACCAGATCCTGTCTCTCATAGGGCTTTAACGGTCTGACACTTTCATAAGCCGCCAGAAGCACTCTGCCCCATTCGGCATCCCATTCACTTTTTTCCAAAAGCTTACGCAACAGCAGATACAGGTCTCTCACCGGCCCGTCTGCCTGACATTTTTCGAAGTTTACCAGGAAAAATCCTCGGTCCTGCCGCAGAATATTATGATATTGGTAATCTCCGTGGCAGAAACACAGCGGTACTTCCTCTCCGCTGTCGGAGGCAGCCAGCTCGATCTCTTTCCATTCTTCACACAGTTGTCTTGCTTCCTCTAAAAAAGGATCAATCACTGCAGACAACCGGATCTCGAACCAGGTCTTCTGGCTGCGCTGTTTCAAGAATCTGCGGGCTCTCTTGAGCTCCCGGTTGTGCTTCTCATAGTCCCGGCTGGGGAGATATCTCTCTATGACCGGTGCCGAAGTCTCCTCCGTCTCCGGAAATACCGGTGTAAATTCCAGATCACCGTGCAGTCTCGCCAGAAGCCGCATGGCTTCCATACATTCTTCCCTGTCACGGATATTACATTCTCGGCCTTCCCACCAGGTCTTCAGAATATATCTGACACCGTCCCGGTCTGTCACCGATAACGCACCTTCCTTTGTGGCAAGCAATCGCTCCGCAGGAACGGTTCCCCGTTCCTCCAGGTGCTTCAGGACCTGCTCCTGCAGACGCAGCTGTTCCTCGCGTCCTGTATATTCCTTGAAGATCAGGCAGCCCTGCTGTGTATCGCACAGAATCGCCCCCCGCCCTTTTCGGGTACGCAATACCTCTATCTCATACTGCTCCAGCAGTGCCACCGCTCTGTCATTCACTTACAACCCCTCCTAAGATATGTACTTAACCGATTTGACGGTTCCTACGCTATCTTATGAGGAAAGCCTGTAAAGTATGCTCAATCTTTGTCTGCCGACAGTTCCTTTACCTTTTCCAGCAGCTGTTCTCTGGTATTCTGCTCGGGATGTTCCAATACCAGTTCCAGCAGCTGTTGCAGCATCTCTCCCAGCTCTCTGCCCGGTTTCATACCGGTGTCGATCAGATCCCTGCCGGTGACCGCCAGTGTTTTCAGGGAGACGCACTGCTTCTTTTCCAGTATTTCCTGATACAGTTTCTTCCAGAGTTCGAGATTCTCCAGTTTTTCTGTTCTCAGGTAATCGCTCTGTGCCAGAATATCTGCCTGTTTCACCGGGAACAGCAGCGGGAAAATATCTTCCCCGATCTTATTCACCGCCCGGCGGACAATCCGCAGATCCGGTATCACATCATTGCCATAATCATGGTATCTCACCAGACGGGTGACCACCGCAACGGTATCATTATCAAATCGCAGTCTCCGCAGAATCTTCCGCGCCATCTCTTCTCCCACCGCCGGATGTCCGTAGAAATGAGTGATTCCGTCTTCATCCACAGTAAGTGTGGCCGGCTTGCCGATGTCATGGAGCAGCATGGCATAACGCAGATTCTTGTCCGGCCCGATCTCCATAAGTGCATGTAATGTATGCTCACCCACATTGTATTTATGATGCTTGTGCTTCTGCGGTGTCTCCATCATGGCATCGAATTCCGGTAGGATCACCTTGGTGACACCCATGTCATAAGCTTCTCTGAGGGTGTCGGGATGAGGGGACACCAACAGTTTAGTCAGTTCCACCTGAATCCGCTCCGCACTGATCTTCTGCAGGGTCGGTGCCAGCTTCCGGATTGCCGCCTCAGTATCTTCGTGGATCTCGTAGCCCAGCTGGGCTGAAAAACGAATTGCCCGCATGATCCGCAGCGCATCTTCTCCAAAACGTTCCTCCGGGTTGCCTACGCATCGGATCAGCTTCGCCTCGATGTCTTTTAATCCGCCGAAAATGTCGATCAGGCCTTCCGTTTCATTATAAGCCATGGCATTGATGGTAAAATCCCGGCGTTTCAGGTCCTCCTCCAGGTTCGGAGTAAACGTCACTTCTTTGGGATGTCGGCTGTCTTCGTATTTTCCATCTACACGGTAGGTCGTAACCTCAAAGCCTTCCTTGTCCAGCATGACGGTTACGGTGCCATGCTGGATTCCGGTGTCGATGGTGCGACGGAACAGCGTTTTCACCTGCTCCGGTCTCGCCGAGGTGGTAATGTCCCAGTCCTCCGGGCATCTGCCCAGGATGGAATCCCGCACGCAGCCGCCTACCACATAGGCTTCAAATCCGGCATTCTGTATGGTTTCTATGATATATTTCGCTTTTTCAGGTATTTGTATCTGAATCATATATATCCTCTTTTGCAAAAATCACACACGCTCATTGCTCTGTGAGTTTTCGCTTGTGACTGCTTTGTGTCTATTGTTTGTTTCTAAGAAAGGCTATGCCTGCTCCGGGTTCATGATGAACTTATCGATGACTTCCACCAGTCCGTCTTCATCGTTGGTGCCGGTGATATAGTCCGCCGCATCCTTGACCGCCGGCTGGGCATTCCCCATTGCTACGCCGGTTCCCGCATATTCGATCATGGAGATGTCGTTGTAACCGTCCCCGCAGCAGATCGCATTCTCTCTGGTCAGTCCCATGCCTTCCAGCATATGATCCAAAGAAGTGGCTTTGTTCACATCTTTCGGCATGATCTCGATGAAATAGGGTTCGGAACGGTAGATGCTCGCAACATCACTGTACTTTTCCTGTAACTGCTTCTCCAGCTCCGGTGCGATCTCTTCCGGTGCTGTCATCAGGCATTTATTAATATCGAAATTCACATATTCGACGAAATTGTCAACGACCTTTATAGGAATTCCGTTGATTCTGGCTTCCAGCTGCACATAGTCATCCGGCTCGAACGCAGAGATGACGCCGGGACCCTGATAAGTGATCAGTCCGCAGCCATTCGCTTTGGCGAATTCGTACAATCCGTGCACAATGGACAGGGGCAGTGTTCTCTGATAGACCACTTCTCCTGTCTTACACTCCACGATACGGGCTCCGTTAAATGACAGTAGGTATCCGCCGTATTTTTTCAGTTCCAGCTCCTCTTCGCATTTCCGCATGCCGGGGGTGGGACGACCCGAAGCCAGGATCACCTTGTGACCATGCTGTAAAATATTCCAGATTCCCTGTTTGGTAGCTTCCGTGATCTCTTTTTTTGAATTGGTCAATGTTCCGTCAATATCCAGTACCAGAACTTTTTCCTGCATGTTTATTCATACCTTTCTCAAAGTTATTCTCTGTTCAGCTCACGTAACTGGCAGAGTCACATTATCATGTTTCCCGTCCTTTTGCGACTATTTTTGCTCATAACCTAACAGTACCTGTCTCTTCTGCTTGTGCAGTGAAACAGGTACTTGTCTGTTGTCTATGTTCTGTTCCTGAGCAAGCTTTACTGTGCCTGTGTTGCGGTCTCTTCGGTAGCAGCAGTCTGCTCCTCGGTGATCTCCTGGGTCTCTGCGGTCGCGGTCTCAGCGGCTGCGGATTCCTCTGCCTGCACCTTCAGGTAATTCAGTTTACCCTTGGGATCCTCTACTGTTACATCTGCGGTAATATCCTGCATATGCTGACTCATTGTATCGGATACCATCGTATTCTTGATGTTGATCTTCCACTCGGGCTGATCCTGTCCGATGTAGTAAAGTACATAGGTGGTGTCACTGACAGTGATGGCTACGGTATCTCCTGCCTGACGGCTGTTGTCGAAGATCCAGTTGCTCAGCTCCTCTGTCATACCGGTCTTGGTCACCTGCTCGAACAGACCGCCGTTCTCTACTGCAGAAGTATCCTGTGTATACTTCTTGCACAATTCTGCGAAGCTGTCCTCGGTAGCTGCACCGCTCTTCCACTCCTCCAGGATCTCTTCACCGGTCTTATCCTCGGTGGGAATGATCACACGTACATCTGCGGAAGGAGTCTCATCCAGATATCTCTTCTCAAATGCCACGGCATAGTAGCAATGGCTGTTGTCGTTAGTAATGACGGTGGTGTCTCCTGCCTTTCTGGCATCATCAAACAGCCAGTCGGAGATCAGGTAGTTCACGGAAGACTTCTTCTCATTCTCGTGTGCTTCGCCGTCTTTTGCCACGGTCTTCTCCGCATCATCTGCCAGTACCTTCGCATCTTCCATTGCCTTGGCGATCTCAGCATCGGAAGGCTGGTAAGCGGTATCGGTGCTGTCGGAAGCTGTTGCATCTGTAGCTGCCGTTCCGTCTGTTGCAGTGGTATCGGTGGTTGCAGCAGTCTCCTCTACGGGATCTGCCAGTTCGGTAGGTTCTGTAGGCAATTCTGCCTCAATGGTCGTCAGGCGATAGTCTACGGAATCGTAGGTTGCCTTATTTTCCTCATAATAGCTCTGGATCTCATCATCACTGGGAGCATTGTCCTCCTGCAGCTTCTGATAATAAGCGTTCATTACCATGTCGTTCTTCACATATTGTTCGATACGGCTCATGGTTGCATAGCTTCCGTAGATGGAACGTACATATTCCTTCTCGGAGATGCCTGCGGATGCAGCGGAGGTTTTGATGGTCTCCTTGAAAGTGTTGTACTCATCCGTGGTATCGTAGGTGAAGCCGGCTGCTTTGGCTTCTGCCATCAGCGCCTTATTCTGCTTCAGGCTCTCTACAGCATTCTGCTCAAAATAGTCCTGCCAGGTCAGAGTATCGGAATACATCTGGGTGGACAGATCCTTGCTGGTATCCAGTCCGAAGTATGTCAGATAGCTGCCGTACTGGGTGATATAATTGTTCTTGGTCAGGTTGTATTGGTAATCGAACTCTACCTTGTTTACAGCTTCTCCATTGACCACCACATAGGTCTCATGAGTTGCCAGATAGGTACGGATGGGGAAAGATGCTACCAGACATACCAGAGCCACAAGCACTACGATGCCGATGGCCGTGCTGATGCGCTCTTCCTTTTTCTCCTTTTCCTTCTCCTCTTTACGCTTCTGTACCTTACGGTCATATTTGGTCATGACCTTCTGTTCTGTTTGTTCTTTATTTTCTGTAACTTTTTCATTCTTAGACATTGCTTACATGTCTCCTTCCTGGTGTCTTAAGTCCCAATGACTCCTTATTTTACCGTATTTCTGCGGAAAAAGAAAGCTATTTCACATATTTTTCAAGTTTTTCCACGATATTTTTCACACATCCGGGCTCAAAAGGACTGTCCAGTCCGACTTCTTTGATCATATTAGTGTAAAAATCACTGGCGGACAGCCTGCACAGCTTCAGATAGCTCTTCCACGCCTCTGTAAAATCGGCATCCATCTTCACCTTGTACTGTAGTGCGCAGGTCTGTGCCAGACAATAATCGATATAATACAGAGGGTAGTCGTAAATGTGCAGCTGCTTCTGCCAGAAGCCTCCCTGTCCGAAGAAAGGATCTCCCTCGTAATCCAGGTGGGGCTTGTACTCCCGCTCCAGACGGCTCCATGCCTGCTTTCTCTCGGCCGGGGTCAGCTCCGGGTGCTCATAGACGATATGCTGGAACTCATCCACCATACAGCCGTAAGGAATAAACGCAGCCGCATCCTCCAGATGCATTTCCACGTAATCCTGCGCTCTGTTGCCGAAGAACAGGTTCATCCACTTTTCCGTGAAAAATTCCATGGACATGGAATGGATCTCTGCAGTCTCCATGCCGATATCCGCATGCTCTCTGATAGGATCCTGTGCAGCGAGATACCCCTGAAACGCATGACCACACTCATGCGTGATGACGTCCACATCACCGCTGGTACCGTTAAAGTTAGCGAAGATAAACGGTGCATGGTAGAGAGGCAGATAGGTCATGTAACCTCCCGCCTTCTTCGTCTTGCGCCCCAGGACATCAAATAACTGGTTCTCCATCATGAAATCAAAAAATTCCGCAGTCTCCGGGGACAGCTCACGGTACATCTTCTGTCCGGCTGCCATGATCTCTTCGGGGGTTCCGGTGGGTGCCGGGTTGCCATCCTTGAAATATACCTGCTCGTCAATATAGCTGAGCTTCTCCAGACCCAGACGTTGTCTTCTGCGGTCATGCAGCTTCTCTGCAAAGGGTACGAAATACTCCTTGATCTGCCTGCGGAAAGCTTCTACCTCGTCCTTGCCGTAGCAGTTGCGGTTCATGCGGTAATAGCCCAGTTCCAGATAATTTTCATATCCCATGGTTCTGGCCTGCGCGGTACGATTTTTCACCAGTTTATCGTAGATGGTATCCAGCTGTTCCTCATTTTCCAGGAAAAACGCGCTCATCTTCTCCCATGCCTGTCTGCGGACATTGCGGTCGGAATTCACCAGATAGGGCCGTAACAGGGACAGATTCAGTTCCCTGCCGTCGAAGTCGATCTTCGCACCGGCGATGAGCTTATCATACTCCATAGTCAGGGAATTCTCCTCCTGCATCAGCGGGATCAACGCCTCGCTCATGGACTTCTGTGCCAGCTCCATATTCTTGAACGCTACCGGACCGATCTTCTCCTCCAGATAAGCTCTGTAGGGGGATTCATATAATTTCTTCTGATAAGCCAGCACCAGATTGCTGAATACCGGTCCCTGCTCATCGTAGTATTTATGCTCTTCCTCGTAGAATTTATCGGAAGTATCGATGTCGAAGCGGATATTCGCAATGGTCATCAGCGTCATGACACGGTCCGTCAGCGCATAGTACTTCTGATGCACCTCGAACTGCTCCTCCCCGCTCTTCGCCGCATCCAGCTCCCGGATCAGTTCTCCCATCTCTTCCTGCACTTTGGCAAAATCTATTCTTTCGTAAGGCATGTCCTGAAATTTCATAATTATAGTAACCCTCTCTTTCTGTGTCCTTAGGAATCTATACTGCTTATCTTACCCCAAAATGCCGGGAAAGTAAAACTTTAGAAGCGTCCTGTAACATTTTTCTGGATTTTTTGTAGCCTTTTTGTAACATTTTTCAGACTTGCCAATAAGGAATCCCTATGGTATGGTGGTATTAGAAGTAATTTTTCTTCTTTCAAAAATTCCTATAAACCCGTCAGTGGTCAAAGTTTCCCTTATTATTTATTTTATATGGAAAATATTTGTTTTATTTTTACATTTATTTTGCAACAGAAAGGAGATTTATGGAGTTAAAACAAAATAATATAACCAGCAACTATTTCTCGGAGGAGTATTTGATGAATACTGTGTCGAGATTCTGGAAAAATTTTGTTGCGGAAGAAATTTCGTATGGGAATGCGATAGCTGCTGCGCCGGGGAATGTGGCTGTGGCAATACCGGCTTCCGGAAAGCGGAATTATAAGGATCTGGTGTTCCGGAAAATATTTCATGACAAGGAGAAGCTGCTCTCGCTGTACAATGCGCTGAATCACTCGCATTATGAAGATCCGGAGCTACTGCATATTACAACTTTGGAAAATGCGGTTTACCTAAGCTTGCAGAACGACCTGTCATTTGTGGTGGATTTTGATCTATGGTTTTTTGAGCACCAGTCCACCCTGAATCCCAATATGCCGTATCGCTTTTTGCTGTATCTGGCAAGTGAATATTCAAAGATGAGCACAGATGACCTGCTTTATTCCAACAAGTTACAGATGCTGGATACTCCACATTTTGTAGTGTTTTATAACGGAACGGATCCTCTCCCGGAATACAGCACCCTGAAGCTGTCCAGCGCCTACCGGAATAAGGAAGAGACTCCTCAGCTTGAATTACAGGTACAGGTAATCAATATCAATCTCGGGTTCAACTCCGAGCTGATGGATGCCTGCCAGATTTTAAAGGAGTACGCCCAGTTTGTCGCAGAAGTCCGTGAGCAGGCAAAGGTGTATCCAAACCGGCCGGCCATCGTTCAGGCCGTGGATGTGTGTATTAAGAAGGATATTTTAAAGGAATTTTTGCTTGAGAATAAGAAGGAGGTTATTGATATGGTGTTTTTCGAATATGACGCCGAGGCGGAAAAGAGAGTTATTTATAAGGATGGCGTAGAGGAAGGCAGAGCAAAAGAAATTGTTCGGTCATGTAAGGACTTTAACTTGTCAAAAGAGGATGCAATCCACAAGTTAGAGACTCTGCTATCAATCCCTACACAATCTGCCATTGACTATTACGAAAAATTTTCAAAGGAATTTGAAAATGAATTCTCAAAAGCACAAAAAATTATGTAAAAGGAGTACATTGGTATGAACTTTTTTGAGTATGATGCTGAGCTTTCTATTTCTACACAGGCAGCCATGGATTACTATGATAATTTTTCGAAGGAATTGGAAAGGAAATCTTTGGATGATCAAAAGGTCTTATAAGAACCCAAAAAGGGCAGCCCGTCATGGACTGCCCTTTGGTTCTTACATAACTCTTACAGATATGGTTCGTTCCTCTTAGGAAACAACCTGATCTCAGCTTAAGCTTACTGTAACAGAGACAGTACGCCCTGGTTAGCCTGATTGGACTGAGCCAGCATAGCCTGACCTGCCTGAGCCAGGATGTTGTTGTTGGAGTACTTAACCATCTCAGTAGCCATATCGGTATCACGGATCTGGCTCTCTGCGCTGGTGGTATTCTCAACTACGTTGTCCAGGTTGTTGATGGTGTGCTCAAGTCTGTTCTGAACAGCACCAAGTGCAGAACGCTGGGTGGATACAGTCTGAATGGCATTCTTAAGGGTTTCGATAGCTGCTGTAGCACTATCAGCAGTATTTACTTTCAGATCAGATACTCCAATTCCCTGTGCGCTCATAGATTTGATAGAAAGATCTATCTTATTGCTAGCTTCTCCGTCTGCACCGACGTGCAAAGACAGGTTCAGCGCATCAATTTTCTTGTCAGTCTTGGTTGTGACAGTTACAAAATCAGTAAGTTTATCTGCACCGATTTCAACTATATCTCCTTTTGTACCACCAGCTGCAGGATCTTTACCATCTGCAGATAAGCGAGAATATAAACCACCTTTATATACACCATTCTGATCAAAGTAGTTTTTCAAATCTGTTGCTTTGATTTCCTTACCATTTTTATCCATCAATCCCGTACTAGACACATCTAACTGTGCTTTGATTGTAGCTGCATCTGCAACCTGCCCTGATACCTGAGCACCCCACTCAGAACCCGCAGCAGCATCAACCTTATAAATCTTGTATCCATCTTTTGCATTTCCCTCTGCATCGATATACTTTGCAAGGTCTGTTGCTTTTGTAGCATCAGTCAAAGCGGTTTTTTGTCCAGCTGCATCTACTGCCCAAAATGTACTTCCGTTTTTAAGGGTAAACGATTCCTTAAATTCCTTGCCAGCTACAATGGAAACACTATCAAGAGAAGTTACATCTTCGTCTGTTTTTACACCTTTCAGCAGATAGGTCTCATTGAACTTGGTGGTCTCAGATACACGATCAATTTCCTTTACCAGCTGATCAATCTCATCCTGAATATATCCACGATCGTCCTCGGAATTAGTTCCGTTTGCAGACTTTACTGCCAGCTCGTTCATTCTCTGCAGCATATCATGTACTTCGGTCAGGGCGCCTTCAGCGGTCTGTACTGCACTGATACCATCCTGTGCATTCAGGGAAGCCTGTGTCAGACCTCTGATCTGCTTTCTCATCTTCTCACTGATGGACAGGCCTGCTGCATCATCAGCTGCACGGTTGATCTTGTAACCGGAAGACAGTTTCTCGGTGGACTTTGCCTGAGAAGCGGTGGTCAGACCTAACATTCTGTTAGAGTTCATAGCTGTAAGATTGTGTTGTACTACCATAATATTTACCTCCTTGTATTACTGCCCAATTCCTTTTGCGGCAGTGTGCGTATCTGTATTGTTATTGAGAAATCCTTTTCTCCCAGATACTTGTTTTTAGTTTTATAGTAACCGGAGTAGGAGCTTCCCTGTCGGGCCCTGACAGAGCCGCTCTTCCTCCGGTTATTACCATATGAAATTATTTGTCCGCATTTCCCTTTGTGATGATCACGTTGGATTTTTTGCGGTACTTCTCCGGGTGCTCTTCTTCCGCATAATATTTAGGAAGCTTCGCTCTCTCCTCCGGATCTGTGATCTGGTTTTCTAATACCGTGCTTCGCACGATGTTCACCTCTCTCGGTGCATCGATCATGATACGGAGATGATTCTTAGTTCCTCCCAGGAACACGATCTTGATATTGTCATTGATCATCAGGTATTCTTCCGGACTAACGGTCAGACGCAGCATATAATAACCTCCTTGCTCTGTTCAGCCTTCCTTGCCTGCTGTTTCTCACTGATGCAACATTCTATTATGGAATGTTGCATTTTTCTAATTCATTTATTCTTTCAAGGAGGCCATTATGAGCACGACACAACCTATCCGCAGCAAACAGCTTTTACACGATTTCAAAGAGTACTATCTTACCAAACAGCCCAACTCCCGCAATTACACTCTCATCCTGATCGGTCTGAACACCGCACTGCGCATCAACGACATCCTTCATATCACCTGGGGTGACGTCTATTGTGGAGAACGCAGACGTTTTTACACTCATCTTCTGATCACAGAAAAGAAAACAGGAAAAGAGACCCGAATCCTGATCAACAAAGAACTTCAGGAAACATTACTGTCCTACCGGACAACACAGCCTTCCATAGCCGACACAGACTACCTCTTCCCCAGCCCCAGAAAAGCCGAATCCCCACTCTCCCGATATCAGGCCTACCGCATTGTCCGTAAGGCTGCTGAAGCCGTAGGGATCGAAGACGTGATCCGGTGCCATTCCCTGCGGAAGACCTTCGGCTACCATGCATGGAAAATGGGAACTCCGCCCGCATTGTTAATGGAAATTTACAATCATTCTTCTTTTCAGATCACAAAACATTATCTGGGAATTGAACAGGATGACAAAGATGCCGTATTCCGCAATATACAGCTATGATATGTGTTACTTTAAACCAGTATGACGATATGAATAATACGATATAACGATTTTTATGAAAAAGACTAAAGTTTTCACATGGTCAGCCGAAATATGTAGTGCAAGACAAAATGCAACATTCCATAATAGAATGTTGCATTTTTCTATTTTAATCCTTTCATTTCTGTGGTATTCTTTTAAAGACTGCATATTGCTATTTTTCGACAAATATTTCTCTTTTATTGAAACATATGTAACTATTCAGAGCCATGTAAAGATTATCAAATGAGCGTCGAATGCTTGCATTCGTAAGAGCAATTGATAATCTTTATAGGGCGAAGTAACCACATGAGCAAAAGAAAAGCCTCGCAGAGGCGGTTTTGCGAATGGGGTTCTGAATAGTTACAAACATATACAGTCAGAATCAGGAGTACACATGAAAAGCTTTATATGTCAAATGTTCTATAAGCAGCGGGCGGCATTCGAGCAAAGCTGCGCTTCCAGGGGCAAAGAGTATCCTCTTCCGGAAGACGTTTTCCTACAATCGGATATTTTCTATGACGAGAAGCATGTTCCGGCACATCGTCTGGATGTCTACCGTCCCAGGGGACGGGACGGAGAGATTCTCCCGGTCATCGTCAACGTACATGGCGGAGGCCTCCTCATAGGGAACAAGGAATTCAACCGTCCCTTTTGTGCCTCCCTTTGTGAGGCGGGGTATCTGGTATTCAGCATTGAGTACCGGCTGATACCGGACTGTCTCTTCTATGATCAGTTGGCTGACCTGCATCTGGCACTGGATTTTATCCGGGATCATCTGACGGAATACGGCGGTGACATTTCTCACATATATGCCTGCGGCGACAGTGGCGGTGCCTGTCTGTTGACTTATGGAATCGCCATGCAGCGAAGCACTGCACTGGCACAGGCTGCCGGAGTAACCCCTTCTGACCTGCCAGTCCGGGCACTTGGCCTGGTCAGCGGTATGTTCTATACGAACCGCCTGGATCAGATCGGACTTTTCCTCCCCAGATATCTCTACGGCCGGCATTATAAAAAAAGTGCTTTTGCCCCCTATGTATCTCCGGAGCACCCGGACATCGTGACCAGCCTGCCACCCAGTCTCCTGATCACCAGTGACAACGATAATCTTCAGAGTTATACTCTGAATTTTGAAAAGGCTCTGCGCAGACATCAGATGCCCCATAAACTGATCAACTACCCGAAGGATCCCCGCCTGACCCATGCGTTCAGCGCTTTTTACCCGGAGTTTCCGGAAAGCAGGGAAGTGATCCACCATTTGATTCACTTTTTTGAACACACCGGGGAAGATTGTAAAGGAGGAAATGCTCAATGACATACGATGAAAATGTCTTCAAAGAAAAGGCCAATCGCAAGGCCCGTAAGATTTGGATTGTTTTTGCGATTTTACTGAGTGCCAACTATGGCTCCGATGCTTCCGGCGGGTTATACCCCACCACTTCTTACCTTATTTTCCTGGCATTGTGCTGGCTGCCTCTGATCTTTGGCGAAGTGCTGTTACGTGTAAAGGGCTGGGCAACGGAGCTCTACCGCTACGATCTGGTCATCGGTTACGGCATCTTCTATACCTTTGTCATATGCACCACGGAGTCACCGATCGCATTCACTTACATCCTTCCGGTGACAAGTTTACTGGTCCTGTATAAGAACCGGAAATTCATGATCAACTGTGGTATCGTCAACTCTCTGATCATTGTGGGTGCTGCCGTCTACCGCTACATGTTAGGCTTTAACAGTGCTTCTGACATGAAGAATTACCAGCTGCAGCTGTCCTGTATCATCCTGTGTTACATCTGCTATGTCATGTCCATCCGCCATCTGAACGAGTCCGACGGTGCCATGACCGACAGTATCAAAGCCGACCTTCACAGAGTGGTGACCACCGTAGAGCAGGTCAAGACTTCCAGTAACGTCATTTTGGACGGCATCACTGTCGTAAGAGAACTGGCTTCCGAGAATAAGCACGGTTCCGATATGGTCATGCTGGGTATGAATGAATTGACAGATAATAACCATATGCTGCAGGATCGGACGACCTCTTCCACACAGATGACTTCCGACATCCGTGCCCAGGTGGAAAATGTTGTGGCACTCATCAGCGAAATGGTATCTCTGGTAGGGAAAACCGAATCCCATTCCAGCGTCAGTGCAGAAGATCTGCAAAGTCTGGTAAGCACTGCCACCACGATGTCAGAGCTTTCTACGGAGCTGGAAAATGTCCTGCAGAATTTCCAGCAGGAATTTGGCATGGTGAAGCAGGAGACCGGTACCATCGAAAAAATTACAAATCAGACGAACCTGCTGGCCTTAAACGCTTCCATTGAAGCTGCCAGAGCCGGTGAAGCAGGCAAGGGCTTCGCAGTGGTAGCTGATCAGATCCGTACCTTAAGTACTGAAACCCACGCTTCCTCCGGACAGATCAGAGAAGCTCTGTCCCGTCTGGATGCTACTTCCGCTAAGATGACCGCTTCCATTGAAGAGACCTTGAAGCTGATCCAGGTCACTTTGGAAAAGGTAACACATACCGGTGAAAATGTAAATCAGATCGCATCTGATTCCGCACAGCTCGGCAGACATATTCAGGTAGTTGATAACGCAATTAAAGAAGTCGAAAGCTCCAATACCCAGCTGGTATCCAATATGGAACAGGTATCCAACATCGTGGAGACTATCACCGGCTGTATTGCACACTCCAGCCAGACCAGTGAGCGTATGCTCAGTAAATACGAAGAAACCGCTTCCAATATCAACACCATCGAGGATGTCATGGAGAACATGATGTGTGATCTGGGTATCGGCGGCTTCATGGGTATCGAAGATATTCAGCCGGGTATGAAGATCGATCTGAAAGTAGCAAGCCAGGGAGATACGGAATACCTTGGAGAACTGATTGAACAGATTCCGGAGGGTCTGCTGGTATCCTGTCAGAAGGAGCTAGCACTCACAGATACCGCTTCCTGTACCTTACAGATCACCGCAGGCAACATCCTGTATTGTTGGGACAAGGCAGTCATCTCTCCCGCTCCTGAAAAGGGTGCTCATGCCTTCAAAATCATCATTAATACCAGACCCAGGATCAATAACCGCCGTAAATACCCCCGTATGGATCTGAACAATGCCTGCACCATCAAGTTCAAAAATTCTGATACGGAATATGCGGCCACCATGGATAATATCAGTGCCAACGGCTTTGCTTTCCTGGCGACAGATAATATCTTCACCCAGAGCAAGAATGCCTCGGTCACTGTCACTATCCATGATTTCGCTCTCCCGGATCACAATGTGCTGGAAGGACGTATCATCCGCTGCTCCGATGATAACGGTCTGTTCATCGTAGGCTGCCAGATGCCGGAGGATAACTTCTATATCCTGGAGTATGTAGAGAAAAATCTGGAAAGTAAGAAATAGTCAAATACAAAAGGGTGTCGCACAGCGGCACCCTTTCTTGTTTGGTTTTATAGTTTCATCTATGGCTTCAGGAGCCGGGCGATCAGACCCTCGACCTCCTGGAGCTGTTCTTTTGTGCTCTCCTTGTGGCTTTCCTTGCGGTATTTCGAAGGGGACATTCCCTTCATAGCGTGAAAGGCCTTGGTAAATACCAGGGCATCGCTGTATCCGCAGGACAATGCAATACTCTCGATAGGATAATTCGTGGAGTCCAGAAGCTCTCTCGCCTTGGTAATACGGAAGGTAGTAAGGAACTGCTGGGGAGACATCCCCAGATAGTTCTGGAACAGCGTATATAAATAGCTGCGGTTGATACACACATAGTCCGCCACATCCGTGACCTTGATGGGGTTACAGTAGTTGCTCTGGATAAAGGAGACCGCTTTTTTCACATACTGGTTCCCCTTATCCTCTTCCTCTCTTGCCACCACACCGGCGCTGTCGGCGATCACCGACAGAAATACTCCCAGCAGTCCGTTCCTTCGCAGATCATCCGCAATGCCAAAGGTATTGTGCTCCATCATATCCCGGACGATGGAATACAGTTCCTCTGATTTATCACAGGAAAAAATAGGATGTCTGTCTGACAGTCCCATGCTGTGTAAATATTCTTCTGCCCGGCTCCCGGCGAACCCCACCCACAGGTAACTCCAGGGGTCCTTCGCATCCGCCTGATAAAAAGCCAGTTCATTGGGCTGGATCAGAAATCCATAGCCCGCCTCCAGCCGGTATTCCTTGTCGTGAAACCGGAAATGTCCCTTGCCACTCAGGACATAGTGGATCAGGTAATGGGGCTTGGAGGCCGGTCCGAAGCTGTGCAGCGGTGCCGTCTGGGAGCATCCGCAGCAGTTCACATACAGACTTCCTGTTTTATCATTGACAAAATCCAGTTTAAATGCTTTTTCCATGATCGGACCGTTTCCCTTCTGCGTTGCCGCTCTCTCATCTAATTCACGAGGATCCCGCCGTTTTCATCAAATTCGACACCGAAATCCCGGCTGTATTCATTCATACGCTGCAAAATTCTCTTCTTATCCTCACCTGCTGCCGGAGTAGGCTTAAAATCATTCCGGGTGGACACAGAACTCACCATGCAGGGAATGATCCTGGCATTCCGGTCCTCCACCTTTTGTCCGTTTTCGAATGTAAATGTCTGCTGGAAGATCATGGTGTCTTTATCTGCCGGGTTCCGGTTGGCTCCGAAACAGAAATTCGCCAGGCTATAGATAATATATCTGCCCTTATATTCTTCGATTCCCTGAAGGACATGGGGATGATGACCAATGACCAGATCTACGCCCCAGTCAATGCATTTTCTCCCCAATACCTGCTGATAATTCTCCGGGTAAGTGTCTTTCTCGATCCCCCAGTGACAGCATGCCAGGATCAGATCCACATTCTGTTCCCGCAGAGTTTCAATATTGTTCTGGATCAGCTTTTCCACCTGTGCGCCCCATTCTACCTCATTGACAGAGATGATTCCTATTTTCAGATTCCGCTCTCCGCCGTGGGCTGCCGCACTGTCCTGGATCTCATAAACACCTACGTTTTTATCATAGGCATAGACGATCCCTTCCTGCTCCAATGCCGCCACCGTGTCCCGGCTTCCCTGTTCGCCATAATCCAGGCGGTGATTGTTGGCGAAGCTGACGGCCTCAATGCTCCCCAGCGTCAGCAGATGAGCATAGGCTGGATCCCCTTTGATGCAGTAGGTCTGTCCCTCCCGCATCTGTTCCGATGTGGTCAGAGGCCCTTCCAGATTCACGATGGTCATATCGTCCTCCGCAAAGATGTCTCTCACATTTTCAAAGAAATAACCTTCGTCCTCCGCCTGATCATAGGCCTGACGGAAGGAGGCACTGTAGTCTTGTTCCTGATGATTTCCCAACGTTACATCCCCTGCTGCGGAGATGGTGATCGCATAACGTTCACCCGTCAAACCACCGGAGTCATGGCAAGATCCCGATGTTGTTGCGTTCTCTCCACCGGAAGCCGTCCCTGTCTGTGCCCCCGTAGCAGAATCTTCTGCCGTCTGCCCAGCCTGCGTAGTTGCATTGTAACCGCCGATAGGCTGCGCCAGATCTTCCCTTCCCGGAATGTAGACCTGCTGGGTCAGATCATCGCCACATCCACCAAGCATTATGACTGCCGCTGCACAGAACAGTGCTGCAAACCTTTGTTTTCGATACCCCATAAGCTGCTCCCTCATTATCGTAGCATGATCCGCACCTTTGGTGCTTACCGTTGCTTCGCAACTATCATGATCCCATTCGCCGTTCGTCAATCCTGCTGGCACATTGACTCTCATACGTCAATTATAATATCATTCCGCAGAAGCCTCCGATGTGGAAGTAATGTCTCCGTCTCCGTACAGATTCTCCTGCAGGAATTTCTTGTTGGCTTCGAAATCCACTTCCAGCACTGCCATCTTACGGATGGTCGCATCCTTATAGGTGCCCTCCAGTGGAATGCTGTTCTGGATAATATCGTAAGTCACGGCCTTAGGTGCCATAAGGCTCAGCCGATAGCATTCTGTCTGGGTCAGATTCGTGGTCAGATTCGGCATCAGACCATCGATCAGCTCCTGGGGATTGGTCAGCATTCCCTGCGGAAGCTTGTGGATCACCTCTGCCAATACCTTTCTCTGCCTCTCGGTTCTGCCGAAATCCGTACCGATATAACGGTTTCTGCAATACGCCAGTGCCTGCGGTCCGTTCAGGTGTACCATACCGCCGGAAGTATCTTCAAAATAGTCGGTACCTTCCGGTCTTCCCAGCAGAATGTTGTATTCCACCAGATAACCATTGACATATTCCACTTCCTTGCTGGTCAGCTCAAGATCCACACCGCCCACTGCATCCACCAGATTGGCAAATGCTTCAAAGTTCACCAGTACATAGCGGCTGATATGAATATCGAAATTCTGCTCAATAGTCTCCATCAGCAGTTCTGCGCCGCCATAGGAATATGCCGCATTCAGACGATTCCCCTTATGTCCCGGAATGTCCACATACATATCACGGAGCAGGGATGTCATGTAGATCTTCTTCGTCTTGTTGCTGATGGACAGCAGGATCATGGCATCCGATCTGCCGTCTTCACCGTTTTCACGGGAATCGTTACCGATCAGCAGAATATTGGTCACGCCTTCTTCCTTCATGGGAGAGGACGCTACCGACTCGATCTTCTCATAGTTCATCTCTCCGTAGACCTTTCCTACCAGCACATACAATCCTGCTGCCAGGAATACAAGGATCAGCGCCACTGCGATCAGGAAACGCTTGAGTCCTGACTTTTTCTTCTTTCTGCCGCTCCCGGCTCCCTTTTTATTTCCTTTTCTGTTCCTTTTATCCGCTTTCGTGTCTATCTCCTCACGCTTCCCGGATCTTCTTCCGGAGCGTTTTCTATCGTTATAATCGTCCTCATAGTCCTCTACATAGTCATCCCGTCTGCTGCGGCGGGTTCTGCCTGAGGTCTCCTGTCTGCGGTGATCAGCGTTACTGCTACGGCCGCCACCGTTACGACTCTCTGAAGTCTTACGTGCCGTCTCTCTGCGGGCTGCCTGTCTCCTGCGGTATGTGGGATCATCCCAGTCCTCTGCATAGTCCTCACGGGATCCTGCTCTTCTGTCGGATCCGATCACATCCAGTTCCTCCTCTTCCTCGTCATCTTCCCTCATATCATACATCTGCGGAGCCGGGCGGGCTGCCTCACGCTCCGCAGAGTGTGTCCCCGCATTCGCCGCCGGGCGCCCCGTACTGCGGCGGGCTCCCGCCCCGGATGCCTGCATTTCCTGCATCTCCTGTTGTAAAAAGGCTTCCAGACCCTTTTGTATATCTTCCATCTCCTGAATGGAGTCTCTTTCCTTATCGCTCATCCTGTACCTCACTTCCACATACCTGATTTTGCACTCTTTTATTCCTATTCATCTTCTAGGATAATACCATAATCTGCTGTATTCGTCACGACAGAAATCCTTAAAATTTGTTTAAATGTTATCCGGTATTTCTTAAGAAACGCCAACAAGAAAGACCATCTGCGGCAGCTACACGATTTTCTTTCGTATGCTTTCCTCAGATGGTCTCTGCATTTTTGTTGACTTATGTCTGCTTTATTTATGAGCAAGCCTTGCGTCTATGTAATTTTTCAGAGACTCCACCGTCTCTTCTACACCCAGCTTGCTGCTGTTGATAGACAGATCGTAATTACGGGAATCGCCCCATTTTACCTTACAATGACTATTGTGGTAAGACTTTCTGCGACGGTCCTTCTCGATCATACGCTCTTCCGCATGACGGGCATCCAGCTCATAGATCTCCATGACACGTTTGATCTTGGCCTCCCGGTCTCCCAATACGAAGATGGAGATCAGGTGCGGATTGTCCTTCAGCACAATCTCGGAACAGCGTCCTACGATCACAAAGGATTCCCCTGCTTCCGCCTTTTTCTTAATATAATCGAACTGCATTCTGGCCACATTGTCTGCCGGAGAGCTGTTCATTCCCATTACACTGCGGTACAGGAATTTGTTACGTCTCGTTTCATCGAACTCTGCCAGCTCCTGGCTGCTTACGTTCATGCTTGCAGCTACCTCGTCTAACAGGTTGTGATCGTACATCGGCAGCTTATAATACTCTGCCAGCTTCTGTGCGATCTCATGTCCGCCGCTGCCGTATTCACGACTGACGGAGATAATCAGTTGTTCACTCATGGATCTGCCCTCCTTATGGCTGGATGTATTTCCAAAATTTTTTAAACTCGTATTCTGCAAATACATCTTACAGATATCTTGCATAGATCATCAGCATAGAGATCCCTACTACTATTATAGTCGCAGGTGCCATAACTTTGCAATATTTTCCCCACTTAATCATATGACCGGCTTTCGCTGCGGTGGCGATACCTACTACGTTGGCAGAAGCTCCGATGGGAGTTGCGCTTCCTCCAATATCGGTTCCCATAGCCAATGCCCATGCCAGAATGGACAGATCCACGCTCTGGGCAGCAGACAGACTGCTGATAATCGGGATCATGGTCGCTGCAAAAGGAATATTATCCACAAATGCGCTGGCGATGGCGGAGATCCACAGGATAATGGCGATCATCAGCATCAGATTGCCGTTACTGATATCTCCGATGAAGTTCGCCATGACTTTCAGGATACCTGTCTGCTCCAGACCACCTACGACCATAAACAGTCCGATGAAGAACAGCAGCGTCTTGTAATCAATCTGTCTGATCAGCTTCAGCGCATCTTTGCCTGCAGCGATCAATGTCACGATGGAGATGAATACACCGATGCAGGATACGGTCAGTCCAGTCTGTGCATGGGTCACCAGCAGTACTACTGCACACAGGAAGATAACAGTGCTGATAATAAATCCCTTTTTGTCGGTAATGGCCTCGGAAGGATCCGGGTAGGTCTGGTTACTGCCTGCTGCAGCTGCCTCACTGGCACGCAGTTCCTTGTGGAATACCAGATAGAAATACAGTACGACCACAACCAGGGAAATGCCTGCGATCACACCGGTATTGGTCAGGAAATCCGTGAAGGAATATCCCAGGGAAGTACCAATGATGATATTGGGGGGATCTCCGCACATGGTAGCGGATCCTCCCAGATTCGCACAGAACACTTCTGCCAGAATCATAGGCACCGGATTGAATTTCAACAGTTGTGACAATTCAATGGTAACGGCTGCCAGGAACAGGATTACGGTAATACTGTCAATGAACATTGCCAGAATACCGGATAATACCATAAAGGTGACAAACAGCGGTACAACCTTATACTTGACCATCTTGGCAAGGCGCATGCACAGCCAGCGGAAGAATCCCACCCGGGCCATTCCCTCTACCATGATCATCATTCCTGCTACGAACACGATGGTCTCCCAGTTGATACCACTGGAAGCCTCTGCGGACTGTCCCGCCGTGTACCAGAAATGACTTGTGAAAAAGCTGCCTAAGTTCAAAGTCTCCAACACTGCGCTCATACTGTGCATTCCCAGTCCGAATACCAGTACCAGTGTCAGCAGGCCGCAGCCTAATGTGATAATGTGTCTCTCCCATACTTCCAGGACGATCAGTACAAACATCGCCAGAAATATGATTACTGCAAGTATTTGTGCTACCACTTTCCCTGCCTCCTTGCTAATTTTTCTTTAGAACATACAAGAGTAGATTCTATCCGAAATATCGGCATAAGTCAATTCTTCTTTTGGTTTCTATGCATAAATATTCCGTTAAGGTTTTTTACAAATTGCGACGCATAAAAAACTCCGGAAGATCCTGCCTGCATACCGATCTTTCGGAGCCTTTTTATTGCTTATATTGTTTTATTCATTCCGGAAGCTTTCGATATCGTTCTTTCCCACATACCGCAAGAACATCCGGTTCATGTCAATACCGCTTTCTCCGAAATACAATTTCATGTACTTCTCACCGTCCTGCCGGATTGCCAGCGTGACGGACTGTTCCACCACTTTGCCCTCCGTGCCGTTAATCGTCACAGTTTGCTGCAACGTGTTGTTCAAGAATACGGAAATCGGTAACTGTGCCAGCGGACCCAGCGTGGAACTCATCCGGAATACCAGTTCGTACCGTCCGATCTTCGGGAAACGCAGCTGGTATACCGCACCGGTACCTTTCTTCGTGGACAGCTTCTCCAGCGGAAGTTCAATCTCTTCGCCGGTCTTCGGCTCCGGCAGTTCCAGCCGGGCCAGCACCTGTCCGCTGTCTCCGGCTCCTTCGGTGCTTACCGGACTGTGAAGCTCCGTACACTCCTCTTCCTCTCTGCCAAGCAGCCTCTCCATGGCAACGGAACGTAACAGGAAGCAGCAGATGTTTGCAGCATTCCGCATAAGCTGCGCTCTGGTCAGCCTGCCGTCTGCCAGTCCTTCCGCAGTGTTGTCCTTATTAGAATTGGATGCTGCGTCTGCGGTCACCATGTAAATATCATTCTGCGCCCGGACCATAGGTACCGTCTGACTCTTGGAACCGGATTCGCCTTCCTCATTGATCTTTGCCCACCAGTCGGTCATGACAATACCCTGATAGCCCCATTCCTTACGGAGAATGGTTGTCAGAAGATCATAGCTGCCTGCGGTCCACAGTCCGTTCACCGGGCCATAGGTGGACATGATGCTGTAGGCTCCGCCCTGTTTTACGGCGATCTCAAATCCTTTCAGATAGATCTCCCGCAATGCCCTCTCGGATACAATAGCATTGGCATCATGCCGTTTGAATTCCTGATTATTACATGCAAAATGCTTGATGGTTCCGGTAACTCCATATTTTCCCATGCCTTTCAGCTGTGCCGCCGCCATGGTACCGGTGAGGTACGGATCCTCGGAAAAATACTCAAAGTTACGTCCATTCAACGGATTTCTGTGAATATTGATGCCGGGGCCTAAGAGGGAATCAATCTTGTTCTTGCGAAGCTCCATGCCCTCCATCTCATACAGTTCTTCCACCAACTCCGGATCAAAGGTACATGCCAGCAACGTACCGTTCGGCAGTGCATAGGCCATGGTACCGCAGTCCATACGGATGCCGGAAGGACCATCGGAACAGCAGGCCACCGGAATACCGAATTGCTGCAGTCCATCCGTCACACCGCCGAAAGCTGCTGCTGTTCCGGGGGTAACTTTCGGGGAACACATGCCTTCTCCTCTGGTCATGCAGATCAGATCTTCGTCTGACAGCTGTGTCAGAAACTGTTCCAACGTAATCTTTTTGTCATAGACATCTGCCAGCTTCCATCCCTGATCTCCCATATATTCACTCCGGGTGGGTCTTTCCTGCAAAATACGTTCCGCCAGATCAACCGTCCGTAGGGGAACATCCTCCCAATTAGCAATGGCATGCTTGTTTTCTCCGAAGAAGAACGGTCGTAAGCGTTTAAATGCCTGCACCGGAGCCAGTGCTTCCGTAACGGTTTGTACGACCTGCAACTCCGCTAATGTCACTCTTCCGACTTCTCTTGCACTCCGCACATCGGTACCGACATAGAAGATATAGTCTCCTGCTTCCAATACATAGCAGGATTTATGTCCAGTGACACCACTGTCATCATAGGACGCAAGCTCCGTCAGTTCTGCTTTCAGGATCAGTTCTTCACTTGCTCCGGGCTTCAGTTCTTCCGTCTTGGCATAAGCTGCCAGCTGACGCAGCGGCTTTCCCAGCTTTCCCTGAGGAGCCTCCACATAGACCTGTATGGTCTCTCTGCCGGACATACTGCCAACATTTGTCACTTTCTCAATGACAGTTGCCTCGGTACCCTGCACTGCCAGTCCCATGCTCTCTGTCTGGAACCGGGTATAGGACAGTCCAAAGCCAAAGGGATATTTTACCTTGTCTCTGGCAAAGGTCTCAAAATAGCGATAACCTACATAGATGTCCTCGGTATAAAAATTCTCCACCGGATCCCCGAAATTCTCCGTGGAAGGATAATCCTCAATATCTTCCGCAATAGTATCGCTGAGCTTACCACCGGGATTCACTTTTCCTGTCAGGACATCTACTGTAGCTCTGCCGCCCTCCTGGCCGCCCTGCCATACATAGAGCACAGCCTGTGGCTGATACCGGTCGACCCACTTCATATCCATGATATTACCCACATTCAGCACAACGATCGTCCTGGCAAATGCATTGCAGACATTACGAAGAATTTCTTCCTCCGCAGCTGTCAGCAGATAACTGCCTTCCGCAGCACTATTATCCTTGTCTTCTCCTGCGGTTCGGCCGAGAACCACAATCGCCAGATCCGACTGTTCCGCCGCCTGTCTCGCCAGTTCTTCGCTGACGGGCATTTCTTCCTGGTTCCAGGGCTCCATGGCCCATCCCTCTCCTATATCAAAAGGATGATCCTTCAGCCATTCCCGGTACTGTGCCTCCAGTACCTCATTCACCTGTACGGTGCCGTCTTCCTTGAGACTGTCTGTAATATTGGTCACATATGGAGCATTGACCATACCTCCGGAACCCGTACCGCTCTTATAATGCTCGAACTGGGTTCTGCCGAAGATCGACACCCTCTGCCCTTTTTGCAGAGGCAGCACACCGTCTTCATTTCGAAGCAGTACGCTTCCCTCCGCCGCCACACGTCTTGCCAGTTCCGCATATTTCTCATAATCCAATGTATATTTCATATATCTGTCTGCTCCCTTCCTGTTATATCTATATTTCTGTATCTTTTATCCTAATAATAGCATTAATTTCCCAATACATCTACAAGAAAAGCTCTTTCTCTGACAGAAAGAGCCTTAAAAACATTTTATTGATTTTACAAGATGATCATGACCACAAAATCCCCGTTCTCCATAAAGAACTGGTATTGTCCGTTCAGCTTTTCTACATAATATACGATGCTTCTGGCCCCCAGTCCATGCCCGGAGCGCTCCGTCACCGGGACACCGTCAATAAATACCGGGGCATTCTGCACAGTATTTTTCGCCATCAGAAGAAGATGTCCTGACTTTTCGGACAGAGCCAGCTGTATCAGCCGCTTTTCCTGCGGCAGTTCCTGTACGGCATGCATGGCATTTTCCAGTACGTTTGACAGGATCGCACAGAACATCATTTCCGAACAGGGAAGCTTCTCCCCGATACTGACCTGCACTTCCCAGTGAATCCTCCGTTCCTCAAACCGGGAGTTATAGATGGACAGAACCGAATTCACCATTTCATTTTTACAGTAGGTCTTGATCACCGTATCGTCATAGGTCTGGCTCACTTCGTTCAAATATTCCAGCGCCTTGTCGGACTCTCCCTGCTGGATCAGTGTCCGGATCGCCGACAGATGATGTCTTGTATCATGCCGCAAGATGGACATTCTCTGCTCGCTTTTTCTTGTACTTTCCATTTCCGTATGCAGAGAACTTAACTGCATCCGGATCATTTCGTTGTACTGCTCCGCCTTATTCTTCAGCTCATACTCCCGGAAATATACCAGTAAAAAAAGCAGATACGTCAGGCACATGGCAAAGCCCAGGAACTCCGGCACCGCCTTATTGCCGGAATACAACAGACTGGAAAATTTGGTCATGGCATAGTCAAAAATGTAATAAATGATCGGCAGGCTTCCAATGATCAGAAGTTCCCGGTCCGTTTTGGCAAACAGCATGGCTGTGGTCTGGCATACATACCGGCATAAAAGGATGAAAGCTCCCACCGTCACCAGAATACGACAGACATAATAGCACCATTCCTGTCCTGTCAGAGCCAAAGCAAACAGTCCCATCCAGTTACTGCACTGACAACATAGATATGCCGTGAAAATAGAAATCAGGGAAGGAAGAATACGGAATTTATAATGCAAAACCAGTACAAATAACAATGGGGCATGCACGATCAGTGGATAAATCTGATCTACTGTTTCTGTTCCAAAGAGAAGTACACACAGAACATATAGAATTCCTGAAACAACCGCCAATGACAACAATTGCAATATATTTTTCTTATCCTGCTTCACTCCCAGAAAAAATGCCGACAGGAAGATTCCAAACAGCATTGTCGTTGTATGATGTGTATATGTTAATATCTGTAGTACCATTTTCTTCTCTCTTTCGTATTCTTACCATACATTTTTTACGGTATAAACCATTTCTATTATATAAGACTCTGAAGGAGAAATCAATTTTGGGATGATTTGACTTTTTGCGTCACAAATGTCAGCATGTCTCGCCTGTGGGATTCAGTAGCTTCTACGCCTTTCGCCGGCGTCTGGTATCACTGGGACTGACACCATAAGCATTGCGGTAGGTTCTGGAAAAATGCACCAATGACGCAAATCCGGTCTTCTGCGCGATCTCCTGGATCGCCAGAGAAGATTCCACCAGAAGTCTTCCGGCTCTGGTCAGCCGGACATTGGTAAGGTATTCCAGAACGGTGGATCCGGTCACCTCGCGGAAAATACGGCAAAAATAGTATTTACTTAAATGGATCTGGGATGCGATGGTCTCCAGATCTATTTTTTCCGCATAATGGGCATTGATATAGGCGATGGCATCCAGGATCTCCTGTCTGGGAGCTGCGGAGAGCTCCGGCATCTGTGTCCGCTCCTGCCTCGTATAGTAGTCTCTGCACAGTAGCAGCAGTTCCAGACAATAGTTTTGCTTTAATTTCTCGGCCACAGCATCGTGGCGGTTATAATATTTCCGCAGCCGTTCGAAGACCTCTACCAGTTCTCCGGACTGTTCCGTTGTCAGATGCAGAATATCATTCTGCAGAACCTCCAGGAACCGCTGCTTCTCCGCAGGTTTCAACATTCCATCCAGATAATCCGGTGCAAAATTCAAGACATACCGGGCATAGAAATCCGAGGACAGACTCTGCATATAATGGGTCTGGTAGGGTTTGATCAGGATGATGTCACCCGGATTCAGCACATGACAGACACCATCCAGGAAGATGTATCGTATCCCCTTCACCACAAAAAAAAGTTCGTAAGTATCGTGATAATGATTGGTCTGCATATCATTTTTTTTGGTTGTCTCTATGTATTCCAGAAACAGATCGGAATAAGGGTCAAAAATCGTACGAAGCATAGTTTTCCTTTCCCGGAATCATTCCGGCAAGATTCATTCGATTGCTTTTTATTACCGCAAGATATGTTAAACAATCTTAAAAATAAAAGATTATAATGGGATTATATAATAAATCTTGTGCCATGTGAAGTATATTGGAAGGAGATAACTTATGGAGAAAAGACCTTTAGACTATGCAAAAGCATCCATGGATACCATGATGCGCAAATGGGAAGCCCCCAAGCTTCCGCCCGAAGGAAGATTCCATTATCATCAGGGAGTATTCCTGTCCGGAATGTACAAAAGCTATGAACTTTGCAAAGAGGAAAAATATTTTGATTACATCAAATTCTGGGTGGATGCCGTCATCACCGAAGACGGTGTGATCAAACAGGCTGATATGGGGCAGTTCGACGATATGCAGCCGGGTATTCTGTTATATCCCCTCTATCATTGTACCGGTGATGCCAGATATAAGAAAGCCCTGGACTCTCTGATGGCTGCCATTGATTGTTATCCCACCACTCCCGAGGGCGGCTATTTCCACAAGGCTGATCTGCCGGAAGAAATGTGGCTGGACGGTCTGTACATGGAAGGTCCGCTGCGCGCGCAGTATGGCGCAGAATTCCATCACCCCGAATATTTTGATGAGGTTATCTTCCAGGCTCTGACCATGCAGAAACATACCCGTGACCCCAAGACCGGTCTGCTGTATCATGCATGGTCTTATGACAGGAAAGTAGAATGGGCTGACAAAGAGACCGGCTGCTCCCCCGAATTCTGGGGCAGAGCCATGGGATGGGTGCCTGTAGCCCTCCTGGACGAACTGGATTTCATTCCCGCCGATCATCCGGACAGAGCAAAACTGGAAAAAATGGCGGTAGATCTGTTAAAATCTCTGCTTGCATTCCAGTCTGAGGATGGCAGATGGTATCAGGTAGTCAACCGGGGCGATGATCCTGCCAACTGGCTGGAGAATTCCTGCAGCTGCCTGTATGTAGCGGCTCTGTGCAAAGCGATCCGCAAAGGTCTGCTGGATGCATCTTATCTGGAATATGCCCACAAGGGTTATGAGGGTGTGATCCGCTCCCTGACCTGGGAAGGTGATGACCTCATTATCGGTAATGTCTGCATCGGAACCGGTGTCGGTGACTATGAGCACTATATCCACCGTCCCGTATCCGCCAACGACCTGCACGGGGTCGGCGCCTTCCTGCTGATGTGTGAAGAGTGCGAACAGGTATTTTAATATCTTGTAACTATTCAGAGCCATGCAAAACCAAGCTTACAGATCCTCGCTGCCGGGATTCCGGCGGCGGCCAGATCTGCTTATATTATTACTTTTTACAGCTTTACTTTTACAAAATCATGTCCCATGGCGGGAAGCACCTTTTCGATCAGATCCGCCGTCCGCATGCGGAGGCTGGAGGTATTGATGCAGGGGTGGCATCCGAAATATTCGCTGTCCAGCACCTCTTCATCGATCAACAGCTTCACCTGATGTTCCTTATCGTTCATCAGACCGAGTACACTGACAGAGCCGGGGGTGATATCCAGGAATTTCTCCATGTATTCCGGCTTGGCAAAAGAAAGCCTCGCCGAGCCGATCTGTGCCGACAGATCCTTGGTATGGAACACCTTGGTATCCGGGATCATCAGCAGATAAAAGGCGGTCTCCTGACGGTTGCACAGAAACAGATTCTTACAGACTATGGACTCCAGGATCTCATCCACTTCCTTACAGTCCTCCATGGTCATCGCCGGAGCGTGATCCACACGGTCATATTCCACACCTAAGCTATCCAGCAGGTCATAGGTGCGTATCTCTTTGTCCAGTCTGCCTGTGGTATCGACAGGTCTTCCTTTTTGTAATACTAATGTCATTGTCTTTTCCCCTTTATTGTCTAATAACCAATGGTGTCGTTTACGAGGATCACATGGATCCTGTCCGTATGTCTGGAATATCTCGTGATCAGGAACTGACAGCAGATGGTATCCGGAGACTTGCAGTCGAAGCATTTTCCGGTTTCTTTGCAGGGAGTCTTGATGTCGAATCTCTGGGCGTTGATAGGTGCAGCCACGTTTCTCGCACGCTTCATGGCGCTGTCTAAGTCTGCGCAGACCTTGTTCATGCCGACGATGAAGATTACTTTCCTCGGTCCCTGGGCTATGCAGGAGACACGGTTGGAATTGCCGTCGATATTGACCATGACGCCGTCACTGGTGATGGCATTGGCACTGGAGAGGAAGATATCCGCATCGTATGCTGCCATCAGTCCTGCTCTGGCATCCATCTTAGAGCGGTCGATATAGTGGTAATTGCCTGCTTCCAGTGCGGAGATCAGTCCGATCTCTCCGGCGCTCATGCATCCGCCCATAGCGATGGTGCTTCCCTCCGGGATCAGCTCCAGTGCCTGTTTCAGCGCGGCTTCTTTATCCTCTGCGTAGTAGCCCGACATGTTGCGGGACTGTAAACCCTTGATGACTGTTTTTGCCAGTTGTTCATTTCTTTTTCTGATCATTTCGTTCATCTCTTAACCCTCTTGTCTTTCCGTAGCCTGCAAGCCTTCCGGTGCTTTAAACCTGTACTTCCGTACACTGTGCAGGCACAATTTGCGCGTGAAAAGTTTATACTGAAAAAATCCTTATTGATCCTATTTTATCACTTTTGTATCTCTCTGGAAATACTGATCCTGTTCTTACTCTATTTCCTCTATCCGCTGCTGTTGTTCTTTTTTTACCGTTAAATATTCTCTGGCATAGTGTACCTCTTCATCGGTTGTCAGAATGGCTTCCTGTCCCTGCGGCATGTTAATATCCGTTGCCACAAGCAGGAGGGAATCCTCCTTCAACCAGTTTTCCAGCCCTGTGAAAAACTGCGGATCGTAATGCTCTGCCCCTTTCAGCTCGTTATGATATCTGTCAAAGGAATAGTCCACCGGAGACAGTACATTATAGTCATAATAGCAGACACCCTGCCCTGTCCAGAAGCTTGTCACTACCAGATAATCGTAGCCGTCTTTTTCTGTGAGGAATATCTGTACGTTCCCCGCATGGGCAATGGCGAATTCCTGCGACCACAGAGGGATGATTCCATATTGTCCGTCTCCCAGATATTCGTAGACCTCTACTGTTCCCCAGTTTCCGGCCTTCCGCAATGCTTCCGTGAGAGCCCCGTTTTCTTCCTCCAGATAGACCTTCGTTACGACCTTTTCCTTGTAACCGTTATGGGTCAGATCATAATATCCGGTATAGACCTCTGTCATATTCTGTTCTTCCCCGTCTGCGTTCTCCACGTTCACGTCATAAGGGTTGGTGCTTACCGAAAAATCACCCAGAAAAAATTTCCCATTCTCTTGCATTGACACCGGTGCCGTTACACGAAAGCTGGAATCATACAGCGGAATTGCTGTCTGATACAGCCGTATCCCCACCACTACGCTTGCAAAAGGGGTTCCTCCTCGGAAATCAAACCGGATCTGGTCTCCCAGAACGGTACCCATATAAGTATTTCCTTCATATTCCCGTAGCAGGGAATCCAGACTCAGATCTATACTTTCCTCAGGATCTGACTCCCCGCTTTTATCCAGGAAATCCACATGAAGTGTGTGAAACTTCTCGTCTAACGTATCCGCCGCAAGGATTCGGCTTTCAAAATCTTCAACCACATTTGTATATTCGGAGACCTTCGGAGTTCCTTTCTGTACATCTACATAATACAGTCCTTCCACATGGACACCGGTTCCTGTCCCCTGTATGGTAGAAATATAGTACTCCTTGTCGCCATCCCCATCATAATCTGCGGCTTCTACCGCAGGTGGTGCCGAATACATGTTTTGCCAGGGGATCTCCACCCGGTATTCCTCGTCGCCGTCATGAATCACCAAGCAATCTTCTGCACCGTTGCCCCAGACACTGACTGTCTCATCATAGGAATAGGACAGCACACCATACTCTCCTTCCGGCAGTTCCCGGGCAGCATCCACCGAGACCTGATCCGCCAGGGTTTTCTCCTGATATAGTCCGGTCTGGCAGGTAAGTTTCTCCGGCTCAGGTTCCCTTGTCATCTCCGGGATTGTCTGTGAGGTGGCTGGAGTGGCTGTATCGCTTTCCTGACTGATTCCTTCTGCCTGAGCAGATTTGGTATCAGAGATTTCCAAAGCGTCCCTACTGCTGCCGCAGCCAGTCAGAGAAAATGCCACGATCAATACCAGTAATCCGCTGCTTATTTCTTTGTGAAGCTTTCTTTTGTACATACGCCCTCCCCATATAGCCGGTAAATACAGTTTCTATCTTTATCATATCTAACGAATTTGGCAAAGTAAAGCCCAAAAAGGTGCCGCCACCATGCTTTTCGGTATCGACACCTTTTCTTTATTTAAATGCTGAAAATCACTCTGAAGACATTGTAACACCTAAAGACAGCTTTAGGTCAAGGATTATTGTTTTACTCTTGCTTACTATCTTACTCGTTTTGGATATCATTAGCAATTTTTTTATTTTTATATCACTTTCCTTGTTTCCGCATTTTTTTCAACATATCTTGTAGTAATCAAGAAAAACAGCTATTAAATAAAAATAAATATTCATGTATAATTTATGATATACTATTTAAAATTATCATTCTGAGAGAAAGGAATTCCGACTATGGGAATCAGATTAGTCTGCAGTGACCTCGATGGTACACTTTTACAATATGGAAAAAAAGAATTGGAAGGCGAGATTTTTGACCAGATCCGGGCACTTCATGACCGGGGGATCCTGTTTTGCCCGGCGTCTGGAAGACAGTATACCAGTCTGCGGAAGCTGTTCGCTCCGGTGGCGGATTGCTGTATTTTCTTATGTGAAAACGGTGGCGTGATCTACAAGGACGAGCTGTGCATTGCGAAAAATCCCATGCCCCGTGCCCTGGCGGAAGAGATTGCAGAAGATCTGTGGAGCCGGAGTGACGGGCAGGGCGAAGTCATGCTCTCCGGACAGAATACGGCTTATCTGATGGAACGTGGGCTGGGAATGCTGGACAGAATAAAGTTTATTGGCAACAACTATCAGGTCATTCAGGATCCTTCCGAAATTCCGGAGGACATCGTAAAGGTCTCCGTATATCTCCATGAAGGCGTAGCAGCTTATGCTGACCGCTTCGTCCCCCGCTGGGAGCAGGCGAACTGTGCAGTGGCGGGACCTTACTGGATCGATACCACCCTTGCCAACAAAGGCATCGGTGTGCAATCCATTTGTAAAATTCTTGGCTTTGACCTCGCGGATGTCATGGCCTTCGGTGACAATTATAACGATGTATCCATGCTGGATATCGTGGGACATCCCTATATTATGGACGGAGCTGCCGGTCCGTTGAGAGAAAAATATCCGCAGCACACTCCCCGGCCCGAGGATGTACTGCGGAGCCTTCTCTAGTCCTGAGCATCCGCAGTGTCCGCAATGATGCTCAGCTTTATTTTCATTTTCAAAATACGCAGGACCGATTCGTTGAGGCGTTCCTCGGTAATCTCACCGGTTTCGACCGCCTTGATGACTGCGGGTACCTGTACTTCAAAATCGGTGCAGCACAGCATATCGTTTCCCGCCTGTACCGCCCTTACGGCAATCTCCGCATCCCCGGCGAACTGCCGTACTCCTTCCATGACCAGATCATCGGTAATGATCACGCCGTCAAACCCTAATTCATTACGCAAAATATTATGTACCGGTAGAGAAATAGATGCCGGTACCTGATCATCCATGCAGGAGACAACATTGTGGGATACCAGTACCATATCGGCTCCGGCATCGATTCCTGCCTGAAACGGCAGAAAGTCAGAATTTACAAATGTTTCATAAGGACGTTCATCATAAGCAACACCGGTGTGCGTATCAGAGTTGTTGCCATATCCCGGAAAATGTTTTAATACACTCCCCATGTGCTCTTCGGACATGACACCGACCACCGTTTGCACATAGACCGCCGTCTGTTCCGCATCCTGCCCGAAACTGCGGGGATAAATAAAATCCTGCGGATCCTGTGATACATCGCATACCGGAGCAAAATTCAGATTAATTCCCAGGCTCTGCAGTAATTGACATTTTTCCTGTGTGTCACTCCGAATAAGGTCCCATCCTCCCTGAGCATACAGTTCCTGAGGAGAGGCAAAAGGCGTTTCCCTCAGGTTCGCATTTTTGCTGACACGGTTTACCGTGCCGCCTTCCTCATCCACACCGATCAGCAGAGGTATTTCCGCAGCATTCTGGTAACTTTGAATGGATGCCGTTACTTCCTCTTTTGTTTTACCGGTAAAATCCCGGGCAAATAAGATATATCCACCGAGATGATACTGCGTCACCTTGGATGCTGCATCCGTCTCCGGGCACCGGGCGATGAACATCTGTCCGACTTTTTCCTCTAAGGTCATTCCTGCCAGGAGTTCTTCTGCCCTCTGCTCTACAGGATCTTCCGTTTTCACCGGTTCGCTTTCTTCTGTCTCCGGCAATTCCGTAGGATCTGCACTGTTCTCCGCACCGTTGCCGCTCACATCAGAATCCGATACACTCTGTTCCGACATAGGCTCCGGCTGAACTTCCGGTATTATTTCCTGTGCAGACTCCTCTGTACTTCTTAAATTCCACAACAAAAAAACCAGAATTCCAACACATATGACAGATAACACGATCACTACGATATTCCGCACCTTTTTCATTTCGCATTTCTCCATAATATTATTATAAAGATGCCAGGGTCAAAAGGTCTAAGCCCACATGAGCTTGCTCATAAGTGGGTGAAAGACCTTAGGACCCGCCCCGATATGAGCATAAAAGTGGGATGATAATCCCACGATATGCGAATAGAGGGGAGGATTGTGAGAGTACGTAGCACGGAACAATCCGTAGGCATCAAAGCCAAGGTCAAAAGGCCCCAATCTTCGGCTGATACTTCATACTCGATACATTATATACGGTAATAAACGCCTTGGGGTCCAGTTCATTGATGAATTTCATTAATTTCTGGTACTCACTTTTGTCCACAATGGTAATGATCTCGTTGTGTTTTTCAAAATGATAGGCACCGGTGGCTTCATAGATCGTGGCACCGCTGTGCAGGTCTCTTGTAATAAACTGACGCAGTTCTTCCTCTTTCTTCGTGATAATGCAGACACGCCGCTTGATATTATTGTTAAAAATAAAATGATCCAGAATGATTCCGTTGAAATAGGTACCCAGAATACTCAGCACCACTGTCTTCTTATCATATACCAACGCTGCGGACAACGCCACACACATCCCGGACAGGGACATGGCCTTGCCCAGTTCCATATGCAGATATTTGTTCATGATCTTCGCCACAATATCCAATCCTCCGGAAGACGCATTCCGGTTAAACAGAATGCTCAGTCCCACGCTGACCACCAGAATATAGCAGAGCACGTCCAACTCCTGACTGTCTGTCAGGGATCCGAAATTCGGAAACAGCATCTCGAAAAGTCCTAAGAATACCGGCAGCATCACACTGGTGTACACCGTCTTTACCCCGAATTCTTTCCCGCAGGTGGCAAAGCCGATGAGCAGAAGCACTACATTCATGATCATCGTAATGACCGACAGTGGAAGTGGTATAAAGTTAGACAGCACAATGCCGAGACCGGAAATACTGCTGACCGACGCATGACTCGGCACCAGGAAAAAGTAGACTGCTGCCGCGATGATGGCTACCGCCACAGTCAGGATCCCTGTCTCTTTCAGAATTCCTGCATAATTTATTTTTTTCTTCATGATAATATTTTCTCCAGTGATATATTTTAATTTGTTTCTATACTTTTCTCATCTTATCACACCTCATCTTTTTTGCAAATGAAAAGCATCACTCCCGCATATGCCCGAATGGCCTCTTCTGCATTACAGCTTAAAGTACTATTACAGCGGCTTCAAGTCCCTCTATTTTTCCATCAAAGGGTTTCTCTCTAAGTAAATCATATTTTTGTGCATACTCATGAAACACTCTTGCGCTGCTGCTGCAGTTGAAGATCAAAGCAAGTGTCTCTTCGTCATTTTTTCTGGTCAGGACGATCGTCTCTTCCCCGTCCCTTGCAGCTATTTCCAACGGTTCACCCTCTACGATACATGCATGGTTTTTTCGCACCTTCAGCAGCTGCTTGTACCATTCAAACATCTCTTTATCCTGGTATTCTTCATCCCAGTACATGCCACGTCTGCAATCCGGATCATTTGCTCCGGGCATCGCAAATTCATCTCCGTAATAAATCATAGGCATTCCCGGTAATAACAATTGAAAAGCTGCTGCCAGATGCTGCTTTTTCTTATTATCCTTACATAGATGTAAAAATCTTGCCGTATCATGGCTGTCGATCAGATTCCACATTAAAGGATAGCATTTTTTGTTTAAGCGCCCCTTCAAATATCCAAGATTCTGTATAAACTGGCTGACATTGATTTTTTCATCTGCAAGCAGATCTATGAGATTCAGGTAAAACGGATAATTCATGACCGTATCCCATTCATCTCCCTCAAGAAAATCTCCTGCATAATGCCAGATTTCCCCAATGATCAGCAGATTCTTTTTTACTGTCTTAACAGCCTTTCTAAAACGCTTCCAGAAAAAATGACTGATTTCGTCACCAACATCCATTCTCCATCCATCGATATCACATTCCTTAATCCAATAACATGCAACATCTGTAACGAATTTTTCAACCTCCGGATTTTTCAGATTTAACTTAGGCATTCCGCCATAATATCCAAAACATTTGTAGTGAGGAACTTCTCCCTTTTCACCCTTCAGCGGAAATCTCTCGATAAAATACCAGTCCAGATATCTGGATTTTTCTTCTTTTTCCATGATATCCTTAAATGCAAAAAAATCCCTTCCTGTATGGTTGAATACCGCATCCATCACTACTTTCATTCCATACGCATGCGCTTTTTGCACCAGTTCCTTAAGATCCTCTGTCGTTCCGAAGGAAGGATCTATCTGATAATAATCAGTGGTATCATATTTATGGCTGGAATCCGATTTAAAAATAGGTGTTAAATACACAACATCTATTCCCAGCTTCTGAATATCATCCAAATGATCCATAATTCCTCTGAGATCACCATGCAGATTATCCTTAGATGTAATGGGTGCTTTATACCAAAGCTCCTTGTCTATTGGCTGTGACGCTGCGAAGCGAGATGGAAAAATCTGATACACGACCTTATTTGCTGCCCACTCCGGCACCTCAAACATTTCTTCCTCACGAAGGTTTTGCGGACAGTCGAACATTCTGTCCCTGTTTGTAATACATTCCCTGCTAAACTCATAGTTGCCGTAATATATCTTTTCTCCCTGCATATCCGTAAATTCAAAATAATAGCGCAGACATATCAAATGCATCTGAAGCTGTGCTTCATAATAGTCATGAAACTGTGATGTGGCAACCTTCTTCATCGGTATGGTCTTTCGCGTATCCTTCCATTCCAATGGTATGTACTTATCCTCATAATGAAGAATGATCTCTTTTATATCATCTTTTTTTACCTGCACACGTATCACGAATAAATCCTTATCGATTGCATAGCAGAATCTTTTATCCATATCATGAAGAATTGCCGAATATTCCATAATTTTTTCCTTCCTACAAAAAATGCGACAACAAGTTATTTCTAACCTTTGTCGCAAATGTAATGTTCCCAGCGGGAATCGAACCCACAACTAGTGCTTAGGAGTTCAAGTCACTACAGAAAATCTATGTTTTTCTTGGTCAACATAAGTCAAGCAACAACTTGATTTTACTGACTTTCCTGTAAATCCATGTCAAAATAAGAAAACTGAAAATCATCCAAGTTAAGCACCTCTCGCTGACAAATGAGTGACACTGTCACCCTGAGGGTTCAACCATTCCGTTCCTACGAATTCATATTTATGGCTACCATTCTCACTAAGTAATACGGTAATGATAACACTATTTTCTTATTAGATTACCTATATTATAACGTGTGGGAGGTCGGATGTCGATTGTTTTTTGACCATTATTTACTTCTATTTGTATATTTTTTGAATAAGCCTATATTGATGTTTCTTAACTCCAAATGCCCTAATTTACCTCATATCCAATTACTGACCTATATACAATACAAAAATTTTATTCTTCCGAAGAAAAGCAATTTACATACCCGTCCTCTGAAACAACAACAATAAATGTTTTTTTCTGATTTTTCTTCTGTTTTTCAATATATCTTATTGCAGAATTATACCTTGCCCCTCGTGATGAATCAGTCCTTTCTGACTTTATTCCATCCAAAATTGTTCCAATTGAATAGCATATTCCATCTACATCACAAATAAGAGCCCCATCTATAGAGGTTATTTCTTCTACTAACATTCCTGTACTGATATCTATCGGAGTTATACTTATCCCTGATTCCTCCAACCGACTCGCCTCATCCATTGCATTCTCTGCAAATACAACTATTGTCCCATGTTTTTGAGAAACTGCTTTCTGAATTATTTTTTCGAATTTTGACGTATCAGAAATATCAAATGTTCTCTTTAACAATTCTAAGTTCTTATTACTTATACCTATTTCCTTATCAGGAATCATAGGAATCATATTTTCATAGCACAAAAGCTTTTCTTTATTTTTATATAAAGTCCATTTGAAAAAACCATCAAAACTAATTTCATAATATTCGCAAGAAGGATTGTCTATCATCTTACCCATAGCATATATTTTTCCATCTTCATTCATAAGCAACGACATATTCTTCTTTGCCATTTCCAATAATTTTCTAATTTTTTTATACGAATTATTTTCTAATTCTATTTCATGCTTAAATTTTATAGATATCTTATAATTTGACTGTACTTCATCAAACGATTTATCTTTTGTTCTACAAAGAACTAGTATGCTTCCATAATTTTCCCCACTTTCATACTTTAATGCAGACAAAGCATTGAAAATATCTTCATATAAATATACAAAAGAATTCTCTTTATGTGCTGCTCTACAGAATAATTCGTTATAATTTATTTTTCTATTGTCTATATCATTAACTTTACCAAATGACCATTCATGCTTGAGTGCATCTAAAAATGGATGCCTTTTTCCCTTATATGTAATGTTTGTCTCCAGTACTACTTTATCAAAATGTAAAATAATAAAATTATAGGATTTCTTTCCTGACAATGTCGTATCATTATCAGATAATAATTTGCACCAATACTCATCTTTTATATTGTTATAATTTAAGTACTCATCAATAATCCTTGGAAATTCACGTTCCAATTGATGACAATAATAATGAAAAAAATAGTTTCCTTCTTTAATAAATTTCTGTATTGCTTTATCCAATATTACTTGTAAATATTTATCATTTGTACCATTCGCATACAGTCTATAACTTGGAGGCACCTTTTCATTGCAATCGCATTCGTTATCTATTATGATATGCGCTATATATACCGCTTGCAAACTATATCCCAAAGTATCTTCCTTTGAAATTTTCTTAAATTCGTTACGTACTTTTTTATAAACTTCCTGTGCTCTCACCTTTTCTGATTCTTTATCCGGAATTCCATCCATGTGATCAAATATATCAAAGTCTTTCATATCCATCTCCTTTGCTTTTACTCTAATCCTCTTGATAGCTCCAAATTTGTTACTCCTCAATCATCGGTATATTTACCAACTCTTGCAATTTCTTCTGCAATACCTTCTTATCCGGCAATTGTAGCTTATACTCTGAAACCAACATTGGAGACATCGTCCTACTCATTGCATATTCAACGACTTCATCATTCTTAGTTGCACACAATAATAATCCAACACTTGGATTTTCATTTTCTTTCTTTACCTGTCTATCCAAGGCCTCTAAATAGAAATCCAATTTAGAAACATATTCTGGTTTAAACTTACCAATCTTCAATTCAATTGCTACTAAACACTGCAATCCTCGATGAAAGAATAAGAGATCTATTCTAAAATCATCCCCTCCAACCTGGACTTTGTATTCCTCATCAATAAATGTAAAATCTTTACCTAACTCCAAAATAAAATCTTTCATATTCCTAATTAGTGCTTTTCTCAAATCATTTTCATGATATTCATTTGGCAAATCCAAGAATTCCATCACGTATGAATCTAGAAATGGATTTTCTCCCAATCTTTTTACACTTTCCGGCAGTAACACATCTTTTGATAACATATACCTTTCGTAATACCCACTATCCAGTTGACGTTGTAATTGTCTTTTGGAGTATTTCTCTTTGATACATAATCGAATATAAAATTCTCTTTCTTCATCACTCTTGCAACCAGACATAATCAGCAAATGATTTGTCCAACTAATTTGTGTCACCAGTGGTGTCACAACATCATTCTCTGCATAAGTCTCATAAAATTGTTTCATCCTATACAGACCACGTCGATTGAACCCCTTTATTCCTGGAAATTCTTCCTGTATCTCCTTTGCAATAGAATCAATATATGAATCACCAAACATTGACTTTTGAGATTCTTTGTGCAAATACTCTCCAACCTGCCAATACATATTTATTAACTCTTCGTTAACCTTCTTCAAGGCATTTTCTCTAGCAGTATTAATTATATTTATCAAATTGTCTGCTAAATTAATTTCATTTTTCCCCATATAACTGCCTTTCTCATTTGTGACACCACTGGTGACACAAATATAAATATTTATTTAAAATATTTTGTTATCATCTTACAGACTAAGCTTTAGAATCTGTTTATTTACATATCTCTCTTATTTCAATTAGCGATTTAGTATCTTTTATTAATTTCCGTATCTCACGCGCATTTTCAAGTTTTGTTGACTGTTCTACAAGTATTTTTCTAACATTTTCTGGGATTATTTTTTCTTCATCTAACTCTTTAAGTTCTTTAGTGGCTATCATTTTTTTCGCCTCTTGTGATAAATCTTCAAATTTAATAACACCATCGAACCTATTAAAAATTGGATCTCCTAATTTCTCTTTTATCTCATCTTTAGATTTGTAGTTAGATGTGCAAATAATAATCGCATGTCTTACATCGACTCTATAATTCTGATCTTCATAAATTCCCTCATCAAATAGCTGATAAAAAGCACTGTGAAATACAGAATACGCTTTATCAAATTCATCAAGTAAAATCACATTAGAATCTCTCGCAATTAAATCCTTCGCAAAACTCTTTTCGTTATACTTTCCTCCAAATAAATAATTTGCAAATTCATTGTTTTGATACATTGAAAACTGCTTTCTCAGTATCTTTCCCCCAATCTGTTCTGTTAGAAACTGTGCCGTTTCAGTTTTACCAATTCCAGAATTTCCGTAAAACAGAAGAACAATCGGTTTACATTGTACATTGTTCATGATTGGAAAAATTGCTTTCAATATCTGCTCTTTTACTGCTTGTTGTCCTATAACTCTTTTATCAAATTCTATATTTATACTCCTAATTGTTTTCTCCGTGACCATATGATTTGGAATAAATTTACTCTTATACTTATCTGCCTGCCATTCATTTTTTTCAATCAAATCTAAAAATTCATTATATGAAAATTTTTCTCTCATAAAAATCCCCCTGTATATTAATATAAAGCTTGCTTTTTTTATTGTATCACTATATCCTATCAAACACATCAATTTTTCTTATTATATTGTTGCTTCGCAAGTTAGCAAGCAGTGCCCTCGTACGTACACGAGCGCGTTTTGCTTGTTGAAGGCACATCCCCAATCCCCTTAGAATGTCATCTTCGATGACAAACTGCGCCCTCACTTCGTGAGTGCTGATACATTCCTGCTCTGCCGGAATATAAAAAAAGAGAGCAACCACCCATTTGTATTTTTGATGATTGCTCGTATGCTTACCTCGCCTGCTACCGTTTCTTTTTCATGTCTTCCTCTATGTCCCAGCTCTGCTGAGCAGCATAGAAGGATTCCACATTTTGCTTCGCTATCTGATAATCCCGCATCTCTTTTTTTATTTTTTTGTATTCACTGTAAGCTGCCTTTTTCTCGGAAAGCATTCTTGCAAATTCTTCATTCAGTTCCTTTACCTTCGGAATTTTTCCATCCGGCAGTTTTGAAAATGCTTCCTTGGCTGCTTTGTGAAGAAGTATTTCATCCCGGTGTGCCTCATAAAATTTCTTACTATATCCTGATTTTCAATAGGCAATGTAGGTGTCTCTGGTCTTAGAATAGTTGATGATATGCGTTTTCAAAACTTTATTCTCTGCCATTTTTGTTTCCGCATCCTTGATGATTTTCATCAGTTCATGATATCTGGCAGCACTTCCATCTACCAGGGCATCCAGAGTTTTCTTATCGTGAATATCATGCTGCTGTAAAAACAGAATAGATTCTGCAAACTGTTTCACATTATATTTTTTTGCCCACCGAACATATCCTCCGTTCTTTCCCTGTGCCATTTTTTCCTGAATATCAACTACCAGATCAAACTTACGCTTTTCGGATTTTGCTTCTTTCCGTTCTGGTACTTTTTCATTTTTTTCAGGAGACTCTTTCTCTCCGGCAATCACTTTTTTCAGATTTTCTTCTGTAAAATCCTCTCCAAGTGATCGGAATCTGATGAAACGTTTCAGCTCGTCCTCGTCATATTGGTAGCAGTCGGGAAAATACTTTACGATAATACCGCCCATAATGTACTTGTGGTGATTTTCCGCTTTACGCTTTTTCTCGTTCTGCTTCTTCTTTTCGTTGGCTACTCGCTGTTTCGCCTGTTCTAATGCCTGTAATGCTTTTTCTAAATTTCTGCTTGCTTCGTTTTGGTTTTCAATCATTTTGAGACCTCGTCCTTTCTATGCTGTTTTGTTAGTTTCTGAAATAAAAAAGGTAGCTAATTTTCCGTTAAGATAAATCGCTACCATAGGTAAACAATATTCAATTTTTTCTGATTCATTAGAACTACTTAATCTTCAATACCTTCTTCAACCTTATCAAGAATATATGATGTAAATTTACCCTCCACACTATCACTCGAAAAATCTTCTTCTAGTTCTTTCCGTTCTTCCTCAAAATTTTGCCGTACTTCTTCTTGTTCTTCGGGTGTCATGTCGTCCCAATTCTTGTTATTAACATAAACACAACCACTCATTGTTATAGCAATCATGCTAAACAAAAGAATAATGAGATACAACTTTGAAATCCTTCCTGTTCGCTCCATAATTTTTCCTCCTAAATTCCTAATCGTGAAAGCAATCCTAACGCAGTAATAAATAGCACTGTAACTATTGCTGTTGCCGCTATTATAGCAATTATACCTATTGCTTTTTTGTATTCGTGGCTCAATTCCTTCTTTTCCGGCACTGGAGCAGATACTTTTTCAGTACCTAACAGAATATAATCTGCACTTACATGGTATATTTCTGTTAGTTTAATGATATTGTCAATTTCTGGCTTTCCCTGTCCACTTTCCCATTTGGAAATTGCTTGCCTTGAAAGTCCTAACATCTCGGCAACTTGCTCCTGTGAATAGCCTTCTTTTTTACGCAGCTCTTGAAGCCTTTCCGATATATCCATGTTCATCACCTCCGTTTGTATATTTTCTATTATGTCCATGTTAAGTACCTCCTTGTGAACATAATAGAATAATTTGTTAGTTGCATACCACCAACAGCTATTTAATTGGTGTCAACCAATCGTTGCAGTTACGAAAATTTGCGTTGCAATAGGATTTATGGAACAAATCCCATTGATTATAGCATAATTCTGTGCGAATTTATATAACAAATATATAAGTAAAAAATCTGTGAAAACACAACTCAAAAACTCAAATTTATTTTGAATTGTTCTGCTTAATCATCATCTGCCTTGCCCGTTCTCTCTGCTCGGTGTTGACTGCCCTCGGCTTGCGGTAGCTGACAAATGATTTCGGGAAGGAATAGGTCTTAGATACCTCGTCCTGCTTCATCAGCTTGTATGTAGCAGGGAAGTCGGCAACCAATGTGTCAAGTTTCCGCATGACTGCCTTATCCCTTGTGTAGATGGTGGCGGTCTGCTCCCCTGCATTGTAGCTGACAATGGTTTCCTGTTCATATCGTGACAGCTTCATAGCTCCATGCCTGCCTTTCCTTTTCTGCCAATCCTGTTCTGTTTTCCCTCGGTAATTGTCGGCTCTTTTAATTGTTTCTCTGCCTTTGACAATCTTACCTTGATGGAGTGGTCACGCTCTGTCAGTTTTCGTCTTTTTGTGGCGGCTGCCAACTCCGCACACGTTTCTTCTGGCAAGACATTTAATTTCTTCAAAGTGCTACATACAATCTGCTTGGTGTCATTGTCCTTTATCTGTGTCAGGATTGCGGATAAATGAGCGCATGTTTCTGCTTTGCTCTGTTCGCCAAACTGATAGATAAGATTGATTTCATCAGCAGTAAAGGGTATCTGCATATTTGCGTCCTTACATAGGCGTTCCACACCCACGCATTTAGGGATATTCCTTGTCAGTTCATAATTGTCCCTTGTTGTTATTGTTCCATGGCTGTCGGTCTGTCTTATCTCCACATCATGCTGGCTTTTCTGCTCCAACACAAGCCACTGGTATCTGTCATTCTCTTTTGTGAATACGGTCTGATTGCTGTCAGAATAGCGGTCACTGCGAATATATCTGTCTGTGGTGCTGTAATAGTCTACAATCTGTTGTTCTTGCCTTTTATTCATGGTCTTTGCCCTCCTGTGGTGGTACATCTATGGTTAGATGTATAAGTATTGATTGATAGGATTGATTGATAAGATAACTAACATCATTTTCTATCTCTCTGTCTTTTACTTTTCTTTGGTTCTTTCTTTTGCTTTTCTGTCTCTCTTTCTCTTGCCTGCCATTGGTGAGTGAAATTGATGCGGTAAGTGATAGCTGTTGCATTTGGTACTGATTTATGATTTTCTCGCCCGCTAGTTATCGGGGGATTAGATAGCGGAATATTGTAGGTGGGTATTTCTTTGCTTTAGGGAATATGATTTCATTTCATACGGTAGTTACCGCATGAAAAAAGACTATAACCGTTACTGTCATAGCCTTTAAAGGATTGAGGAAGTCCCTTGATTTACTTGTATTTGTTTGTCGCCCCTACGCACTATCCAACATCAGTCGGTCATTTTTTGCGGACAGTTCATACATGCTATCCTTTTCTGTTCTCTGCTCCTGCGTTTGCTCTCGTTTGATTTCTCCCTCCGTATCTTCTTGGCACAAGCAGGACAATACCTTGATGCACCAGAGCCCGGGACATATTCAACGCCGCACACCGTACAATTTTTAGCGGGCATTGCTGCCCACCGTTTTGTAGGTATGATATGTAATTCATCGACAAAGCCGATGAATTTATAGTAAATCTTGATTTCCTGCTTCACTGTTCCGTCTGCCATCTTCTCACGCTCCGAAACAAGTATCTTGTCTATGAGTGCGTTTATAACTGTTGCATCCAGTTCTTTTAAGCCTTGATAATTTCGGATAAGGGCGAGGAAGTCACGGATTCCCCGTGATTTCTCGTAGCTTTCATTAAGAGTTTCCGTCACCTCTTTCAGCCTTGCTTCAATTTCAAGCTGCTCTTTCTGGTATTTCCCCGACATCATCTCAAAATTCCGCTCGGTAATACGCTCCATGACCTTATCCTCGTAGAGAGAGGAAAACAGCCTGTCCAGTTCCGCAAGGCGTTTGTTCAGCTTCTTACGTTCTTTCTCTAATGCTTTCGCCCTGCTCTGGTCTGTTTCCGTGAGCCGCTTTTCTATGGCCCTGACCGCCTTTTCATCATTCACTGCCATATCCGCAAAACAGTTGATGTCGGCAAGAACGGCATTGAATAAATCCCTTGCTTCTATATTGTGGGCACTACACTCGCTTCTTCCGTTTCTTGCATAATTATTACATGAATACTGTACACAGTCGATAATCTCTGGGCGTTTCCTCCTGTGTACGTTCATTGCCCGCAGAGCACATCCGCAGTCCACACACTTGATAACGCCTGCAAAAATATTTACAAATCCTCCCTTGTTCTGTGGAAGCCTACGACTTGTAATAAGCTGTTGGACAATATCAAATTCCTCCTGCGTGACTATTCCCTCATGGGTATTGGGTATCACTTCCCATTCTTCGGGCAGCTTAGAGGGGCGTTTCTTGCTTTTCATATTGGCGGCAATCCGTTTGTAGCCTACAAGATTTCCCGCATATATCGGGCTTCTTAAAATGCTCCTCACGCTGTTCCCACTCCAAATATAGCGTTTGTCCTCGTTCCCCTCAAAATGACGTTCAAAGCCTGTTTCGCCACGCTCCGCCGCATAAGCGGCAGGGCGTAGGATATGCTGTTTATTAAGATGTCTGCAAATTTTGGCAACTCCATTCCCTTTTAATGCAAGGTCGAATATCTCTTTTACAACATGTGCCACTTTATCATCTATCAGCAGATGGTTGTGGTCGGCAGGGTCTTTGATATAGCCATAAGGGGCGGTAGTTCCCATGAATTTCCCCTGTTGAAACCTCGCCCGATATGCCGATTTTATCTTAACAGATATGTCAGCGGCATACATTTCGTTTAAAATGTTGCGGAAAGGCGTGATGTCCATAGCAGATTTATTCAAGGTATCTACGCCGTCATTGACCGCTATATACCTCACGTTATGCTCTGGGAAGAAAACTTCCAGATATAACCCACAATCAAGATAGTTTCTCCCCAGACGGGATAAATCTTTCGTAATCACGCAGTTTATCAGACCGCTTTCAATGTCTTTTATCATATTCTGGAAACTTGGTCTTTGGAAATTTGTACCAGAATAACCATCGTCCACATACGTTTTTGCTATGTGCCATCCCTGCTTTTTCACATAATCCGTGAGGATGGATTTCTGTGTCGCAATG
>OGGI01000151.1_pt1 | contig 79712 bp, 67 predicted proteins | sample 1571051 | NCBI WGS metagenome assembly OGGI01 (sample SAMEA2582075, study PRJEB24529) | metagenome | biome: Human gut stool | place: China | collected 2011 | reverse complement strand
AATGGAATTTTTGAAAGAGCCAGCACCTTGAATGGGCTGACTCTTTCAATGTCACCTATAATTGACAAACTGGAAGTTGTCAGTCCAAAATCAGGACTCCCGCGCAATCGGACATTTGCGTAAATGAAAGGTCTGGAAAATCTTTTCTCAGTTCCTCAACGACAAAGTAGATTTCATCATTATCCCATGTGTCTCCTGCCTTCAATTTACACTGTTCTAAGTCCTTTCGTGTTTCAAAGGCAACATCGCCGATTATAATTTTACCGTTTTCTTTTAAGTAGTTACGCAAGTCTAACAGAAAGTCGCGCTTTTGCGCATCCGTTAAATGATGCAGAGAGTATGTCGCAACAATATAATCATAACGAAAGTTACGCAATGGTTCGACAAGCCCTTTTGAAAAGTCCCCCTGATATAACTGTGCATTTGGCATTTTCTCAGATGCCAACGCAATCATTCTTGATGAAAAGTCCTGCCCATAAATGGAACAGCCTCGCTCGTATAGTTTTGTCGTTAATGCGCCTGTTCCGAATCCAATATCCAGCACAACGGCATTTTCAGCTCTCATTATGGTCTGAAAAATGAACCCAAGTACCTTTTTATAACCGGCAAAAGGGTATATGTTTTCCTCATCAGAAATGCCGACAGTTTTGTCATATCCATCAGCCCAAAGGTCGAACCCTTTGTTGTTTAGCATACTTACTTCCTCCTCAACTTCCGATTAGTATAACAGTAGTCTAACACATGTTGTTTAAAAATACTACAGCCAAGCCAATGTCTGTAATTTGCCCTAAAATTTCATTTTATGGAATTTGGACTACTTGATTTTCTAATCGCATACGCAATTCGTGAAATGTATCATTATACTGTTGATACATCAGACACACTTTTGTAAAAAGGGAGAAAGAAAATTAGCAGTAACTTGTTCAATCAACAGGAAGCGGGATTTTTATGACGTATTCTTCCAATATCTTACGTCATAGAAAATCCCACTTCCGTCAATTATAAACAAACCACTGCTAATTTTCGTAGAATATCTTATATCCGGTATCGTCCGTTTGAACTCAAATCTGAGCGCGGCGAACCCGAATTTGCTGACTTGTAAAGAGGGGCTTTTTGCGTTATTCTGTTTTGTAAACGATGAAAAAGAAAAGGAAACGTAATTATGATAAGTTCAAAGAAAGCAATTGGTGGTTCCATCGCAGCAATTCTGGTACTTCTTGTAAGTCAGGTTGTTGCACAATTATTGGCAAGTGTTCTTGTAATCATTAAAATACCAACAGGCATATGCAATATTGTTGCTGGAGTATTGTATTTTGTTTTTACATATTTTCTGCTGAAAGTATTAATGAGTAAAATATTGAAGTTGAATATGGCGGATTGTCGATCGGTGAGGAGGCAGATTCCTATTCGGTGTTGTCTTATGTGCTTGATAGTAAGGCGTTTGCTATTACAGGAGGCGAGTTTGGAGTTGAGTCATCGGTGATTGCATTGATTGCATATATTGTAGTCGCAGTTTTTGCCTTTGTTATGATTGAGAAAAAGCGAAAAGATTGAAAAACATATTGTACATGAAAAACGTGTGTAAGCTTCTTAGTTGCCTGCACACGTTTTTGCTTATCGTCTTAAAATATAAAGGCAGTAAATGAACCACCCTCAAAGTTATTACAATGTATAAGTGAAAGGCGAACAGAACACGTTTTTCATAATCTGTGCACAGACTGCGATACATCTTTGATGTACCGCAAAATGTCAGCCACGCAATGCCGCAATTGGTGTCAGCAATTCGCATGGGCTGACGTTCACGATAAGTAAAGGACACAAACAGTATGACAATTCAGGAACTGGAACGATGCATTCAGCTTTACGGCAAGGATATCTACTCGTTCTGTATGCATTTGACAAAAGAGAAGGGGAGCGCGGACGATCTCTATCAGGATACATTTCTTGAGGCGACGAAGAAGCTGGCAGTGATTCGGTATGAGGATAACCCGAAAAGCTACCTGTTGTCTGTGGCAATCCGCTTGTGGAAGAACCGCGTGAGAAAACTCGCGTGGCGGAACCGGATTGCACCGCAGGTTGGAGAGACTGCGCTTGAGCAGGAAGGTGGTGCAACCCCTGACGTGAGTGAGAAAGCGGTCGCAAATGAGGAACGAGACATGCTTTGGAAGGCAATTGATGCTTTGGATGACCGCTACCGTATCCCGCTTCTTCTCTATTATATGGAGGAGCAAAGCATCGCAGAATTGGCAGAACTTTTATCGATTCCGCAGGGAACAGTCAAAAGCAGACTGCACAAAGCCAGACAATTGTTGGAAAAAGAATTGGAGGATTATTATTCATGAAAGATATGGATGAATTATTAAAACAGAATCTTCTTTCCGACTGTGTTCCAGATGAGAGCCTGAATGCATCGATTTTGGAAAAGGCAAAGGAGACACAGACTATGAAACATAAAACATTTCGTTCAGGAGCAGCTGCGGCGGCTGCAATCGCAATTCTTGCAGTGGGATCGGTATCCGCGTATGCGGCGTACCGCTACCTCACGCCTTCGCAGGTTGCAGATGAGACCATGGATGGAGGCACACTTGCCAAGGCGTTCGAGAGTAAGGATGCAGTGCTCGTCAATGAGACGCAGAAGACAGCCGGATATGACATCACACTGATGGGACTTGTATCCGGAAAGGATCTGATGCCGGTTGCAACGGAAGACAGTCTGGATGGCATCAGCAAGGAGAGGACGTACGCGGTGCTCGCAATCGCAAAAGAAGACGGATCGCCGATGCCTGGCATGCAGGACGACGATTACCAGATCTTCTGTGCGTCCGCATTGGTCAAGGGCAAAAGCTTTATGGATGTGAACAACGGAACGCTGAATGCCGGAGCTCACGCATTTGAGCAGGATGGTGTGCAGTACCAGATCTTAGAGTGCGATAATCTGGAGATTTTTGCAAATATCGGCGTGTATGTCGGCGTAGTGGAAAGCTTTGGACAGGAGTCGCATGCGTTTACGATGGACAAAGAGACCGGGGAGTACCGTGTCAACGAATCGTATGACGGAATGAAAGCGCTTTTTACCATTCCGCTTGATAAGTCGAAGGCAGATGATGCTGCAGCAGAGAAATTCTTCAAAGAAATCGAAGCTGAGGATGCACAGGATTCGGATAGCGGGACAGGCGCACAGGATGAAGCGGCAGGCGCGGAATCTTCGTCTGATGAGAATGAACTGACAAATCAATGGATGAATAATATGGTATCGTTTAAGAATCTTTTAACACCGGATGCACAGGAGTTTCTAAAGCAGCACGCGGAAGTTTACTTTCGGGAGACCTACACACTAAATGAAAACGAAGGTCTCGATGTGCAGACGAATGCGGGAGAGGCAGAATACGACAAGGACACGTTGCCGAAAGAGGTCGGTGTTGAGACCGTAAGTGCATTTTCTTCGGACGGAACACTCGCAGGAACATTTGGAGATTCTATCACGAAGAACGAGGACGGAACGTACACTTACACGGTGTATCGACCAATCAATCTGAAATAAATATGAAGTGGAAAGGAACCCGGACGGTTCCAATGAGGACTGTCCGGGTTCTTTTTATTTTCCAAACGGACGAATCCTTTTTGTGAGCATTGCGTTCGATGCAACGAAACTTGCATATCTTAAATTTGTGTGGCATAATCGAAAGGATAGCATAGATTAGCAGTTCCGCAGACTTATGATAAGACAGGTTTGTGGAAATAAAAACAATACACATAAGAAAGAGGCGATACGATGTATCAGGAAATTTCACAATTACTGATGTATGGGGATTTGGAGGAGGACAGCATCCTCTACCAGATGGGAGAGATTTTTGCAAAATATGAGACCGGAGAGTATAACAAGACCGGACTTGTCAGAGATATCAATGTACAGGTAAAGCGAATTCTGAAAGTAGCAACAGATTACGGATTTGATGACAATCTGTGGCACAATTACCTGACGTTCTTCCTTATGATGAGCGAGAATCCGTTCAGCATGACCTGCGAGAAGGTCGGTGCGAGCGAGGGAAGCGTGAATGCGCTTGTGCAGAACGATTTCCGCATTTTTAAGGCATTGTTTGATTATGATTTTGGCCCGATCGAGAAGGACCTCGGCATCAGTTGCTTCAGCCAGATTTCCGATTATAAGGCGATCCATAAGAAGGATCTCATGTACAACAAGAACGTGAGCGAGAAGGGGCGCGCACTCAGCAAGAAGCTCGAGGCGGCGAAGGACGAGAAGGAATTCTTTGACGGTGTGACTGGATTCTATAAGGATTTTGGTGTCGGTATGTTCGGACTCAACAAGGCGTTTCGTATCGATGAGAAGCCGGAGGGCGGTATTGCGTTCCGTGCGATCAACAATATGGATACCGTTATGCTCGATGATCTTGTCGGATATGAGATTCAGAAGAAGAAACTTGTGGACAACACAGAGGCGTTTGTGCAGGGCAAGAAAGCCAACAACGTATTGCTTTTTGGCGATAGCGGAACCGGTAAGTCGACCAGTATTAAGGCAATCGTCAACCAGTATTACAAAGACGGTCTGCGCATGATCGAAATCTACAAGCACCAGTTCAAGTATCTGTCCACGATTATTGCGGACATCAAGAACCGTAACTACAAGTTCATTATTTATATGGATGATCTCTCATTCGAAGAGTTTGAGATCGAGTACAAGTTCTTGAAGGCTGTCATCGAGGGTGGCGTGGAGACAAAGCCTGAGAATATCTTAATCTATGCGACATCGAACCGCAGACATCTCATCAAGGAGAGCTGGAATGACCGCAACGATCAGGATAATTCCAACGATCGTCACCATTCTGATACGGTTGAGGAGAAACTTTCTCTGGTCAATCGTTTCGGTGTCACGATCAATTACTCAAAGCCAACGCAGAAGGAATACTTCGACATTGTCGTCAATCTGGCAAGACGCGCCGGCGTGACATTGGACGACGAGAAGTTGAAGGCAGAGGCGAACAAGTGGGAGCTTTCTCACGGAGGAATCTCCGGACGTACGGCGGAGCAGTTCGTCAACTATCTTGCATCGCAGCCGGAGGCATTCCAATAAATATTTGAATTTCTGTTACGTTTGCAATGTGCGATAAGTCGGAAGTTACTTTTATGGCACATTCAGACGGATTGGAAACAGTGGAAACAAGGAGAAATCATGTTATATCAGATTAGTCATGGAGCCGTCGCATTTGCGGACGACGTCATCCTACACGATATTAATTTTGAAATAAGAAATACAGAGAAGATCGCCGTGGTCGGACGTAACGGCTGTGGCAAAACCACACTTCTGAAGCTGATCAACGGAGAGGTGGATCTGGAAAAAGGCGAGAGTGATACGGATGTCTTTATCGCGAAGGCGGGCAATCCACAGATCGGTTATCTGCGCCAGATCGCTTTCGACGATCCTTCCATCACGCTTGAGGAGGAAGTGCGAAAAGTCTTTGCACCGATGGAGCAGCGGAAGCGGGAACTTGAAGCGGCAGCGGCAGCACTGGAAACGGATTACTCCGAGGAGCAGGTGGCACGCTATACCGCGTTAGAGGAGAAGTTCAAGGAGGACGGCGGATATTATTTTGAGAAGGAATACGATGTCCTGATCCGCAAGTTCGGTTTCTCCGAGGAGGAGCGCAAGAAGCCTCTGTCGGAGTTCTCCGGTGGGCAGCAGACGAAGATTGCATTCATCAAGCTGCTTCTCAGCAAACCGGACATCCTGCTTCTCGACGAGCCGACGAACCACCTGGATATTACGACAATTGAGTGGCTGGAAAGTTATCTGAAAAGCTATCCGAAGGCAGTCGTTGTCGTATCCCATGACCGAATGTTCCTCGACAATATCGTTGATGTGGTTTATGAGATTGAGTATGGTACGGCGACCCGCTATCCGGGCAATTATACGAACTTTATGGAGCGCAAGAAGGAAAATTACCGCAAGCTCATGAAGGATTATACTGCGCAGCAGAAGGAGATCGCGCGCCTGCAGCGTATGGTCGACCGTTTCAAGAATAAGCCGACGAAAGTGTCAATGGCACATTCCAAGGAGAAGGCGATCGAGCATATGGTGAAAATTGAGGCACCGGATCGTTTTGATACGAAGACATTCCATGCGAATTTTCAGCCGCAGACCGAGACCGGAAACGATGTCTTGATGGTATCGAATCTTGCGATCGGATACGATCACCCGCTTTCTACGGTCAGCTTTGATTTGAAAAAAGGCGAGAAACTCGGTATCCTTGGAGGCAACGGCTTAGGAAAATCGACGCTGCTTAAGACTTTGGTGAACCGTCTTCCGGCATTGTCCGGTGAGTACCGGTTCGGCACGAATGTGCAGATCGGATATTTTGACCAGCAGATGGCGATGTATTCCAGCAACAAGACTGTGCTCGATGATTATTGGGACGAGTTCCCAAATCTTACAGAGACGGAAGTTAGAAATTCGCTGGGAGCGTTCCTGTTCAGCGGGGATGATGTCTTTAAGAACATCGATATGCTCTCCGGAGGCGAGAAGGTGCGTCTCGCACTCTGTAAGATATTAAAGAGGCGCCCGAATGTGCTCGTGCTCGATGAGCCGACGAACCATATGGATATCGTCGGAAAAGAGACACTTGAGAGTATGCTTAAGGATTTCACCGGAACACTGATCTTCGTATCGCATGACCGTTATTTTGTGAAGAAGGTTGCGGATCGTCTGCTTGTATTCGAGGATGGAACAACGCATCTCTACCAGTTTGGTTACGAAGAATATCAGGAGAAACTGGATCGTGAGGCGGAAGCGGACAACGGATATCGGAAGTCTCCTGTGGCGCTCGGCGGAGCAATCAGCCAGAACGGCAGTAATGCGAAGAATGCACAGGCAGCAGGCGAGACAACCGGAAAGAAGGCTTATTACAATCCGGGTAAGGAACGCTCGAAGCTGGAGAAGAAAGTGAAGAAGGCGGAAGAGGAGCTTGAAGTTAAGGAAGCAAAGCTCGAAGAACTGAAAGCGGAGCTGCTTAAGCCGGAGTATCAGTCCAGCTATTCCAAACTGACAGAGATCCAGAATGAGATCGATGCCATGGAAGAGGAGATCATGGAAGATATGGAGAACTGGGAGGCGCTCTCACAGGAACTTGAGGCGCTTGAGGCATAGTCGAATATGGAACATTGTATAGCTCCGGGAAGTCACCGGAGCTATTTTCATAGATGCACCATTGTCAAATTATGAAGCCTATATTTTGTGAATTTTATGAGAAAAATATAAATTGTGCATAAATATTTTGAAAACTCGTTGCTTTTTTTGGTACTTATGATATAATGTGTACATGATACAACTTAAGTCGTATCAAATACACAGCAAAGGGGTTGGACAGCATGAGAATCACAATTACCGGAAGAAATATTGAACTTACAGAGGGACTTAAGGCTGCTGTGGAGGAGCGCCTTTCTAAACTTGAGAAATTCTTTACGGCGGATACCGATGTATTTGTTACATTGAGTGTGGAGAAGGAACGCCAGAAGATTGAGGTAACGATTCCGATTAAGGGACATGTTATTCGTTCTGAGCAGGTCAGCAACGATATGTATGTTTCCATTGATTTAGTAGAGGAAGTCATTGAGCGTCAGCTTAGAAAATACCGCACGAAGCTCGCTTCCAAGAAGATGAACGTTGCAGAAAGCTTTAACGCAGATTTCATCGAGGCAGATGTGGACGAGGATGAGGAAGTGAAGATTGTTCGTACCAAGAGATTTGGTATGAAGCCGATGTATCCGGAAGATGCCTGCATCCAGATGGAACTGACAGGACACGATTTCTTCGTATTCCGTAACGCAGAGACGGACGAAGTGAATGTCGTATACAAGAGAAAAGGAAATACATACGGACTGATCGAGCCGGAGTGCTAGGAGCAAATGTATTCTTTTGAATGAATGTGTAAGATGCCGCAGACCTATAAGGTCTGCGGTTTTTTTACTGTATAGTAAATTTCGCTCGGGCATGAGAGTGTGCGACAAACACACACTTTATTTTGCATGCAACGAATGAAAGCCAGGGTCTGCATGATATTTTGGCAATGATTACGACAAATATGCACAAAACAGAATCTGCGAAATTGTGCATTAACTATACGCGAAACGCGTCTTGCTTTTTAGGCATAAATACGATAATTTTGAGGGTAGAGACGCGAGATGGGGAGTCGTAGCCTTGCAGTTGTGAAGATGCCAAGGAGGGTAATGAGAGAAACTAGTAATAATACTTTACAGAAACATTTTCAAACAATGGTCACAAATGAGAGCTTTATGAATGAGATTTCAAACTGGCTCGATATATGGGGAGATAAACGTCTGTTGATTCTCAGGCATCTCGTATATGAGATTGATCTGTCGGAAACGGAGCAGTTGAAAGAGGCATTGTATGAATATGGAAGTTGTCTGACCGAGAAGAATTACTGTGGCAGAAAGCTTTTTTCCATGATGGCGGTATTGATCGGACAGATTGAATCCGGCGAACTTATGGAAGCGTAGCGAGTTTTAAAAAAATACAAAAGAGAAGGGAATGCATTTTCACAATTGCGTTATGGAAGCCGGTGAACTGACGGCTTCCTTTTTTTTATTGTAATAGGAATAGTTACTTGTTTTATAACTATTCAGCCCCACCCATACATTCGCAAAAGCGCACGATAATAGTTACTTGTATTTTATAATTGTGCTACAAACATCAAAAAAAGTGCGCAAACAAATTCTTTCTCTTGTGTTTGAGTGGTGGGAGTGGCTATAATAGAACGATAGGAAATTGATAGATACTATATTAAGATAGAGGAGATGCAAAAAATGGATATCGTAGTATTAGCAGGAGGACTCAGCACGGAGCGTGATGTGTCATTCAAGACAGGAAGTATGGTTGCAGCAGCACTCAAGGAGAATGGACACAGAGTGATCCTTCTGGATGTGTTTATGGGATATGGCGAGCAGGAAGTGGATTTAAATGGAATCTTTGATCGCGCGGATGAGATCAGCGTGAAGGTTTCCGATATTCCGGAGGTTGCACCGGATCTTGCCGCTGTCAAAGCGTCAAGAAAGGATCAGTCACCATGCTTTTTCGGACCGAATGTAATCCGTATGTGCCAGAAGGCAGATATCGTGTTTATGGCGCTGCACGGAGAGAATGGAGAGAATGGTAAGGTACAGGCAGCATTTGACCTGTTTGGTGTCAGATATACAGGAAGCGATTATTTAAGCAGTGCGATTGCGATGAACAAAGGTATGGCGAAGAAGCTTTTTGTGGAAGCCGGTATTCCGACTCCGATGGGAATTTCTATGACCAGAGAGACACGCGAGGATGATGTGACAAAGTTAAATCTTCATCTTCCATGTATCGTAAAGCCTTGCTGCGGTGGATCCAGTATCGGTGTCACGATCGTAAAGGATGCAGCAGAGTTTAAGGCAGCGCTTGATGAGGCGTTCCGTTGGGAGAATGAGCTTGTGATCGAGGAGTTTATCGAGGGACGTGAATTTTCAGTCGGTGTCATTGAGGGCAAGGCGCTTCCGGTTATTGAGATTGCTCCGATTCAGGGATTCTATGATTATAAGAACAAATATAAGGCAGGCAGTGCAGTCGAGACCTGCCCGGCAGAACTTCCGGAGGAGGTATCTGCGCAGATGCGTCATTATGCAGAAGAAGTTGCCAAGGTGATCGGACTTGATACTTATTCCCGTTCCGACTTCCTTCTCGACAAGGATAACAAGATGTACTGTCTCGAGGCAAACACACTTCCGGGTATGACCCCGACCAGCTTACTTCCACAGGAAGCTGCTGTGGTTGGCGTGAACTTCAACGAACTGTGTGAGAAACTGATCGAGATCTCGATGAAGAAATATGAGGATTAAGCATGTTTGGATGTTATTATAAGAACGAACTTGAGAATGGTATGCCAAATATGACTTTGGAAAATATTGCAAAGGCATGTGAAGGCACTTATGTCGGTGAGTCTGCGGATCTGCAGAAAGTGATTGCAGGCGCAGTCACAGACAGCCGCAAGGTGGAGAAAGATTATCTGTTCATCCCGATCAGGGGAGAGCGCGTGGATGGTCATTGTTTTATCCCGGATGTATTTGAAAAAGGCGCGCTTGCCGTACTCTCGGAAGCTGCGCTGGATCATCCGGCAGGACCGTATATTCTTGTGGATTCCACAACGGATGCGATGAAGAAGATCGCTGCTTTCTATCGGACACAGCTGGATATCAAAGTAGTCGGAATCACCGGAAGCGTCGGCAAGACGAGCACGAAGGAGATGATCGCTTCCTTGTTGTCTCAGAAATATTCGGTGCTGAAGACCGCGGGTAATTTCAACAATGAGATCGGACTTCCGCTCACGATTTTCAATATCCGTGCGAAGCATCAGGTTGCGGTATTGGAGATGGGAATCTCGGATTTTGGTGAGATGCACCGCTTGTCTACAATGTCGCAGCCGGATATCTGCGTGATCACGAATATCGGATTATGTCATCTGGAGAATCTTGGAACAAGAGATGGAATCTTAAAGGCAAAGACGGAGTGCTTCGAGCATATGCAGCCAGATGGAACAGTCATTTTAAACGGAGACGATGATAAGCTTTGCACAAAGAAGGTGGTTAACGGAAAGCCGGCAATCTTCTATGGTATGGGCAAGGAGCCGCTGCTCTCCGCAGACAGAGAGCCGATGGCGGAGAAAAGCATTTATGCAACGGATGTGAAGAACCTCGGTCTGGATGGAATGCAGGCACACATCTATACACCGGAAGGTGATTTTATGGCGCATATTCCGATCCCGGGCGAGCATAATGTATATAACGCTTTGGCAGGTACGGCAGTCGGACTGCAGCTTGGCTTAACCATTCAGGAGATTCAGCAGGGAATTGCCTGCGCGCAGACAATCTCCGGTAGAACGAATGTGATCCATACAGCAGGCATGACGGTGATCGATGATTGCTACAATGCGAATCCGGTTTCCATGAAAGCATCCATCGAGGTGCTGGCAAATACGGCGGGACGCAGGATCGCTGTGCTTGGCGACATGGGAGAACTCGGAGAGAATGAAGTGGCACTTCATTACAGTGTCGGTGAGGCTGTCGGAAGATCCGGTATCGATGTACTTTTCTGCGCAGGCAAGCTTGCGTCCGAGTACGCGCGTGCGGCAGCAACTGCCAATGTGAACTGCCAGATCTATTATTACGAGACTGTGGAGCAGCTGCTTCCGGAACTTCTCGCTTTCGTCAAGGAGGGAGACACAATTCTTGTGAAAGCGTCGCATTTCATGCAGTTCCCACAGATTGTGGAAGCACTTAGTGCAAAGAAATAAGAGAGGAAAGCTCCGTTGACTTTGGTGGTCGACGGAGCTTTTGTTCTATATTTGAACACAGGAGATGTAGTAACCGAGATTGCGTGGATGATGAGTGCCTTTTGCAATATTTGCCTGATAGATTTCAGGTCCACTCTTTGTAATCAGGGAAAATCGTATCGGTGTATCGGTACTGATAAATTCAATTGCCTCATGTGTGGATTCGCTATATTTCATTAATGCATCGATCACAGCGTTATCCGGTGGTGTCGGATAGTCTTTTGCGCCCGGATAGGATGCCGGGAAAGCATATTCATCCGGCAGGTCAACACGAAATGATTTTAGAGAAGCATTTTTAAAATTTTGAACAAAATTAAACATTATATTAATTCTCCTTATAATCAATATAGCAGAACTATATTGATAATTATATATACAATTTTACTAAAAATAAGATTTGAGTAGGTTATATAATAAGGTATAGTTTTGAAGATAATCAATTCCTGTTTCTTCTTGTAATTTATGGTAGGTAGTAAATAAAAGCTTCAAAAATTTGCTGATTATTTTTTGAGGAATTGTTATAATGTAGGTGTTAATTATAAAAGCAGAATATGTTTTGTTGATTGAAAAGTAGAAAAATCTGTAAAAAGCGGTTGTATTGAGGTTGAAAATCCTTGATAATAAAAGTAATTGAATTGTGGATATTCTAATGAAAAAATGATACTACATATTTTAAGAATAACGCACAGAAATAATAAAAAGAAAGCAGAGGAAAGATATTATGTCAAACCCAATTGTAACATTTACTATGGCAGACGGAAAAGTGATGAAAGCAGAACTTTATCCGGAAGTCGCACCAAACACCGTTAACAACTTTATCAGTCTTGTGAACAAGGGCTTTTACAACGGACTGATTTTCCACCGTGTCATCAATGGCTTTATGATTCAGGGTGGAGACCCGGAAGGAACCGGAATGGGTGGTCCTGGATATGGAATCAAAGGTGAGTTTGCACAGAATGGTGTGCAGAACGACTTAAAGCATACCGCGGGCGTTCTCTCTATGGCACGTTCCATGATGCCGAACTCCGCAGGAAGCCAGTTCTTTATTATGCACAAGGATGCTCCGCATCTTGATGGCGCATATGCTGCATTTGGCAAGATCATCGAGGGTCAGGATGTGGTCAATGTAATCGCAGAGGTTGCAACCGATTACCGTGACCGCCCACTTGAGGATCAGGTGATGGAGACGGTTGTGGTTGAGACATTCGGCGAGGAATATCCGGAGCCGGAGACCGTATAGTAGAATTAGATTAAGAGGCAGATTCTTCGGAATCTGCCTTTTTAGGATTTTATGGCGATATGGAGAGAGTATGAGTCGAAAAGAGGAGAAAGGATCTGGAGAAAAGTTGAGACTGATCACGATTGTGTACAGAGAGGGTGAATGGTCGCCGGAATTGCTGCCCAAAGATGTACGAGATCAATATATGTATTGTGAAATACCCAAAATGCAATCCACATCAAATGAGCAAGTAAAATCATCGGTACAAATGAATTCCCAAGAGATCATCCCGGAATATGCTGATCAACTCGAAGATATGATGGGGCAAAACAACATCAATCCACAAAATGCTTTGTATATTGCTGCGACACAGGAAAGCCTGCACGCGGCACAGATGCTGGGGATGGCGGTGCTTGGCTATGATAACAGGTCAGAAATGGGATATGTCTATATCAAAGAGAAACAGGAGAGTGTGAATATAACCCATTCTCTCAGTGGTGTAAAGAACGTTGTCGAAGGTTTCGAGGAAGTGGATACGCTTTTTCTGGAGCGGGTGTATGAGCGGGAACATCACCTTCCGTGGGAGATCGCAAGGACCGACCGGTGGATTCTGCGGGAATTTACAATGGATGATATGGATGGTCTGGTGGAACTCTATGACCAGCCGGGCGTTGCCTATCGGATCGTGAATGGATATCAGGTTCCGGGATATATTGAGCCGCTGCTGCCGCGCGAGGAGGAAGAGGAATACCAGAGATGTTACATTGAAAATATGTATGGTTTCTACGGATACGGAATGTGGATCGTTACAGAAATTCGCTCGCCCCATATCATTGGTCGTGCGGGTCTTGAAAACAGGGAGTATGAAGATGGCGTGGAGCTTGAGATGGGATATGTTATTGATCCGAGGTGGCAGCGAAGGGGAATTGCATATGAGGTATGTTCCACTATCATGGAGTATGCGAGAGAGAACACGGATTTTCCGAGGCTGAATGCCTTGACGGAGGCGGACAATGTGGCATCGATCGCTTTGCTTGAGAAAATGGGATTTACCTATCTGGAGGATACCGATGTGTCGGGAAGCAGAACCAGAAGGTATGTATATGATTTCGACCGGACATAAAACAAAATATTGATAACGAAAATAGGCAAGAACCTTGCACAAAATCTTGCAATACGTAAAAAAATAAAATATAATTTAGTATTATACATTAAGGATTCATAAGTAAGCGGGTGAGCAGATGGCAGACATTTCTACAGAAGAACTGGAACGAATCGAACAGGAATTTCATTCGGGTCCCGGAAATATTAAGACAACAAAAGAATTTGCAAAACCGGAGGATCTCTACAAGGATCTGATCGCGAGTATCAAGAAGTATCATCCTTCTGCGGATATCTCGCTGATCGAGAAGGCGTATAAGGTTGCTTATAAGGCACATGAGGGACAAGTGCGTAAGTCGGGAGAGGCTTATATCATCCATCCGCTTTGCGTGGCAATCATCCTGGCAGAACTCGAGCTGGATAAAGAGACGATCGCTGCCGGACTTCTTCACGATGTATTGGAAGATACTGTGATGACGAATGAGCAGATGAAGGAAGAATTCGGCGAGGAAGTTCTTTTGCTTGTTGACGGCGTGACCAAGCTGCAACATCTGCATCTGACGGACAATATTAAGAATCCGAAGGATAAGAATGCGGATCGTCTGGAGATGCAGGCGGAGAACCTTCGTAAGATGTTCCTTGCGATGGCGAAGGATATCCGCGTTATCATGATCAAGCTTGCAGATCGTCTGCACAACATGCGTACGCTCAAGTACCAGTCCCGCGAGGCACAGACGCGTATTGCAAGAGAGACGCAGGAGATTTATTGTCCGATCGCGCAGCGTCTTGGTATCAGCAAGATCAAGGTAGAACTTGAGGATCTGTCGCTGAAATACCTTGAGCCGGAAGCTTACTATGATCTGGTGGAGAAAGTCGCTTTGCGCAAGAATGTGCGTGATGAATATGTACAAAGCCTCGTGGAGGAAGTGCGCAAGCAGATTGAGGAGGCCGGTATCAAGGCAGAGATTTCCGGTCGTGCCAAGCATTTTTTCTCCATCTATAAGAAGATGAAGAATCAGGATAAGACGATCGATCAGATCTATGATCTGTTTGCAATTCGTATTATCGTAGATTCAATTAAGGATTGTTATGCGGCGCTTGGAATCATGCATGAGAAATACAAGCCGATTCCTGGCCGTTTCAAGGATTATATCGCGATGCCGAAGCCGAACATGTACCAGTCGCTTCATACGACGCTGATCGGACCGAGCGGACAGCCGTTTGAGATTCAGATCCGTACATTCGAGATGCATCGTACCGCGGAATATGGTATCGCAGCACATTGGAAATACAAGGAAGCCAACAACGGTGGTGCGACCTCTACGACAGTTACCGAGGAGGAGAAGTTAAGCTGGCTCAGACAGATTCTTGAGTGGCAGCAGGATATGTCGGATAATAAGGAATTCATGACGCTGCTGAAAAGTGATCTGGATCTTTTTTCGGATACGGTATTCTGTTTTACCCCATCCGGAGATGTCAAGAATCTTCCGAACGGATCGACACCGATCGATTTCGCGTACAGCATCCATTCGGCGGTCGGCAACAAGATGGTCGGTGCAAAGGTCAATGGTAAACTGGTGCCGATTGATTATGTGATCCAGAACGGAGACCGGATCGAAGTCATTACTTCGCAGAATTCCAGAGGCCCGAGCCGCGACTGGCTGAATATCGTCAAAAGTACACAGGCGAAGAACAAGATCAACCAGTGGTTTAGAAGTGAGTTAAAAGAAGAGAATATCCTGCATGGCAAAGATATGATCGCAGCCTATGCGAAGTCCAAGGGCATTAACTTCGGAGAGATCAACAAGCCGGAATATCAGGAGAAAATCATCCGCAAGTACGGCTTCCATGACTGGAATTCCTGTCTTGCTACGGTCGGACACGGTGGTCTTAAGGAAAGCCAGATCGTTAACCGTATGTATGACGAGTATCAGAAGGATCATCCGGTTCTTGTCACGGATCAGGATGTCCTTGACAGCGTAGCAGAGAATAAGCCTGCGGAAGCACCGCAGCATTCGAAGAGTGGTATTGTCGTCAAAGGTCTTTATGACGTTGCGGTACATTTCAGCAAGTGTTGTTCTCCGGTGCCGGGGGATGAGATCGTTGGTTTCGTAACGCGAGGCAGAGGTGTATCCATCCACCGTACGGATTGTGTAAATATATTGCATTTGTCAGATATGGAGCGTGCGCGTCTGATCGAGGCCGAGTGGCAGGCAGGTGCGGAGCGCGAGGAATTTGGCGAGTATCATGCGGAGATCAAGATTTTCGCACACGATCGTTCCGGACTTCTTGTCGATATTACCCGTGTATTTACCGAGGCGGATATCAATATCTCTGGTATTCACTCGAAGACGAGCAAGCAGGGGATTGCAACCATTGAGGTCGCTTTCCAAACAAAGGGACGCGACCAGATTACAAAAATCGTAGAGAAGATTCGTCAGATCGAAAGTGTAATGGATATTGAGAGAACCACGGGTTAAGTGGAACTTATGGAATCGAGTAGGGTAACCTACTCGATTTGCTGATAGAGAGTAAAGGAGTTATTATGTCAAAACTGAAAGTAAATCATTATGTGGTCGGCCCGGTGCAGACCAACTGTTATTTTGCAATCAATGAGGAGACGAAGGAACTTTTAGTGATCGATCCGGGCGCAAGCGCAAAGCAGCTTGCGGAGCGCATCCGTCAGGAAGGATGCACACCGGTTGCCATTCTTTTGACACATGGACATTTTGACCATGCGACCGGTGCGGAGGAACTGGCACAGGAATTTGATATCCCAATTTATATTTATGAGGGCGACAAGGCGACGCTTGAGGATCCGGAAATGAATGTGAGCTACATGATGGGCAGGGAGCTGGTATTTCACGCGGATAAATTCTTGAAGGATGAACAGGAGATCGACCTGGCGGGATTTCATATCCGGGTGCTCCATACGCCTGGACATACACCGGGGGGCTGCTGCTACTATTTTCCATATGAGGATGTGGTGTTTACCGGAGATTCCCTGTTTTGCGGATCAATCGGCCGCACGGATTTCAAGGGGGGAAGTTCTTCGCAGCTTGTGCGTGCAGTCAAGGATAAGCTAATGAAACTGCCGGATCGAACGATGGTCTATCCGGGACACAACGATATTACAAGTATTGAACATGAGAGGATGTACAACCCATACCTATGATTACAGTAAATTTAAACCGAACGGAATTTGAATATGATATTCATTCGCTGCTGAAGGCCTTTTTCCCGAAGGAGGATGTAGAGATCTACTATACGGCGGAGGCACATGCGGATGAGAAAAATGTTGCGTGCACGAATCACTCTGTTGCAGCGGGAAATGAGGATGAGACAAACAGGAAATCTGGTCATCGGTCGCACCGGGCAGATGACGATGCGGATAGGAAACAGATTTCACATTTTACGATAGATTATGCGGATGATAAGATTTCCATTGCATGGGATGGAGAACCACTTCGACTGTTGGGTACAACCCCGAACCCGACGGATGAGTATTCCACGCTTGAGGATGTGGATGAAGACGCGGTAGAAGGACCGGGACTTCGCACGTTTAAGGTAAACTTTGCAGATCGCGCTGAAACGAAAAATGCGTTAAAAGAGCATCTGTACCGACTGCTTGAGGAAGAGACCGGGCGCAGTCTTCCATGGGGAACTTTAACCGGAATCCGCCCGACGAAGATCCCGATGCAGCTTCTGGATGAGGGAAAGTCTGAACGTGAAGTGGCAGATTACATGAAGAAGACGTATCTTGCTTCGGATGAGAAGATTGACCTTTCCATTGCAATTGCGGAGCGTGAGCGTGCACTGCTCTCCAGGCTGGATTATAAGAAGGGATACAGCCTTTATATTGGTATTCCGTTCTGCCCGAGCACCTGTCTGTATTGTTCGTTTACGTCGTATCCACTGGCTTCATGGAGAAATCAGGTGGATGCGTATCTGGATGCTTTGGAGAAGGAACTGGATTATGTGGCAGCGAAGAATTATCACAAGAAGCTGAACTCCGTCTATATCGGCGGAGGTACACCGACGACGCTGGAACCGTATCAGCTTGACCGTCTGATCCGCAAGATCCGCTGCAGCTTTGATCTTAGCCATTGTATCGAATTTACCGTAGAGGCAGGACGACCGGATTCCATCACGAAGGAGAAGCTTCAGGTGCTGCGTAATAACGGAATCAGCCGTATCTCCATCAATCCGCAGACGATGAAGCAGGAGACACTGGATATTATCGGACGTCATCATACCGTTGACCAGACGATCGAAAGCTTTAAATTGGCCAGAAGTCTTGGCTTTGACAACATCAATATGGATCTTATCATGGGACTGCCGGAAGAGGATATCGATGATGTGCGTCACACGATGGAAGTGTTAAAAGAACTGGATCCGGACAATATCACGATCCATTCGCTTGCCATCAAGCGTGCGGCGCGCCTGAATATCTTCAAGGATCGTTACGAGAGTATGCAGATGGTCAACACACAGGAGCATATGGATCTGTGTGCGGATTATTGTGCGCAGATGGGGCTTTCCCCGTATTATCTGTATCGCCAGAAAGGTATGGCGGGCAATATGGAGAATGTCGGATATGCAAAGCCGGGCAAGGCGGGCGTATACAACGTGCTCATCATGGAGGAACGCCAGACGATCATTGCCTGCGGAGCGGGAAGCAGTACGAAGCGTGTCTGGCAGGAGGCAAATCCGGATGGTACGCACCGGATCGAGCGGTGTGAGAACGTCAAGGATGTTGCACAGTATATCGCAAGAATTGATGAGATGATCGGGCGAAAACAGAAGCTTTTTGCAGAAAAATAGTTGAATTTAATTAGATGCAAATAAAGGAGAGAAGCAGATGCAGAAAGTAGTGGCAACCAGTGGGAAATATCTGAATATAGGAAATGCAGGGTTTCGTTCGATCCGGAATGGTGAATACATCGACAAGTCCGGTTTGGTTGGATTTATGAATCGTTGTCTTAATACACCACAGAAACTGATCTGTGTCAGCAGACCGAGACGGTTTGGAAAGTCGTTTGCAACCAAGATGCTTTGTGCATACTACAGCAAGGATTGTGACTCGCGGGATTTGTTCGAGAATTTAAAGATCGCACAGGATTCGACCTTTGAAACAAATCTGAATCAGTATCATGTAATCTATTTGGATATCACGCTTTTCTTATCAACGCTAAAACAGGACGACCAGTTAGTAAAACGAATGGAAAAAGAAATTATTCGGGATTTAGAGCGTGTATATCCACAGGTGCAGAATCAGGAGAATCTGATCGATGCGTTATGTATCATGCATGAGATTACGAATGAGAAAATTATTCTTATTATCGATGAATGGGATGCTATGTTTCGTGAATGCAAGGGACAGGACAAGATTTTGGATACTTATATTTTGTTGTTACGTTCTTTGTTTAAGAGTAGTCTGACGGATCAACTTTTTGCAGGAGTGTATATGACGGGTATTCTACCAATTAAGAAGTATGGACATGAATCTGCGGTCAGCGATTTTTATGAATATACAATGGTGGATCCGAACCCATTACAGGAATATATCGGCTTTACAGAGGAAGAAGTAGAAAGACTTTGCAGAAAGCATCAGAAAGATTATGCTTCTATGCAGCAGTGGTATGATGGTTACTTTGTTGGTGGAATTCATGTGTATAATCCTAAGTCGGTTATGGAGTCTATCCTGCGTGATAAATTCAGCAGTTATTGGACGAAAACGGAGACTTATGAGGCGCTTCGCGATTATATCGATATGAACTTTGATGGACTGAAAGATGCAGTTGTCAATATGTTAGGTGGTGCTGCGTGTGAAGTGGATACTGGTTCCTTTCAGAATGATATGACTTCGATGAAAAGTAAAGATGATGTACTTACTTTGCTGATTCATCTTGGCTATCTTGCGTATGATGAGGATAAGCAGTCGGTCAGAATTCCTAATGTTGAGGTGCGACAGGAATTTGTGCGTGCGATTAAGAATGGAAATCGTACAGAACTCATGAAGGCAATCCAACGGTCGGACGAGATTCTGCAGGCGACGTGGCAGAAGGACGGAGATTCGGTAGCAGAATTAATCAATGAAATTCATGATGAGGACACGGCTTCTCTTTTTTATAATAATGAGCAGGCATTGCGAAGTGTTGTCAAGATGGCGTATCTGAGCAGTCTGGATTATTATACAAGAGTGGAAGAGATGCCAGCCGGCAAAGGCATTGCGGATATGATATTTTATCCGAAGAGGGAAACACAGGCACCTGCGCTCATTGTAGAGTTGAAATGGGATAAGACAAAGGACGCTGCAGTGGAACAGATGAAAGAAAAGAAATATGTGAGAGCATTAAAGGATTTTCGGGGAGAAGTGCTTCTGGTTGGAATCAATTATGATAAGACAACACGGGAACATAGTTGCCTGATTGAAAAGGCTATGTGAGTGTTATAATGAAAGCGGTCAATCAAATGGTGATTGGCCGCTTTACTATTATGCATATAGACTAGATCACTAGCAGGCTTCGATAATGACAAAATCCCATGCGTTCATCTGGATCGTATCCCCATCTGAGACTTTATCTCCGGACAGTAGTTCTGTGCCGGACAATCCCTTGTATACAACCGTCTGCTCCTCGCCGGAGTAGTTGAAATAGAAGCGAACCTTCTTACCGAAATCGTTCGTACCTTCCTTGATGATTACAGGGAAATGGCAGTCACTGTTGGCAAGGATCGAAGGATCTGCATCCGCAAAGAAATCACGAAGAATCTTCGTGAGAGCAGCCTGATCGAACATGGTGGCAAGATATAATGTAGAACCCTTACCGTATTCATTTACAGTCACTGCCGCGTAGGTATTCCATGCCGGATGCTCATAGAAGCACAGAGGCTTTGCAGTATCGCAGCTGACCATGTCCATCCAGTATTTGCAGGCACTCGTTGTACCATCTGCGAGAGTAATCTTCACATCTTCCGGATATGTGTACTGGTCATAGTGGATACCGAGGCATTCATGCAGAACATGAGGCTGCGTATCCGCATAAATCTTAATCTGCTCATCGGCAAAAGCGCTGCGGAACGTAGAGATCAGATGTCCGCCATCCTGCACATAATCATTTAGTGCAGTAAGCAGTTCCTCCGAAGCGCTGTAGAGTGCCGGTGCGATCACGCAGTCATATGCAGCAAAGTCGCGCTCTGCAGAAGAAATCATATCGTATTCGATGTTCATGCGGTAAAGCGTATCGCCGATCCAGCGGGCAACCGCATTGTAGCTGTGTTCGTCAAGCTCACCAATCGGGAAAAGACGCAGTCCGGTCAGCGAGTTATTGTCAAGCATGATCGCCACACGGTTCGTCTTTTTTAAATTCATAATATGTGTACCGATGCGTTTCCAGTCTGTACCGATCGTACAAGCCTCACGATAAGTCTCATTCTCGGAGAAATCGTGGGAAAGCACACCTTTCCAGTAGCTCTCAATCGCATTGTGGATGGAATGCCAGTGCCAGTACATAATACTGTTTGATCCGTTCGCAATGTGGCTGTATGCCTGTAAACGGAGCTGTCCCGGATATGGCAGCCAGGCAATATTGCCCTGTGCCTGTGTCTCAAGAACGAGATAATTGTCTTTTTTTAGGCTGCGGGAAATATTACCGCAGAAAGTAATTTCTTCACCGGTGAGCAGCGACTGGGAAGGATGGTAGATATCACATCCTGCAACTGTTGTTGCATCCGATGCTTCATATTGATTCACTTCCGGCTGATAACCGATCGAGTGATCCGTCCATTCATAATCGAAATTCTGTGTGATGAACTGATCGTCACGCTTGTATTCTGATACAATGCCAGCCTGCCACTTTAAGAAATCTGTGACAAGAAGGCGCTGGAACTTGGCATACTCTGCGGCAAAACTCTGATTGATCGTGCCACGCACATCCGGGAAATCCTCCCATGTATTGATGCGGTTGCTCCAGTAGTCAAAGCCGAATTCATGGTTGAATTCATTGATGTCCGGGTATTTATTTTTTAGATAATCAACGAACATTGCCTGCGCACGAGGACCGGCAGTGCCGTAACTTTTCGTCTCGTTGTCAAGCTGGAATCCGATAATATGAGGAACATCTTTGATATGCTCCATTATCGCGCGGATGACACGCTCGCAGTGGAAACGGTATCCGGCATGTGTGATATCCATATTCTGTCTTGCACCGTAAATGTTTTGTCCGTTGTTCGTGAGTGCAAGAATATCCGGATACTTCTTTGCCAGCCAGGTCGGGATCGCATAGGTCGGTGTGCCGATAATGACAGAGATTCCGTGTTTTGCTGCGGCATCCAGCATCTTGTCAAGATGCGTGAAATCAAATACGCCGTCTCTTGGTTCGATGGTGCTCCATGTGGACTCCGCAATACGGATCGTGTTCATTCCGGCTTTTGCCATCATCTCCATGTCCTTCTCTACACGGTCATACGGAAGATATTCCGAGTAGTAGGCAGCACCGAATAATAGATGATCTGTTTTCATAATATTTGTTTCTCCCCTCAAAATATTTCTTTCTTAATTGCAAATCGGTAGTTGATAAAAAGTGCACAAAAATGCGTTGCACGGATTGACAGACGCAATCACATTTTATATATTAAGAATACAACGCAACCGTTTGCGCAAAAATATTATATCATTCAGGCGAAAAAAAGTAAATAATTACACTTGCTTTTTAAGGAAAACGATACGATAATGAAGTTGCGCAATAAAAGTGCGCATGAGTAAGATTTACAAGGAGAAGAACACTTGCATCAGCAAAATTGGTTTCGTTCGATTCTGGTCTGGGGAGAAAGTTTGTAATCGAGATGCAAGGAATGAGTGGTAATTATGGGGAACGAAGATAACAGAAACTTGACGATCGCTGATGTCGCGGAGGCACTTGGCGTATCGAAGACGACGGTGTCACGTGCAATATCCGGTAAAGGAAGAATCGGAGTTGCAACAAGAGACCGTGTTTTGAAATATATAGAGGAACATGACTATAAGCCGAATGTTATTGCCAAAGGACTGGCGCAGTCGAAGACCTATAATCTGTGTGTTGTTATGCCGGCAGATTATGCGGTCGTGGATCTCACTTTCTTTCAGGAATGTCTGCTCGGCATCCAGGAGATTGCCGGAATTATGGAGTATGATATCCTGCTGTCTATCTGCAAGAATGATGATATCGCATCGTTAGAGCGCATCGTGATGAATCACAAGGTTGACGGAGTGATTCTTATGCGTACCTTCGTGGAGGATAAGCAGATTGAGTATCTGCAGTCGAGAAATGTGCTGTTTGTGACGATCGGATCGACGAACTACAAGGATGTGATCCAGGTGGATCATAATCATAAGAGTGCCTGCAAGGAACTGACATCGATCATTCTTATGAAAGGCATGAAGAAGATCGCTTTGATCGGCGGCGATGAGAATCACGTTGTTACCCAAAGCCGTCTTCGTGGATTCCGAGAGGCTTATGATAAGATGAATGAGCAGCTCGATCCGACGTTTTTGTATCTGAATCTGGATAATAATGTCGTAATCGACCGAACAGTGGAGGAGGTATTGGATCGTAAAGCGGACTGTATCCTGTGTATGGATGATGCAATCTGTAGCCGTGTGTTAAAGAGGCTTCGCGAGAAGCAAGTCAGTGTTCCGAAGGATATCCGTGTGGCATCTTTCTATAACAGTATGGTATTGGACAACAATGTTCCATCCATCACTTCACTGGACTTTGATTCGAAGGAGCTTGGCATGGTGGCGTGCAAGACACTTCTTGATCTGATTGAGGGCGTGAATGTTGAGACAAGAACACTGCTTCCATACGAAGTTGTACTGAAGGAATCAACCAAATAGATTATGCTTAAAATACTGAGGCGTACTTTATGTGAACTCATATAAGGTACGCCTTTTCGTATTTTCCTAGACTTGAAAAGACAATTGGAGAACCGATTGCGCAATTATTTGCGCAGGAGGGTGATTGGGAGGAGAAAATAATGAAGAAAACAAGGATGAAGCTGATGGCGTTATGCCTGAGTGCTGCAATGTGCGTTCCGGTTCTTGGGGGATGCGGCAGCAAAGAGGCTGACACACAAAGCGTGGGAACAGAAACAGTTCAGGAAACACAATCAGTTGCCGATGCAGAGTGGTCCATGGATCCAGCGGATGTGTTTGTACAGCCGGTAGAGGGAATTTCGGATGATTTTATCCGTGGAATGGATGCTTCCGCAGTATTGTCAATCGAGAAGAGCGGCGCAAAGTATTACGGATATGACGGTAAGGAACAGGACGTATTTAAGACCCTTGCTGAGTCCGGTATTAATTATATTCGTCTTCGTGTATGGAATGATCCATACGATGCGGATGGAAATGGTTACGGCGGCGGAAACAATGATGTTGCAACCGCGGTAGAACTTGGTAAGCGTGCAACGGAGTATGGCATGAAAGTAAGCATTGATTTTCACTACTCGGATTTCTGGGCAGATCCAAAGAGGCAGCATGCGCCGAAGGCATGGCAGGGCATGACTGCTGATGAGAAAGCAGATGCATTATATACCTTTACCAGGGATAGCTTAAAGGAAATACTTGATGCAGGCGTTGATGTCGGAATGGTTCAGGTTGGTAATGAGATCAACAACGGAATGTCAGATGAAACCGATGTGCCGTCTGTTATGAAACTGCTGACAGCAGGAAGCAAGGCGGTCCGTGAGAGTGCAGCGGATTACAACAAAGACATTCTGGTAGCACTTCATTATACCAACATTACAGACAATGAGCAGGTTGATACGATGGCAGCAAATCTGAAAAAGTACAATGTGGATTATGATGTCTTTGGTCTTTCCTACTATCCGTTCTGGGATGGAACGAATGAGAATATGCAGAATGTTGCCAAGAATATCATGGATAAATATGGCAAGCAGGTGATGATCGCCGAGACATCCTATGCATATACAACAGAGGATGGAGACGGATTTGCGAACAGTTTTGACGGTGTTGAAGGTGTGGTAGACGGATATGCAGCAACCGTACAAAGTCAGGCAACCATGATCCGCGACATCTGTGCCGATGCAAACGAAGTTGGTGTGATCGGCGTATTTTACTGGGAAGGAACATGGATTCCGGTCGGAAGCAAAGACGCGGATAATTCCGGACTTTGGGAGAAGTACGGAAGTGGCTGGGCAAGCAGCTATTCTGCAGATTATGACCCGGATGATGCCGGACTCTATTATGGCGGCAGTTCATGGGATAATCAGGCAATGTTTGATTTTACAGGACATCCGCTTGCATCGTTGAATGTATTCAAGTATTTAAAAGACGGCAATTCCATTCCGCTTGCAGTTGATTTTGTGCCGGATGTAAACCTTACATTTGGTGTTGGTGAAGAAATAAAGCTTCCGGAAAAGGTGCAGGTTGTATACAATGACCGTTCTGCAAACACTGAGGTCGCAGTCAGCTGGGATCAGGATGCAGTTGCAGCAATTGATAATACTACAGGTGGTAAATACACCGTAGAGGGAACATTGGATGATGGAACCAAGGTTCAGGCAAACATTGAAGTGATCATGATCAATTATGTGACCAATCCAAGCTTCGAGGATGCAGATACATCCATGTGGAAAGTTACCTATGCCGGAGATACCAATCCGACAGATTTCCAGGTAAAGGCAGATGATGCACACAGCGGAGAGGTTGCATTCCATTTCTGGTCCGGTGATACAGATATGGATTTCTCCATTGAGCAGACCATTACGGATCTTAAGGCGGGAACCTATCAGTTATCCGCATATGCGCAGGGTGGCGATGTGGCGGATGATGCCGATATGGAACTTTATGCAGCGGTCAACGGAAAAGAAGTGGATCCGGCATCCTTTATGCTGACAACATGGACGGACTGGAAACTTCCGACAATCAATGATATTAAGATTGCGGACGGCGATACACTGACCATCGGTGTTCGTATGAAGTGCAACGCAGGTGCATGGGGCACTGTGGATGACTTTACATTAAACCGTATTTCAGACTAGAATGCCGAAAAATAGCCAACTTAATCGTTTGCGCAACACGTTGTTACGCATGGTAAAACGCGTAATAAAGGGCAAGATTTGGCAAATATCAACAAAAAATGCAATGGGTAATTATAAAAAGTGTACATTGACACAAAAGGTAAGGTAGATTATACTAGTAGCATCGAACAACCGATTGCGCAGTTGCAAACGGAAAAATTAAAGTTCGAGAAAAGAGATAGGGAGGAAAAAATAATGAAAAAGAAAGTATTAAGCGCACTGCTTGCAGCTACAATGGTAGTATCCATGACAGCATGTGGCGGAGCAAAGAAAGATGAGGGATCTGTAGACAAGCCAGATACTCAGGCACCTGCAACAGAGGCAGACACAAGTGCTTCTGAGGACGCAATCGCAAACCTCATCGCATCAACAGAGGGAGATGTAAACATTACACTCTGGTGCTCAGAGATGGAAAATTACCAGAAGGTTATGACAGAACTTACAGATAAGTTCAAGGAGCAGTACTCCGATGTAAACTTTAATATCAAGATCGGAGGAGTATCTGAGGCAGATGCCAAGGATAAGGTACTTGAGGACATCGATGCAGCAGCTGATGTATTCGTATTCGCAGACGATCAGGTAAAGGATCTTGTGAATGCAGGAGCACTTCAGGAGGTTGCAGCAACTTATACATATAATCCTGCTGAGACAAACTCAGAGGCAACTGTTAATGCAGCTACTGTTGACGGAAAGCTTTATGCTTATCCACTTACTGCTTCAAACGGATATTTCTTATATTACGATTCAAGCAAGTTCTCAGAAGAGGATGTAGCTTCATGGGAAGCTCTTACCGCTAAGGCTGAGGAACTTGGAACAAAGGTTGGATGCGATATCGCAAACGGCTGGTATGTATATGGATTCTTCGCAGGTGCAGGATGTAACCTTTCATTGAATGATGATGGATCTAACTCATGTGATTGGAATAACGAGACTGGTTTAGCAGTAGCAGAGAGTGTTGAGAACATTACTTCTTCTAAGAGCTTTACAGCAGCTAAGAATGACGATGCTCTTGCTATGTTAGCAGATGGAGAGCTTGGCGCATATGTATCTGGTACATGGAATGCTACTACATTCGAAGAAGCTTATGGTGACGGATATGCAGCTTGCAAGCTTCCTACATTTGATGTGAATGGTACAGCTACACAGATGGGATCTTACGCTGGATATAAGTTCGTAGGTGTTAACTCTCACTCTCAGAACATTGGATGGTCAATGCTCCTTGCTGAGTACTTAACCAATGAGGACAGCCAGCTTGCGATCGGTCAGGCAACAGCGGAAGGACCAGCTAACCTGGTAGCAGCTCAGCAGATCGACAGCCCGGCACTTGCAGCACTTGCAGCACAGTCAGCATACGCAGACCAGCAGGTTGTAGGAAACAACTTCTGGACACCGGCAGAGTCTCTTGGACAGAACCTTGTAGATGGTGCTAAGGATGTACAGAAAGTACTTGATGATGCTGTAGCCGGAATTACTCAGCCGGTATCTGAATAATAGAAATCTATTAATCAAACACTGATACAAAACCTTTTCAACTCGAATATCCACATGCTCTGCGGAGTGGGGCATGTGGATATTTTTTACGAAGAGAGAATTTCTCGTACACGCATGGGAGTGATTCTATGAAAAAATTTTTAAACGCTTTTAAAAAGTACTTTGTCGATTTCGGCACAGCCGTGGCAAAGGGTGATATCTGGTGTAAGCTGTCTCTTCTTGTGATGGGTGCCGGATATTGGGGACGGAAACAGATTGTCAAAGGAATTATGATGACTCTGTTAGAAGTAGTGGTACTTTTGTTTACCGGAATGTTCTCCATTAACTATATCAAGGATCTGAATACACTCGGTACTGTACAGTACGAGTCGAAGTTTGATCCGCTGACAATGAAAAACACTGTAAATGATTATGATAATTCTTTGCTGATCCTTCTTTACGGAATTGTTGGAATTATCGTGATCATTGCATTTATACTTTTATATATAAGCAATATGAAGGCAGTATATCGTCTTCAGCTTATGAAGGAGCAGGGGGAGCATATTAATACATTCCGTGAGGATTTAAAGGAACTCGTCAATGGAAAGTTTTATGTGACATTACTTACTCTGCCAAGCATCGGTGTCATTCTGATGAATGTCATCCCGATCATATTTATGTCATGTGTGGCATTTACCAATTATGATGAAAATCATATGCCGCCAAACTACCTGTTTACATGGGTTGGACTTAACAATTTCAAGACGATGTTTACCGGTGGTGGTGCAACGATCACATTCTCCTATGCATTCGTAAGAATTATTACATGGACTATGATCTGGGCTGTGACCGCAACGTTTACAACCTTCATCGGTGGTATTCTTCTTGCAAAGCTCATCAATCATGAGAATACATATTTCAAGAAGGTGTGGCGTTCACTGTTCGTAGTTACGATTGCGATTCCACAGTTCGTAACATTACTTCTTGTCAGCAAGATGTTTAGTAATAACGGTATCGTGAATTCATGGTGCTCATCACTTGGACTGACCGGATTCCTTAAGGATGCGGGTGTGATCGCAACCAATTATATTCCATTCCTGTCAAAGCCGGGATGGTCACATGTGATGATCATTTTGATCAATATCTGGGTCGGTGTTCCTTACCAGATGCTGACTGCAACTGGTATCCTGATGAATATTCCGACGGATCAGCTGGAGAGTGCACGTATTGACGGTGCAAATAAGTGGCAGATTTTCTGGAAGATCACTATGCCATATGTACTGTTTATCTGTGGACCGTCACTGGTGCAGAGTGTGATCGCCAACATCAATAACTTTAATGTTATCTACCTGCTTACAAGCGGTACGGCTACGGCTAATATGGCATTTGCCAATTCCAAGGCAAAGGAGACAGACCTTCTTATTACATGGCTGTTTACTCTGACAAATGATAACTCGAACTACAAGATGGCATCTGTTATCGGTATTATTTCGTTCGTTATCTGCGCACTTCTTACACTGCTAAGCTACAGTCGCATGATCAGTGGAGATAAAGAGGAGGTGTATCAATAATGAAAAAGAAAACCTGGAATATTATTATAAGACATGTTGTTCTTGCGTTCCTTGCATTCATCTGGTTAGTTCCGATCGTATGGCTGTTTGTGACATCGCTTTCAACGGTAAAAGGCGTAAGTGGAAAAAATTTCTTCCCAAAGCATTGGACGCTTGCAAACTACAACCAGTTGTTCTTCCATACGGATACAGCAGCGAACTTCCCGGCGTGGTTTAGCAATACGTTTATTGTAGCGTTTTTTTCCTGCATCGTTTCTTCTCTGTTTGTACTGATGGTATCTTATGCTTTTAGTTGTATGAGATTTAAAGGAAGAAAAAAGTTGATGAGCTTTTCCATCATCCTTGGAATGTTCCCTGGTGTACTTTCCATGATTGCTGTCTACTTTGTGTTAAAAATGTTAGGACTTACGGATTCTCTTGCCGGACTTGTGTTTATTTATTCTGCCGGTTCCGGACTTGGATTCCTGATACTAAAGGGCTTTTTTGATACCATTCCGGTATCGCTCCGCGAGGCAGCCCGTCTTGAGGGAGCATCGGAGGCAACCATCTTTACCAAGATTATTATTCCGTTATCAAAGCCGATGATTGTATATACGATCATTCAGTCTTTCCTGAATCCGTGGATGGATTTCGTCATGGCACGCATCATGATCAAATCTAAGGATTCCGCAGATTGGACGGTTGCAATCGGACTTTATAATCTGCTTCAGAGATCATTGATCGGCGATTATTTTGCAATATTCTGTGCCGGCGGTGTGATGATCGCAATCCCGATTTCAATTCTTTTCGTAGTAATGCAGAAATTCTATGTTGAAGGCGTTACCGGAGGAGCTGTAAAGGGTTAACGAATATTAAATTTTGAGGAGAGTATTTAAAATGGATAAATTTGTATTAAACCTTATTCATCGCCCGGAATTGGTGCCGGAGTATTCCGCAACTGTCACCGGACAGGGTAAGGAAGAGGATATCGGAGATAAGGCACTTCTGACCGAATCACTTGATATCTTTAAGACGCAGCAGAGACTGGCTCATGAGAACGGACTCAAGGTTACCATTCAGATGACCTATGCATCCCTTTTCAATGATGAGGCGGTTGAGATTGCGAAGCATGACCATGAAGTATATGGTGATGAGATCGCGTTATCATTACTTGGTCTGCCTTGCGAGGAGTTCAGAGAGAAGTATAAGACAAAAGACTTCTGTATCTGGATGTTTTCTATGGAAGACAAGAAAGCAATTGTAAACGATGTATTTGAGAAGTTCCATGACAAGTTCGGATTCTATCCGGAGTCAACAGGTTCTTATTATATGGATGCAGATCTGACCAACTACATTAAGGCAACATACCCGACAGTAAAATGTGCGGTTGCCACATGCTGGGAGGAAGGACCAAAAGCTTACCATACCTGTAACAACTCATGGTATACATTATTCGACGGAGGCCCATGGGCACCATGGATCCCTTCTAAGCAGAATACACATGCACCGGCTGCAAATAAGGAAGAGGATAGCGGAATCGTAGCAATCCCACACCTTTCACGAGACCTGATCGCATGTTATGACGGTAACGGGTCCAACTTCGGAACCCATCCACAGAATGTACTTCGTGGAATGATCTACGATACCAAGACCTGGGAGTACCCATATCTGTACAACCTGATCGATCAGTATCGTTCTCTTGAGAAGTACAACAACGGATACGCATACAACATGATGTTCGTTGGACCAGGCTGGATGAACAAGATGGGACGTTGGGAGCAGCCTTATGAACTTCTTTACAAGTCATACAGTGACGGATGTGCTTACTACGGTAAGTTAAAGAAAGAAGGACAGCTCATCGATATGACAATGTCAGAGTTCGCTGACTACTATCGTGAGAAGAAGGGTGTCAACGACAACAATTATAACGAGCCGGAGTGTGCACTCTGGAGAGATATTTTATATGGATCCGACAAGCAGCTGTTCTGGTACTGCGATCCATACATGAGAGCCTGTGTCAACATGGATCAGGGTGGTGCAATCGTAGACCTTCGTCCATATGCGGCTAAGCTTGAATGGCCGGTCGGAATCGGAACAAAGCATGTTCAGGATGCCTCTTATCCATTCCTGATCCAGGAGAAGTATCGTGCCGGATACTTTACACATTATGCTGGAGAGGGAACCGTCAGAAGTGCAAAGCTTTCTTACAAGGGAGAGGAAGTTGATCTGTGTCTCTGCCCGACACATGCACACTTCTCACAGGAAGGAAAGACAAGAATCCTGACTCTGGATCCTGTAACAATCGAGTTTAACGATCTGACCGTTAAGCTTCAGACGAAGGAGTATTTCGAAGAGGGATCTTCCAACATCAAGATTGAACGTCATATTCTTGAGATGAGCAATCCGGATGCCGAAGTTACCTTAAACGAGTACATGGTAGCATGCTACGGTACAACAGAGTATTCTGAGGATATGTCCAACATTAAGTTAAGAATTGATGGACCGGAAGTTAAGACAATTGATTACGCTTACAAGTGCCGTGAGGAGGGCGTTGTAGGTGCAACCGAAGTCTCAGCAGTCGTTCCTGAGATCGAGACAAGAGTTTCCATGACCGCATCAGACTCCGCAGCAGAGGGTTACGTGAAAGAAGGTTATGCATTCTCGCCAATGTTCACACTTGGTTACAAGAAAACAATCTCAGACAAGGAGGTATTTGCAACATGGCTCAACTTGGCAAAGGCAAATTAAACTACAGATGCCCATCCTGCTTCCTCAGAGATCTGGACATTGATATGTTTTACAATAAGGAAACAGGTATTTATAGCTGCATTCGTTGCCAGTACAGAGGAACGGAGCAGGACGTTTTAGAAAAAAATGAGATGATCCGCTTCCGCTACAAGGCAATGCATGATCGAATTACAAAATTCGATTTCGATTAAAAACAAAGCTGCCGTACGCGAGTGCGGCAGCTTGTATTAAGTTAAGGAGAAAACGCATGAAATTTGTAAAAGGCATGGATTTATCCACATTATTGGAACTTGAGAAATGTGGAGTCAAATATTATGTCGATGGAACCGAGATGGATATCTTAGACATCATGAAGAAGTATGACGTTGACACGATCCGTATCCGTCTGTGGAATGATCCGTACTCTGAGAGTGGAGAGTCTTACGGTGCCGGAGAGAATGATCTTAAGACAACGCTTGCGATTGCAAAGAAAGTAACCGATGCAGGTCTTGGTGTGCTCTTAAACTTCCATTATAGTGATTTCTGGGCCGATCCTGGTAAACAGATCAAACCGAAGGCATGGAAAGATTACGGTGTTGAGGAACTTGAGAAAGCAGTATATGAGTTTACCGTTGATACGATGAAAGTATTCCGTGACAACGGAATCAACACAACGATGGTGCAGGTTGGTAACGAGTTATCGAATGGTCTGCTTTGGCCGGAAGGCAAGGTTCCAAACTATGATAATATCGCAAAGTTTGTGAATGCCGGTATCCGCGGTGTGCGTGCGATTGATGAGGATGTGCCGATCATGATTCATCTGGACAACGGCGGAAACAACGCTTTGTACCGCGAGTGGTTCGACGAGTTTACAAAGCGTGGCGAGGACTTCCAGCTGATCGGATTGTCTTATTATCCGTTCTGGCATGGAACACTTGATATGCTGACCAATAATATGAACGATATTGCGGAGCGTTACGGCAAGGAGCTGATCATTGCAGAGGTTTCCATGGGATACACCATGGAGGACTACAAGGACTATGAGAAGCTTACCGATGAGCAGCGCAAGGGATATGCAACCAAGCCTGAACTTGTGGCAAAGATCGAGTATCCGATGACCGTGCAGGGACAGTATGATTTCATGGAAGATTTCTTAAACCGTATCAGCCACATCCGGGGCAACAAAGGAAAAGGCTTCTTCTACTGGGAGCCGGCATGGATTCCGGTTTCCGGTTCCGGCTGGGCAACGGAAGCGTCTCTTAAGTATATGAACGACAAGGGACCATGCGGTAATGAGTGGGCAAATCAGGCATTGTTTGATTATGACGGCAATGCACTGCCGACCTGGAATCTGATCAGAGATTTTAAGCCGGAGAATGAGTAAAGCAGATTAGCGCGGACGAAAGATAAGACGCACGATACATTGCAGAAATTCTGTGATGTATTGTGCGTTTTTTCAATTCGTCACGCGGTTGGCGAAAATTTGGTGGAAATCCGTATTCCTTCGCACTTCGATGCTTGACGTATGGGAAACTCAAACGTATAATGAATTCTGGATAATTAGAATGATAAACGGAGGAAAGCAGATGGCATTAAGCAAGAAGCCGGTGAACGGCATGAAAGATATATTACCAGCAGAGATGGAGATCCGCGATTATGTGACAAGCGTGATCAAGGATACTTACCGAAGCTTCGGTTTTACACCGATCGAGACACCTTGTATGGAGAATATCGCAAACCTCTCCAACAAGCAGGGTGGCGAGAATGAGAAGCTGATCTTCAAAGTATTGAAGCGCGGCGAGAAGTTGAATTTAGAGACAGCAAAGGAAGAGGCGGATGTTGTTGATTTTGGTATGCGTTATGACTTGACCGTTCCGCTTTCGCGTTTCTATGCGAACAATGCCAATGATCTGCCGAGTCCGTTTAAGGCATTACAGATCGGAAGTGTGTGGAGAGCAGATCGTCCGCAGAGAGGCCGTTATCGTCAGTTTACACAGTGTGATATCGATATCTTAGGTGAGCCGAGCAATCTGGCAGAGATCGAGCTGATCACGGCTACGACCACAACAATCGGAAGACTTGGATTTAAGAACTTTGAAATCCGTATCAATGAGCGAAGAATTCTTAAGGCGATGGCTGCATACAGCGGATTTGCCGAGGAGGATTATGACAACGTATTTATCACGCTCGACAAGATGGACAAGATCGGTGTTGAGGGTGTTGCCGAGGAGCTGGCAAAGGATGGCTATGCTCAGGAGTCGATCGACAAATATTTAGATCTTTTCAAGCTGCTTGAGGAGAAGAAGGATGTCGCCGAAGGCGTTGCATTCCTCGCCGATACATTAGGCAATTTCCTTGATGAGGAAGTTGTGACGAACATGACAGAGATTGCTACTGCGGTCAATGCGACCAAGAATGCGGAGTTTACACTGGTATTCGATCCGACACTTGTAAGAGGAATGAGCTACTATACAGGTACGATTTTTGAAATCTCTATGCCGGAGCTTGGAGCAGCCTGCGGCGGCGGAGGAAGATACGATAAGATGATCGGCAAGTTTACCGGAAATGATGTTCCGGCCTGCGGATTCTCAATCGGATTTGAGCGTATCATCTTACTCCTGATGGAGAGCGGCTTTAAGATTCCAGAGAGCCCGAAGAGAGTGGCGTATCTTGTTGAGAAGAAGTATCCGGCCGAGAAGCTTGTGGATGTGATGAAGCAGGCGAAGGAAGCGCGTGAGAACGGACAGCAGGTACTTGTTGTGCGCATGAATAAGAATAAAAAATTCCAGAAAGAACAGCTCGCAAAAGAGGGTTATGAAGAGTTTGTGGAATTTTTTAACAGATAGTTACGATTCACAGGTGTTGACAGAAGAAATGTGAGAGGCGAATTTATTCGCATGCGAACATTTCAACTGTCAGCACCTGAAATCAGGAACCTCCATTCCACATAAGCAAAATGAGAAGTTGCGGAGCAACGACAGACACGAAGTGGCTGATTTTGCGCATGGGAAAGGAAGGGACTGTGAATCGTGAGAGTAATGATAGATAAATTAAGGAGACAATTATGGCAGAATCAATGAAGGGCTTACACAGAAGCCACAGATGTACAGAGGTAAGCAGTGCTAACATCGGTGAGAAGGTTACCGTGATGGGCTGGGTACAGAAGAGAAGAAATTTAGGAAGTCTGATCTTTATCGACTTGCGTGATAGAAGCGGTCTGTTACAGATCGTATTTGACGAGGACAGTGTCGGAGCAGAGGGCTTCGCAAAGGCAGGAACGTTAAGAAGTGAGTATGTTGTCGCGATCGAGGGAACCGTGCAGAAGCGTTCCGCTGCAGTCAATGAGAATTTAAAGACCGGAGATATCGAAGTGATCGCAACAAGCCTTCGTATCCTTTCCGAGTCACAGACACCTCCGTTTGCAATTGAGGAGAACAGCCAGACAAAGGAGGATATCCGCCTGAAGTATCGTTATCTTGATTTAAGAAGACCGGATATCCAGCGTAACTTAATGCTCAAGAGCCGTGTGCTCGGACTGATGCGTCAGTTTATGGCAAATGAAGGATTCTTAGAGATCGAGACTCCGATTCTTTGTAAGTCCACTCCTGAGGGAGCAAGAGACTATCTTGTACCGAGCCGTGTACATCCGGGCAATTTTTATGCGCTGCCACAGTCTCCGCAGCTTTTCAAACAGCTTCTGATGGCTTCCGGATATGACCGTTATTTCCAGATTGCAAGATGCTTCCGCGACGAGGATCTTCGTGCGGACCGTCAGCCGGAGTTCACACAGGCAGATATGGAGTTATCTTTCGTAGATATCGAGGACGTTCTCGATGTAAACGAGCGTCTTCTGAAATATGTATTCAAGGAAGCAATCGACGTTGATATCCAGCTTCCGCTGCCACGTATGCCTTGGCAGGAAGCAATGGATCGTTTCGGTTCCGATAAGCCGGATACCCGTTTTGGCATGGAACTTGTCGATGTATCCGATGTTGTGAAGGGATGCGGCTTCGGTGTATTTACCGGTGCGCTTGAGAACGGTGGATCTGTCCGCGGTATCAATGTTTGTGGACAGGGCGCTATGCCTCGTAAGAAGATCGATAAGCTTGTTGAGCATGCAAAGGGATGCGGTGCCAAGGGACTTGCTTATTTGTGCGTCAACGAGGATGGAACCTATAAGTCATCCTTCGCAAAATTCATGACGGAAGACGAACTGAAGGCGTTGGTTGAGAAGATGGATGGTAAGCCGGGCGATCTGCTTCTGTTCGCTGCTGATAAGAATAAGATTGTATGGAACGTGCTTGGAGCACTCCGTCTGCAGCTCGGCGAGGAACTTGGACTGATGGATGAGAACCAGTACAATTTCCTGTGGGTAACCGAGTTCCCGCTTCTTGAGTGGTCCGATGAGGAGAACCGTTTTATGGCAATGCATCATCCATTCACGATGCCGATGGAAGAGGATTGGGACAAAATCGATTCGGATCCGGGTGCCGTGCGTGCCAAGGCTTACGACATCGTATTAAACGGAACGGAGCTTGGTGGAGGATCTGTACGTATTCATCAGGACGATATTCAGGAGAAGATGTTCGAGGTTCTTGGATTTACCAAGGAGCGCGCGCATGAGCAGTTCGGATTCCTGTTAGACGCTTTCTCTTACGGAGTACCGCCACACGCAGGACTTGCTTATGGTGTTGACCGTATGATCATGCATATGGTACACGCAGACTCTATTCGTGATGTAATCGCATTCCCGAAGGTAAAGGATGCATCGGATCTGATGTCTGAGGCTCCGGGAACTGTAGACGAGAAGCAGCTTGAGGAGCTTGGAATCCAGATTACAGCAACCGAAGAATCTTCGGAGCAGTAGTTTTGTGAGTCAACGTTTTATATGAAGAAATGGAAATTGAATTTTAAAAAAATCATCATCATTGTCATTATAGTGTTAATTCTTGCACTGATGTACGGAATGTTCCGCAAGATTGATGCTTTGACGAATCAGCTTACCTATCTGCAGGATTCCACGAGCGTGATTTTGTCCGATATGACGAATTTGCAGTCCAATATTGAGAAGACCCTGCAGGAGGAAGCAAGCATGGTTGAGGATTATTCCATCGCAGTGGAAAGCCTCGACTTTGCGAATCGAAAGTATAAAGTGAATGTGTCCGTTGTTCCGAAGGAATATACCGATAAGACGGAAGTCAGTATCTTTTTCGGGACAAAGGAGACAACTTTAAGGCGGGGCAAGTATGCTTTTACCGGAAGTGTGGATCTACCACTCAATAAGGATTTTGACGGTAATATTACATTTTTGATCTCGAACGGAAGAAAGAAGACCACGGAAGTCTTAAATGATTATCAGGGACTCGATTTCAGTCTTGATCAGGTGCTTCTTGCGAAGCTTGATAAGGAACCTTCTTTTAAGAATGGAGCATTCCGTTTAAACAGTGACTGTGATGTTGAATTGAGCGGTCTGAATCTGTTTACGTTCCAGAGCCTGGAACTGGTTACGATGCTGGATGAGAAGCAGATTGACGAGGAGGATCTTCTGGCGAAGATGAATGGAGCAGATTCGGATACCGGAATAGCTTTGGCAGAAGGCAGCAATAACGCTGTGGATGCGACAGAAAGTTCTTCTGACAGTGCCAGTGAAGCGGATACGATTGAGGGCGTCTCTGGAATCGCAAGTTGTACATTTACTTACGAGATGCCGGAAACGAATACCGAAGAGTCGGAGAGCGAAGCAGAGATTCCGGAGCAGCAGCACATTCGTATTTGTGTGAGAGCTAAGACGACGGAAGGATACCGGTTCGAATATACGGTGTTTGAGGGTGATTACCTGACAGCCGACAAGAAGTTTGATAGAGAAAGCTTCCAGTGGAATACGAAGAATGCGGCATACGACCGCAACGGAAATGAATTAGATCTGGATGTTCATGAACTTCATGAGGAGAATTAAAAGAAGTGCAGTGGCAAATGCTACTGCACTTCTTTTTGCGAGAGCGGCAGGGTGAAGATAAATTCCGTTCCGACACCTTCCGTGCTGATGACATTGATGTGTTCGTTGTGCGCCTGAATGATCTCTTTGACGATCGCCAGACCGAGTCCGGTGCCCTTCTTATCCTTGCCTCTTGAGAGGTCCGTCTTGTAGAAACGCTCCCAGATCTTTTTGATGCTGTCTGCCGGAATCCCGATGCCGGAATCCTTGACAGAGATGAACACTTTCTCGTTCTTGATGCTGGTCTCAATCTTAATCGCACTGTTCTGGTGTGAGAATTTCGTTGCGTTATCGATCAGGTTATAGAGAACCTGCTGGATCTTCGACATGTCTGCATGGACGAATAATTCCTGCCCGGTCAGGACGAGATCGAACGTGATCCCTTTCTTCTCGCAGGTTCCTTCGAAGGTCAGGATGGTTGTCTTGATCATCCGGTTGATATCGAAATCTGCCAGATCGAGCATGATGCCGCGATGGCGTCCGAACTGGTTGAGATCAAGGATTCCCTGCGTCAGCTTTGTCAGACGTTCCGTCTCAAAAAGAATGATATTCAGATACTTGTCCTGCAATTCGACCGGAATCGTTCCATCAAGCATTGCTTCAATATAGCCTTTGATCGAAGTCAGCGGCGAGCGGAAATCGTGCGAGACATTGGAGATGAACTTGCGCTGGTCTTCCTCTAAGGTGTCAAGCTCGTTTGCCATATAATTCATCGTATTGCCGATGATTCCAAGTTCGTCATTCGCATGGATATGGATACGTGGCTCAAAATTGCCTTTCGCATAGCTTTGTGCAACTTTTGTGATCTCACGCAGCGGCCGGTAGTTCAGATAGGAAAAGGCAAGCAGCAGTAAAAGTGCGCAAAGTGCAAGAATTCCTACCGTGTAGAATGCGATATTTAAAAATTCATTGGAAACCCGGACAATTCCGGATACCGGCTTATGGATCAACACATAGCTTCGGACTCTGTAATTGGACGTAATTGGGGAGAACACACTTAAGGTATCCTGGTCGAACATTCCGTAAAAGCGTCCGATCGTATAGAAATGATTGCTGAAACTGGTGCTGTCAAAGTCGGGAAGACTCGTATACTCGGATTTGGCGGCATTCTGACCAATCTGTGCGTCCGCGGAATTAAACAGGATATGTCCCTGATTGTCAATGACCCAGATTTCTGCGGACAGATAGGTACTTAGCATCTCCATCTGCGACTGGAAGTCATGCAGAGACAGAAAAGAATTCATAAAATTGGCAGCATATCCGGATGCAATCAGGTTCGATTCGCGATACAGCTGCTGCGCTTCCCGGCGCTCCAAATGTTCCGAGACGGTATTCTGGGTGAAGGTGCACAGGATAACGATGGCACAGATCCCAAAAAGAAGATAGCCGAGAAGCATTTTTATGTACATGCGTGATTTCATTCTGTTACCTCGAATTTATAACCGATGCCCCATACCGTTGCGATTGACCAGGAACTGTGGTCCTTGATCTTCTCGCGAAGACGCTTCACGTGGACATCCACGGTTCTTGTGTCGCCGATGTATTCGTATCCCCAGATATGATCGAGAAGCTGCTCACGCGTAAATACCTGATTCGGTGAGGAGGCAAGGAAGTAAAGAAGTTCCAGCTCCTTCGGAGGCATGTCGATCGGTCGTCCGTTGTAGACAACGGAATAGTTGGACAGATTGACAATGAGATCCGGATATTCCACACATTTGATCTCGACAACCGGTGGGGTTTCTGTTTTGACCGGCTGGTAGCGGCGGAGTACTGCCTTCACGCGGGCAACAAGTTCCTTGGAGTCAAAAGGTTTTAAGATATAATCGTCAGCACCGAGCTCAAGACCAAGCACTTTGTCAAAGACTTCGCCTTTGGCGGAGAGCATGATGATTGGCGTGTTACTCTTGGCACGGATCTCGCGACATACCTGATATCCGTCGATGCCCGGAAGCATTAAGTCGAGCAGGATCAGGTTCGGATTGTATTGTTCGAATGCAATCAGTGCCTCCTCGCCGTCATTGACGATGCGGGTGTCGTAGCATTCCTTTGTGAGGTAGAGCGATATCAGTTCTGCAATGTTGTTATCGTCATCAACGATGAGTATTTTCTGTTTTGATACCATAGTGTTCCTCCTGTTTATTCATTAATTGCATCTGTTCAGAACCCCATCCATACATTCGCAAAAGCGCACGATAAATCGTGCTTTCTCGTTGCTATCGCAACTACTTTTGCTCATATCTGGGGCGGTGACTCTATTCGAGCCACCTTACGAATAAGAAAACTGTTACTTACATGCAAGCATGACGTATCAGTTTTTCTTATTCTCAGGGGTCTGAATAGTTAACTTTAATCAAATTCAGCGATTGTTACACCGGCATCTCCCTCGCCGGCAGCTCCCGCATGGAAGGATTTGACGTATTTCTGCCTGCGCAGGTGCGCCTGCACAGCATTCCTTAATGCGCCGGTTCCCTTACCGTGGACAATACGGACGGATGGCAGATGCGCCAGATAAGCATCGTCTAAATATTTATCAAGATGCGCGATCGCCTCGTCAACTGTCATACCGATCAGATTGATCTCTGTGGATACCGAAGCGGATTTACTCATCTTGATCTTGCCGGAGCCACTGCCACCGTATTTCTTGGCAATCGGAGAAGCCGCATCGTCATCGATCAGCACAAGATCCTTGATGTTGACAAGAGAACGGAGAATTCCCATCTGCACATACAGATCACCTTTGGCGTTCGGCAGCGTGTGAACAGTTCCCTTAAGATTCATTGAGAGAACCTTGACGGAATCACCGACGCGAAGTTTCTTCGGAACCTTGTGATTAACCGTCTCTTTCTTCTTCATGGACAGATTCTTTTCACTCGCATTCATCTTGTCGCGGACTTTACTTCGTTCCTTCTCCATCTTGCTCATCGGAGCCTGTCCCTGACCGTATTTATTGAAGTTGCGGATCGTCTCATCCGCAAGATCCTTTGCTTCTTTGAGAATCTGGTAGGCTTCTTCGTTCGCCTTGCGAAGAATATCGTCGCGGCTTGCATCGAGTCGTTCATTTTTCGTGGTGAGACGCTGTTTTAACTGTTCAATTTCCGCTTTGTATTTCTGTATTTCCAACTGTTCCTTTTCAATTGTGATGCGGCTTGCTTCGAGATTGGCAAGCATATCTTCAAAGTCAACATCTTTGTCACTTAAGCGGCTTTTCGCATCTTCAATGATGTTCTCCGCAAGTCCGAGCTTCGAGCTGATTGCGAAAGCGTTACTCTTGCCCGGGATACCGATCAGGAGACGGTAGGTCGGGCTTAAGGTTTCGACGTCGAACTCGCAGCATGCGTTTTCCACGCCTTCCGTGGAGAGCGCGTAGACTTTCAGTTCACTGTAGTGTGTGGTAGCCATCGTGGTAGCACCATATTGGTGAAGCTTGTGCAGAATCGAGATGGCCAGTGCGGCACCTTCCGTCGGATCGGTTCCGGCACACAGCTCATCAAAAAGGCATAAGCTTCTGTCATCCGCGTCTTTTAAGATGCGGACGATGTTGGTCATATGAGAGGAGAAGGTACTTAAGCTTTGCTCAATACTCTGCTCATCACCGATATCCGCATAAATCTCATGGAAGATCGCAAGTTCCGAACGGTCGCCTGCCGGAATGTGCAGACCTGCCTGCCCCATCAGGGTCAGCAGTCCGACCGTCTTAAGCGATACCGTCTTACCTCCGGTGTTTGGTCCGGTGACGATCAGCTGGCGGAACTCGTCGCCGAGACGGACATCGATCGGAACAACCTTCTTCGGATCGAGCAGCGGATGTCTTCCTTTCCGGATGTTGATACGTCCCTCTTCATTGAAGAGTGGGGCAACACCATTGTAGGATTTGGCGAGCTGTGCTTTGGCGAAGATGAAATCGAGTTCTGCAAGTACAGCATAATCCTGGCGGATTCCGTTCGCATTTTCCGCAACACGGTTGGAAAGATCCGCGAGGATTGCATTGATTTCTTCCTGCTCCTTTAAGAATAATTCACGGAGCTCATTATTTAAATTGACCACAGCCATCGGCTCGATAAAAAGTGTAGATCCGCTGGAGGACTGGTCATGTACCATTCCGGGAACGGAAGTCTTGGCTTCTGCTTTCACCGGCAGACAGTAGCGTCCGTCGCGCATCGTGATGACGGCGTCCTGCAAGAAGCTTCTGGTCGTTGTGTTGTTCATAAGGCTGGTCAGTTGCGCGTGGATCCGGTCGTTCATGCCACGGATCGATTTACGGATCTTGGATAAAGCAGGACTTGCATCATCCGCAATCTCGTCCTCTCCGATGATACAGCGTTTGATCTCCTCGTGCAGAGGTGTCAGCGGTTCGATCTGTAAGAACAGCAGGGAGAGCGAATCGGTCTTGTCATCCGCATGATCCGAGCGGTCGTAGGATTTGGCGCGTTTTGCAACCTCAAGGAGCGAACTGATCATAAGAAGCTCCGTCGTGTTTAAGGTGCCGCCGATATCCAGACGCTTCAGTGGTCCATTGATATTGTGTACGCCGGCGAAACTGATGCCGCTTCCCTTGTAGAGACGGCTCAATGCGTCGGCTGTCGTTGTCTGCAGCTGCTCGATCTCTGTCTTGTCAGTGAGCGGCGTCAGGGCAAGGCAGCGTTTCCTTGTCTCCTCACAGGCCGCATATCCGGCGAGCATGTCGAGTATTTTGTAATATTCCAATGTATGATAAACTTTTTTATTCATGGTGTATCCTCTTTCATATTTGCAGTGCTCGCTCGCTGTTTATTTCACATTTGGCACTGCTTGTTGCTTCGCATACATTATACCTCATTCTTGTTTGCGGGAAAAGGCAAAAATGGTTGCAAGAGTACAGAAATGCGAATATAATATTGGTTGATGTGTTGGTTTTTCAAATGAGGATTGAGAAGGTCGTACATGGAAGACAAGCAATTACCGAAGAATGAATTTGTTAGAGAGAAAATTAAAGATAAGCCGAAGAATTACAAGCGCATCTGGATCCGTTTTCTGACTGCGGCAGGATGTGGCATTGTTTTTGCGCTGACGGCTGTCCTTGTGATGCTTCTGATGCTGCCGTCGTTGCGGGAGGAATTGAAGGAGAATACACCGGATACGCAGGTGCAGAATTCGCAGGAACCGGAGACGGAGGATACGCAGGAAGCGACGCAGACACCGGACGATACGCAGGAACAGAAGGAGACGATCAGGGAATTTACGATCGATGATTACCAGAAGATCCAGACGCAGCTTTATGCGATCGGCAATGTTGCCAATAAGTCGATCGTGACGATCACGAGCGTGGTCAGTGATACGGACTGGTTTAATACTTCCTATGAGCGTGAGGGACAGGGATCCGGCACGATCGTTGGCGATACCGGCGGCAAGCTTTTGATCCTTACGGAGCGCAAGGTGATCAAGGATGCGTCGAAGATCAATGTGACATTTATCGATGATTCTGTCGCACCGGCAGAACTGATGAAGTATGATGGAAACACAGGACTTGCGGTGCTTGCGGTCGCTAAGGATAAGATGGAGAAGTCAACGCTTTCTCTGATTAAAATTATGTCCATGGGCAATTCCAGCACGGTGCACAAGGGAAGCATTGTGATCGCTTTGGGAAGTCCGCTCGGAACCAACTATTCGATCCTGACGGGAAATATTACTTCCACGGGCAATGAGATTTCTACGCAGGACAGCAATTATTCCGTGTATACAACGGATATTGTCGCGAACAAGAATGCAAGCGGAATTCTGATCAATACGGATGGTGAAATGATCGGCGTTGTGATGCAGAATTACAGCGCAGCTTCGACAGGCGCTCTGACGGCGGTCGATGTGACGGAACTGAACCGGATCATGGAGCTTTTGTATGCGTCGAAGGATGTTCCGTATTTGGGAGCCCATATTTCGACCGTGACGGATAAGATTGCCAACACCTATGGTATTCCAAAGGGCGTTTATATCAAGGAAGTTGAGATGGATTCTCCGGCGATGAACGCGGGATTACAAAGCGGCGATGTCATCCAGAAGATTGACGATAAGGATATCACAACGGATGATTCGTATACGGATGCTGTACTCGGATTGACGCCGGGAGAGACGTACTCTGTGGTATTCATGCGGGAAGGCAGTAATGGTTATAAAGAATTAACCTGTGAAATTGAAGCAGGAATTTTAAAATAAAGGAGCAATTATGAAATTTATCGAGACTCTCCGCGAGGGAGAGAGAATCAACGAAATCTACTTATGTAAATCCAAACAGGCGGCATTGACCAAGTCTGGAAAGCCGTATGATAATGTACTTTTACAGGATAAGACAGGAACGCTGGATGCCAAAATCTGGGATCCGGGTTCGGTCGGAATTGACGAGTTTGATGCTTTGGACTATATCGCTGTCACAGGTGATGTCACAAGTTTTCAGGGAAACTTACAGTTGTCAATCAAGCGGGTGCGCAAGGTCGGTGAGGGCGAGTATGAGCCGGAGAATTATCTTCCGGTGAGTGATAAAGATATTGATGAGATGTATCAGGAGATGATGGGATATATCGCTTCTGTCAAGAATCCGTATCTGTCCAGGCTTTTACATATGTTTTTCGATGATGCGGCTTTTGCCAAGGCGTTTAAGTTCCATTCCGCTGCCAAAAGTGTGCATCACGGATTTGTCGGCGGTCTTCTTGAGCACACGGTCAGTGTGACAAGAAACTGTAATTATTTTGCACAGAACTATCCGTTTTTGAACCGGGACCTGCTGCTTACGGCAGCAATGTTTCACGATATCGGTAAGCTGAAGGAGCTTTCTACATTCCCGGCCAATGATTATACGGACGCAGGTCAGCTGCTCGGTCATATTATGATCGGTGCGGAGTGGATCGGGGAGAAGATCCGCGAGATCGACGGATTCCCGGAGGTTCTTTCCAACGAATTGAAGCACTGCATCTTAGCACACCACGGAGAACTGGAATACGGTTCGCCGAAGAAACCGGCTTTGGTCGAAGCTTTGGCACTTAGCTTTGCAGATAATCTGGATGCGAAGATGGAGACGGTTCGCGAGGTGCTTGCAGGCGTACCGGAGAACAATTTGCAGTGGCAGGGATTCAATCGCCTGTTAGATACCAATATTCGTAGAACAAGTACGATATAGTTGTATATTTATAGAAGGGTAACAAGAGTGAAGAAAAACGATTTATTTCCCTTGATCATTACAGATATGGGCGTCGGCGGAGAAGGCATCGGCAAATACGAAGGAATGACCTTTTTTGTGAAGGACGCTTTAATCGGTGATGAGATCGTTGCGCGTGCAACGAAAGTGAAGAAAAATTATGGATATGCGCGGGTGGAGGAGATCAAGTGTCCTTCCCCGCATCGAGTAGAGCCGGAATGCCCGCTGCACAGAAGTTGCGGAGGTTGTCAGATTCAGGCTCTTTCTTATGATGAGCAGCTTGCATTCAAGAATCAGAAGGTGCGAAACAATCTGATCCGCCTCGGTGGATTTTCGGAGGAAGAAGTGGACGCTGTCATGCTTCCGATTGTCGGAATGGATCAGCCTTACCGTTATCGTAACAAGGCGCAGTTTCCGATTGGAACGGACAAGGAAGGGCATGTGATCGCAGGCTTTTATGCGGCGCGCACACACAGCATCATTCCGGTGCAGGATTGTATGCTTGGGGCAGAGGTTAATCAGCCGATCCTTGCAATCGTCTGCAAATGGATGGAAGAACACCAGATTCGTCCGTATAAGGAAGAGGACGGAAGCGGTCTTGTGCGCCACGTGCTGATCCGTTACGGCTTTACGACGAAGGAGATTATGGTCTGTCTGATTATCAATGGAACCGAGATTCTGCATGAGGAGGATCTGGTGCAGCAGTTGCAGAAGATCGAAGGAATGACTTCAATCTCGCTGAACAGCAATACGGAGAAAACGAACGTGATACTGGGGCGCAAAACGCGTTGTATCTGGGGACAACCGTATATCACGGATTATATCCATCTGCGCAATACGGATGATTTCTCCCTGACGGACACCGCGATTGCTTACCATATTTCGCCGCAGTCCTTCTATCAGGTGAATCCGGAGCAGACAGAGAAACTGTACAGCATCGCAATGGATTATGCGGGGCTTACCGGTAAAGAATCCGTGTGGGATCTCTACTGTGGCATCGGAACAATTTCTCTTTTCCTCTCCCAGAAGGCGAAGCAGGTCTATGGTGTGGAGATTGTTCCGCAGGCAATCGAGGATGCGAAAAACAATGCGAAGCTCAACGAGATTACGAATGCAGAGTTCTTCGTCGGAAAAGCAGAAGAAGTGCTGCCGCAGTTCTACGAAGAAAGCGGGGATGCAACCGGTGATTCCCAAGGCACAGAAACATCCGATGTGCAGAAGAATGCATTACAACCGGTTCATTGTGGCTCGGACGCAGCGATGCGCCATCCGGATGTGATCGTTGTTGATCCGCCGCGCAAGGGCTGTGACGCGGTCTGTCTCAACACGATGCTTGCGATGCAGCCTGATCGCATCGTATATGTCAGCTGCGATTCTGCGACACTTGCAAGAGATCTTCGGATTCTAGTGGATGGCGGATATGAGCTTAAGAAGGTGCGGGCGGTGGACCAATTCGCGCACACGGTGCATGTGGAGTGTGTGACTCAACTTCAAAGAAAAGATATCTAAGTCGGCTAAGCTGCTTATTTTCAAGTGTATTTGGAAATAAGCAGCTTTTTTCGGGTGAAATTTTTGTTATAAGAATGATATGGCATGACAAAACCATATTGACTAATACGGATTAGAAACATATAATAAAGACAAAATGATAATGGCATGAGTGGAGGAATGGGTGGATGAAGAATGTGACAACACTTGAAGAGGCAATAAAAAGAATTGAAGAATTAGAAAACGAGAATGCCAAATTACGTGAAGAACTGGAATATTATAAAAATCGTAAATTAAGCGGAAGGCAGAAACACAATGCAAAATGGATGGCAATATACAATGATTTTGTTGATGGTTATGAAAGCGGCATGACTATGGTGGAGATTGCAAAACGTAATAATGTCAGTGAACGAACGATTTACAGGTATAAAGCGTATTACGACAAAATGACAACATTAAGCAGTTTTGAATTGGGTAATCTTCCAGAAATTGAGAAGAAATAGATAACAGAAACGGTAAAGGAGAAGCAGGATGACTCGATACGATATAGCAATTATAGGCACCGGTCCGGCGGGACTGGAAGCCGCAATTACAGCGAAGGTGCGGAATAAGAACATTCTTCTGCTGGGAGGTAAGTTACTGAGTGACAAAGTAAATAAGGCGCATACGATTCAGAATTATCTGGGACTTCCGGAGGTGTCGGGAGAAGAGATGCAGAAGGCGTTTCAGAGACATTTGGAGCAGATGCAGATTAAGATCACAGAGGACAAAGTGAACGCAGTATATGCGATGGGGAAATATTTCGCGATTCAGGGACATCAAGCGATGTATGAGGCAGACACGGTTATCCTTGCCTGCGGAATGTCCACTGCCAAACCATTTCCGGGAGAACTGGAAAATCTGGGAAGAGGTGTAAGCTATTGTGCGACCTGTGACGGTGCGCTGTACCGGGGGCGCAGGACGGTTGTGATCGGATACTCCAGGGATGAGGAAAAGGAAGCTGATTTCCTGGCGGAACTGGCAGAAGAAGTAATCTATATTCCGATGTATCAGGAATTTTCGCCTTGGAATAACAAAGTGAAGGTGTTACAGAATGTGACACCGGTTGGAATGGAAAAAGAGAATGATCATCTGGTACTTAAACTGCAGGAACAAAGTATTCCGACGGATGGCATTTTTATACTGAGAGATCAGGTGGCACCGTCACAACTGGTTCCGGGATTGCAGATTGAGAATAATCAGGTGATTGTTGACAGAGGCTGCCGGACGAATATTGCCGGGCTTTTTGCGTGTGGTGATATCACGGGAGCTCCGTATCAATACATTAAGGCGGCAGGAGAAGGCAATGTTGCGGCGCTTTCTGCGGTAAACTATCTTGCGGATCAGAAACAAGTACAGTAGCCCTTGTGTTACAGAGTGGCTGCGATAGAATAAAGAAGAGAACAGTCGACAGAAAATCGGATGAATAGGAACAACAGAGGGTGAGAGCATGGATAAGAAAAGAATAAAAGAGAACCATATTTTTCGAATTGTTATGATTGTGCTATGTATTGTGATCGCGTTAGTGTCGAATATTGTACTGGCGAAAAATTATTCTTCGCCGGAATACACTGTGAACAAGAAAACAATCACATACCTCGATGAAAAGAAGACGACTGCACTGGAGTTATGCGCAGGAGCAACGGCACTTTCCGCTGCAATTACACTGATACCGGGCGATACCGGTACGCCGATTGCGGAAAAACTGACCGATTTAAGCGGATATTTCCTGATTGTGGTTTCTGCAATCTATCTCGAGAAATATTTACTGACGATTCTGGGAGCACTCACCTTCCGGTGGCTGATACCGGCTGCGATGATTGCAATTGCTCTGTATTTTGGAATCCGGAGAGATTTCTTCTGGAAACTCGGGGTAAAGATGCTGATCTTCGGATTGGCAGTCTATGCAGTCATTCCTGTGAGTGTGCACGTGTCTCAATTAATCTATAACACGTACCAGGAGTCGATTGATACGACGCTTGCGGAGACGGAGAATCTGATCAGTCAGACCGAGGAAAATGCCCAAAGTAGTACAGAATCCGATCAGAATTCAGGGGATGAAGGTTTCTTCGCAGGACTTGTGGATAAAGCAAAAGATACAATCGAACAGGCAAAGGATACTGCCAGTATTGCAACAGAACAATTCAAGTATATGCTGAACAAATTCATTGACGGACTTGCAGTACTCATTGTTACGACCTGCCTGATTCCGATTCTTGTTATGGTTTTCTTTGTGTGGATCGTGAAAATGATACTTGGTACGGCGATCACCCAGCCTGCGGCGATGGTGCCGGGAATTACGAAGAAGGACAGTGGCAATAAAGAATAGCGGATATACTCGGATAAGTCCGAAGGAGTTTATGATGTATCGAATTTTTATAGTGGAAGATGATGAAGTGATCGCAAGAACAGTGAAGAATCATCTGGAGAAATGGAATTATACCGTTCATTGTGTGGAGAATTTTGATGAGGTGATGGAAGAATTTGCTGCGTTTGATCCACAATTGGTACTGATGGATATTCATCTGCCCTTTTACAATGGATACCATTGGTGTACGCAGATCCGTCAGATCTCGCAGCTGCCGATCATCTTTCTGTCATCGATGTCAGATGATATGAATATTGTGATGGCGGTCAGTATGGGGGGCGATGATTTTGTGGCGAAGCCGTTTACTCTTGAAGTGCTGACTGCAAAGATCCAGGCTTTGCTGCGAAGAAGTTATGATTTTGCGGGCAGCGCGAGCCTGAGTGAACACAATGGAGCAATATTAAATCTTGCAGATGCGACATTATCCTATCAGGATCAAAAGATGGAATTGACGAAGAATGAACTTCGCATCTTGCAGACACTGTTTGAGAATAAGGAGAAGATCGTATCGCGCGATGCGCTTATGACGAAGCTTTGGGAGAACGATGCATATGTGGACGAAAATACACTTTCTGTGAATGTGAATCGTCTGCGTAAGAAGCTGGCAACGATCGGACTTGAGGACTTTATTATTACGAAGAAAGGGATTGGTTACCGGATCGGATGAAATTGGTAGGATCATATATCAAAAGAAATCGTCTCTGGATGGCATGCGCGATCGCGATGATGGTGTTTGGTGTATTTTATATGTTTCTGATGCATGTCGCGCTAACGGACCAGCTGTATTTTGCAGGGGTGGAGATCTTCTTATGTGCGGTTGTATTTGTGAGTGGTTATTTACACTACGCACGAAGGGTACGACGGTTGGAGGAATGTGGTAAGTGGCTGAAAAATGAGGAGGTCGTGCTTCCGGAGGGAAAGGATGCATATGAGGAGCTGTACCAGGAGATGATCGAAGATCTGGATTTGCAACGCAGGGAAGAGGCTGCTTCCTACGCGAGAAATCAGTCAGAGATGCGTGAGTATTATGCAATGTGGGTGCATCAGATCAAGACACCGATCGCAGCGATGCGTCTGCTTCAACAGGTGCAGAGAAATCGGTTGGAAGAGGGGGATGTGATTACGAGCGGAGCGGAAGAGACAGATTCGTTGCAGGTGCAGGCTGAGTTAGAGAAGGAACTGTTCGACATCGAACAGTATGTCAATATGGCGCTACAGTACCAGCGAGTCAATACACCGGGCAATGATTACGTCCTGGAAAAACTCCGGCTGGATGATATTGTGCGTGAAGTGATCCACAAATATGCCGGACTCATGGTGCGCGCACATATACCGCTTCAGTATGAGGGAACGGATGTGATGGTAACGACAGATGCCAAGTGGGTGGCGTTTGCGCTCGAGCAGATATTGTCGAATGCAATCAAATATTCGCGCGCAGGGCAGCAGATCGTGATTGAGACGGTGCCAGAAGAGAATGTGGATTATCTTAAGATTGCTGATCACGGGATTGGAATCCGTGCGGAAGATCTGTCACGCGTTTTCGAGAAAGGTTACACCGGTTATAACGGACATGCGGACAAGAAATCGACAGGAATCGGTCTGTATCTGTGCAGGCTGGTGCTGACGAAACTGGGACACACGATCCGGATGGAGTCTGTACAGGGCGAGGGAACAACTGTATGGATCGGATTTCAGAAATGATATAGGATACCTTACAAAAATGTAAGATTGGAGGTCGAAATGTAAGCTGATTCGATGGCTCGCATTTCGGCTTTTTGCTACACTGATTCCTGTAAGAACGAAGTTAAGCAATTTTGAAATCTCATCATAGGGAATTCCAAATTGCCCAGGCAACGAGGTAAAAAGGAGTAAAACAATGGCAATCTTAGAAGTAAGTAATCTGAAAAAGATATATACGACACGGTTCGGTGGAAATCAGGTGCAGGCACTTTCCAACATTAATTTTACGGTGGAGCAGGGCGAATATGTGGCAATCATGGGTGAGTCCGGATCCGGCAAGACAACGCTTCTTAATATTTTAGCAGCACTGGATAAGCCGACTGCCGGTGAAGTTCGCATTAACGGAAAGAATCTAGTATCGGTGAAGGAAAAGGAACTTTCTATGTTCCGACGAGAGCATCTTGGGTTCGTATTTCAGGATTTTAATCTGCTTGACAATTTTTCGTTGAAAGACAATATTTTACTACCGCTTGTATTGTCCAAGGTTCCGTATAAACAGATGCAGGAGTGGCTGATGCCGATCGCAATCAAACTTGGCATCGATCGGATTCTTGACAAGTATCCGTATGAAGTGTCTGGTGGACAGAAGCAGAGGGCAGCAGTTGCGCGCGCTCTCATCACGAAACCGGAGCTGATCCTTGCAGATGAGCCTACAGGAGCATTGGATTCTAAGGCTTCTGGAGAACTATTAAAACTTTTCAATCAGATTAACGAGGACGGACAGACAATTTTTATGGTAACGCACAGCACACAGGCTGCAAGCCATGCGAACCGCGTGCTTTTTATCAAGGATGGCGAAGTATTCCATCAGATCTATCGCGGAAATATGACGAACGAGCAGATGTATGTCAAAATCTCTGACACATTGACCGTTCTGACGACAGGTGGTGAGCGACATGAGTAATCTGTATGTGAAATTAGCGAAGACCAATATTAAAAATAACAGAACACTTTATCTTCCGTATATTCTGTCCGGAATTGTGACGGTTGCAATGTTCTATCTGATCCTGTTCTTAAACGGGAACAAGGGACTTGATCATATGCCGGGAGTGGTGCAGTTACGTATGATTTTTGCACTCGGTGTCGCGGTCATGGGTATCTTTTCTTATATTTTTATTTTCTATACGAACAGTTTTATTATCAAGCGCAGAAAGAGAGAGATTGGTGTGTACAATATTCTCGGTATGGAGAAGCGGCATATTGCCAAGGTCCTTGGTCTTGAGACGCTGTATGTTGCAGTGGCTGCAATTGCCGGAGGGCTGGTAGCCGGTATCTTTTTCTCACGACTGATGCTGATGCTTTTATACCGTATTCTGCAGTATAAAGAGAGTATTGTTTTCTCTGTCAACTATGAAGGAATCGAATTTACGATGGTTGTGTTTGGAATCCTATATTTCCTGACGCTTGTATATAATCTGATGCAGATCGGACTTGCAAATCCAATTGAACTTCTCCGTGGAGGGAATGTCGGCGAGAAGGAGCCGAAGACCAAAATGCTTCGTGCGATCATTGGTGCAGTGTGTATCATCGTTGCATATTATATCGCAATCACAACTAAGAATCCGCTTAAGGTTATGAGTCTCTTTTTTATCGCAGTCGTACTTGTCATGGTCGGAACCTATGCACTGTTTACAGCCGGAAGTATTGCGTTGTTAAAAGGCATGCGAAATAACCATAAATTTTATTATCATCCGAAGCATTTTACGGCGGTATCCGGAATGATCTACCGCATGAAGCAGAATGCAGCAGGACTTGCCAGTATTTGTATCCTCTCAACGATGGTACTCGTGATGGTATCTATGACGGTCAGCATGTATGCCGGGGTGGATGATGAGCTTGCGGCGCGCTATCCAATGGAGATCACACTTTTTACGGAATATCAGAATGCGGATGTGTTCAAAAGTGCCAAAAGCAACATTACAGAAGATGAGGCGGAGGCACAGATTCGGGGTATGGCGAAGGAGCTGGGCGTATCGGTAAGTAATCTGTGCAATTACCACTATATACAGATGAATGCGGTAAGAGACAATGATGCGTTCTCTGCGGTGGATAAAGCCAGTTATGATGGACAGATGTCCCTCCTTAATCTGGTCACAAGAGATTCGCTGATCGCAATGGATGATGAGTTTACAGAAGAAAATGTGCCAAAGGTGCCGGCTGGGAAAGCCTGCGTGTATGCATCCAGGGAATATGACGGAAAAGCAATCACGCTTTTGGACCATACTTATCCGATTGCGGATACGAGAGTCTATGGAGCCGGGCAGGATAATTATATGGCAAGTATGTTAGAGGGAGACTACTATGTTGTTGTAGATTCTGAGGAGACATTGGAAGCTTTATTCGCGGAAGTGGAACCGGGACAGGGAAATTGTTACAGGGGCGTGATCGGATTGGACACGACCGGAACGGACAAACAGAAGATCAAACTGGGCAAGGAGATCCGGGCGAAATTTGTGACGACTGAGGATGCAGATATTGCCGGGAAAGACTGTTATGTGGAGAGCCGCTTGGAAAATAAGACCGATTTCTTCAGTGTTTACGGAGGTTTCTTTTTTATCGGAATCTATCTTGGCGTGATCTTCCTTATGGTTACCGTTATGATCATTTTCTACAAGCAGATTTCGGAAGGCTACGAGGATAAGCAGCGATATGAGATCATGGAAAAAGTCGGAATGAGTAATCAGGAGGTACGAACTTCCATTCGCTCACAGGTGCGAATTGTATTTCTTCTTCCGCTTGTGACGGCAGCAATCCATACGCTTGCAGCGTTCCCGATGATGACAAAGCTGCTTCAGATCCTGAATCTGACAAACAAACCGCTTTTTGCAGGATGTCTGCTTGCAACGTTTGTTGTGTTTGCCATCATTTACTATATCGTATTCAAAATTACATCAAGATCCTATTACAGGATCGTGGGAAACCAGATTTAAGCGAAAGCCTCTCTCTGCGCAAGTATGGAGAGGCTTTTTGCTACTTTTATATAGTGCAAAGTGACGAAGGAATAATTAGAATAATAAGGATGTTGGGGGTTATGACGAAAAAATATAAAAATTTTTAATATCCATCGAAAAATTTTCTATAGAGTTAAAGCTGCTAAATCGATATACTGTCAATATCAACAAACAACCAAGCAAAAGGGGGAAATACAATATGAAGAAAAAAATCGGGGTTTTAACTAGGGCAGCAATCCTTGCTATGTCATCTATGGCATGTGGCTCAGGTGGAGATGCATCTAACTCAGGAACACAGAGTGGCGGAAATGCTTCTGCTACAAACTCCGGAGAAGTTGCTAACAAGGATAAGCCTTTAGTATGGTTCAATCGTCAGCCATCGAACAGTTCAACAGGTGAACTTGATATGACAGCGTTAAACTTTAACAAAGATACTTACTATGTAGGTTTCGACGCAAATCAGGGTGCTGAACTTCAGGGACAGATGATCGCAGATTACATTGAGAAAAATATTGATACAATCGACCGCAACGGTGACGGCGTGATCGGATATGTACTTGCAATCGGTGATATCGGACATAATGATTCCATTGCTCGTACAAGAGGTGTTCGTAAGGCTCTTGGAACAGCGGTTGACAATAATGGTGAAATCGCCAGTGATCCGGCAGGAACAAATACAGACGGATCTGCAAGCGTTGTACAGGATGGCAAGATTACTGTCAATGGTAAAGATTATGTAGTACGTGAGCTTGCTTCACAGGAAATGAAGAACTCAGCAGGAGCAACATGGGATGCTGCTACAGCCGGTAATGCGATCGGAACATGGTCATCTTCATTCGGCGACCAGATTGATATCGTTGCATCTAACAATGATGGAATGGGAATGTCAATGTTCAATGCATGGTCAAAAGATAACAAGGTAGCTACATTCGGATACGATGCAAACAGTGATGCTGTTGCAGCTATCGCAGAGGGATACGGCGGAACAATCAGCCAGCATGCTGATGTTCAGGCTTACTTAACACTTCGTGTTCTTCGTAACGCATTAGACGGAGTTGACATCGACACAGGTATCGGAACTGCTGATGATGCAGGAAACGTATTAACGGATGATGTTTACAAATATGATGCTGATCAGCGTTCTTACTACGCATTGAACGTAGCAGTTACAGCTGACAACTATCAGGATTTCACAGATTCTACAGTTACATGGGCTCCGGTTTCAAACCAGCTTGATGAGTCTGCTCATGCAACAAAGAAGGTATGGCTGAACATTTATAATGCAGCTGATAACTTCTTAAGCTCTACTTACCAGCCACTTCTTCAGAAGTATGATGATCTGTTAAATCTTGATGTTGAGTACATCGGTGGTGACGGACAGACAGAGTCCAACATTACAAACCGTTTAGGAAACCCAAGCCAGTATGATGCATTTGCAATCAACATGGTTAAGACAGATAATGCAGCTTCATATACAGCAATCCTTAATCAGTAAAAACCGATAGGATTTAGACAGTTTAGGGAGAAGAAATTCTCCCTAAACTTTTTGCAGAAGACATATTAATCGATTATAGGACAGGAGTAAGAGCAATGGAAGATAAGAAAGATAACATCGTCTTATCCATACGCGGCATGTGCAAATCCTTCGGACGAAACCGGGTTCTTGACCACATCAATCTGGATGTGAAAGAGGGTACGGTCATGGGTCTTATGGGTGAGAATGGCGCCGGTAAGTCAACGATGATGAAGTGCCTCTTCGGCACCTATCAGAAAGATGAAGGTACGATCTATCTTGAAGGAAAAGAAGTAAGCTTTTCCGGACCAAAAGATGCCCTTGAGAATGGAATTGCAATGGTGCATCAGGAATTAAATCAGTGTTTGGAAAGAAACGTAGTGGACAATTTGTTCCTCGGACGTTATCCGCGCAATGGATTAGGCATGGTTGATGAAAACAGAATGAAGTCTGAGGCATCCGAACTGTTCCGAAAACTGGGAATGACAGTCAATCTGGAGCAGCCGATGAAAAAGATGTCGGTTTCACAACGTCAGATGTGTGAGATCGCCAAGGCAATTTCTTATAATTCCAAGGTCATTGTTCTTGATGAGCCGACATCGTCCCTGACGGTTCAGGAGGTTGATAAGCTGTTTGAAATGATGAGAATGTTGAAGTCACAAGGAATTTCACTGATCTATATCTCGCATAAGATGGATGAGATCTTTGAAATCTGTGATGAAATCTCTGTTCTTCGAGATGGTAATCTCGTTATGACAAAGCCGGCAAAAGAAACCGATATGAACGAACTGATCACAGCGATGGTTGGACGTGTGCTGGAAAACCGATTTCCACCGGTTGATAATACTCCGGGGGAGGTTGTCTTATCCGTGCAGCATCTGTCAACAAAGTATGAGCCACATCTGCAGGACATTTCGTTTGATGTTCGTAAAGGCGAAATCTTTGGATTATACGGATTGGTTGGTGCAGGACGTACAGAACTTCTGGAAACGATTTTTGGTGTTCGTACCAGAGCAGCAGGGCGTGTTTACCTGAATGGACACCTTATGAATTTTAAGAGTGCAAAAGAAGCAATGGATTATGGCTTTGCGATGATTACAGAGGAACGTAAAGCGAATGGATTATTCTTAAAAGGTGATCTTACTTTTAATACAACGATTGCCAATCTTGGATCGTATAAAGCGGGAATACCGCTATCGGATACGAAGATGACAAACGCAACGGCCAATGAAATCAAGATCATGCATACAAAATGTATGGGACCGGAAGATATGATCACGAGTCTTTCCGGCGGTAATCAGCAGAAGGTTATCTTCGGAAAGTGGCTGGAAAGAGGACCACAGGTATTCATGATGGATGAACCGACACGAGGAATCGATGTTGGTGCGAAATATGAAATCTATGAGCTGATCATCCAGATGGCAAAAGAAGGTAAAACGATCATCGTAGTATCTTCCGAGATGCCGGAGATTCTTGGTATTACCAATCGAATTGGTGTTATGTCTAACGGACATCTTTCAGGAATCGTTAACACGAAAGAAACCAATCAGGAAGAGTTGTTAAGACTCAGTGCAAAATACCTATAATTTAAAGGGAGAAGACAGATATGGCTAATAACAGTAAAATTCTTACGGCAGAGCAGGAACTCGCCCTGCGCAAGCCGATCGATGAATATGTCGGTGGAATACAGAAAAAAATTGATGCTTTGCGAGAAGATGGTACGGCAAAGGTAATCTCATACAATAATACGATTGATGCGATCAAGAGAGACCGTACATTGTCAAAGACAGAGAAAAGCGAGCATATTGCCGAAATCAGCAAAGATCTTTCCAAAGCAAAAGCAGTGGAAGCAAAGAACAAGGCTGAAATCGATAAGCTGATCGCTGATGCGGAAGCATATTTAAAAGCACACTTTGAAGTGGATTATTTTAACCAGGTAAAAGAAAGCTGTGAAGCACAGAAGGTGCAGGCAAAAGAGAATTACGAGAGAAAGCTTGCAGAACTTGATAAGCAGCATAAAGATAATCTGGCATCGCTCTCGGAGCAGCGGGAGATCAAAGACGAGAATTATGTACATAAGAACCGCCTTTCGAATGCAAAACTGGAACTTGAAAAGGAATATCAGGAGATTAAGGACAGAAAGCATGAGGCATTCCGCCATAAATATCATCTGATCGATAATTTGAGACTTTCCAAATTTACATTTATGGAATCAAGAGCGCAGAAGTGGGAGAATTACAAATATACGTTCAACCGCCGTTCGTTCCTTTTACAGAATGGTCTGTATATTGCAATTCTTATCATTTTCATCGCTTTGTGTATTATCACACCGATTAAGAAGGGAACTCCTCTTCTTACCTATAATAATGTGTTGAACATTTTACAGCAGGCTTCGCCTAGAATGTTCCTTGCATTGGGTGTTGCAGGATTGATCCTCCTTGCCGGAACGGATCTTTCTGTAGGACGAATGGTTGGTATGGGTATGACCACTGCAACGATCGTGATGCATCAGGGAATCAACACGGGTGGTGTGTTCGGACATATCTTTGATTTTACAGGTATGCCGACAGGCGCACGAGTATTACTTGCTTTAGTTTTGTGTATCGTGTTCTGTACTTTCTTTACGAGTATTGCCGGATTCTTTACTGCGAAGTTCAAGATGCATCCGTTTATTTCAACCATGGCAAATATGCTTGTAATATTCGGTCTGGTAACATACGCAACCAAGGGCGTATCATTCGGTGCGATTGAGCCTACGATTCCAAACATGATCATCCCTAAGCTCAATGGTTTCCCAACGATTATTCTCTGGGCACTTGCAGCAATCGTTATTGTATGGTTCATTTGGAATAAGACAACATTTGGAAAATATTTATATGCGGTAGGTGGAAACCCTGAGGCAGCAGCAGTGTCCGGTATTTCTGTATTTGCAATTACACTCTGTGCATTTGTTATGGCTGGTGTGTTATATGGATTCGGTTCATGGCTTGAGTGTATCCGAATGGTAGGTTCGGGATCGGCAGCTTATGGACAGGGCTGGGATATGGATGCCATTGCAGCCTGTGTAGTTGGTGGTGTATCTTTTACCGGTGGTATCGGTAAAATCTCCGGTGTTGTAACAGGTGTGTTCATCTTTACTGCATTGACATACTCTCTCACGATTCTTGGTATCGATACAAACCTTCAGTTCGTATTCTCCGGTATCATCATTCTTGTAGCCGTAACACTCGACTGCCTGAAATATGTTCAGAAGAAGTAATTACTGATTGATTTTAAAACAGGAGTGTCAGACGAAATATTGGTCTGGCACTCTTTTTTTCATACGGAGAAATTGGTATAATTAGTCGTAGATGATAAAACAAAAATAAGTGGGGAAAAAGGATGAATCAATATACATTACTTCTTGTAGATGATGAAGAAGAAGTTATTCAGGTGATTATGCATAAGATTCCGTGGGAAGAGCTTGGATTTTCCGTTATCGGGCATGCAAACAACGGAATCAAGGCGCTGGAAATCATGGAAGAAAACCAGCCGGATGTGGTGATGACGGATATTCGTATGCCATACATGGATGGAATGGAACTGTGCAGCAATATCCGACAGAAATATCCGACGACACACGTGCTGCTTTTTACCGGATTCGATGAATTTGAGTATGCGAGAGAAGCGGTCCACTTAGAAATTGAGGAGTATGTGTTAAAGCCTTTGAATGCGGGCGAATTGACCAATGTATTCCGAAAACTCAAGGAGAAGATGGATCAGGAGATCGACGAAAAGAAAAACGTGGCGGTCCTGCAGGAATATTATATGCATTCTCTTCCGTTGTTTCAGGCAAATTTTTATTCGACTTTGATCGAGGGTAAAATCCATGAGGACGAGCTTGCCGGATATATGGAAAACTTCCAAATCTCGTTTGATGGTCCGCTTTTTTGCTGTCTGGTTGTGCATACTTCGGCGTCCAAAGCTCCAAAAGATATGGATGTCCGGCTGCTCAGGGTGTCGGTCGACAAGCAGATAAGGGAGCAGCTGGCAGAAAAATGGAATGCAAGCAGTTTTACCTACCTTGACAACACCTTGATGATCGTACAGCTTCAGGAAGAAAGTGAGATTCCGGAACTCACGGATGAATGTGACCGGTTCTGCAAATATATGTATCGTATTATGGGAGCGGTTGTGACCATCGGAATCGGGCAGATCTGTCAGAATATCATAGATCTGCCGCAGTCGTACAATAGTGCAAAAGAGGCAGTATCCTACCGGGTGCTTTACGGTGGGGAACGCGCCATCAATATTCGGGAGATCATTCCGCAGAAAGCAGAAATCTCAGTGACAGACAGTGAATCGGAACTGGCGCAGGTATTTAAGATGATCCGTCTCGGAACAACGGAAGATATTGGTGATGCAATCGAGAATTATCTGGATAAGGTCTATGAACATTCCAGATCCATAAAGGAGCATCAGGTGACGGTGATGGAGCTGGTCAGTACACTTTATCGTTTTACCATCAATAACGATGCCGGTATGGGGGAGGAGGCCGGCAAAATGATCGCAGAGTACTCCAATCTGATCACGATGGAAAAGGATGTGTTAAAACAATGGCTGCTTGAAAAATGTATCAGGCTGCATGAGAAAATCCAGAGTGCACGAGACAGTTCTGCGCAGTCGATGATACGGCAGGCAAAGGAATATGTTCACAATAATTATCAGAAGGAGGATTTATCGCTGGATGATATCTGTGAGGCGCTTGCAATATCCAATTCCTATTTTTCTAGTATGTTCAAAAAAGAGACAGGGGACTCGTTTGTTGCCTATCTGACACAATATCGTATGGGAAAGGCGGCTCGTCTTCTGATTGAGACAACGGAGAAAAGCTACGTGATCGCGCAGAGTGTAGGTTATACAGATCCTAACTATTTTAGCTATGTATTTAAGCGGCAATATGGGGTTTCACCATCGAAATACAGATCGGAGTATACAAAGGTTGAATAAAAAACGATTGAAGCATTTAAAAAATTGGAAGCCGGGAGAAATTCAGACAACCATCATGATTGCTTTTTCACTGATTTCTATTTCTATTGTTTTATGCATGGGAAGTGTCATGTATATCCTGTTCTCTTCCGCTTCCCGACAGGAGAGCGTAAACAGCACAGCGAAGCTGATGGAACAGACGGAAGATAATATAGAAGAATACCTGGTCAATATGCGGCAGGTATCGGATGCAGCATATTACAACATTATCAAGGAAACCAATTTCGTTACGGATTTGGCACAGGTCAAGGAACAGATGCAGCTGCTTTATGAGGCCAATAAAGACAAGCTGCGAAGCATCGCTGTATATACGAACAATGGGGAGCTGCTTGCAGCAGAGCCGGTTGTGGCGCAGAAAGAGGAGGTCAATGTTACGTCGCAGCAGTGGTTCGTTGAGGCGGAACGCGAGGTGGAAAATATCCATTTTTCAACACCTCATATCCAAAATATCTTTGATGATGGAACCAGACGTTATTACTGGGTTATTTCTTCCAGTCGCGCAGTGGATATGTCAAATGGAGAGATCGCAAAGCTTGGCGTGCTTCTTGTTGATATGGATTATTCCAGTATTTCCCGGATGATGCGGCAGATTAATACACTCGGTAACGGACAGTATTTTTATCTGTGCGACAGCAACGGTGAAATCATTTATCATCCGCAGCAGGTGCAGCTTGCCAGAAGGATCGTAAGCGAAAGTAATCTGGAGACTGCAAAGAAAAAGGATGGTGTGTACGATGAAAGGTTTCAGGGGGAGCATCGCAAGGTACTTGTAAACTCCATCGGGTATACCGGATGGAAATTGGTCGGAGTGGTTCCGTATTCTACTTTTACGGATGAAATGATCGATGCCAGACAGTTTATCATCATGCTGAGTCTTCTGATGGTCATGATGCTTGTGGGCATAAACCGGATTGTATCGCTTCGCATTTCAAGACCGATTCGCAAATTGAATGATTCGGTTACAAAGTACGAAGTCGACAGGGAACCCCAAATCTACATCGGAGGTTCTACGGAGATCCGCCATCTGGGAGAGTCCATCCAAAAATCGTATCAACAGAATGCAGAATTGATGAAAGAAGTGGTGTGGCAGCAGAATGAGCGGCGTAAAAGCGAACTGGATGCGCTCCAAAGCCAGATTAATCCGCATTTTTTGTATAATACGTTAGATTCCATCACATGGATGGTAGAAGGCGGCAAAAATGAGGAGGCTTCGTTTATGATCACGCAGCTTGCGAAGCTGTTTCGAATCAGTCTCTCGAAGGGGCATACGATCATTCGCGTGAGAGATGAGCTTCAGCATGCACAAAGTTATATGAATATTCAGATGACACGTTACAAAAACCAGTTTTCTGTCGTGTTCGATGTGGATCCGTCACTCTATGAATATTGTACCGTAAAATTGTCGCTGCAGCCGCTCCTTGAGAATGCCATCAATTATGGAGTCCGTGGGATGGAAGATTGTGGAGAAATTAGAGTTTCCGGAAAAATGGACAATGGTATGCTGATTCTTTCTGTGACCGATAACGGAATAGGTATTCCGCCGGATGAGATTGATGATCTTCTTACGGACACGGGGCGTGTGCACAAAAAGGGTTCGGGAGTCGGTCTTGTAAATGTGAATAATCGTATTCAGATTCTGTTTGGAAAAGAGTATGGATTAAAGATTGAAAGTGAACTGGATGAGGGAACAACGGTATCCATATGCATGCCGGCGGAACTGTTCAGTGAGGAACGTCAGAAGTATTTTGAAAAGGGGCGGCAGATCCATGAACACGAAACTGACAGGAAAGTTGAGAAATAAGGTATGAATATACGCAGTGGAACAAAGAAATACATTATTCTGGAGATCGTGCTTGGAATACTTGTCGTTGTGTTTGCCGGTTCGATGCTTTTTCAGAACAAGGAAAAGGACTCTTATAAAGTCGCGGTTGTACTTCCTGATTCGGACAGCCGTCAGTGGTCATCGCTGAAATACGGTCTTCGCATGGCTTCTGAGGACTGTGATGCCAAAATGGTGGTGATCAGTACGGATGATATTGCGTCGATGGAAGATGAAGCAGCGATGATTCAGTTTGCAATAAAAAAAGGGGCAGATGCGGTGATTGTCAAACCGATACCGGGAGCAGACTCCGAGAAACTTTTGCAAACGATATCTGCGAAGATACCGGTGATGCTGATCGGGTCATCGGCCGGTTATAATCGCAGCCAGTCTGCATATGCAACGACCGAGGCAGATGCGGCTGCGCTTGTGAAGCAGCTGGTGCAGGAAGTACTCAAGGACTATGGGGGAGATATCAGAGGGAAAACCTTCGGTATCTTTTCCTCCGATGTGGCATCGGATGTCACTTATGTGAAGAAGGGGGTTGTCTGCAGCGAGCTTGAACGTATGGGGGCGCAAATCGACTGGAAGCTTACCGGCAATCTGAATGAGGATGGTCTTACCATTCTGGAGAAGCAGAAGCCGGTGGATGTAGTTTTGACTCTTGATGATCGGAGTGTGGTACAAGCCGGAACCTGTTCGAAAGAAAACCGGCTTCACGGAGCGGATGTATATGGAATCGGTAATTCCACGGAATCGGTCTATTATCTGGACAATGGCAGCGTCAAGTGTCTGGTTGTCCCGGATGAATTCGGAGCCGGATATCAGTGTATGACCCAGGTGGTTCACAAACTGAATGGAGATATCCGGAAAATGGAGGATCAGACGGTGCAATATACCGTGATCCGCAGATCGGAATTGTTTTCGGAGCGTAATCAGGAATTGCTTTTTATCATGAGCCAGTAATTGCTTTAATGAGGGATAAACGATATGAGACAAAATAGAATCAGACTTTGCATTGCCATTCTAACCGTTATCGGAATCGGCTGCCTGATCATGGGCTGCGGAGCTTCTGAGTCAGACGATCAAAACGAAATATATGTGGGGATTGCATGCTACGATCAGGGAGACATTTTTATCAGCAATCTGATCCAATGTTTTAAGGATGAATTAAATAGTCAAAAAGGTGATTCGTATGATGTTATGGTGACAGTCCGTGATGCTGTGGGTTCACAGAAGACGCAAAACGATCAGGTAAAAGAAATGATTGATGAGGGATGCAACATTTTGTGCATTAATCTGGTGGATCGCACAGACCCGTCTGAAATTATAGATAGTGCAAAAGAAAAAAATATTCCGATCATTTTCTTTAACCGGGAACCGGTCGCGGAAGACATGATGCAATGGGATAAGCTTTATTATGTTGGTGCGAAAGCGAGACAGTCGGGGCAGATGCAGGGAGAAATTGCAGCGGATCTCATTTTAAAAGATAAGTCGATCGATAAAAATCATGATGGAAAGATCCAGTATGTGGTTTTGGAAGGCGAGATGGGACATCAGGATGCAATTGTAAGAACGGACAGCTCGGTGGAGACGATTCTTGCCAAAGGAATAAAGATGGAAAAACTTAGTTATGAGATCGCAAACTGGAAGCGCGCACAGGCTCAGAACCGAATGGAGCAGCTGATCAGGCAGTATGGGAATACGATTGAATTGGTGCTGTCCAATAATGATGATATGGCTTTGGGAGCATTGGACAGTTACCGGCTCATGGGATATACAAAGGATGATATGCCGATGATGCTAGGGGTTGATGGTATGCAGGAAGCTTTAGAGGCGGTGAAGGATGGGTGTCTTACAGGAACGGTTTACAATGATAAAGAAGGCCAGGCGCAGATAATGGCTGCTATCGTATTTGCATCGGTATCGGGAAAAGGATTGGACGGGATCAATTTTGAAAATCTAACCGAAGTCTATCTTCCGTATCAGAAGGTCACGATCGACAATGTGGATAATTATCTGGAAGCAAATGAGGGTAACGTAACTCCTTAAAAAAGCATAAAATGTACAACCGGGAGATGAAAAAAACGCAAGGTCTGTTATAATAGAAAACAAGTGAGATGAAAAATAAGGAGGTTATCTATGGCAAGATTTAGTCTGGAAAATGATAAGATCCGCATCGAGATTGATTCGCATGGTGCGGAGCTGAAATCGTTGGTCAAGAAGGAAACCGGTGCGGAATATATGTGGTGCGCAGATCCGGAATACTGGGGCAGAACTTCACCGGTTCTGTTCCCGTTTGTAGGAAATGTAAGTGGTAAGCAGTACCGCACGAAGGGTAAGATTTATGATATGGGACAACACGGATTTGCCCGCGATATGGAGTTTACGCTGGAGTCACAGACGGACAATGAGATCTGGTTTGTGCTGCGTTCCAATGAGGAGACACTTGCAAAATATCCGTATGAGTTTGTGTTAAAACTCGGATACCGGCTGGACGGAGCGAAGGTGGAAGTGCTTTGGCATGTGGAGAATCCTTCCGAGGAGGAACTTCCGTTTGCAATTGGAGGTCACCCGGCGTTCTATTGTCCTGTGACGAGTGGTGGAAAGCAGAGTGACTGTTACATTCAGTTTGACGTTGCAGGCTCTCTGAAGTGTTCGACGATTGACGGATATCTGGTCGGTGACAAGGTAGATACGTATGAGCTTGAAGATGGAATGCTTCGTATTGATGAGCATCTGTTTGACAATGATGCGCTGATTATTGAGAAGCAGAATATTAAGAAGGTTTCGTTATGTGATCCGAAGAAGCAGGCATTTCTCACGGTTGAGCTGGATGCACCGCTTTTGGGAATCTGGAGACCGGCGGATCCGGGCGCTCCTTTCGTATGCATTGAACCGTGGTATGGAAGAAGTGACAGAATCGGTTACGCGGGAGAATTAAGAGACAGAGAATATGAGAATGTGCTTGCAGCAGGAGAAAACTGGGATGCAGGCTATACAATTCTTGTTTAAAGTGATCCGTAATACTCCGGGATGGGAGAAGTACCGGATACACAGGAGAATGGATTATGGAGCAACAGAATAATAAGAAGCCGGAAGGCAATATACATCCGGACAATTCGGCTTTATCCAAGGATTCGCAGCTTTACCGGCCGGAGGATACACGGACAACGAGAGAAAAATTAAAGTCCATGAAATTTAAGGACAAGGTCATCTTTATCGTGCAGTATTACGGACTCAAGATTCTGGCGGTGATCGCAGCGATTGCGCTTGTAATCTATCTGATCGTGCATTTTGCTTTTGCGAAGGAGGTTGTCCTCAATATTATGGCAGTCAATGCGCAGGATATTGCGACAACATCGGCAGCTGCGGATGAACAGTCTTTCTATGAGGATTTCCTGAAAACGCATGTGGAGAATACCGATGATGTGGAAGTGGAAATTTCAAGCAATGTCAGTGTCTCGGAGGATGAGTCGAACAGCGCGGGTATGCAGAATCTGCAGGCAATCCAGGTGCAGCTTATGGCAGGAACCGTTGATGATGTATTGGCGGATGAGGCGTTTGCAACAAGCCTTGGCGAGATGGGATATCTTGCAGATATTACCACTATACTGCCGCAGGATGTGCTGGATAAATACGCGGATGACATTGTGTATGCAACAAGCGTGGATACGAATGAGACCGCTCCTGTCGGCATCCGCCTGAAGGATAATGCATGGCTGAAGAAGTCGGGCTGGTATGCAAACGTGGAAAATCCGGTGATCGGTGTCAGTGCAGCGGCGGATCACGCAGATCTTGCAGTGGACTTTATGCTCTATGTACTGGATGAGGCACAGTAAAATGTATTAGAACAGGGGCAGATGGCATAGACTGTAATAATTCTTGATGTTATGGAATTATTATGGGTGAGCGGAAAAACAAAAGCAGTTTGGATCGTATTGAACGCCGGATCTTATGCAATCTGCTGCTGATCGTGGCTGCGTATGCATTTGGCGTGTGTCTGGGGGTGAGCATGGATAAAACAGATAGAAAGCGTGTAGATATGGAACAGACAGATGTTATAAAATGCAATACTGATATCGAGGAAAAACACAAGATTGCGATCACATTTGATGACGGACCGAATCCGGAATATACAATGAAATTGCTGGACGGATTACAAAAGCGTGGTGTGAAAGCCACGTTTTTTCTGTTGGGAGCCGAGGTGGAAAAATATCCGGATGTTGTGAAGGCAATCGATGAGGGAGGACACCTGATTGGAGTGCATTCGTATGAACATGTGAATTTCGGGCAGGTTGGGGACGAGGCAACTTTGGAACAGATTACAAAGACACAGGAAGCCATCCACGAGGTGACTGGAAAATACGCAGGTTTTATAAGACCTCCGTATGGGTGCTGGAATAAGTCTTTGGACGAAAAGGTTTCGCTGATCGAGGTGTTGTGGGATATTGATCCACAGGACTGGGCAACGAAGGATGCGGATACTGTGGTACAACGCATTTTAAAAGGAGCACCGGAAGGAAGTATTATCCTTTTGCACGATGCATCTGCGTCCTCAGTACAGGCGGCTTTTACAGTAATTGACAGTCTGCAGCAGGAAAATTATGAATTTGTGACAGTGGAGGATCTGTTATTGGAATAATTGTTAGGGTATTCGACGAAAGCAAAAGGAATGTTTGTGATTGCAGGCGGAACGTGATAAAATAGGATCGAAAAAAGGAATACTAGACGAAGAGGACAAGAAATGCAACAGAATGAAGTACGACAGGAGTACCTGACGGGGGAGCGGGCGCTTTTTATGTCGAGAGATCTTAAAGTTTATGATAGTGTTTTTGCAGAGGGGGAATCACCGCTCAAGGAGAGCGAGAACATTGAATTATATGACAGTCTGTTTCGGTGGAAGTATCCGTTGTGGTATTGTAATCATGTGAAAGCGGAGCGCTGCACATGGTTTGATATGGCAAGAGCCGGCGTATGGTATACAAACGATATCAGCGTGAAGGATACGATCATTGAAGCACCGAAGAATTTCCGAAGATGTGATGGAGTAACTTTGCAAAATGTTAATTTCCCGCATGCGGAGGAGACGCTTTGGAATTGTCGGAATGTTACACTGGATCATGTGACAGCAACCGGTGATTATTTTGCAATGAACTGTAAGAATATGAAGATTGATCATTTTGAACTGATCGGTAATTATTCCTTTGATGGTGTGGAGAATATGGAGATTCATAATTCCCGTCTGCTCTCGAAGGATGCGTTCTGGAATACGGATCATGTTACGGTATATGATTCCTTTATCTCCGGCGAATATTTAGGCTGGAATGCGAAGAATCTGACGCTGATCAACTGTACGATCGAGAGTCTGCAGGGAATGTGTTACATTGATAATCTTGTGATGAAGAATTGTAAGCTGATCAATACAACATTGGCGTTCGAATACTCGACCGTGGATGCGGAGATCGTCAGCAATATTACAAGTGTGATGAATCCGTCCGGGGGAACAATTACGGCGGATCATATCGGAGAACTGATCATCGAGAAGGACAAGGTGGATCCTTCCAGGACGAAGATCATATGTAACCAATAAGAACAGTTTTTGAAAATGCGAGTTTGGATGGACTGAAATCGGAGTGAGAGACAAAGGAGAAGGTTTATGAAGAAAAGCCACAGAAAAGACGTTATTATTGCAAGAATTATTTTTGCTGCGATGTGTGTCGCTTTAGTTGCGATCATTATTGGTCTTGTCATGCTTGTGCGCGCGCATAAGAGTGATAAGGCAACGCAGCAGATGGAACAGACACAGACGCAGACCCAGAGTGAGGAATGGGTGCCGGATGTGGTTGAGCCGGAGACACAGACGCAAACGCCGGAAGTGGTTGAGATGACCTATATGTGGACAACGGACGGTGTTAATCTTCGAAGCGAGCCAAACACCGACAGTGCGGTTGTTACGGTATTGGGTGTTGGCACACAGGTGCGTATGATCGGAGAAGAAGATGGCTGGGTGAAAGTCAGCTTTAACGATCAGGAAGGATATATCCGTGCGGATTTCCTGACAACGGAGCAATAGGAACCACCGGCACGCATGCTGCATAGTCTATAGGGATGAGAGATTGGAGCGTGCGTGTGGATTACAGAGATGATTTGTACCCAAAGATTCCTTTTTATATGACTTATCCGATGCAGAGCATGTATCTTACAGAGATGGAATATGAGAAGGATATGGAACGCATGAAGTCGTACTATCCGTCCGAGACAAAGGCAATCATGAAGCTGGTGGAAGAACGATTAGACGAACTTGAGTATGAGGGAAGCCGGATCTACGATGAGGAGCCGGATCGTACCATGATCCAGATGGAAGTGGATCGTCTGTACAGGAAGCTTGTAGATTCTGAGGAACAGCCGGTGCAGGAGATGAAGGAACTGTCTTATTTTGAGATGGTTCCGATGTCAATCGGAGGCCGACCGGGAGGTCCGCCACCACCGCCACCGCGCGGAGGATGTGGCGATAACTGGCTGTGTAGTATGGTAGGTGTGCTTTTTGGAACAGAGCTTTACCGCAGACGATGCAGACATCGCAGATGCAGACGCTGGTGGTAGCTGCTCGCTTTTTTCACTAAGTAACATCAGGTCATATGTGTTTACCTGGCACCGGAACCCGTATGGTGTTTTGGTGTCGGGGGACAACAGACGAAGGAAGAACAGATAAGAAGACATACAGTGCAGGGAAAGTGAAATGAAAAAACAAATAATCAAACCAGTAGTACTGCTTACTCTTTTTCTTGTGGCAGTCGTTTTTTTTAGTGTAATTACCAATAAAGATAATAAAGATCTGACCACGACGCTTTCGGAGGCAACCCTTCCTGTTGTGGAATTCTATGAAGGGGATACTGCAGTCAACGAGCTGCACGGTTATGTCACGAAGATGGATTCGACCGCGATGCGTGATACGATCACTCCGGTGGATGATAAGCGTATCCTGCCGATGACGATTGCTACATACGGACGCAAAATCGATGGAATCACTTATGAAATCCGTAGCATGGACGGACAGCGTCTTGTTGCCAAAAGTGAAGTCAGTGATTATAAGACGAATGGAAACCGGATTACGGCAGATCTTCAGATTCAGAATCTTCTGACTGCGAATGAGGAGTATACGCTGGTAATCACGCTGACTTCCGGCAAAAACGAGATTTATTACTATACAAGACTTATGCAGACAACCGATTACTATACGACGGAGTGTCTGGACTTTGCTTTGAAATTTCATGATTATACGTTTCGCGATGACGCGGACAAGTTTATTCCGAAATATATGGACGCAACAACCGGTGATAATACAACGTTCAATTATGTGGACTTAAGCTGTACGTTGAATCAGATCACATGGGCGGACCTGAACCCGGAGATGCTTGGTGATGTGGTTGCTTCTTACAAGGAGATTAACAGCTCCTACAATGTGATCACAATCGATTATGTTGTGACATATGTCAATGATGCGGGAGAGACCGAATTTTATAATGTGGAAGAGTACTATCGTCTCCGTATGACAAGTGATCGTATGTATGTGCTTAATTTTGAGCGCACGATGGAACAGATTTTCCGTGGGGAGAATAACTTCTTCAATGGAGACAATGCAATCCAGCTTGGAATCCGTGATGCAAATGTGGATTACGAGATCAGTAAGACTGGCGATGTGATCGCTTTTGTGCAGCAGGGAGAATTGTGGTGCTTTGACCGGGTGAATAACAAGATCGTGCAGGTGTTCAGTTTCCGTAAAGAAGAGGGAATTGATGCACGTGATAACTGGGATCAGCATGATATCAAGATTGCCCGTGTCGATGAGGCGGGCAGTGTGGACTTTGTGGTCTATGGATATATGAACCGCGGTGAGCACGAGGGTGAAGTCGGTACGGCGGTGTACCATTACGATGGTCTTGTGCAGACGATTGAGGAGGAAGTTTTTATTCCGTCCGATACGTCTTATGAGATATTAAAAGCGCAGATGGGACAGCTGATGTATGTGAACGAGCAGGGAATGCTCTATCTGATTCTTGACGAGAAGCTTTATCAGGTTAATCTGGATTCTCTTTCGACGAAAGTTCTTGTTGAGGGGCTGAAGGAAAACTGTTATAAGATATCACAGTCAAACCAGTATTTTGCATGGGTGGATGCGGAGCAGGAGTTTGCAAGCAGTACGATTACACTGATGAATCTGAATGGTGGATCGACTTATGAGATCAGTGAATCCGGTAACGAATACCTTCGCCCGCTCGGATTTATTGACAATGATTTCATATATGGTATTGCCAAAGCCAAAGAGGTCAGTGTTGGTGAGGCCGGTAACACGCAGTTCCCGATGCAGACGCTTAAGATTATGGCAACATCAGAAGATAGTCATGAGATCATCAAAGAATACCAGCCATCCAAGGGCAGGGTAGAGAGCATCAGTGTTGCAGATTATACCGTGACGGTACAACTGATGAAGAAGTCCGGCAGCCAGTATCTGACAGCCGGAACGGATTCTATTATGAATCGTGAGGCGGATACGGAGACGAAGATTACACTCGAGTCTACGGCTACGGAACTGAAAGAGACACAGTATCAGCTTACGATGAAGGACAGTGCGGATACGAAGAAGGTCAAGATGATCACATCCAAACTGGTACTTTTGGAGGAACCACGTACGTTGACCTTTGAGGATAATAAGGATCAGGAACGTTTCTATGTGTATGAAAAAGGTGATGTTGTATTAGCGACAGATCATATTGCGGATGCAATTCTGTGTGCAAATGAAAATCTCGGCGTTGTAGTGGATAATAACCAGCAGTATGTGTGGATGCGCGCGCGTAAGAATATGCAGAGTGCTTTCTCAGGTCTTAAGGTAGCAAGTGCAGATAAGGGGGCATCTTCCGTTGTGCGGGCCGTCAGTGCAATGTTGGATTACTGTGGAAAGGGACTTGGCGTAAAGCAGCTCGTAGACAACGGAGCAACGCCAAAGAGTGTGCTGGAAGACACATTGACGGATTCGGTGGTACTTGACGTATCTGGTTGTACGGTGAATGAAATCCTGTTTTATGTCAGCCAGGGAAGCCCTGTTTTTGCAATGACGGGAAGTAAGAGTGCGGTACTTGTGACCGGATATTCACAGACGAATATTTACTATTATGATCCGGCAGATGGCTCGACAAAATCAATGAGTCTTGATGCTGCGGATGCGCTTTTTACAAAAGCCGGAAATCTGTTCTTCACCTATCTGAATCGTTAAGTATGGCAAAGGAATTTTTCGTTGTGAAAATGAACAATAACCTATGAGGTTTTGCAACCTGTTCGTGAAACTTTAACAGAAATAGAGTTCGTCTCTTGCAAATATTCGGGAAGTGAGCTATATTTTCATTATGTGTTACACAGAGTTGGAAAGGGAGAGCGTATGAGTAAGAAAAATGTGATCGTTTCTAATGTGGCAGAAGGACATGATAATCCTATCGCTGAACTTGTTCAGGTGGCGTGTAAGTTTGACAGTGACATCATATTAGAAAGCGATAACCGTCGTATTAATGCGAAAAGCATTATGGGTATCATGGCTTTTAATCCATCTGAGGGAATGTCTGTTGACATTGTTACAGAAGGAAAAGATGAACAGGAAGCACTGGTAGCAATTGAAAAATTTTTAGTATGTGAATAATTCACAGGAGGACAATGTGATGCAGAACAAGAAGTTAAACAAGACAGGTTCGAACGCAAAGTTAGTAAAGACTCCGGAAGTTAAGGCAGAAGTAAAAGAGACAGTTCAGGACATTGCCAAGAAAGCAAAGGACGTAGTAACAAAGACAGCAGATACTGCTGAGAAGACGGTTAAGGAAGTTGCAGCAAAGACAGCAGATGTTGCAGAGAAGACACAGACTGCAGCAGCAAAGACAGCAGATGCAGCTGAGAAGACGGTTAAGAAGGCTGAGACTAAGGTGAAGGCAGCAGCTAAGAAGCCAGCAGCAAAGAAAGCTGCTAAGGAAGTATTAAAGCCTGAGATTACAGTACAGTATCAGAATCTTGAAGTGACAACTGAAGTGGTTGAGGAGCGTGTTAAAGCTCAGTTCGCAGCAGAGGGACACAGAGTAGGTACCATCAAGAAGCTGAACATTTATGTAAAGCCGGAAGAGTATGCTGCATACTATGTAATCAATGATAAATTCACTGGAAGAGTAGATCTGTTCTAGAATGTATTGAATATAAAATAAGCCGCCGGAAGGCAGCTGAAAGATGAATGTAACGACCTTGAGAGAAATCTTGAGGTCGTTTTTTGTGTGAATCATATACAAAAAAAGAAATCCTTAAGATAAGGATTTCTTTACTGTAGAGCGGGTGATGGGAATCGAACCCACGTATCCAGCTTGGAAGGCTGGTGTTCTACCATTGAACTACACCCGCATAATGCCTAGTTCCGGAATCGAACCAGAGACACGAGGATTTTCAGTCCTCTGCTCTACCAACTGAGCTAACTAGGCATGTCTCACTCACGCGGAACATTGATTATTATAAGTGAAAGTGGGGCATCTGTCAACATTTTTTTGCACTTTCTTAAAAAACAATAATTATATGGCAAAATAGTATCAAATAGGCTATAATAAAATTAGTTTATTCAAAGGAGAACAAGAGATGTTTGAAGTATTTGTTTTAGTACCGGTTCGTAAGTCTTTTACGGTAAAGCTTGCGTCCACTGTTTCGCTGTTCCTTGGACTTGCATCCCTGTTTCTGGCATGCAGCAGCGGAATTTTTGCAATCTTATTTATTTTGTTTGCAGCATTATGGTATGTCCTGACGTTTCAGGCAAATAAAGAATATGAATATTCTTATTTTGACGGAGAGGTTCGCTTTGCGAGAGTTATGAACAAGAGCCGCCGCAAAGCAATGGAGACATACAACATGGACAATGTTGTGACAATCGCACCGGCTGGAGACCGTAGTGTGTATAATTATGAGAATGACAGTAGTGTTAAGGTGAAGGATTACACGTCTCATAAGAAGGATACTCCGTATTATGACCTGATTGTTAAGGACGATGCGGGAAACACAATTTTGATTAAGTATGAGCCGGATGATGAGTATCTGGATGCTGTACAAGTGAAGTATGGTCAGAAGGTTGTTCGCAGACAGGCGTAAAATGTGTTAACGATTGGAAGTTGATACATACAATAAAACATCCGGCCAGGAAAATTTGCTATGTGAATTTTCCTGGTCGGATGTTCTATGTTTGCATATTATTTGGTGCCCTCATGATCGAGATAGTGCATTCTTGTATCGGATCCGGATGTTGCAGAAGCAGTCCCGCGTCCACCGTTCAGGAGCTTCAGACATTTTGGACAAAGAGAGCCGAATGTTACAGGTGCTCCGCAATGCTGACAATGCAAACCAGAGATCGTGTTGGATGAAGTTGAGGTATTGTATTCAATACGTCCCTCGCGAATCCATTCCTTGACCTGCTTGAGAGGAATCTTGAAGTGATCTGCAACCTCGTATTCATTTACCTGATTGGCACGGATGAATTCTTTTACATCATGAAATAATTTATGATCCTTACAGCGGGGACAAAGCGTACCCTCGTAATCGTTTGGAAGAGGTCGATTGCAAAATTCGCATTGCTTGTATTTACCGAAAAGCCCTTCTTCTGTTGCCATAACCTGCCTCCTCTTATTGTGCAGAGTGTGTTGTTACATATTTTTATTATAGCATAGTGTTTTTTATAAAGAAAGAATAACCTAAGACCACATGTCTTCTCGATAGACGAAAGAATGATGATGCATACAACATCATGAAAAAGAAAGGAAGTGGACTTCTTGACTTATCAGTTGGAAAAGCAAAATCCGATCGCTGTATTTGATTCCGGAGTAGGAGGAATCAGTGTGCTTCGTGAATTAGTGAAAATTATGCCGCAGGAAGATTATATTTATTTTGGAGATTCTAAGAATGCTCCGTATGGAATGAAGGAGCAGTCCATCGTGCGGGAACTTACAATTGATTGTGCAAAACAGTTGTTTGACCAGGGCGCTAAAGGTTTGGTTGTTGCCTGCAATACAGCGACATCTGCAGCGGTTCGTGTGTTGCGCGAGACGTATCCGTATATTCCGATCGTTGGAATTGAGCCTGCGGTAAAGCCGGCAGTCTTTTGCATGGAACATCCACGGGTTCTTGTGATGGCAACCCCGATGACGATCCATGCGGAAAAATTTCATAAGCTTATGGATCGTTATGCGGACGATGCGACGATTATTCCGCTTCCATGTCCGGGACTTATGGACTTTGTAGAGAGGGGCGATCTTGATGGAGAGGATCTGCACAAATATTTAAATGAATTACTGTATTCGTATCGGGATCACAAGGTGGATGCTGCGGTGCTTGGATGCACACATTATCCGTTTGCAAGAGAACAGATCCAAAGCGTATTAGGCGAGGAGGTTCGTATTTTCGACGGAGGAGAAGGTACGGCAAGAGAGATGAGAAGACGTCTTGCAGAGAGCGGACTGCTAAGAGATGAGCAGCGCAAAGGGACAATTTGCTTTGAAAACAGCCAGACAGACGGCAAAAAAATCGAATTGTGTAAAATGTTGTTGGATTTATAAATAATTTTGCAGAGTTTCTAAAAAAAAAATTAACTTTTGATGAGGGGAATTAATATATTTTTTTGAAAACGGACATATTAAGGACACAATTTCTGCATATACTATATCTTGTAAACGGAAATCATTCCTTTACATTATTCCCTTTTTATTTAATAAACATTTTCATAACTAAACTCCTCGAAAAGAGTCCCTTCCGAAAGGATAGGGCTCTTTTCATGTCAGAGGACCTGGATCATATCATAAAATAATGGTAGGTATAGCATGCTTTTATTTCAGAACCGTTTCCGGAATTTAACTCTAAAATGTATAGGAAAAGTGCTTAAAAAAGTATGAATATATTGTTAAAATTCTAACAAATATACGATTACATTTTGAAATATTGCGGTGTAAAATAGACTGAGATTTGAAGGAGGTAATGGTCATGGGAAATATACCACTTTGGCTATGTATTCCGTTTGCAGGCCTGCTGCTTTGTATTGCTATTCTTCCGCTTGTAAAAGGTGAATGGTGGGAGAAAAATCGTCCATGGGCGGTTATTGCATGGTCGCTGCTTTTTATCATTCCGTTTGCAGTGAAATATGGAGCAGGAAATGCTGCGGAGACAGTGCTTGATTGCATTGTTAATGATTATTTGACATTTATCGTATTGTTGTTTGGACTCTTTTGTGTATCCGGCAACATTAATCTGGAAGGAGATTTTGTCGGATCGCCGAGAATGAACACCGGTCTTCTGGCAATCGGTACGTTACTTTCCAGTTGTATCGGTACAACCGGAGCAAGTATGCTTCTTGTTCGTCCGATGATCAAGATGAACTCGTGGAGAAAGAACAAGAGTCACATTATGGTGTTCTTCATCTTCCTTATTTCTAATATGGGAGGCTGCCTGACACCGATCGGTGATCCGCCACTTTTAATGGGATTTATGCGAGGCGTTCCGTTCTTCTGGAGCATGCATCTGTTCCCAATCTTGATTTTTAATATGGTAATTATGCTTACCGTATTTTATTTTCTGGACCGCAGAGCCTACAGAAGAGATATTGCGATAGGTATGAGACCGGATATCTCAAAACCTAAGACCGAGTTCAAAGTCAATGGTCTTCACAATATTATTTTCATGGTAATGATTGTCGCTGCTGTTATCTTAAGCGGCACGCTTCCGACGCTTCCGGCATTTCAGGATGCTTCGGGAAATGTACTCGGAATCCATATTTTTGGAGAGGTTCAGTTGAGCTATCCGTCACTGATCGAGATTGCAATTATTTTGCTGTCCGCGCTTCTGTCCTTTAAGACAACGAAGTCGGAAGTCAGAACCAAGAACCATTTTACGTGGGGCGCAATTGAAGAAGTTGCGGTATTGTTCATCGGTATCTTTATTACGATGCAGCCGGCGCTTATGATTTTAAAGGCAAAAGGTGCAGAACTCGGACTTACCAATCCGCTTGAGATGTTCTGGGCAACTGGCGCACTGTCAAGTTTCCTCGACAATACACCGACCTATCTGGTATTCCTGACGACTGCAGGAACACTCGGAGCAACAAGCGGCATCGCCACAACCGTTGGAACGATCGCGGTCAAGATGTTGATGGCAATCTCCTGTGGTGCGGTATTTATGGGTGCGAATACCTACATCGGAAATGCACCGAACTTTATGGTGAAATCCATTTCGGATGAGAACGGTATCAAGATGCCGTCATTCTTCGGCTACATGCTTTGCTCGCTGAAGTTCCTCATTCCGTTGTTTATTATTGACACATTGGTATTCTTTTTGTAGGAGGTAGAAGACTATGAAAATTGATCATGAAAAAAGTCTGCAGTTAGCTACCAGAATCTACGAACTGGATGCTAAAGTATATAAGTCTTCCGGTTCGGAGCTGGGACGTACGCTTTCCGGTAACCGTAAGCGTACCATAGAGGATCTTGCTTTTTTGATCGAGAGAAATCCTCAGGGACACATCCTTCGTAGTGAGTTTGCCTTAATTGGTAATATGGCAAGAACGATTCGCGATAAAGATCTTCGCCACGAGATGATGGTGGAGTACAATGAGATCTATGAAGAGATTATGGCGATCCCGGAGAGCTTCGGTTCGGTCGATATCGTCGATCAGGATCTGGCGGATATGAACTCTTCCATCTTAAGTAAGAAGTTCTCGGATGAGGATCATCTTGTTATCTGTATCAGCCGTTCCAGCGGCAGTGCGGGAACCGACATCGGATTCGCCTTATCCGAATCCCTGCACATCAACTACTATGATGAAGCGGTATTAAACCAGATCATCACACGTAGAGATGAGAAGAAATTCGGTGCGGATATCGAGAAGACGAGTTCTTTCAGCCGCTACCATGGTCTGTCCAAGCAGGATGCTTTGTTCTTTGAACAGAGTGATCTGATCTGCGAACTTGCCAAGAAGGAAGATATGATCGTAATCGGACGATGTGCAGACGTTGTACTTACCGGTCAGCACATTCCACATATCAGTATCTTTATTACTGCACCGTTCGCGCAGCGTGTGAGCCGTATGATGGAAGTAAAGAATATGGATATTAAGCAGGCAATCGCGATGATCCGTAAGATGGATCATAAACACCAGAATTACTATCATTCTTATACCGGAAAGCATTGGGGCGATGCGATCAACTACGATCTGTGCATCAACAGTGCATGCTACGGTATCGAGGAATCGGTAGAACTGATCGAGCGTCTGATCAACCGTCAGGCAAAGAACAAAAGTAAGAAAGAAGATAAGCAGTAATTTTTGCAATCGATGAATTTTGAAAGATTTCAATGATTTTATGTCATTACAATCTGCGTTATCGAACCAAGAACTTGGGAAGTTCGTGATAGACTTCCTGAGTTCTTTTTGCTTATAATAAAAACGGAAAAAATTTGTAACGAATCGGATATTTCTCCGTCTAACTTATGAAATCGGGAAGGAGGTGAGTGACCATGAATGCCGAAAAAATATACCACACCTATTTTATGCAGGTATACTCGTTTGTGATGAATATCGTAAAAGACCCGGGACTTGCGGAAGAAATCACACAGAGTACCTTTTTTAAAGCGATGACTGCCAAGTCGGACTTTAAGAAAGAAGCTGCGGAATACACATGGCTATGTTCGATCGCCAGGAATCTCTGTAACGATCATTTCCGTAAAAGCAAAAGGATTTCCGATGCGTCCGATGACATCGAAATTTTCAGTGATTACACTCATGTCGAGGACGATTTTATCACAAAAGAATCTTCTTTTGCGATACATAAGCTGTTGCATGAACTCGAGGAACCATACAAAGAAGTATTTGAACTTCGGGTGTTTGGCGAGTTGTCATTTGCGGAGATCGCAGAGATCTTCGGACGTACCGAGAGTTGGGCAAGGGTCACTTACCACCGAGCCAAACTCAAAATTAAGGAAAGGATGGATTAATATGAAAAACGTTTCGTGTGAAATTATTCAGGATATACTGCCTCTGTACCATGATCATGTGTGCAGCGCCGCGAGCTCTGCAATGGTCGAGGAACATTTAAAAGATTGTGCTGCGTGCACAAGAGTGCTTGCGGAGATGGACGACGATAAGATCGAAGCCGATCTGTTGTCCGAAACGCATGAAATCTTAAAAAGGCATGAGAAAAAGGAACGATCTCTTGCATTCAAGACCGGAATCGTTATAGCAGGTATTCTGATCCTGCCGGTGATCATCGTGCTGATGCTGACGCTGCCGGGATATTCCGATTTCAAGACCGACGCGGTGCTGATCGCATCCATGCTTCTTGTGGCAGGACTTACCGTTGTGCCGCTTGTATCTACAAAAAAGAAATTTTCAAAGACGATCATTTTCTCGACGATCGCATTGCTTTTGGTTATTTTCTTTACGGAAATGTTCTTTGATAACGGAGGCATTTTGCGGTTCGCGGAGATCGCTTTCTCGACGGTATTCGGACTGTCATTGCCGCTGTTTCCAATCGTGGCTTATCAGGCGGATCTGCCGGAAACGTTTCAGAATCACAAAGGACTTTTGTGCATGATCTGGGACACGGTCTGGTTTTATCTGATGATCTTTGCATTTTGTATCGATTATCCGAATGCTATTCACGATCTGCTTGTGGTATCAAGCTTTTATGTGGCGGCAGCCTGGCTGATATTCCTTGCAATCCGCTATCTGCCTTGCAACGGATTCGCAAAAGCCGGAATTTTGATTGCTGTCTGTGGAGTCAGTCTTGGCATCGGAAATCAGATGGGATGGGTGCAGCTGATGGATCGCGACCTTCATATGCAGATGGAAGTTGGGGCTGTTTTGATCGGACTTACCTTTGTTATCATTGGAATTGTGTTGCATTTGAGAAAGAAATAATAACACAAAAGGAGAATCAGGTTTGATTCTCCTTTTTCTTACTGCGTATTTTTTTAAAATTGATTTTAATTTAAATGACGAATCGATGAAATCGCTTTTGCAAATGTAAGGCGCTCCTTGGGGCTTCCTTTACATCTGGTGGCGAACGACCTTATATTCATCTCCGGAGCGGTAATACGGACACTCGCGGTAACTGCTTTGCATAAAGCGCGCCATATCGTCCTCATCCATATTGACAGAGCAGTAGTACGCTTCGTCCTCCTCATCATACTCATTGTATGCGCAAAAGTCACAACTTACAGCCATGTGTGTACTTCCTTTCTATGATCAGATTTACTTTTTAGATAAACTGATTTTGTTTCTCGTCATAATGATAATTGATCGCATCAAGTTTTGCAATGATTTCGTCTGCATCCACCATATATGCAGCTGCCATCTCTGCGAGCGTTGCATAATGGTCGCGCAATTGCGTATTTACAACGGACAGCAGCATCACCGGATCTTTCGGTAAATTCATGTTTTTTTCCTCCTTTTTTGTGTGTTGTGGGCAGGTGCCCGTTTTTCTTATTCTTTTTCCAAATTGTGCCATTCATTCAAAACTGCTTCTACCTGTGCAATTAGCTGCTCCTTATCTGGAATATAAGAAACATAGCGTGAGGCAAAGATATTGTTTGACAAACCGCCGAGAGCATATTCAGCGGCGATACTGTCTTTATCCGTACAAAGGATAATACCGATTGGGGGATTATAGTGTTCATCATTTACTTCTGCAGCATAGTAATTCAGATACATATTAAGTTGGCCGGCAGCTTCCGGCGTGACCAGTGCTTTCTCAAGGTCACTTTCAAGCATAGGTTTGTTTTCCGGCACACCCAGAAATTCAAATACATAAGGGTCTTTGATCATATCTAATGGGCTGGACATTTCAATTCCCTTTTCTGCGAGAGCAAGAACGGTTTCCAAATTCTTTTGTCAGCTCTTTAGAAAGTTCCTTCAAGGTAAAGTATAAACAGTATAATATAAAAATTTTTCTTTAAAAAGAGGAAGAAATCATCCATTTAGCAGCCGTCCAGAAGATGCTGCAGGTAGTCTTTGTAAGATGCGGCAAGGCTTT
>OGGI01000146.1_pt1 | contig 80868 bp, 82 predicted proteins | sample 1571051 | NCBI WGS metagenome assembly OGGI01 (sample SAMEA2582075, study PRJEB24529) | metagenome | biome: Human gut stool | place: China | collected 2011 | reverse complement strand
GATAAACGCTGAAGGCATCTAAGCGTGAAGCCCCCCTCAAGATGAGATATCCCTCCTTCGGGAGTAAGACCCCTTGAAGACTACAAGGTAGATAGGGCAGAGGTGGAAGCATGGCAACATGTGGAGCTGACTGTTACTAATCGGTCGAGGGCTTAATCTAGAAAAGCGGAGAAAGACAAGGATGAAGAGAGAAACATGACGCAGATTTATCTGCAGGAATGTTTCGAGCTTCAGACGAAGTTTTGCGTAGCAAAACATAGCGAGATGTAGCGAAGCGAAATCGAGCTAGTGTCTTTCAATGTCAAGAAACTACGGTAAACAATCTGTATGAAGTTTTGAATGTATAATGTTTATAATGTAGGGGATTGGTCAAATGGTATGATAGGGGTCTCCAAAACCTTTGGTGGGAGTTCGATTCTCTCATCCCCTGCTTATTTTTAAAGCCGAAACACTTATAAAGAATAGTGTTTTGGTTCTTTTTTTATTTTCTGAGAACAAAAGGAATATGAAAGGAACAATCGATTCGATTGTAAAAATTATCGGGACGCGTGTATGACACTTCAACAACTTCATCAGGTAATCACAATTGCAGAAAGTAAATCGATGAATGAGGCTGCCAGGAAACTTTTCGTATCGCAGCCGAATTTGTCATCCGTTGTAAGAGAACTGGAGGAAGAGGCCGGAATCACGATTTTTATCCGGTCGAACCGTGGAATTGTTATGACTCCGGAAGGCGAGGAATTTATCGGATACGCCAAGCAGGTGGTGGAGCAATATCATCTGTTGGAGAAGCGGTATATGAACAGTGAGATGAAAAAGAAATTCTCGGTTTCGATGCAACATTATTCCTTTGCTGTCAAGGCATTTGTGGAGATGGTAAAGTCCGTCGGCATGGAGGAGTATGAATTTGCGATCCATGAGACTCAGACGAACCAGGTCATCGAAAATGTCCGGAGTATGAAGAGTGAGCTTGGTGTCTTGTTTATAAGTGAATTTAATGAGGCGGTGCTCCTGAAGCTTTTCAAGGAATATGATCTGGAATTTGAAGAACTTTTTGCATGTGATACTTATGTGTATCTGTGGAAGGGACATCCGCTTGCGGCGCAGTCACAGATCTGTATGGCTGAATTGGAGGAGTACCCGTGTCTTGTATTTGAACAGGGAAAAAATAATTCGTTCTATTTTGCGGAAGAAATGAAGAGTACTTACGAGTATAAGCGGATAATCAAGGCAGATGACCGCGGCACGATGCTGAATCTGATGGTTGGACTCAATGGTTATACACTGTGTTCCGGAATTATTTCGGAGGAAATCAACGGAGATGATTATGTAGCGATACCACTCAAAGAGTCTGAACGGATCCGCATCGGATATATTCGTCACAAGGGTGTGAAACTCAGTATGCTCGGTGAGATCTATCTAAACGAATTACGCAAATATGGTGAGCCACTGATGTAACTGAAATTGATCATGAAAAGAAGATGCTGTTTACCCGCGCCAGGACGGAAAGACCCCTTGAAGCTTTACTCCAGTTTAATACTGGGATTCGGATATGATCTGTCTTCAAAGGAGGAAAACAGATGGTTTGGCAGGTAATTGCGCAACAAAATCGTTATGGAAACGTTACCAAATCGAATAAATTTTATGAAAAATGCTTGTTTTCTGCGGAAAACAGGCATTTTTTTAGAAAAAAAGCATAGTATATCTGGTAAAAGAACAATTTCACAATCAAAAAGCAGAGAAAGAAGCCCATAAATCCGGCATTTCTCGTCAAAACGCAAAGAAAAGCGCCTAAAACCATGGCTTTATGTAATTGTGACAAATTAGAAGAATGATGGTATAATTGCCCGAAAAGTTACAAATAATGTAATCAGAAAGCAGGTGTTAATTATGTATGATACCATTAAGGTAATTCGTCTATCGGATTTGAAAGACGTAAAGGATTTTGTCCGGGCTGCAGAAGATTGCGATTTTGAAATTGACGTAAAATACAACCGCACGATGATTGATGCAAAGTCGCTTCTTGGCATGATCGGACTTGGTGTTCAGAAGGATCTGAAGGTTTGCTACGGTGGCCGGAATGAAAACTTTGAAAACCTTGTTGCGAAATTCGCAGTGGCATAATAAAATATCGATAGAGACACAAAAAGTCTCGCTCCGGATCCGGAGCGGGACTTTTTTGGTGAAAGAAGAGGAATCGAAGATTTTGACGAAAGAAATCTGAAGATTTACGCAGAAAAACAGATTTCGAGTATTTGTGAGAACTGGAATAGAGAAATGAGAAAGGAGGACTCCCATGCAGGAACTACATATATCTGTGCGCAATCTTGTGGAATTTATATTGCGTGGCGGTGATATTGACAATCGAAGCGGTCGGATGGTCACGGATGCGATGCTGGAAGGTGGCAAGATTCATCGAAAGATACAACGCAGCATGGGAGAAAACTACCAGGCGGAGGTGCCACTTGCACTCACAATTGATGCCGAGGAGTACCGGCTTGTTGTTGAGGGACGGGCAGATGGAATTGTGTATGGAATGTTCCCAACAACAACGACACAAGATACAGATACGATACAGATATCATTTGATCCGGAGAAGGAAGGAACGCATTCGAATGAATCAGGACTCGATTCTGAAGACATCAATTCAGAATGTTTCAATTCAGAAGACTTCGGCTCAGAAGAACTCGAACAGGTATCATGGTCTGCAAATGAATCAGAAAATTTCACGCAGCCGGAAGAAATGATCTACATCGACGAAATCAAAGGAATGTATCGGAATGTCAAGACGATGGAAGCTCCGATCTATGTACACAAAGCGCAGGCAATGTGCTATGCCTACATCTATGCCTTACAGAATCATCTTGACAAGATCGGTGTGCAGATGACATACTGCAATCTTGATACGGAGGATATCAAGTACTTTCAGGAAGTATTTCTGTGGGATGAACTTTCGGACTGGTTCGGAAATCTGATCGGCGAGTATCGAAAGTGGGCGGACTGGCAGATTATGTGGCGAAGAAAGCGCCAGGCGAGTATACAGAATCTGGAGTTTCCGTATCCGTACCGCGAGGGACAGAAGAAATTAGTTGGCGATGTATACCGGACGATCAGCCGGGGCAAGAATCTGTTCATTCAGGCTCCAACCGGAGTCGGCAAGACCATATCAACGATTTTTCCTGCGGTCAAGGCGGTAGGAGAAGAACTTGCAGATCGCATTTTCTATCTGACTGCCAAGACGATTACGGCGACAGTCGCGAAAGAGACGTTCGGATTGCTGCGTGAGCAGGGCTATCAAGCGAAGATCATTCAGCTGACCGCGAAGGAAAAACTGTGCCTGTGTGGAAGAATGGCAAAGTTTACAGAAGAAAATGAACAGATGACACTGCCTGGTTTCACACAAGAGAGTGGTAAAACGATGGATGAGAATCAGGAGACGTTATTTCCGGAATTTCCGCAAGTGAAACTGGAATGCAATCCACAGAATTGTCCGTATGCCTTGGGGCATTATGACCGTGTGAATGATGCGGTGTATGAACTTCTGCAGGAGTCGGATCTCTTTACGAGGGAAGAGATCATCGCGCAGGCCAGGAAGCATAGAGTTTGTCCGTTCGAGCTGAGTCTGGATGTGGCAACGTGGTGCGACAATATCCTGTGTGATTATAATTATGTGTTTGATCCGAATGTGTATCTGAAACGCTTTTTCCAGGAGACGCCGAAGGAGAAGTATCTGTTTCTGGTGGATGAGGCGCATAATCTTGTGGATCGCAGCAGGGAGATGTACAGTGCGCAATTATATAAGGAAGATATTCTGGCGGTCAAGAAGGTCATGAAGCTACATAACCATGCAATCGCGCGGACATTGGATAAGTGTAACAAGGCGATGCTCGACTTCAAGCGAGAGTGCGAGACGTACAGCGTGTGCGAGAGCGTCGGTGTGTTGACGTTCCATCTGATGCGGCTTCTGTCACAGATGGAGGAATTCTTTGAGAAGCCGAGAGAGTTCCCGGATAAGAAGACGGTGATGGATTTCTACTTTGAACTCCGGAATTTTGTCAATATCTATGATCTGGTGGATGAAAATTACGTGATCTACAATGAATTGCAGGAGGATGGACGGTTCATGATCAAGTTGTTCTGTGTGGATCCGTCGAAGAATTTGCAGAAATGTATCGATAAATCGGTATCCACGATCTTCTTCTCGGCAACGCTTCTGCCAATTAACTATTACAAAAGGCTCCTTTCTACGAAAGAGGACAATTATGCAATCTACGCGCAGAGTACGTTTGATGAAAAGCAAAGACTGCTTGCCTTCGGGCGGGATGTGAGTACAAAGTATACGAGGAGAGGCCCAGCTGAATATGCGAAGATTGCGCAGTATATCCGTGCCGCAATTCGAGGAAAAGAAGGAAATTATATGGTATTCTTTCCGTCGTATAAAATGATGCAGGATGTGTGCGAAGTGTTTGTAAGTGCAGAGCTTGAGAACGGAAAGTGGGATGAGGTTTTACTGAACGAAGAATCATTGATCTGTGAGCAGGATAGTGAAGGGAGAATGAATGCAGAAATGCAAGCACTCCATCTGGATGAAATCGTTGAAGACAACATTGGACGCAGTGCGGTAATCGACAAGCAAACAACATTGACCATCACCATGCAGAGAAGCAACATGAACGAAGCGGAGCGCGAAGAATTCTTACAATCGTTCGAGCGGGAAGATAACGGAACACTTGTGGCATTCTGCGTGATGGGAGGAATCTTCGGAGAGGGAATCGATTTAAAGAATGATCATCTGATCGGCGCTATCATTGTCGGAACCGGTCTTCCGCAGATCAGCAATGAGCGTGAGATCTTAAAGCAATTCTACGATAAACAGGGATTGTCCGGATTTGATTATGCGTTCCGCTATCCGGGCATCAACAAGGTGCTGCAGGCAGCGGGGCGCGTGATCCGCACGCAGGAGGATCGCGGAATCATTGTGCTTCTTGACGAACGATTCCTGCAAAGCGATTATGATGCGCTCTATCCGAGAGAGTGGAAGGAGAGGATTGTTGGAGATGTGAGTCAGTTGGAGAAAGAAATTCAGCATTTCTGGGAGGAGTCATAAAAATATTCCCGACACCTGATATATTTGTTCAGACTGTCGGGAATTGTTGTATCGAAAGATTTATAATAAGAAATCTTACATCGCTACGTCCGGCAATAATTTCAAGAATTCCTCCGTCGATGCGGACACCGGAAGCGTCGTATTGGCAGAGACCACGATCTGTCTGGTCGGCATCTTCTCCTTCGTATGAAGGACGATGAGATCACTGTTGTCGCGCGAGAGACAGAAATCCGGAATGAAGGCGATACCGAGTCCGATGCGCGCCATATCAATGAGCAGATCATTACTGCTGAGTTCTACCTGCGGGAGCAGCTCAAGCTGGTGCTGCAGAAACAGATTGTGTAGAAACTCGCTGGTCGTCGAATTGCGGTCCAGCATCATGATCGGATATTGCTGGAGCTGTTCGAACGGAATCTCCTGATCCTCGAAATCGAAATAAGCTGGATTGGCGACAAACACATCCGAGAAATTGCAGACCGTCTTCTGAATGTAAGCGTGATTCAAATGCGTATTCGGAAAATTCGTCACAATCAGATCCACCTTACGCTGATCGAGAAGATTTACGCATTGGATCGAGGTCGCATTCGTAATCTTGATCGGAACATTCGGGAACGCTTTATGGAACTGCTTTAAATAAGGAAGCAGAAAGTATCGGCAGATCGTGTCACTCGCACCGATATGCAGCTGGCCGAGACCGAGTGTACCGGAATCAAGAAGCTGGCTTTCGCCACGGGAAATCAGATTCATCGCAGGCTCAACATGCTTGAGCAGTAAGGAACCGGCAGGCGTAAGCTGCACCTTCTTCGTGCTTCGGATAAAAAGCGATTGACCGAGCTTCTTCTCCAGTGTCTTGATCGACTGACTGACTGCAGATTGCGAGATAAAAAGTTTCTTGCTCGCATCGGAAAACGAAAGAGAGGTTGCAACATAGTAGAAAACCTTGTATAATTCATAATTAATATCCATAATTTAACTTCCTTTTATAAGTGTTGTCGATTTATTACGACAGAAATTAGTTCTGTTACATTATATTATAAGGACAACTTATAAAAGATGCAAGAGGAGAAAATGATGAAAACGAAAAGCAAATTTGGACGTTTTTGTTGCGCCTTGTTTGCAGCACTTATGCTTCTGACCAGTGTGAGTGTACCGACAGATACATACGCAGCAACGAACAAGCATCCGTATTATATCAAAATTAACCGCAGACAGAATTGTGTCACGGTCTATAAGCTGGATGAGAACGGCAAGTATACCATCCCGGTTAAGGCGATGGCGTGCTCCGTCGGCGTCAACAATGCGACTCCGACCGGAACATTTCACATCTCCAACCAGTATCGCTGGCACACACTGATGGGCAATGTGTACGGACAGTACTGCAGCCGAATCGTTGATGGGGTATTGTTCCATTCCGTATATTACAGCGATACAGATCCAAGCACGCTTGCATATAATTCCTACAATCGTCTTGGAACCGCAGCTTCACACGGATGTGTCCGTTTAAACGTTGCGGATGCGAAATGGATCTACGATAACTGCGCATCCGGAACTACGGTAAAAATCTACGATGGAAATGACCCGGGACCGCTTGGTAAACCGACTCCGGTACGCATCGATACGAGCAGCAAGTACAGAGGCTGGGATCCGACCGATCCGAGTAAGGATAATCCGTGGCGCAAGATGGCACCGACCATCAAGGGCGTGAAGAACCTCACGGTAGAGCGCCTTGCCAAGAAGCCGAATCTGAAAACAGGCGTTACTGCTACCGATTACAAGGGTAAGTTACTGAAAATCAGGCTTACCGGAAAATTAAATATGAAGAAAGCCGGAAAGTATACGATTACCTATAAGACAACCGATTCACTCAGCCGTACAACAACGGTGAAGCGTGTGATCACAGTCAAGGATACCAAGAAGCCGACGGTCACTGTCAAGGCGAAGAATATTTCTATCACAGAGACGACAGAAGAGACTTATACGGAGAAGCAGGTGATTGCACTTCTTAAGAAGAATGTGACTGTAAAAGACAGCGGTGAGACACTTGCTGCGAAGTATGTGACGGTGGAGGCAGATGATCTGTTGGATGCAATGTTAAATGCGGAAGACGGAACATACAAGGTAACAGTGTATGCGAAGGATCTTGCCGGCAATAAGTCGAAGAAGGCAACCTTCAAGGTAAAGTATACTGCACCGAAGGAGAATCCGGATGATAACAATACGGAGAATCCAGATGATAATAATACGGAGAAGCCGGGAGATAACAATACCGAAAACCCGGGCGATACTAGTATAGAGAATCCAAATCATGGAAATGTTGATAATTCTAATGTGACTAATACTGAAAATATCGAAAAGTAAAGGCGAAAACAGAAATCCAAAATTTGGATTTCTGTTTTTTATTTGAAAATGATAAGCAAAAGTAATAAACAACGTAAGATATATTAACTTTACTAATTCATATGCTTGCGCTATACTAAACACAGTAATGATTAACCATAATTGAAGGAGGACTACCTATGGGCAATGTACGCCGTGTATATGTAGAAAAGAAACCGGACTTTGCTGTGAAAGCAAAGGAACTGAAGCATGAGATCAAGCATTATCTCGGAATCGCAGCCGATGAAGTTCGAGTGCTGATCCGTTATGATGTAGAGAATGTGTCGGATGAGACTTATCAGAAGGCATTGCAGACTGTATTTTCTGAGCCTCCTGTTGACGATATTTATGAGGAGAACTTTGATGCCGGAGAAGGAAAAGTATTCTCCGTAGAATTCCTGCCGGGACAGTTCGATCAGAGAGCCGATTCCGCTGAGCAGTGTGTCAAGCTTCTGAACGAAGAAGAGGAGCCTGTCATCCGCAGCGCAACCACTTACGTGATCGTCGGTGATATCACAGATGACGAGCTTACCGCAATCAAGAAGTATTGTATCAACCCGGTGGATTCCAGAGAGACCGGAATGGACAAGCCACAGACACTTGTACAGGAATTTGATGATCCAGCCGATGTTGCAATCTTCGACGGATTTATCGATATGCCGGAGGACAAGCTGAACGCATTATACAGCTCCTTGAACCTTGCGATGACATTCAAGGATTTCTTACATATCCAGAATTACTTCAAGAATGAGGAGAAGCGCAATCCGTCCATGACAGAGATCCGTGTTCTCGATACCTATTGGAGTGATCACTGCCGTCACACCACATTCTCAACCGAGCTTAAGAATGTCAAGTTTGACGATGGATTCTATCAGGCACCAATCAAGAAGACTTACGAAGAATACCTTGACGCTCACAAGGAGATGTATAAGGGAAGAGATGACAAATTCGTATGTCTGATGGATCTTGCTTTACTTGCAATGAAGAAGCTGAAAGCAGAAGGAAAGCTTGCAGATCAGGAAGAGTCCGATGAGATCAATGCATGTTCCATCGTTGTTCCGGTTGAAGTAGACGGAAACACAGAAGAGTGGTTAGTAAACTTCAAGAACGAGACCCACAACCACCCGACAGAGATTGAGCCATTCGGTGGTGCAGCAACCTGTCTCGGCGGAGCCATCCGAGATCCATTGTCAGGACGTACTTATGTATATCAGGCAATGCGTGTGACCGGTGCCGCAGATCCGACTGTTCCGGTTAAGGATACGATCGAAGGAAAGCTTCCACAGAAGAAGATCGTGCGCGAGGCGGCAAGAGGATACAGCTCCTACGGTAACCAGATTGGATTGTCAACCGGTTATGTCAAGGAGGTTTACCATCCGGATTATGTCGCAAAACGTATGGAAATCGGTGCTGTCATGGGTGCAGCTCCAAGACGTGCCGTACAGAGACTGACTTCTGACCCGGGAGACAAGATCATCCTCCTCGGCGGACGTACCGGACGTGATGGAATCGGTGGTGCAACCGGATCTTCCAAGGCACACAACACAGAGTCCACATCTGTATGTGGCGCAGAGGTGCAGAAAGGTAACGCACCGACCGAGCGTAAGCTGCAGAGACTTTTCCGAAGAGAAGAAGTCAGCCATATTATTAAGAAATGTAACGACTTTGGTGCCGGCGGCGTATCCGTAGCAATCGGAGAGCTCGCAGACGGACTCAGAGTCGAACTCGATAAAGTACCGAAGAAATATGCAGGACTTGACGGAACAGAGATCGCCATCTCCGAGTCCCAGGAGCGTATGGCAGTCGTTGTTGCTCCGCAGGATGTTGACCAGTTCCTCGCATATGCCAAGGAAGAGAACCTTGAGGCAACCGAGGTTGCAGTCGTAACCGAAGATCCGAGACTCGTACTCGTATGGAGAGGCAAGGAAATCGTCAATATCTCCCGTGCATTCCTTGATACGAACGGTGCGCATCAGGAAGCTGACGTCGAAGTAGAGATGCCGGTTGAAGCAGACAATTTCTTCAAGAAGATGGAACTTCCGAAGGTCGCAGAAGCAGTTGAGCGAGGCGACAATAAAGCAGCATGGCTTGCAATGTTATCCGATCTCAACGTATGTTCCCAGAAGGGACTCGTCGAGATGTTCGACGGATCCATCGGCGCAGGCAGTGTCTACATGCCATATGGCGGACGTTATCAGCTGACCGAGACACAGAGTATGGTCGCAAAACTTCCTGTTCTTACTGGAAAATGCGATACCGTAACGATGATGTCTTACGGTTTTGACCCATATTTATCATCCTGGAGCCCATACCACGGATCCGTTTATGCGGTACTCGAATCCCTGTCCCGCATCGTGACCGCAGGCGGCGACTTCAAGAAAGTAAGATTTACCTTCCAGGAGTACTTCCGCAGAATGAGCGAGGATCCGAAGAGATGGAGCCAGCCGTTCGCAGCACTCCTCGGTGCATACGATGCACAGATCGGCTTCGGACTTCCGTCCATCGGTGGTAAGGATTCCATGTCCGGAACTTTCAATGAGATCGATGTGCCTCCGACACTTGTATCTTTCGCGGTAGATGTGGCAAAGGAGCAGGATGTCATCACACCGGAATTAAAGAAAGCTGGAAACAAACTTGTAATTTTCAATATCGAGAAGAACGAGTACGATCTGCCGGTATACGAGCAGGTTATGGCTTTATATGATAAGATCCATGAACTGATCGGAAAGAAAGCAATCATTTCTGCATATGCCTTAGATGGAAAAGGCCTTGCGGCAGCAGTCAGCAAGATGGCTTTCGGTAACAAGCTCGGTGTCACAATCGAGGAAAGCGTAAGTGCAGAAGTGCTTTACGGAGCTGGATTCGGTAACATCGTAGCCGAAGTTCCGGAAGAGTTTCTTCCTATTATAAAAGAAACAATTCCAGAGGCAGTTGTTGTTGGTAAAGTAAATGCAGATCAGACATTCCGTTACAAGGAGATGAGTATCGGAATGGACGAGGCAATCAACGCATGGACCGGAACACTGGAAAAAGTATTCAAGACACGCGCAACCGAAGATAAGACAGAGATCAAGACCGATGTATTCGATACAAAGGAAATCTACATCTGCAAGAATAAAGTAGCAAAGCCAACCGTATTCATTCCGGTATTCCCGGGAACCAACTGTGAGTACGACAGTGCAAAGGCATTCGAGAGAGCCGGAGCGAACACAATCGTCAAGGTATTCAAGAACCTGAGCGCTGCAGATATCCGTGATTCTGTCGATGAATTCGTGAAAGCAATCGACCAGTCACAGATCATCATGTTCCCAGGCGGATTCTCCGCAGGAGATGAGCCGGAAGGATCTGCAAAGTTCTTCGCCACAGCCTTCCGCAACGCTAAGATGACCGAGGCTGTCAACAAGCTCCTGAATGAGCGCGACGGACTGGCACTTGGAATCTGTAACGGATTCCAGGCTTTGATCAAGCTTGGCTTAGTACCGTACGGCGAGATCCGCATGCAGACCGAGGATTCACCGACACTGACCTACAACACCATCAACCGCCACATCAGCAAGATGGTCTACACCAAGGTCGTAACCAACAAGTCCCCATGGCTGCAGCAGGCTGAGCTTGGCAAGACTTACTGCAACCCGGCATCCCACGGAGAGGGACGCTTCGTAGCACCGAAGGAGTGGCTGGATAAGCTTTTCGCCAACGGACAGGTTGCAACACAGTATGTCAACGAGGCAGGCGTACCGACCATGGACGAAGAGTGGAATGTCAACGGATCATATATGGCGATCGAGGGTATTACCAGTCCGGATGGACGTGTACTCGGTAAGATGGCACACTCAGAAAGACGCGGCGAAGCTGTAGCAATGAATATCTACGGAGAGCAGGATATGAAACTGTTCGAATCAGGTGTGGCATACTTCAACTAAAACGTATTTTATATAAGAAAAAACAGGCGGCATCCTGCTGGCGCAGGATAGCGGCTACGCCTTCTTGAAAAGAGGACACTACCTTTGGCAAATAAATTTGCCACGGCAGTGTTCCTCTTTTCTTTTCCCCGCCTGTTCATGATGATTCGTCTTGCATTGATTTATGCTGTTGCCTCGCTTCCCGCTGCCCTTTCAGAAACGGCTTCGTTTGTGTCAGCAACAGGTTGCTGCCGCTCTCGCTTGAGTTTAGGGGATCGCCTGCTTATCCATGCGCCTGCTTGCGCAGCCTTATCCCCAAAAGAGTAAATGATTGCCTGCGAATAAATTCGCGTCAATCATTTGGACTCTTTTGAGCATGAATAAGCGTAAAAATGGATAGCAGAGATTCCTTTTATATCCAAGATGGCTCATTCCGAAAGACGAGGCGAAGCTGTAGCAATGAACATCTACGGAGAGCAGGACATGAAACTGTTTGAGTCAGGAGTGACAACAACTCATATAAGGGAGGTGTATTCATATGAATGGACAGACGAATTATGTGAAAAAGAATGGACTTACTAATGAGATGATTACGGAGTCCATAATGGAACGATTTCAACGATAAAGCGAATTATTGATGTAATATAATAATGAAGAAACCTTGAAGAAAACTTGAAAAACGGGCAGAAAATTGCCTGTTTTTCTAATACGTCGAATTTGTGTGCAAAAATGAAAAAATAATTAACAGATTAAGAAAATATTAAATAATTTTTTCAAGAAAATGCGATTTTGATGTTGCAAAGCTACAATACTTGGTGTATTATTGTCACGTAGAGTAGTTAAGATAGTACTGCTATAAGAGAAGTACGAGAACGGTTAGCAACTATTGAAACTATGGAAACTGGAATTGGAAAGATAGATTCCAGACAACCTTACAATTGCAGATACATACAGAAGCTGAGAGCCCTTGAAGCGCAGCTTGCTGAATTTGATGCTGAGCAATCAATGTCGGTTCACTCTACGCGACAAAGAAAGTTCAAGGCTTCAATCATTATGATTTATGTGTCTGTAGACAAAGCTGCAGGGCGCAAGCCTGAGGATGCGGTAGAGGCAATAAGGGAAAGCGTTTGATCGAATGGATTGTCCGCAGCATGACAGGAGAGAGAATACCGGAACTTGAACGTGTAGGGCAAACGAGTAGAACTTCGATAGGAGGTAACCAAAAAGGAAAGAGAGGAAAAGACATGAAGACATTCAAAAAAGTGTTAGCTTCAGCTCTTGCTGCCGCAATGGTTGTAACAGCTTTCCCTGTTGCAAATGCAGAAGCAGCTTCTACAGCTAAGCTTAGCGCAACAAAGGCTACATTATATGTAGGCCAGTCAAAGACACTGAAAGTGACAACTCCTAAGACTTGGAAGAGCGTAAAGGTTAAAGCTACTTCTAGCAAGAAGTCTGTTGCTTCAGTAAAGAAATCAGGAAAGAAAGTTACTGTTAAGGCTGTTAAGGCTGGTACAGCAAAAGTTACTGTTAAGGTAACTGCTAAGAAGGCTGGAAAGAAAGTTTCTAAGACTTTAAAGGCTACTGTTACAGTTAAGAACCCTACATTAACAGTTAAGGCTGCCGATGTAGTAGCAGTTGGAGCAACAGAGAAGATTACAGCTACTGTAAAGCCTGCTGGTACAAAGGTTACATACAAGTCTAGCGATGACACAATCGCAACTGTAGATGCTAACGGTGTTGTTACTGGTGTTAAGGCTGGCGACGTAACAATCACAGCTACAGCTGGTAAGACAATAAAGACAGTTAAGATGGCTGTTAAAAATTATGTATTCAAGAGCGTAAAACAGACAAAGGCTGATACTCTTGAGGCTGTAGTTTCTGGTAAGACTTCTGATATCAAAGCTTCTGATATCAAAGTAACAAACACAGTTAACAACAATGTTATCGCTGTTAAGGCTGTTGCAGTTGACAAGGCAGATGCTACAAAGGTTACTATTACAACATTCGCTGAGATGGTTGATGGTGCTAAGTACAATGTAGAACTTGCTGGAACTGTAAAAGATTTCACAGCTACAGATGGTGTTGTTGCAGATGTAAATGTTACACCAGTTCAGGTTCCTGCAAATACTGACGGAACAAAGATTAATGGCCAGTTAGTTGATAAAGATGGCATCGTAGTGAAAGAATTCCTTACCAGCACAAAGCCAGCAAACGTAGACTTCACACTTTCTACAACTCAGGGTTATGTAAACGGTGATTCAATTGTTCTTCCAGTAGTTGGAAACAAGGGTACAGCTGAAATTACATACCACACATACAAGTATGATGAGAAGGCTCAGGAAGTTGGAGCTATCACAAAGAAAGTTGAGCTCACTGCCGTTGCTGATACTCCAGTAACTACAACTGGTTACGAGTTAACAATTGTTAAGAGCGGAGATAAGGTTGATTGGGCAAAGAAGAACAATCAGTTCTCAGCTAGTGATAAGACTATGGTTGCAAACTTCCGTTTTATGGGATCTGATAACAAAGAGATTACTGATGATTACTCAAAATATACAGTAGTATCTAGTGATGATTCTGTATTACTTCTTGCTAATACACCATTATCTAAGACAACAAAATCTGTTGCAGTTAAGGGTGTTAAGGCTGGTACAGCATACATCAATGTATTAAAGGACAACAAGGTTGTTACATCTCTTCCAGTTGTTGTAACTGCTGATAGAAAGCTTGCTGATATTAAGATTGCAAAATCTTCACTTACTGTTGCAAACAATGTTAATTCAACAATTTCTACTGATGTAAAGGGTCTTGACCAGTATGGTGCTGATTTTGGAATTTCTTCTATTACATCAACTGTAATGAATAAGAACACAGCAGTTGCCGATGGAAACCTTTCATTTACATCTGGTTTAACTGATAAGGTTGAAATTAATGCTTCTGGTGTAAAAGCTGGAACATACAATGTAAAGGTAGAAGCTAAGACTGGAAATGATACAATTACACGTGTTATTACAGTAAACGTTGTTAAAGCTTCTGTTACAGATCCAACACAGGCAAAGAGCCTTGGATTAAAACTTTCTGCTACAGATGTAGACTTAGCAATCGGAGCTGACACAACCGCTTCTGATATTACAAAGAAGAATATCACAGTCAGCGTTGTTGCTTATAGCGAAGGTGCAGAGATTGGTACAGTAACTGCTTCTGCAATTACTGTAAACGGAAAAACTGACAATGTAAACGGAAGTACAATTGAACTTACAAAGAATGTAAGTAGCAAGGTTGTTAAAAACTTTACTGCTGGAACTTATGTAGTATCTGCTACAGCAGCAGGAAAGACATTTACAGGAATATTTACTGTAAAAGATACTCAGTCAACAAGTGTTGCAACTAAGGTTGTTGACAAGAAGACAACTGCTGATATTACTGACCCAGTTGCAGTCGTAGCAGCTAACGTAGAGTTCAGCATTAATGGTGCTGACTTTACAAAACTTGGCGCATCTAAGATTTCTGTTGATGCAGGTCAGTACAAGACAGTTAAGGATGCTATCTATGTAGGAACTGTAAAAGTTACAGTAACTAATAGTGCAAGTGTTTCTTATGAAGTATCTGTTGATGTAAATACAACATTTACAAAATAATTTATCCATAGTATATAGTCTGATAGGATAACACCAAAGGGAATCGGATCAATACCGATTCCCTTTTCATATTTTTTATCAAAAAAAGGGATGTGAAAAAACTCCTTAAAGTAATACTTTTTGCCTTTATGGAAAATGGCATCTGCTCCTTACGAGAAATAGAAAAACTCTGCCGTAATGACATTCGTTACATGTATCTTCTTGATGGCATGAAAGCGCCTTCTTTTGCTACATTTGGAAACTTAATCCGAAACGAACTAACCGATTCTATCGAGCAGATATTTGAAGACGTTAATTCATATATTTTTGCCAAAGATCACGTGGATCTGCAGCATACATCCATTGACGGGACAAAAATTGAGGCAAATGCCAATCGATATACCTAGGTATGGAAAAAATCGTGTGTGAAAAACCGGCAGAAAGTCTTTGACAAGATTTCACTCTTGATTGATGCTATGAATCGGGAAGTACTTGGATATCTGGAACGTTTGAAATCCTATGCATATCATATCGAGACCTGTGGAGAAGAAAGAAACAGTTATTCCAAAACAGATCATGATGCAACTTTCATGCGTTTAAAGCGTGATTACATGGGAAACGATCAGCTACTTCCGGCATACAACCTACAGGCAGCCATCTGTGATGAATACATAGCTGTAATCGACGTAAAACCATATGCATCCGATATGGAATGCTTTGTTCCTTTGATGGAAAAATTCAATCGCACATATGGTCACTATCCGAAATATCCGGTTGCTGATGCCGGATACGGTTCTTACAATAATTATCTTTATTGTGAAGAACACGGCATGGAAAAATACATGAAATTTACCATGTACAAAAAAGAAATGACGGACAAAAAGTATCATGAGAATCCGTATCGTGCTGTAAACTTTGCAAAAGATGCAGAATGTAATTCTCGAGCTTACACTGATTTCATGTGGATTCAATCTTTATAAATATCACAACAAAAAGCAACGACAGACGAAAGTTACATAAAACTTAAGCGAACGTGATTAGCCGAGCATTTATTAAATGCACCATTTTTTATACCCAAAGATGCAGACTTGCTTAGAAATAGAAAAGTTAATACAAAGAAACGCCAAAACCGACATTTGCCGGAATTGGCGTTTCTTATATTAGGGACTTATTTTACAGCCTCCATTATAAAACTATTTTACTAATAATCAATTATTTTGCAGTGAATGTTGTATTTACATTTACTGTAACAGGATAGCTGATTCCATTGCTGTTTTCAACTGAAACATTTACGGTTCCAACATATACAGCTTTGTTGTCAACAACCTTGTAACCATCATTAACAGTAATCTTAGATGCATCAAGAATCTCGTAATCTTTACCATTGATACTGAATTTTACATTAGCAGCAACAACATTTGCAATTGCATCCTTATTATTTGCAATTGTTGCACTTGTTGTCTTGCTGTCAATCTTTGTAGTAACAACTGCAGATTGTGTATCTACTACAGAGAATGTTGTTGTGAATGTCTTACCAGCTGCCTTAACAGTCAATGTATAAGACTTTCCAGCCTCAAGGTTCTTAGATACTTTCTTTGCTGAGCAAGAAACAACTGAAACAGCAGCTCCGCTTACAGCACCCTGTTTACTAGAATCGCTGATCTTGCACTCTGTTACATTTGCGTAACCGATCTTAGCGCCCTTATCATATGCAGCAACTTTTACCTCAACTGTCTTAGCTGCCTTTGCTGCATCTGCATCATCGGCTACAGCCATATCAACTTTACCATCTGTTAAGCCAGATACTTCAACTCTTAAATCAGTAGCCTTAGCTACATCTGTCGCTGTTACTACAGTTTTTACTGTAAAGTAACGATTTAATGTAACATTGTCCTTCTTAACTTCAACTTTGATAGTGTATGTCTTTCCATCTTCAGCATTTGCACTAGCAGAAACCTTAACTGTTTTTGTTGTAGGATCGTATGTAGCGTTAATTGCCTTAGTAGCATCATCATTTACACCTGATGCTGTAATAGTTGTTGAACCAGTAATGTCATTATTATACTGATCAACGGCTTTTACACTAACAGAATTATCAACACCTGTAGCAGTCTTAGAAATTGTCAGAGATGTATTTCCAAGTGTTGTATTTGTAAGCTTTCCAGCAGCTGTAACAACAACTGGTAAAGATTTAATTACTTTACCATCTTTGTCTAATACGTTAACAAAAACATTTCCTTCTTTAATACCTGTTGCAGATACAGGAGTACTGCTACTGCTTAACTGAGTCTTTGGTAATAAAAGAATAGAATCATCACTTGATACTACTGAGTAATCAGCATATGCTGTGATTTCTTTGTTATCAGATCCTACAAATTTGAAGTATGCACTCTTGCCTGATCCAATTGCTAACTGATTTGTTGTCTTGTCTTTATCCCAGTTTGGAGCTTTATCTGCAAATGTCATGTTGAATCCGTTTGTTGTGATTACGTCTTCAGCTACGGCTGTGATATCAACCTTCTTTGTATAAGCTCCAATTTCATTTCCGTTAGCATCAAATTTGTATGTATGATACTTAACTTCTGCTGTACCCTTGTTTCCAACAGTAGGAAGAACAAGCTTGTCACCGTCTACATAACCCTGTGTTGTAGAGAGAGTTAATTCAGCGCTCTTTGTGCTTGCTTCACTTACCTTGAACTCATCAAGTACAATACTATTTTTGTCAATAGTCTGTCCTTTGATTTCAGTTCCTTTTGTATTTGCAGGGATTGTAACAGGTGTTACATTTACATCAGCTACAACGCCATCAGTTGCTGTAAACTCTTTAGCTACACCATCGAGTTCAACAGTATACTTAGCGCCATCCTTCATATCTGCAAATGTTTCAAGAGTAACCTTAGAAGCATCTGCCTTATCAGGTGTTACACTCTTGACTGCAATAACATTTTGATTTGCAGTGTTGGTAATCTTAATATCAGTTGTCTTGATATCCTTTGTTGCTCCAAGGATAGAAGCCTCTAATGTGTTTGCCTTTGTCTGCTTTACAGACTGAAGAACATAATTCTTAACTGTCATCTTAACAGTCTTTGATGTCTTGCCAGCCTTAGCGGTAATTGTTACATCACCAGCCTTAACGCCTGTAACTGCACCCTTCTCATCAACCTTTGCGATTGTCTCATCGCTTGATTTGAAAGTGACCTTTGTGCTAGCAGGCTTTACAGTAGCTGTAATCTGCTCTGTAGCACCTACTGCAACTTCGTTAGCTGCCTTCAATGTTAATGATGGGTTCTTTACTGTAACAGTAGCCTTTAAAGTCTTAGAAACTTTCTTTCCAGCCTTCTTAGCAGTTACCTTAACACGATATGCACGGAAAAGTTATCGCAAGCAATGCGATAAAATAGGGGATTTTATAGAAGAAAATAGTACAAAACACTATCAAAAAGTAACAACGAAGTGACTTAAAATAAACATGATATGGAAAGAAAATCGACAAAACATGTGCCTATCATGTAATACAAATAATAACTTTTGATAATTATATGAAACAAAACAATAGAGGCATGATTACAATCACACCTCCGAAGATTAGTAGATATGCTATATCCACTTGAATATTATTTGTGTTTAGATGTATTCTCCAAATATTCTAGCATCATAGATGGAGAATAAATTAACGGATGATCCAAATTGGCTTCAAGAAAATCCTTATCGCCGGTTAGAATAAGATCTATTCCATAAAATAAAGCATCACTTAACACTGGAATATCTTTTTTATCTCGTAAACTACCTAATGATTGATCTGTGCTTTCGCAGAAATTGATATCTAATTGATGATATAATTTGTATACAACTTGAGCCTTAGACGGCCATTTCAATTCAAGTTTTTCTTTGAATTCCTGATCAATATAATCAGATACATATAGTTCGTGATCTGTAGAAAACAACATATTTAATAATTTTCCAGCCTGCCCACCAAATACCAAAGCTGAAATAAGAACATTTGTGTCTAATAAAATTTTCATTTAGACATCCTTTCTTTACGGAAATCTGCCATATCTTTTAGCATAGCATTTTCGGAGTCCCAACCTTTATCTTCTGTAAACATTCCTTGAATTTCCGAAAGAATCTTTTGACTCTGCTCAGCTTTCTTTTTTTTGCGGGAATCAGACAAAAACTGAATAAAACTAATTGCGGTATTATAATCTTCTTCATCTAGAGTATTCAACATATTATTTATCATAACTGCTGTAGGTGCCATATGAAATCCTCCTTCTTTAGATAATAATATTTGTATCTTTATTATACCTATAAGCGGAAAAAAAACAATATTATATCATCTAAAAAGTTATTACACAAAAAGGAAATATTAATAAAAACTTTTCAGAGGCTTACCAAATATAGATTTCTTTATTGTCGCTTCGATGTTACTTTTTATAATTCTTTTGCATGATTTTTCTATTGAAAATTCCCTATTTTATCACATTTTTAAAGATTACTTTCTCATATATATTGTGTTAAGGTAACTGCTAAGAAGGGTAAGAAGGCTGTAAAGAAGACATTAACATTCAAGGCTACCGTTAAGAACCCAACATTAACTCTTAAGGCTGCTGATGTAGTAGCAGTTGGCGCAACAGAGCAGATCACAGCTACTGTAAAGCCTGCTAACACAAAGGTTACATATACATCAGACAAAACAGACGTTGCTACAGTTGATGAAAAGGGTCTTGTTACTGGTGTTAAGGCTGGTGAAGTAACAATCACAGCTAAGGCTGGTAAGACAACAAAGACTGTAAAGATGGCTGTTAAGAATTATGTTCTTAATTCTGTAGCACAGACTAAGGCTGATACATTTGAGACATCTGTAGCAGGTGCAACAAAGAACATCAAGACAACAGATATTGTTGTTAAGAATACAGAAAACAATGTGATTGTTCCTGTTAAGTCTGTGGCTGTAGATGCTAAGGATGCAACTAAAGTTACATTTACTACTTTTGCTGGTCTTACAGATGGAAAGACATATGATGTAACTCTTGATGGAACAACAAAGCAGGTTGTTGTTTCTAATGGTACAGTTTGCTCTGTATCTGTTAACAAAGTTACTATTCCTGTTGCAACAGAGACAGAAATCAAATTAGTTGCTAAAGATGCACAAGGCGTTATCCTTGAAGAGGTTGCTTACGGTGCACAGGATGCTTCTAAGTATGATTTCACACTTTCAACCAACAATGGATATGTAAATAGCTCTAAGTTATACTTAAACAAAGTTGGTGATACTGCAACAGCTGAGGTTACTTATAAGACTGGAAAGTATGATGCAAACGGTAAGCCAGAAGGAAATGTTACATCTGGAAAGGTTACAATCACCGCTGTGGATCAGGCCGCAGTTAATAACTTTGGTGTTAAGATTGCAAATGACACAGCTAGTTCAAAGAAGTTTGATAAGATTGATGCCAATACTCAGATCGCAGTAGGTGAGTCTGGTATGTATGCATACTTCCAGATTAAAGATGCTGACAACAACGAAGTGTCTAACTACTATGATTACTCTGTAGAGTCAAGTGATAAGAATGTATTAATGCTTGATGGCTCTGCACTTGATACCGCAAAGGGTAACAGAATCCTTGTTACTCCTGTTAAGGCTGGTACTGCTTATCTCTTAATCAAGAAGGATAATAAGATTGTTAACTCTGTTGCAATCACAGTTGTTGCTGAAAGAGCTGTTGCTACTATGGATGTTGACAAAACAAATGCAACACTTTCTAATGCAATGACAAAAACAGCCTCTGTAACAGCTTCTTTCAAGGATCAGTATGGAAAAGATTTCATGGGCGATGGTTCTGTAAAGGTTACTTGCCTGAGCACAACAGCTAAGGATGCTTCAGATAAGGCTATTGATGCGAAGACTGTAACTGCAAATGCGAGTGGAAAATATTTCACTCAGAATGCAGCAACAGGAAATAAGGTCAAAGTCGAGTTCAATGCAAAGTCTATTGAAGCTGGAACATATCAGTATAAGATTTCTTACGAGAAAGATTCTAAGGAAGTTTGCGCTAAGACAGTTACAATTGTTATTCAGAAACCAGCTGATCCTTCTAAGGGAACTGAGTCTTTCGCTTTAGATGTAGATAAGACAGAAGTTGACAACCTTGTTGATGACGATCACACTACTGCTGCAGATTATGTAGTAACTGCTAGTGTAAATCAGTTAATTAATGGTGTTGCAAATCAGGCAATTGATACTAGCTCTACTCTTAAGGATGGTTCAACTGTTAAATCTATTTCTTATAAGTTAGAAGATAAGGATGGCAAAAACGTAACTTCAACTACTGGAGCAGCTATTTCTGGTGGAAAGTTAACTGTAACTACTGTGTCTTTCGACGGTATTAAGGCAACAAAGAATTTTGGAGCTGGTACATACAAAATTACAGCTACAGTTGTGACAACAAAGGATAGCAAAGATACTACAAAGACATTTACTTCTACATTCACTGTAAAGGATACTCAGCCAGCTGGTTCTTTGTCATTCGAAAAGAATACTGTTGAGGCTTCTAGTGTAAAGGATGCTGTAGAGAAGGTTGTTAAATTCGTATATGGCGATACAACTTATTCTGCAAACGCTAACGATACAACACCAGTAATCACTTCTATCGAAGGTATCACAAGTAAGGGTAATAAGATTACTAAAGATAATATGGGTGATACATTTACCGGAGAAGTAACGATCAAGAAAGTTACATTTACAGTTGGTACTGCTAAGTACAGTGTTGATGTGACAGCAGATGCTTCACAGGTAATTACAATCAAATAATTGTAGTATTTCAGAGAAAGGTTGCTTCGGCAGCCTTTTTCTTATAGAAGCCGGTGGTCAATTGACCACCGGCTTCCAAGTTGCTTAATTTCTGTATATTTCTATAGTGATGCATCCGCAAAATCTCCGATAATTGAAATTTTGCATGTGCGCAAATCAATTTTATTTTTCTTCATAGCCAATTTAGACTTTGGAATAGTTACTGTACAAGACTTGTCTTTGTAACTAGGTACAGTAACCTTATATGACGCATCTTTATAATTGACAATTGTTTTCTTACTTGAATTTTTGATTGAAATTCTAAAACTAGGAATTTTTGTAATCTGTCCATAACTATTATTTACAATCTTGAATTTAACAACCAAATTTCCCTTTTCGTCAAAAGAAGCTGCAAATGCTTTCATAGCACATGTATTAAACTGTGTATTCTCAACATTGATTTTCTTTGCAGAAAATTTGTTGGAAACAACAGTTACTTTACAAGTAAGTGTCTTGCCATTAGTGAGTTTTACTTTAATTTTTGTAGTTCCGTTCTTCTTTGCTGTGATTTTTCCTTTGTCAGTAACAGTGGCGATGGATTTATTGTTTGATGAACATGATTTGATCTTACCACCATTTACTTTAATGGTGTCTCTAAATCCTTTGGTAATAGTAATTGATTTTTTGCTTAACGTCGGATTTTGAGACATCTGATTCATAGAGAGATCAAAATTGACATCCTGTTCAAAACTCAGCTCAAGAATATAGTTTCCAGCGTCCAATTTAGATGTTGCTGTATTTGTGTAAATTCCGGTCTGTTTATCGTACTTCCAATTAGGATTGCTTGCTGGAAGATAAATCGTTTCGATTGGAGTATCGTGTACTGGCTCCTTAACTGAAACCGTCACTCCGGTACATTCATTTTCTTTTATAATAAAATAAATATCAGATTTTCTATTTAATGAAAAATTATATAGAATTGGGGAGTTCGCTGCAGCAGTACTTACTTTGTGCATAATATTTACATAATTATTATTTGCTGCCTTTGCGCTTGGAATGTCAGAAAACAAAAGAATATATACGAATGTAAGTGTTAACAACGTACATAAAGATTTACTTAATAATGTCTTTTTCATGCTAATATCCTCATTTTAGTAAAAAACAAGCTACTGCAAAAATGCAGCAGCTTGTTTGTATAATTAGTTGTTAGTTTTAGTTAATTCCAGTTACCGGGCAAGAAGCAATCTGATCGTTTACTGTAAGAGTTACAGGAACTTTATTTCCAACACCACCAGATACCTTAACATACAGCTTTACAGTTTTGATGAATGCGCCACCTTTTGCAAGTGCATTACCCTTAACTTCGATTACATCGCCAGTAGATAAGGTCTGCTCGATTCCATCATAGAATACCTTAACGAACTTCTGTCCATTAGCATTAGTAGCACCCTCGAATGCCTGAGCAACAGTAGTAATTCCAAAAGCGTTGTCCTGGATAAGGAAGCTTGCCTTTGTATCCTGAGAATCTTTAATTGTAAATGTGCTACCAACAGTTACAACAGTGTGGTTGTCACCTTCGAACTTTGCAGTTACATAGTAAGTACCAGCCGCAAGATTCTTGTCATATGTATTTGTAGCATTAGACGTAATTGTGTTAACTGTTAACTCATTACTTGGAAGTGCACCAGTAGTTGTGAATGCAGCTCCAGTAACAGCATTTGCTGTTGTCATGGCATTAGCAGAATTAAGATCTCCATTGTAGTAAACAACCTTACCTTCAGAGTTCTTAATTGTATACTGAACATCATTAGCAACACTATCAATGGCAGCGCCATTAGCTTTTCTTACAGTAGTTACTTTGATATCTGTAGCAGAAGTTGTGACTGCACCACTTCCGATTGTTGTGTCAACTTCAGCCTGATCAAATCTTACTTCGTAATCAGTTGCTGTAGTTGCAGCCTTTACGACATTAACAGCAAGAGCTCTTGTCAATTCAACGTTACCATTCTTTGCAGTAATCTTTACTGTAAATGTTCCGATATCATTAGCTGCACTAGTAAATAAAGAACCAGAAGTTGTAAATACAGCAGAGCTTGATGTAGAACCAGCATTAGTTACTGTTGAATTAGAAGGCTTTCCAAGAATGGAAACGCTAGAAGAATCAACGTTCATTGCATCGCCATACTGATCCTTGATTGTCAATTTAACAGTCTCTGGTACAGTCTTTCCCTGCATTACAGATACAGCTGTCTTGCTAAGCTCTAATGTTGTAGCAACAGGAGCAGCTGTAATGGTAATTGGTAAAGAAGCTACTGTTGTATCGTTTTTCTTAATAAGAATGTATGTAGTTCCTTCAGCAACACCTCTAACTGCTACATCAGTAGAAGCATTTACTAATGTGTCTGCATTTACAAGAAGTTTTGTCTTATCAGCAGACTCAACTTTATAATCACCGTAGTTTGTGATTTCTGCTCCGCTTTCTTTTGTAATACGGAAGTAAGCTTTTGCATCAGCTCCAAGTTTAACCTGATTGCTAGACTTGAAAGAATTAGCAGTCCATGCAGGTGCAGAAGTTGCGATTGTTACAGCATAGTTAAGGTTGATTAATGCAGGATCAACAGCTGTAATTGTGAAAGAACCTGTAATATTTCCGGTCTCTTTTCCGTCTGTTCCAAATGTACCGGTATGATATGTTACCTCAACAGTCATTGTATCTCCAACAGTTGGAAGATATACATCTGTTCCATCAACATATCCCTTAGCATACTTTGTTGTAGCTGTAACTTTACCCTTAGAAGAATCAGAATTGTTAAGTGGAGTATATCCAAGTACAACACCGCTTGCATCTAATGTTGTTAAAGAAACAGGTGTCTTCTCAGCAGCTGCAACTTCAACAGGAGTCACACCAACCTTTGCAACAGTTCCGTTTGTAGCTGTAAATGTTGCCTTAGATCCAGCATATTCTACTGAGTAATCTTTAGCATCTGTCATGCCTGTGAATGTCTCGATAACGAATGTATCAGCAACATTCTTCTTAGCTGTAACAGATTTTACTGCAACAGTTCCGTTTGTAGCTGTGTTTGTAACCTTGAAGTCACCAGCCTTAAGATTCTTTGTATCACCAACGATAACAGCTTCAATCTTGTTGTACTCTGTCTGTGTTGCGCTCTTAAGGATTACAGTCTTAACTTCCATATCAACAGTCTTAGTTGTCTTACCAGCCTTAGCTGTGATTGTTACCTTACCAGCCTTAACACCAGTAACCACACCAGATGCATCAACAGTTGCGATTGTCTCATCACTTGAAGAGAATGTAACCTTTGTGCTTGCTGGCTTAACGGTAGCCTTAACTGTCTCCTTAGCACCTACTGCAACTTCGTTAGCTGCCTGTAATGTAAGTGTTGGGTTCTTAACTGTAGCCTTAAATGTTAATGTCTTCTTTACAGCCTTCTTACCCTTCTTAGCAGTTACCTTAACAATAGTTCTGGCAAATGACAGAACGGCAATGCAGTGGAAATACAAGAAAATGGACATGAGACAAAGACAAATATTGCGTAACAAGCAACATAAAAGAAACAAAAAATATGCAAGTACGAAAATAGGAAAGAGAATTATGAAATGATGAATTTGAAAAATAGAGAATTTTTTAAGTAACAGACAAGTAACAAAGCGGAGAAACTTCCTAATTATAAGAATTATTTTGTCGACAAATTTCACATAAAGAGGTATAGTATAGGGTGATTATTAAATTGAGTAGGAGAGAGTGAAGTGAGTAGACAGATACACAGTAAATCCAAGGCGTTTAATAAGGAACTGATCCCAATTATTCTGATGATGGGATTTATTCCGTTGATTGTACATATGTATCAATATAATGCAAACTTGTCACAGTTTGACTGGTTCCCGAGCGAATCGGACGGTCAGGTGGATTTCTTCTTTGGCTGGAAGATGATTGCAATCATTATTGTTGGTATAGTGATGGTAGGGGTCTTGTTGTATCGTTATTTTAAGAAGAAGGAAAAAATGCGGTTCGAGACATCGTTTTATTTCTTGTTTTTCTATGGATTATTTGTTGCGATGTCGGCACTCTTTTCCGGATATAAGTATTGGGTAGTGCGTGGCATCTATGAATTGTTTGAGCCGGTATGGGTTGTATTTACATATATTTTGTTATGCTACTACACCTATCATTTTGTACAAGAAGAGAAGCAGATCAAGACAGTTTTGTCTGTGGCTGGAGTTGGGATGGCAATTGTAACATTGATTGGTGTATTCCAGTATTTCAAGCTTGACTTCTTTAAATCCGGTTTCGGCAAGCATCTGATTACGAACCCGAGTTGGTGGGGCAATCTGGATGAAATTAATTTTAATATGTTGGAAGGAACATCTTATACGACGCTGTATAATCCAAACTTCCTTTCCTTTTATTTTGGCATGTTGGTTCCGCTTGTTGCATGTTTGTTTATTGCATCAAAAAAAGTGTGGCAGAGAGTTTTACTCGTAGTTGCAGAGGTATTGTGTATGATCTGCCTGAAAGGAAGTGGAAGCGATACCGGTTGGATGGCGATTGCTGCAGGCGTTGTTATTTTGGCATTAGTGCTGATCAGCAGAAAGAAAAAGGCGTTCTATGTGGCCTTGGCAATTGTGATTGTCGGAGGCGTTGTGGCGGTTACTGCGGGAGCAAAGACTTCGATCGGAGAGCGGATCAAGAATACAATTGTCGGCACATACTATATGGAAGACGCATATGCAGTACGGTCATTTTCTACGAATGATAATAATGTAGAACTGAATGTCAAAGGCAATGTATTATATGCTTCTTATGATACAGATGAGAGCGGTGCGACCCAAATACATTGCTCCGATTCGGATAACAACGTGTTAGAGACAACTTTGATTGATCAGGATAATCAGATTTATTCCATCAATGATGTCCGGTTTGATGGAGTAACGCTTAAGGCGATTCAATTAAATGACAATAACGACAATAATATACCTGCGATTACTGTGGCTATAGATGGAGTGGAATGGAATTTCGTGCAGATTGAAAATCAGGGATATTATTTATTGAACTATGCCGGAAAACTTGTTAAGTATGATGGCACATCAAGGTCGTATTTGTTTAAAGAGGATGCAATGAGTTCGCGAGGCCATATATGGGACATGACGATTCCATTTTTAGGAAAGCATGTTTTCATGGGGTCCGGTGCAAATACTTATATGTTGGAATACCCACAGGATGACTATATAGGACAGAAATACATTTATGCGAACGGCTATGAGGTCAAGGCGCATTGCTGGTATCTGCAGCAGTGGGTAGAGACCGGTTTGATCGGAACGATTGCCTTACTTATTTTCCTGATGTGGTATGTAGTACAGTCCATTCGTATTTATCGTCGTGCAAATTTGCATGAAAGCTTGAGCTGGGTTGGATTTGGTCTGTTTGCTGCAGTACTTGTGTATTTGATTGCCGGTATCGCAAACGATTCAAATGTTTGTACGGCTCCGGTATTCTGGGGAATGCTCGGACTTGGACTTGCAACGAATCGTATGCTTGTAGAGAAAGAGAAGCTTTTTGTCAAAGATGTGGTTACAACAGTTGGTGACGAGGGACAGACTGAGACGTTGGCAGTTGAGCCGAACAAGAAAGTCATGAAAGAGGATGAGGCTGTTGCGGTGAAACCAAAGCAGACATCGAATAAGAAGCAATCCAGAAAGCAACGAAAAAATCAAAAGAAATAACATTGTGATTGAGAAGAGAGTGTTGGCTCTCTTCTCATTTGCTTTATAGATGAAATGAATTCCGGGGATGCTTAGCAGTGAGGATGGCGCGTTGCTTCGATGTGGTGACATGGGTATAGATTTCTGTGATATGAATCGAACTGTGACCAAGCATTTCTTGAATATAACGGATATCAACGTCTGCTTCTAAGAGACTGGTTGCAAATGTGTGTCGGAACATATGAGGAGTAATATGTTGGTCGATAGAGGCAAGTGTAGTATATTTTGTTATCATGCGACGTACAGCCTGATCGGATAGTGCGGCACCATTCTGTGTAGCAAAGAATTGATTACTGCCTTGAATCTGAGGAAGATAATTATTATGATATTCTATCAGAACTCGTAATACATCATTATTTCCAATTTGAACAATCCGCTCTTTGGAACCTTTTCCGTAGATTAGAATTGTGCCGTCATACAAGTCGACATCAGTGTCCCGCAGTGCACATAATTCCGAAATACGTATTCCGGTAGCAAAAAGCAGTTCGATAACGGCAATATCTTGTAACGCTTTTTTCTTTTGATAAACTGTCTTTGCGCAGGCTCGTTGCTGATATATAGTGGATAGGAATATTTCAATCGTATGTAAGGGGATGGTTTTTGGTAAAATTACGGGTTCACGAAATTTTATCTGTATTTTATTAAATGGATTCGTAGATATACTTTCCTTATATTCCAAATAGTGAAACAGTGCTTTGATAGAAGCAATTTTCCGTTTGACCGTTTTCGGCTTGTATTCCTGGTGCAGGGCGCCTATGTATTCTTCCAACATATCCGGTGTGATATCGGAGATGTTCCAATCGAAAAAATGATTTTGAAACTGTTTAAGGTCGATACGATAGGCTTTAATGGTTTTGGCATCCAGGCGCTTCTGATCCTGACAATATTCCAGATAGATGTCGATCTGTGTTTGTAAATTATTCATGGGTTCTCCTTTGTGTATTATGCTTATTTGTTCGAATTATATGGTACATGATATGATGATAAATTGGCAGATATGGAGAAAGATAATTGAAAATGGGGGTGGAAGGAAAAGATATCTTTCAAATTTTTAGACGGAATGTTATAATATACAAAATAAATGCATATGAGAAAGGGGTTTTATGGCTGACGAGAAGGCAATTATAACAGAGTCACAACAGGAAGCCCAATACGATGAGACGGCAAAAATGTTGCTTGCGCAGAAGCCGTTTTTGGCAAATATTTTAGTTCGTACAGTGAAGGATTTTATGGGGAAAGATCCTCACATGGTAGAGAGTCTAATTGAAGGAGAGCCAAGCATCAGTACGGTTCCTGTTGATCTGGGGTTTACAAAAGGGGTACATATCATATGGAACGGATAAAATCCCAATATATTCAAATCCCCAACTACTCTCGTATTCTAGAATTAAGTGCCCATTATACTTTAAAACTCTGTTAAATTCAGAAATAGCAGCAATTGCATCGCAATAATTTAGAACGCTACCAACGCACAATATATTGTCAATCGAATTTTCAGCAAATGGCAAATCCCCAAACATCATCTACATTATTATAAAATATCTTTACTTTTTCTTGATCTAATTTTGGCATACAATCAGCTCCTTATCTGCGATTAGTCTGTTAAAAAAGATTTAACAGATAATTTCTTATTATCCATCACCTATCCCACCTATGCTATAATGAGAATATCAGCTATCTGACAATTTGTTTTAAGGAAAGCAGGTGAGCGTATGAAGAATGGAGAGTTTCAAGAGTCTGTAACAGATATCGTTTTGGAACCGATTAAGGCGATTCCAAAGAAAGTAATTGAGAATATATGGGACAAAAAGCAACTTGAGGAAATGTTTATTAATGCCGGAAGATGGGTTATTAATTATGAACGAGACGGAACAGAAGAATCGGAATTAAGAAGCATTGCTTTCTGTGAAGAAAATATGCGCGCCATTGCCGCTTATATGTATCATCAAGATCAGTTTCGGTGGTTTGAAGTTTTACAACAGGCAATTCACGCACACTTGAAAGAGAGTGGTATGTCTGCTCGAAATCAGCAAAACTGTGAGAAACATTTTCTTGAAATAATAGGGAAATGTATGAGAGAGCGGCATCCGGTTACGGTAGAGCGTAGTATGCAGCAGGAAACCGTGAATGGGGTTCGTATGATGAATGCACAAAATTCTCAGGTGTTACAACTGGTTATGGAGAACAATGAGCTCCTGCGGAGTTACCATAATGCGGAGGAAGAAAAGCGACAACACAAACGTCAGGAAAACTCCGAAAGTCAACACAGATCTAAGGATAAGAAATGGACGCTTGCACATGTACATGTAGAGGGACTGTTTGCTCCAAAGGAGAAACGGGGGGAGGAAATTAGCAAGCTGACTGCAATATGGGCTGGCGAGAGGAAAAAATATCCAGGGTGGTATATTCCTCCATATGAAGTATGCCAGGAACTTAGCGTGTATACCAACGAGACAGGTCTGTTGCAAAGTGAAGAATTTGTTGCGGCTGACAAAATGTTCGCATTTGTTTATGAATTGGTATGGCGGTATGAAACCTGCATGCATTGCTATTCTTCCTATGAGATTCATAATATTTATAAAATATGGAATGCGTATGAAGATAAAGAACCAAGAATAAAGGAATGGTTTTATGTAGGTCAGGTGTTATTGCGGGTGTTTCGTGAGAATGGTGATTATGCCAAGTGGGAAAACGTATATGATCAATTGAAGCCTTATGAGGTAGTTGGGGTTAATGGAAAAATTGATCTACAGTTGGAAAAACTAAAATATGAATATCATCGCTTGAATATTCCTGCGATGCGCAGAGCGCTTGCAAAGTGTCATCCGCAAAAGGAACATTATGAGCAGAGATTACAGATATTGGGAATCCGCTTGGAATTAGACGAAACGGAATCTGTGCTTGCAGATTTGGAACAATTGATGGAGGAACTTCAGAACGTACAAGCAGACGATGAAAAGAGCTCTTTGTATTACAGATCGCTTGAGGCAAGTGTGTTGCAATTGTATTCTCTTTGTACGCAGGGCGTTTGGGATGATTATGGAGCGTATGAGCAACATTTGGGAGATATTGCAGAGATTGAAGAGAAAAAAGAAAGCAAAATAGAACTGTTTGATTGGGATAGTTGGATAAGTTCGGTAAAGAATGCGTTGCTTAACTGGCATGTAAAGAAATATGAGCAGAAGGAAGCTTTTGAACTAGACCGGGAAATCTATACACTTATGTCTTCAACGAATGAATGTGAATCAGCATATTGGTTTTATCGAATGTTAGAGAAACTAGCGCTGCCGTTGCAATGTGGTCATGTAACTTTGTTGGGGAATATGGAACAACCATGGATTGAAGCAATCGCAGATCAGATGGAGATGCTTGGTCTCTTCCTGTTGTGCAGAGAATCGAGAAGCAGCGTCATTAAAACCTTGGTGGATCGAAAGTTCCTTGGATCATTAAGTGTGGATAAGCTTGAAAATATGGTCGGCTTGTTGATTCACGCATTGGCAAAAAATATTGAGGAGATGGACGCGCAGGAGCGACCGCATGCGGGCGGAATTCTCTCACGGATACGGGAAAATGTTCCGGAATTGCTGATTCGGTTTATGAGTCGGTGCCCGGAAAAGCAACAGGAGAATGCGCTTTTATTATTAAAATCGCTGATGGAGGATGAAAAACTATCTAATTTCTTCGTGATGAAACCTTTATGTGTTGCAATATTACAAAATGTGTCTGAAAAGAAAAAGGCACAGATGCTGGACATTATGATGCAGACGAAAATCATAGAGCATAGGGGAATCGGTGGACATGAAGATGGAATCGACATTTTTGCATGCTATTTTAGAAAAGAAGATATCGGACCGTTGCAGAAGGAGTGTAATGTAAAGCGGGAAACCATCGAATGGCTTTTGCAAATTCCGGAACAGGCCGGGTATGAGTATCAGACAAAGGTGTGGCGACTTGAGACGTTGGATCGTCTGGGATTACTTGATGAAGAGCAATATAAGAAGTACGCAACATTGGTATGGAATTTTGTAGATGAGAAGACTGGCTTGCCACAATTAACGAATGTACATTTATTTGTATATGAAGTATTGCCTTATATTGATGCCCATATTCCGTCAAAATCTGTAAAGCAGTGGTTTCTTTCGAATCATTTAGAGACGCAATTTAAGGACGAAGATGGTGTGAAAGGCACAATGGGAGAAATACCATATCTCGACGAACTAATCCTGTTGTGTGATAATGTCCCAAAGAATTATTGGACGAAGAAAGAGACAAGGCAACTCGTTCAGGAAATCGTGGACTATTGGAATGGATTGCGGGAGAAGCTGGAGGATCAGAAGCATAGAGCCTGGGCGCAAGAGGAATATCTGAACCGTGCAAGAAAAATGAAACGCACAGCAGCTGCCATCTGCAGGAATAGTGAAACATCCAAGGAAAGTCGAAAAGAACTACAGCGAATGATTACGGAAATGCAGCAGTGGAACATTTCTACGAAGGAGTTGGAAGTACAGGTTACAGAAGATGATGCGTTAACAGAGCGAATCTGTGATCAAATGTTGTCTTCGGATGATGGGCAGAGTGTGGATGCAATTGTAGGCGCGTATCATTTTATTGTGGCTCATCCGCAGGAAAAAAGTTCGCAGAAGTTATTGAATGAGATGATGAGAATTCTGCGTTATCGCAAGATGCCTGGACTTGTATCTGCTGTGTACATTTTTCACAATTTATTATATGGAAAATGCAAGATTATGCAGAAGAAGAACCTTAGTTCGTTAGACGCCTGTCTTTTGATTCTGGCGGATTCCCTACAGGTATCAGAAGCGTGTGGAGAGGAATATAGGGAGATATTGCATGTGCGTAAGGCTTGTATGGGAGTGGCTTTCCAAATGTATCAGAGGAAAGAGGCGCGGTGTGGTGCAGGTGTTCAAAGATGGAAACAGATCGCAGAGGATGACGCAGAACTCAACGAGATCAAACATGAGTGGGTATGGTAAAGTGTAACTGTCTGAAATATTGCAATATCGCAAAAAATACAGTATGATACCAATGTGTGGAAAGATTTCATCACAACAAAAGAAAATAAGAAAGTAAGAGTATCAAATAGTATGTTACAAAAGAACGAAATCGGAAACGAGAAAGCCAAGTATATCAGAATTGCAGTCTTAGTGATCTATGACATGATCGCCATCTTTCTGGCAGAAGTACTGTCGATCTGGACGCGATTTGATTTCAGCCTGAAAAACGAGCAGGGAATTCCTTATCTGGAGACTGCGATGCAGTATCTGTGGATCAATATTGTAATTACATTGATCATCTTTGTGATCATGCATCTGTACAATAGTCTATGGCAGTATGCGAGCGTGCAGGAGCTGCTTAATGTTGTGATTGCATGTTTGCTGAGTGCTGCATTACAGTCGTTGGGGCTGCATATGTTACAGTGGAGTATGCCGCGTTCCTATTATATTCTGTATTTCTTCTTCCTGCTTGCGATGATCGCGGGAAGCCGGTTCGTGTATCGTGCGCTTCGCATCATTCGACATAATTATATTGGAGAGATTATTGGTCATGCAGTACCTACAATGATTATCGGAGCGGGAGACAGTGCATATTTCCTGATCAAAAACATGACCAGCAGCAACCAGATCCGAAATAAGGTTGTCTGTGTGATGGATGCAGACAAGAATAAGATTGGAAGCAAGATTCTTGGAGCTCCGATCGTTGGTGATGACAGCAAGATTCTGTGGGCAGTAGAGAAATTTGGCGTACAGGAAATTTTTATCGCGATTCCGAATCTCCCGGGCGCACGCAAGAAGGCTATCCTTGAGTTGTGCAAGAATACTGGATGCAGGATCAAGATTCTGCCAAGTATGGCGCAGATTGTGAATGATGAAGTAAGCGTATCGAATTTCCGAGAAGTGGAGATCGAGGATCTGCTCGGTCGTGAGCCGGTCAAGACGAATCTGGATGAAGTCATGGGTTATATTGCCGGAAAAGTCGTGCTTGTAACTGGAGGCGGAGGATCTATCGGAAGCGAGTTGTGCAGACAGATTGCTGCGCATTACCCGAAGCAATTGATTATCCTGGATATCTACGAGAATACAACGTATAGCCTGCAGCTTGAACTGCAGAAGAAGTTCCCGAATCTGCATCTTACGGTGCTGATCGGTTCAGTGCGCAATACGCACCGCGTGGATAGCATCTTTGAAGACTATCATCCAGAGATTGTGTTCCATGCAGCAGCACACAAGCATGTACCTCTTATGGAAGACAGCCCGAATGAGGCTATCAAGAATAACGTATTTGGAACCTATAATGTTGCAACCGCTGCCGGAAGAACCGGAACGAAGCGTATGGTATTGATCTCTACCGATAAAGCGGTCAATCCGACCAATATCATGGGCGCATCCAAGCGTATCTGTGAGATGATCATCCAGGGAATGCAGCATCGTTTCCCGGAGACCAATTATGTTGCAGTACGTTTCGGAAATGTGCTTGGAAGTAACGGAAGCGTGATTCCGCTCTTCAAGAAGCAGATTGCAGAGGGTGGACCAGTTACAGTCACGGACAAGAACATTATCCGCTACTTTATGACAATCCCGGAAGCTGTATCGCTTGTATTACAGGCAGGAGCATACGCCAGGGGCGGAGAAATCTTTGTTCTTGATATGGGAGAACCAGTCAAGATTGACGATATGGCAAGAAATTTGATCCGGTTGTCCGGATATGAGCCGGATGTGGACATACCGATCGTATATACCGGACTCAGACCGGGGGAGAAGATGTTTGAAGAATGCCTGAAGGAAGAGGAAGGTTTGCAAAAGACGGCGAATGACCTCATCTTCATCGGAAAACCGATCGACTTTGATCGGGAGGATTTCTTTGAACAGCTGGTAGATCTGAAGAAGACTGCGTATGAGGATGATCCGCAGATGAAGCTGGTTGTGGAAAGATTAGTGCCGTCTTATCGGGCGGAGAAATAGTTGATAAGTTTGGAATAAAAAGGGTATAATGAGTCTAGATAAAAAGTGACTTAAATTGGAGGTTGTGAATGAATCGTTGGACCGTTCATGTGAAGAATTTCGGTAAGATTGAAGAAGCCAGTGTGGAAGTGGCTCCATTAACACTGTTTGTCGGGGACAATAACAGTGGAAAGAGTTATATGATGACACTGATCTACGGATTACTGAATGCTAATTTCTTCTTTGATAAATATGAATTTGATGACAAATCAGATTTGTACCTGCAATGTTGTGCATATATTGATAAATTGTTGCTTACGGAACATCAAAAGTTTTATATTTTAGAAGGCGCAGAACTACAGACTTTCCAAAAGTTGCTTAATGAGATATTAGAACGCAATAGTGCCGTTTTCTTGCGAAAATTATTTAATAAAGAAATGAGCATAGGTGCTTTGAAAATAAGTTTTTCAACAGATTTGAAATTGGAGTTCCGAATTCGAAGAGAAATAGAGAGTGAGGAGAATCCGGAAGATATTTCGATTACCTTAACTGAGAATCAAAAGAGCATTGTTTCGGGGTATGGAATCGAACTATCAAAATTTCAACATGAGAGAAACGCGTATACTTTTTTTATTTCTTATATTATGCAAAGTATGCTTCGAGGGGATTTGGGAAGTGAAAGACTAAAGCACAGAATCTATTTTCCAACAGCACGTACTGGATTTATGCTCACATACAAGACTTTGGTAGGGACTGCGATGCAGGATAAATTCACATTGGATGAAAATGAGAAGAATCTTCTTACCAGGCCAACAAGCGACTTTTTACGAGATTTGAGTAGTATGAATACGATGAGACCACGAGAAAAGTTTCAAGAAGTATTAGACTTTATTGAAAGTCATCTTATTGCTGGGAATATCAGTGTATCAGATACGCCAACACAGGATTTTGTATATACGCCAGCTGGGACAAAGCAGAAGTTGCCACTATACGTGACATCTGGAGTAGTTACTGAGATGACGCCTCTTGTACTATTCTTAAAGTATACAAATCCGGGAGCTCTTTTAATTGAAGAACCAGAGATCTCGTTACATCCGCAGCTTCAGTGGCAATATGCGCGAGTCTTGATTCGGCTTTCAAATATGGGATTGCCTATTTTTGTTACGACTCATAGCGATCTTATAGTACAACATGTTAACAATATGATTAAGGCGAATGAAATTAAGAACAAAGCGGCATTTTTGAAAGAGTCTGAGTATGCCGAGGAAGATCTGCTGAGTCGAGATAATATTCAAGTATATCAATTTGATGTACAGGAAAATCATAAGACAAAGATACAGCAGCTACCTTGTGGAGATTACGGATTCGAAGCAATGACATTTTATGACACATTACAGAAGATGAGTGAAGAGATTGATCGAATCGAGGATGAGGACTAGGAATGTTTGAGGAGAAGGTACAGAAGAGATTGCAACTTCTAGATAGTGGAGCAGATTCAAATAAGTTAGTCGAATTTGCGGAGCGTGAAATACACTTACTAGAAGTTGAGGAGGGGCAGGCTGACTTAACTGTATTATTGAGTTCACCATGCATATTGTTCAAAAAACTGGAAGACAATGGATTACCATATTTTAAAAACAGAAAATGTGCAGATTATGCATTGTTTGAAAAGAAAGATGATAATTGGTTTGTACATATTTTTGAACTAAAAAGGACTGTGAAATCTAAATCATGGGGACATATTAAATTCCAATTCTCTGGAGCATTACAGAATGCATATGCTTTGGCGGGTGTTCTTGGAATTGAAATTCATATGGACAAGGTGAAAACATATACGGTATATCGGAACGACAAATTGAGAGATGCTTCTAATCCAGCAAAAATCCGATATCAAATTCAGGCGAAACAGGGTAATGCAGAATCACCTGAGCAACGAGAATGGAATAGCAATACGGTGGAAATTGATTTTATAGAAAAAGTTCGTTTGGAGCATCGTAAAGTACAACTGAATATTGAGACTGGTGTGGGACGGTGTCAACTGGCATAAGGGTCACATGAATCAATACTATAACATTGCAAAAAGATGCAATGGAATGTCTTTAGTCAAGGACTCTATGGTCTGTTGAGAACAATTGATTGGAAAGAAAAAAATGGTGAGGCAATAACAATAATGATTGGTTAAGTATAAATTGAATCGGATATGTGATAGAACGAAATCCGCTACAGAATGTTTGACATTGTGTAGCGGATTTTGCAATGCAGGGGGGATTTGACATGGAGGAAACGAAAAATTTATGTATCTACACCAACAAAGATGATACACAGGCACATTTCAAGAATCAGGAGCACATCATTCCGGCATGTATCGGTGGGATGAAGAAGCTTCCGAAGGGGTATGTCTCGGATGAAGTGAATACATTATTTTCGGGATTGGAATTGAAACTGGCAAGAAATTCACCGATTACGATCGTGCGTATGTTTGTCGGGCCGGGAAAACGCGGAAGCCATAATCCAAAGCGAAGAGGCGGACCCAGTAAGATGGTATCGGTGATGAAGTCTCAGGAAACCGGAAAGTACAGTCTTGGGTATATACGCATGGGAGTTCCGATTACCATAGATCAGATTCAAATCGTACACATGCAGAACGGAAAGCACCAGGTGTCATTGTGCTTCGATTCAGAAGATACCGATGAAGAAAACTTCCTCGACCGGACAGCAGAGTGGATGCGCGAATTAAAGGAATTTGATGGCCAGGCAACGATGCTGCAAGAGGAGGGAATGCCGGAAAATGAAATCATATTAGGAAAAGAAAGCGGACGATGGTATCTTGCTGTTCCAACAGGGGGAGGAGAAGAGACATTAAAAGCGAACCTGATAAAAGAACTGCGATTATTAGGGGCTGCGTATGAACAGGAACTGCTGAATCAGTCGGGAGCGTGCTTGCAGGATAAACGACCAACAGGTATCGAGGGTTTTGGAACGGCACATAGAGCAGAAAATCATGTTACGTCCGATATACGGCAGGAAATCGATTTATATGCATATTATCGCGTGGTTGCAAAGATCGCCTTCAACTGCCTTGCGGAAGTCAGAGGCAGGGAATATGTTATGCAGCAGAAATTTGATCCTATTCGGGAAACGATACTCACGGGGGAAGAGATTGACAAAAAGGTTCTCATGCCGGGACGGGAAAAAACGAACGCGGATGTGTTGGAAAAATTGGAAAATGCAAAAGGTTTTGGAGTGTGGAGGCATATTGTCCTCATCACATGGGTGCCGAATGGTCTGGTGGCGGAAGTGATGTTGTATGGCGGTTCTAGTCCGATGCTCGTGGTTCTATCGGAGGAGGATTGCCGCGACTTCGGTGAAATGGATGGATATGTATGCGACTGGGAGAATCGAAGAGAGATGCGGTTCCTTGAGTATATTGGAGAGGTAACACACGAAGATTGCGAACCGTATGAGTGGGACGAAGTGGAAGAATGACCAATGCAATGTGAAAAATGCAGGGGGGAATCGGCGATAAATGACAAAACGAGTCGAAAAAGATAAGTTTTAGAATGAAAATCGACAAGAGGTTATAAAGCCTCTGCCGATTTTCTTTTTTTATAGGAAACAGCAGAAAAGAAGAGCGTGCAGAGCGTAAAAACTCTGGCACGCTTATTTTTTTACAACGAAAGAGAGGTAGACACATGGAAAATTTTATTAAAGAACATGATTACGCAATATTGGTTTATGCAAAAGAGGACACAGCAAAATACACAGCTGCAATTAAAGCGCTGACAGAAACAAAGAAAATGAGCGGCTGGGATAGAGTACAGGGCGTAACAATTCATAAAGATTGCAGGATACCGAGCCTATACCATGGGGAAGATTTAGCAATAGTTATGGAGAGGGACAACGGGAGCGGGCAGTATAGCATAAGAATAATGAGTTGATAAACAGGGCAGCGAAAGTCGCCCGTACAGAAAGGAGCATAGAGAATGGAAAAACGGAAGTATAAGCGCTTGCATTACGAGGATAGACAGACCATAGAGGCTATGAGCAAACAGGGCAGCAGCGTAAAAGATATTGCAGAGGCGCTGGGAACACACAGAGATACGATTTATAGAGAGTTCAAACGCTGCGGGGCTACGCTGGAAACGTACACAGCGGCAGCAGGGCAGCAGGCACTATAAAAAAGGGAAAATAATGAAATTAGAGGACGCATTAAAACAAAATCCATACGATAAAACCAGAGGCAGTAAAGGGGCGTACATAAGATATTTACGTTATACCGTGGACGGGTGGTATAGCAAGAAAAGCGAGGAAATAAGAAAGCAGATAGACTGGGATAAGATAACGAAAGAGAGGTAAAAGAGATATGACAAGAGAGGCACTTAAGAAATTAAATGAAAAGCAAATGAATTACTGTAAAACACTTTCAGCGCTGATTGATAGAGCAAAGATAAAAGGACTTAAAGAAGAGAACGAACGGAACAGAGGAAAACTTAGAGGGTTCTTAGAGTGCATGGAGCAAATGGAATTATTAAGCGGTTACGAAGTGAAAGCATTATATTTATGGTTCATATCTGGAAATAGAGGAGAATAATAGGCGGCAGCAGTCGCCACCAGTGCCGTTAGTTCAGTTGGTTAGAGCAGCCGCCTCATAAGCGGCAAGTCGTGGGTTCAAGTCCCACACGGCGCATTGTGTAGCAGGCATGGCGAGCCTGCGGCAGAGGGCAGCAGGCTAATAGCTGCAATCTGTATACCGTGGAAAAATAGCGGCGGTCATACCAGCCAGAAAGTATGTGGACAGTCAACAGGTTTTCAGCTGCTTTTTAATGCGAAAAGCAGCCCGCACGGTAAAACCAAACGCCAGAACAGGAGAGCGGCACACATGGAAAGACAGAGAGCGCCGCCGAAAGGAAGAGAGGCAGAGAATGGCAGCAGAGGCATTGATAGTAGAGGACGCATACCAGAGAGGCTATGCAGATGCCATAGCAGATATGCGAAAGAAAAAAGAGCAGAGGCGGCAGCGGGAGCAGGCAAAGAAAGCCCGCCGCTGGTATTTCATTAAGCAGAAAGCCTACGGGCTTGCAATGCTGGCAGTTACCGTGCTGGCGGCATGGGCGACAGAGGGCGACATAACAATAGCGGTTATTACCGTACCGCTGGGGCTTATGTGCCTTTTCAGTAAAAAAATGCTGATAGTAGACAACTACTATTTTGCTACAGAAGAGAGGGCAATACATGGACGAAAAAACAATACAGCGTATTAAAAAGCTGCAAGCACTGGCAGAGCGGGGCGTAGGCGGCGAGAAAACGACAGCGCAAAAGAAACTTGCAAAGCTGCTTAAGGATAACGGTATAAATTCCTTAGACGAACTGCAAAAGGAAGAGTATGAATATACGATATTTTCCTACAACGGAAAGCACGAAATAAAACTGCTGCGGCAGTGTATGTATAAGGTCATGGGTGCTAAATCTGACAGAACAGAATACAAGCCATACGGACGGCGGCAGAAAATCGGCATATATTGCACGAAAGCGCAGAAAATCGAAATAGAGTTAGAGTTTGAATTTTACAGAAACGTATTTTATGAGGAATTAAGTACATTTATGGACGCTTTCATACAGGCACAGAAGATTTTCCCAGAAGATGCACCAGTAGGAGACTACGACGAATTTAACGAAAGAGATATGAAAATAGCGTTTATGGCTACGGGGATAGAACGGCGTAGCAGGGCTGCAATGATAGAGGAAAGCGAGGCGGGAAATGAGAAAACGAAAACGACAGGCAGTTAAGAAACTGATACAGTGCGCAGCCGTTATAGCGGCAGGCGTGCTGGCAATCATTTTGTTTATGCTGGCTATCTGGTACAGAGGAAAGAACAGCGAGCCAGTAACAGACGAACAGGTAGCAGCGCAGATGCAGCAGGCAGAGCCGCTGGTTATTGAAACACCAGAGGCAGCCACAGAGGGCAGTATAAGAGTATACGACTATGACGGCTGCTGTATTTATTCCTACTACGGCAAAATTCGGATAAACAGCGACGGTAAGGACGGCAAGGAAATTGACGTAGAGGCATTAGGCTATTTAGAGGGCTACCAAGAACATAAAGAGGAAAGCGGGGCGGGAGAATGAGCCACAGATATTACAGCCCTTTACGCCCGTTATCGCTGGGAACATTTCCAAAGCCGCAGGGAAACGAGATTTTACATATAGAAAATTTTGAGGAACGGCAGAACGTACCAGAGATAGCACGGCAGGCGTGGGGATACATTGAGTACAAAGAGGCGCTTACAGAAATAGAGGCGGCAGCTTATGAGCTGATACCGTCAAACTGCATTTCTGAAATGGAAAACTTAGAGGCAAGGAGATAAAGGCAATGAGCGAGGTATATATACGCAGCCAGAATAAAGAAAAGCTGTATAGACTGGGCGGTAATTACGCCTGCGTAGAGTATGGAGAGTACGAGGACATAAAGAAAAAGAGAGGCGGCGCAGAGGCAGACAAAAAGCGCCACGTAATTTGCATAAGTGACGGGTGTTTAGAAGAAATTGGAGAGTATGCCACAAAAGAGCGCTGCTTAGAGGTGCTGGACGAGATACAGAAAGCGTGCGTAAGCTATCTGTTTACGGCTGGCGGTGCAGCCGTAATAAGGGGCGGCATGGACGTACAGCCGTTTGCAGCAGTAATACCGAGGCTGTACGAAATGCCAGAGAAGTAGGAGAGGCAGACAGTGACAGTAAAGGAATTTATAGGCACGCTGGAGAGTTCAGACCGCCTGCGCATTATCGAGGGCAAAGCAGAGGTTTACGTAGGGTATCTGGCAGCGTTCAAACCGTTTGCAGACCATGAGATAAGCGAGGAATACCGAAAATACAGCGGGCATGAGGTAAAGAAGTTTAGAGCAGTGCCGGAGATAACGCACAGACGCTGGAAAGAGCTGGGGCTTATGAAACCATTAGAGCCAGACCAGACAGCACAGTATAAGTTTAGTGATTTGCAGATGTCGCTTTACTACACCATTTACATATAAGAAAGGAAAGGGCAGGAAGTATGACAAAGAAAAAGCCGGATTTTTTACGGGATTTAGATACTGCAATCATGGACGAGCTTACAGGTGGCGGTATCAAGGGAAATGCAGCGGGACTGGTAGGAACGCTTACACAGATTAAGGAAATTAAGCAGCTATGCGGGCTGCCGTTTTGCGGTTATATGGCAAAGTTGGAAACGGTAAGACCAAGCGGCGTGCCGGACGAGGTAACGGTAGTATTTGCAGAGGACGTACCATACAGGGCTTGCAACGGCATAGAATTTGACGTTATGCAGGAATTTGTAGAGGGCAGCAGGCTTTTACTGACAGGTAAGGTGCAGACGCTTAAGGACTTCCAGAGCGGTAGACTGCTGGTATATATTCTGGCAGATTTTGTGGCGGTATCGGAAAAGGCAGTAGAGCAGGACGAGGCAGCAGTAAGAGGCGTTATAGCGAATAAGCCAACATACAGAGAAACACCGAGAGGCAAGCGCATTACTGATATTACGGTAAAGGTAAGAAATGAGCTTACAGGCGGCAGCTGCTTTTTACCGTGCATCTGCTGGCAGGAACAGGCAGACGAGGCGGCGCAGTGGCAGCAGGGCGACACTGTAGAGCTGCTGGGACGGTATCAGAGCCGCCAGTATGAAAAGGTGCTTGATGCAGCCACAGGAGAAAGAGAACAGCGCACAGCTTATGAGGTATCGGTACGGCTGATTAGAAGAAAGGAAGAGGCAGAAAATGAGTGTTGAACATATCGGCAAGGGCTATGTAAAAATCTGCGTGAGAGAGGAAGAGTTAGAGAACAGCATAGCTGGGCTTAGCCAGTTAAAACCTATTTTGCAAACGCAAGTAATGAAAGGGAACGGAAGAAACACAAAGCAGGGGATTATTGACGCAGCAGAGCTGGGAAAACATTTTGATACAGCGATAGATGCAATGACTATGCTTTTGGCTGGGTTTAAGGAAGAAAGCGAGGCACAGAATGAAGAGTAAAACAATTTTAGGAGCAGACGGCGCAACAAAAATGCGGCAGATTACAGTAGGGATACACGGAAAGGGCGGCGAGGCAGGCATAAAGGCAATACAGCAGCTTGCAGGCATGGTGGACAGCTTAAAGCAGTGCCAGACACCACAGGAAGTATACGACAGATATTTACAGATTACGGGGTACTGTAAATGCTGCGTTGATTGTAATTTTATAGACCAAAAGGGAGCAGACGAGCTGATGTGCTTAGCAGCATATCTGGCAGGAAATGAACAGGCACGGGCAGAGGTACAACAGAAAGCGGGTAAAAAGGCATGAGAAAGGTTTATATATGCAGCCCATACAGGGCGAAAGACGGCGCAGAGCTGGACAGAAACATAGATTATGCGCAGCAGCTGACACGGCAGGCGTTAGAGGCGGGCTTAGCACCCATTACGCCGCATTTATATATGACGCAGTGCATGGACGATAAAAAGCCGGAAGAGCGGGCAAGGGGCATGGCTGCGGGGCTTGCGCTGCTGAAAGGCTGCGATTTTGTTATTGCTGGTGTGAAATACGGCATAACAGAGGGAATGGACAGAGAAATACATACAGCAAATATGCTGGGAATTGCGGTTATAGATGCAAACCAGATTAAACGGCATCTGGAATATGAGGAAAAGCGACAGGAGCGGGTAGCGAGCGACTACGCAAAGCTGCATAAGTGCAAGCATTGTTACGAGTGTAGATTATGTAGCCTTATGGGGTATAAGAACTGCTGTACCGCCAGCGCTTGCACAGCTGCATATAAACGGGCTTATGAGTATGCCTTAAGCCGCATAAGAGAGTGGCAGAAAACATGAAAAATAAAAGCGCCTACGGTGGGGAAACACCATAGGCGCTAAGCTATACAGCTTTGAAATACTATAAAAATTATAAGCTATGTATGGCGCAAAGTCAAGAAATTTAACGGGCAGGCAGCCCGTTTTAACACTTGATAAAAGTATTAACGAACCGACAGAGAGGTAGATATATGCCATACGTAGAGAGGGTAACAAAAGCAGGAAATACGATAGAGATAGAGAGGTACTTTACCAGCAGATACAAAAAGAAAGGTATCAGCAGAGGGGATAAGGTAAAGCCAACAAAAGAAGAGCAGGAGAAAGTAAACACCAGACAGGCAGAGAGAAAGTTAAGGATACTCATAAATGCAAACTATGGCTATGGGGACTACCATTTAGTGCTTGACTATATCCGCAGGAAAGGAGAGCCGGACAGAACGCCGGAGCAGATGCGGCAGGACATAGACGTATTTTTGAGGGAGTGCAGAAAGGAGTACAGAAAAGCAGGGTTAGAGTTCAAATACATACACGTTATGGAGATAGGCAAGAAAGGTGCGAGGCATCACCACCTTGTAGTAAATAAAATTGACACAGAGATTTTACAACGCTGCTGGTATAAGGCATACGAGGGGCATAACAGGGTTAAGGTATTCCCACTGGACGATAGCGGCAACTATGCAGAGCTGGCAAGTTATTTAATCAAGTACACAGGAACGCACAAAAAGGGTACTGACGGAGCATTACAGGGCAAGCGCTGGAATTGCAGCAAGAATTTAGTAAGACCAGAACCAGAGTACCGCATAATTTCAGACCGTGAGTATTTCAAGAAAGAGCCAAAAGCAATAAAGGGCTATTACGTGGACAAGAACAGTGTAAGCATGGGGGTACATAGCCCAGAGTATTACGGCTATGGGTATTTAAGATACACCTTAGTAAAAATAACAGATAGGGGGGGCTGAAATGCAGATAATCAAGGGCATTGCCATTGCAGCAGTGTTGATAATAGCTGGACTGCTGGCGCTGATTGTGGCAGCATATCTGGCGTTTAGAATTGCGGCGGCTATTTTTGAACAGCAGGAGAGCTGGAAAGACAGCGGCAGCAGAAAGGGCAGAAAACATGATAGAAAAAATTAAATACTGGTTATTCCAGAAAGGCAAGGACTGTAAGCGCTGCTGCCTGCGGTGCAGATACTACGATATATGCCGCTGGGACGTACTGGGAAATGCAGGACTACAAAGCGAGGAAACAATAACGCTTTTGGCGATAGAGAACAGCAAGCCGCATAAGGACGGGCTACTTTTTAGAATTTGCCAGTATGTAGAATTTAAGCAGAAAGCGAGGCGAGAAAATGAGAAACTTTAGACTGGACGACGAAAGCGGGCATCAAGAGGCATTATTTAGCTGGGCTGCATACAGAACAGGGCTTATGCCGGAACTGCAATATATGTATCATGTGCCAAACGGCGGCAAACGTGATGCAGCAACAGCGGTGGCGCTTAAGAGGCAGGGCGTAAAGGCTGGTGTGCCGGATATTATGCTACCAGCTGCAAGGGCTGGGTATCACGGGCTTTACATAGAGCTTAAGGCGGGCAAGAACACGACGACCAAGAAACAGAAAGAGTGGTTAGAGTATCTACGGCAGCAGGGCTATTATACCGCCGTCTGCTACGGCTGGCAGCCAGCAGCGCAGTTGATAGAGCAGTATTTATTACATTCAGACGAGCTTACAAAAGAACAGGAAACAGTAACCATGCGTTAGAGGCGAACGCAGGAAAGAGAGGCAAAGAATGAAAACAATAAGCATTTTGAATTTAAAGGGTGGCGTAGCCAAGACCTTTACAGCGGCAAACATGGCGTATGAGATTTACAGGAGAGGTTACAGGGTGCTACTGATTGACAATGATAAGCAAGGGAATTTAAGCAAGGCGTATAGCAGATACGACGCAGAGAGCGTAGCACCAGTTACAAGGTTGCTGGCTGGGGACTGGCAGGGAGCAACAGAGCTGATACAGAATACAAATTACGTAGGGCAGCAGTGCTGCATAGATATTGTTACGTCGAATATGTCACTTTTTGGGGCTACGTGGAATTTGACAAAAGAGGACAGCGAGAACCAGACAGAACGCTATAAGAGATTTGCAGACATTATGGGCGGCTTTTATGATTACTGTATCATTGATAACCCGCCGGATATTGGGCTTAATGTCATAAATGCGCTTGCAATCACGGACGAGGTAATAGTACCCGTAAAGGTGGACGAGGACGCTTTAGAGGGGCTGGACATTGTGACAGAGCAGATAGAGGACGCAAAGGCATTTAACCCAGCATTAAAGCTGGCAGGCGTACTGATTACGTCATACCAGAACACAGACGGCGAGGCAGCAGGCGTAGAGTGGCTGGAACAAAAGACAGATTTTAATATTTTGGGTATTATTCGGTATTCCAAGAAAGTAGCAGAAAATACTTTCATGCGTAAGCCGATTTATGAGTATAGCCCATGCTGCGGAGCGGCGCAGGGGTACAAGAAATTTGTAACAGCGTATACAGGGAAAGCGAGGTAGTGGGTATGGATAAAGAAAAACGGTTTTGCCCGTTCAAAAGCAGTATGCTGGTAGACTACAGGAACGGCGCAAGGAATGTGCGTAATTTGTTTGTAAGATGCAGCGGCAGTAAGTGCATGGCATATAAAAACGGCGGTTGCTTAAGACTGGGAACAGAAACAGAGAAGAAAGCGAGGTAGAGAATATGGCAAAGTTTGGTATTAACGATATTTTGAACGCAAAGACAAAAGCAGCGGGGCAGCAGGCACAGACGGACGGATACAAAGAGATTTATTTAAGCCCTTATGAGGTAAAGGCAGCGCAGGAGAATACACACCAGAAATTAGAGAACATAGAAGAGCTGGCAGACAGCTTTTTACACGTAGGGCAGGAACAGCCTACAGTATTGGCGAGAGTAAACGGGGAATACCGTATAATCGACGGACACAGACGTAATGCGGCAAATATTTTGAACTTAGAGCGGGGGCATAAGGAGTATGAGAAAGTGCTTTACCGCTTTATGGATATGAGCGAGGCAATGTATGAGCTGCGCTTATTGGCGGGCAACGGATATACGCAGGAACTTACAGCCTATGAAAAAACCAGATTAGTAGAGCGCACCAAAGCTGCACTTATCAGAGCCAAGGAAGAGGACGGCTTAGAGATACAAGGCAAAATGCGTGATTTAGTGGCGGCTATGATAAACGAAAGCAGCACAAACGTAGCCAGAATGGACGCAATCAACAACAACGCAACGCCGGAGATTAAAGAGCAGCTGAAAGAGGGCAATTTAGGTATCACTGCTGCATACGAGGCAGCAAAGCTGGACGAGGACGAGCAGAAAGAAATAGCGGAAAAAGCAGCAGCGGGCGAAAATGTGAGGGCAAAGGAAATAGCGGAAAAGGTAGCAGAGAAAAAGGCAGGGGACGATTACGAAACACCGCACCCAGAAAGCATAACGTCTTTGTGCTATTCCTGCCAGAAATACAAGGACTGCAACGTAAAAACGGGAACGTGCCAGAAATGCGACCAGTACATAAACAAGGCAGAGGCTGAAAAGACGGACGAACAGCGGTACAGCGAAGAACAGGACGCTATAGACCGCCAGACAAAGAAGAAATTGCAGGAGCGGGCAGACGCAGAAAAAATGGAGCATCTGCCAAGCGAGGGGAATATAGAGCATAAGCAACATGAATTAAAGATAGTGGTATCTGATTACGAGGACGTAATAAGCGGGAAAAAGAGCTTTGAGCTGCGGAAGAATGACAGAGGCTATAAACAGGGCGACAGCCTTAAAATGCTGGAATTTAAGGACGGTAAGCATACAGGGCGCATGATTGATGCAGATATTATTTATATGCTGGAAGATTATACAGGGCTTACAGAGGGCTACTGTATTCTGGGTATCAGAGTAACAGACTATACGGGTAAGGTGTCCGAAACGGACACAGAAAGCGGGGCAGTAAATGTTTGAGTTTATGGACGACGTAGTAGATGCGATGGAAGAAACGGGAAAGGTAGTAGTAGACGGGGTGGTATATTGCCTGATATGCGTAGCTAAACTGGCGTTGATAATAACAGCGCCAGTATGGGCGCTGCCGTATACGATATGGAGAAAGGGGCGTAAGCAGTGAAATACAGACAGTGGAAAAAGAACTATAAGAAAAAGCATGGAGTAAACCCGCCGTTAGAGCTGGACAAGCGAAAACAGCGCAGGCTTGCAAGAAAAATGGCAAGACAGATAAATAAAACCTTGCCAACAGCAGCAGAAACATTGACGGCAGCTATTAACCGCTGGGCGCAGAGTATAAAGCCAGCACTGGCGACATTATGCGAGAACGTAGCAGCGGCGTTTAGCAATATGGCAGCAGGATTGAGAGAAGAAAGCGAGGCGGTAGAAAATGACTAATATTTTACTGGGAATTATAGCACTGGAATTGCTGGCTATATTTTCAAAGCTGGACAAACTGGAAGAGAGGGGCAGAGAGAATGAATAACGTATCACTTACAGGGCGGCTTACAAGAGAGCCAGAGCTTAGATATGGCGGGCAGGACAATAGCACAGCTATTACCCGCTTTACGCTTGCAGTAGACGACGGGAAAGACACAGATTTTATAAATATTAAGTGTTTCGGACGTACTGCGGAATGGGCGCAGAAATGGTTAAGCAAAGGCAGCAGGGTAGAGGTTACGGGCAAGATTAAAACAGGCAGCTACGAGAGCCAGCGCACGGGCAGCAAGGTATATTACACAGAGGTTGTGGCAAATAGCGTAGGTTTTGGAGAGAGTAAAGCAGAGGCAGAGGCGAGAGGGCAGCAGCTGCCGGAGAGTGACGGGTTTATGAATATCCCAGAGGGAGCAGACGAAGAGCTGCCGTTTAATTAACAGAAAGCGAGGTACAGAACATGGAGCAGGAAGAAACAAAGACAACAGCGGCGGCAGGGGCAGAAATGCCGCCAGAGGCTGAAAGCTGGGTACAGCTGCACGAAAGCGAATTAACGGAGCTGATGCAGAAACAGGCAAAGGCTGCAATAACGGAACTGAAAAGACAGGAAAAGCAGGAACGGAAGAAAGAGAAATACCACAACACTTTTACGCTTATGAAATGTTACCGTGATGCGGTTTTTCATATCGAGAACGCAATAAGCGACGGGCAGCAGTTAGAGCTTAAGGGTATGACGGACGAGCAGCAGCGTACATACTTAGAGAGTATCAGACGCACACGCTTTAAGACATTGATAATGACAGCGCATATAGACAAGGCGGTAGAAGAGATAGAGCGCCGCAGAGAGGCAGCAGGCAGAGGCGTAGAGTACAAGGCTTTTGAAATGTATTTCATGCAGGGTATGGACTATGCGGAAATTGCAGAGCAGCTGGACACAGGAAAGAATACACCGAGGCGCTGGGTAACAGGTATCATAAATGAGCTGTCAGTATTATTGTGGGGGATTGATGAAGAGCGCACAGCTGGCGTGGTAAAGTAATGGTAAAAACGTGGTGTTTACATGGGAAAACAAAAGAGATACAATGGTAGCATGAAATGAGTAGGCGATAGCTTAAGCCATGTGCGGCAGCAGTTGCCTACTCTTTTTCTATTCATTCTTTAGCCTCCACCCAGCGCATGAAACTTAGGGCGCTGGGGAATGAAGAAAGAGAGGGGACAGTATGAAAGCATGGGCTAAGAGTTTTTATTTATCAGCGGCATGGGAAAAAACCAGAGCCGCTTATTTAATGTCACAAGATTATATTTGTGAACGCTGCGGGCAGCCCGCAAAGATAGTGCATCATAAGCGCTGGCTTAACAGAGAGAACATAAACGACATAAGCGTTACGTTATGCTGGGATAACTTAGAGGCGTTGTGCCAAGACTGCCACAACAAGGAACACCACAAACAGGAGAGACATAAGCGGTATCGGTTCGACGAGAATGGCGGCATACTCCCCCCATATCAGAAAAATAATTAAAGGGGGCGAATACCGAGGGGGATACCCTAAAATTACCCTACGGGCGTGCGCACGGGTGGTGTAGGGGGTGTGGTGCGGCGCAGGAATGGAAAGCGGGGTAAAGGAATGGCAACAAAGAAAGAGAAAACCAAAGAACAGAGGATAAAGACCGAAAAGACCAGACTTAAGGGTATTTTCAAGGACTTAGACGAAAACAAAAGAAAATTAGTAACGCCGCTGATAGAAAAGGCTGCATTTATGAGCGTTGAGCTGGACGACTTGCAGGCGAAACTTGAAAAAGACGGCTGGACGAGTGAGTACCAGAACGGGCAGAACCAGTGGGGGACAAAGAAAAGCCCAGAGGCAGAAACTTACATAGCGCTTAGTAAGAACTATGCAGCAGTGATTAAGCAGCTTACGGAATTAGTACCAGCTGCGAAACGAAAGACAAGCAGGCTGGCAGCTTTGCGGGAAGAGTAAGCAATATTGCCGCCTTATCGAAACTATATCTATGAGTACCACGCAAAGATTACAAGCGGCGAAATCATAGCGGGAAAATGGATAAAGAAAATATACGAAATCATTATAAACGGGCTGCAAAAGCAGGAGTATTTTTTTAATGCAAAGGCTGCAAATAAGGCTATACGGTTCATAGAGAACTTTTGCCACCACAGCAAGGGGCGTAATGATTTAATCAAGTTGGAGCTATGGCAGAAAGCCATAGTTTCTGTTATTTTTGGCATACAAGACGCAGAAAAAATACGTATTTTCCGTGAAATTTTTATTGTAATTGGAAGAAAAAACGGAAAAAGTTTATTTGCATCTGCGATTATTGCATATATGGCGTACTTAGAGCCGGAGTATGGACAAGAAATATACTGCTTAGCGCCGAAATTAGACCAAGCGGCGCTGGTGTATGACGGATTTTATCAAATGGTACAGGCAGAGGACGAGTTAGCGGAGCTGGCAAAGAAACGGCGCAGCGATATTTATATTGCGGAGAGCAACACGGTAATAAAACCGATTGCTTTTAACGCCAAGAAGTCAGACGGATTTAACCCGCAGCTTGTGGTATGTGATGAAATGGCAGCATGGAGCGGGGACGCTGGACTAAAGCAGTATGAGGTTATGAAATCCGCTTTAGGCGCACGTACTCAACCTATGATATTGAGCATAAGCACTGCCGGATATATCAACGACAGTATTTATGATGAACTAATGAAACGTAGCACAAGTTTCTTAAAAGGAAACAGCAAAGAGCGCAGGCTATTACCATTCCTTTACATGATTGATGATGTGGAGAAGTGGAACGACATAGACGAACTGAAAAAGGCTAACCCTAACATGGGTGTATCCGTAAAAGAAAGTTTCTTTATGGACGAGATAGCCGTAGCAGAGGGCAGCTTAAGTAAAAAAGCAGAGTTCCTTACAAAGTATTGCAATATTAAGCAGAACAGCTCTATTGCATGGCTGGAATATCAGACAGTAGAGAACGCCGGAGTAGAAAAGACCTTAGAGGACTTTAGGGACTGCTACGCAGTGGGCGGTATTGACTTAAGCCAGACAACGGACTTAACGGCAGCAAGTGTGGTTATTCAGAAAGACGGCACGCTGTATGCGTTTACGCAGTTCTTTATGCCACGGGGCAGGCTGGAATACTTACAGGCTACGGACGGTGTGCCGTATGACATATTTGTTAAAAAGGGGCTGATAACCTTAAGCGGCGAGAATTACGTAGACTACCACGACGTTTACGGCTGGTTTACTATGCTGCTGGAAGATTACGGCATACGACCTTTGAAAATCGGCTACGACAGATACAGCGCCCAGTACCTTATTACCGATATGGCAAATTATGGCTTTCACATGGACGACGTTTACCAAGGCGAAAACCTTACACCAGTTATACGGGAGTTTGAGGGCATCATAAAAGACGGCGATTTTAAGATTGCCGACAACAATTTACTAAAGACACATTTCTTAAATGTTGCGCTTAAGCACAACATGGAAACAAGAAAATTCAGACCTATAAAAATCGAGCAGCGGGCGCATATCGACGGCTTTGTATCTGTCATAGATGCAATGACCGTGCGGCAGAAATACTGGGAAGAGTGCGGCGAGCTGCTTAAAAATGCCGCATAGAAAGGAGTGTAAACGGCATGAAATTTTTAGACTATCTTTTCCATGGCAAAGAATTAAAAGCCATAGGTAATTATTTCAAAATGCTGAACGGATACAGCCCGACGTTTACCAGCTTTAGCGGCGGCGTGTATGAAATGGATTTAACCAGAACGGCTATAAATAATTTTGCTACACATTGCAGCAAACTAAAGCCGGAGATAGAGGGCAGCGCCCTTAAATCGCTGGAAAAGACATTGCAGCATAAACCCAACTACTTCATGGATACAACAAAATTTATAAAGCGTCTGGCAACGTATGTAGCGGTGGAACACACCGCTTTTATTATACCTATCGAGGACGAATACGGGCGCTTATGTGGCTGGTATCCGCTGCGGGCTGAACGCTGCGAGGTGGTAGAGAGTGAGGGGCAATTATATTTACGGTATCTGTTTGCAAATGGCAGCTATGGCGCTATTGAGTTTGAGCGTGTAGGCATTATGACAGACTTTGAATATAAAGACGACCTTTTCGGAGAGGACAACAGCACACTTGCACCAACTATGCAGCTGATACATACGCAGAATGAGGGAATTATAAACGCTGTAAAAAATTCTGCAAATATCCGTTTTCTGGCAAAGGTGGCAAATATGCTGAAACCAGAGGATATAAAGAAAGAGCGGAAACGCTTTACAGAGGATAACTTAAGCGCTGACAACGATAGCGGCATGATTATTTATGATAACAAGTTTAGTGAACTGAAACAGGTAGAAAGCAAACCGTATACACCAAACGCATTGCAGATGCAGCACATACAGGAAAATGTATGTACGCATTTTGGTACAAATATGGATATTCTGCAAAATAAATTCGATGAAAATACGTGGAACGCTTACTACGAGGGGAAAATAGAACCGTTTGCAATACAGCTATCGCTTGTTATGACAAATATGAGCTTTACAGAGAGAGAAAGAGCCTGCGGCAATGCTATTTTCTTTTCTGCAAACCGCCTACAATACGCCAGCAACGCCACAAAGTTAAGCGTAAGCACACAGCTTTTTGACCGTGCGTTACTGAACAGAAACGGCGTAATGGATATATGGAACATGGCACACGTTGAGGACGGGGAAAAGTATTATATCCGAAAGGAATATACAGAGGTAAGCGAGCTGCACAAAGGAAGTGAGCAGCCAGTTATCATACAGCAAGTACAACAGCAGACAGAACCAGCAGCAGGAGAAGAGCCGCAGAACGGACAGGAAGAGAAAGAGGGTGTAAATAATGCCAGTTAAGAAAGAGCGGGAATATAGAACGCTGGTAGCGCCTCTGGTAGCGCAGAGTTCCGGCGAAAAGCGTATACAGTCGGAGTGCTACGTAGAGGGCTACGCCACTACATTTAATGCGCCATACCTTTTATATGAGTTTGAGGACGGCACAAAGATTTACGAAAGAATAGATGCACACGCATTAGACAGCGCAGACATGAGCGACGTTATTATGCAGTACGACCATGAGGGCAGAGTATTTGCCAGACAGTCAAATAATACGCTGATTTTAGAGCCGGACGTAAAGGGGCTTTTTGTGGCAGCAGACTTAAGCCGGACAGACTTAGCCCGTGGGCTGTATCAGGACATAAGCGCAGGAATGATTACTAAAATGTCATGGGCGTTTACAGTGGCAGAGGAAAGTTACGACAGAGAAACACATACAAGAACAATTTTGAAAATCAAAAAGGTTTATGATGTATCAGCCGTGAGTATTCCGGCAAATAACGATACTGAAATAAGCGCCCGTGCTTTTGCGAGTAGGAGTTACGAGCGGGAGCGGCAGGAGTTGCTTAAGAGGCGGGCAGCAATACTAAAGATTAAGGCGAGCTTATAAAAACCAAAACAAAAAGGAGAACACAGACTATGAGATTAAAGGAAATTGAGGCAAGATTAGCCGAAATCAAAGAAGAGCTTAACACCAGAGCAGCGGAGCTTACGGACGAGGAAATTACAAAACTGGAAACAGAGGTAACAGACTTGCAGGAAGAGCGCACTACTTTACTGACAGCGGCAGAGAAACGTAAAAAGCTGCTTGAAAGAATTGCAGCAGGAGAGCCGACAGGTGGAGCGGGAGCAGATACCACGCTGCTTAGAAATTTCAAGGGAGCAGGCGGCGCAGGAGCAGGAGAACCAGAGGACAAATACGACACTACGGCATACAGAAAAGCGTTTATGAATTATGTATGCAGAGGCGTTGCTATTCCGGCAGAGTACAGAGCAGCTGAAACCACCACCACAGCAGACAGCGGCGCTGTAATTCCGACAACTATTATGAATGAAATTATCCAGAAACTGGAAAGCTACGGCAGCATTTATGCAAAGGTGCGTAAGATTAACGTACAGGGCGGCGTTTCCATTCCGATTGCAGACTTAAAGCCTACTGCACACTGGATTACAGAGGCAAAGAGCAGCGACGACCAGAAAGCATCTGCTAAAAATTCCGTAACTTTCAATTATTACGGTTTGGAGTGCAAAATTTCCCAGAGCATTTTAGCGAATGTAGTAACGCTGAAAATGTTTACTGATTTGTTTGTACCTATGGCAACAGAGGCAATGGTAAAGGCTATTGAAATTGCCATTTTCAACGGTACAGGCGAGGGGCAGCCGCTGGGCGTTCTGAAAGACAACAGGGTAACAGCTGTAATTACTCTGACACCGGAAGAGTACGCAAGCTGGAACGGCTGGCATAAGGTAAAAGGCAAAATGAAAAAGGCGTACAGAAACGGCAGCTTTGTTATGAACCAGTCCACTTTTGATACTGGCATTGACGGTATGGAAGATAAGAACGGGCAGCCTATTGGACGCACAAACTACGGCGTAAACGGAGAGGAAACATACCGTTTCATGGGTAAGAATGTGGAAACTGTAGAGGACGACGTTTTACCGAGCTGGGACGACGCAAACGAGGGCGACGTAATCGCAGTATTTATGAATTTCTCTGATTACGTTATCAATACCAACATGGAAATGCAGGTAGTGAAGTGGACAGACCACGACAACAACAAGATTAAGAATAAGTGCTTAATGGTAGTGGACGGCAAAGTAGCTGACGCTGCGGGCATTATCTTAGTTAAAAAGGGCGTAACAGCAGTGTAAGAAAGCGAGGTAGAGCATGAAAGGATACTTAGACGCAAAAGAGCTGGAAAGCTATAAGAAAGAGGATTTGCAGGAACTGGCAAAGCAGCTGGGCGTAGATGCAGAGGGAACAAAGAAAGAAATTGCTGCACGCTGCGCAGCCGTCGAGGTAGATATACCAGACAACAGCGAGCTTACGGAAGAGGACAAAAAAGTAGCAGCCGAGGCAGCGGCAGAGGCAGCAGCCAAAGCCGAAGAGGAAAAGGCAGCGGCAGAGGCAGCAGCTAAAGTCGAAGAGGAAAAGGCAGCGGCAGAGGCAGCAGCCAAAGCCGAAGAGGAAAAGGCGGCGGCAGAGGCAGCAGCTAAAGACGAAGAGGAAAAGAAAGCAGCAGGGCTGGTAAAAGTAAAAGCACAGCGTCGTTTCCTTGACAAGGAATTAAACCAGATTAAGGATACTGGGGACGTTTACACCGTAAGCAGAGAACGTGCAGCAGTTCTGAAAGAGGCAGGCGTAGCAGAAGTAGCAGAGTAAGAAAGAGGGTGCGGGCTATGGCAGCATATACCACTACATTAACCGAGAAGATGCGGGCGGCGCTGCGTATCAGCAGCACCAGTGAGAAAATCACAGAAGAAATAAACGACTGTATAGCCGCCTGCAAAATGGATTTGCAGGACGTAGGCGTAAAGAAACTGGACGAAACAGACGCACTGATTATTAGGGCAATTACCTTATACTGCAAGGCAGAGTTTGGCTATTCCGATAAATCAGAGCAGTTTTGGAAGTCTTACGAGTGCTTGAAAACTCATTTAAGCCTATCCAGCGAATACACAGGCGGCGAAACGCCGGACAATATAGACGACGAGGTAAACGAGGACGATATTAAGAACTTATTCGGATAGGAGAAACAGACAGAATGGCGATTAAAAGAGTAACTTATAATACGCTGTCTTATCTGGTAGCGGAAATTAAAGACCGCTACGCAGAGAAAAGCGCCATAGGAGCGCTGGGGGGCTTGATAAGGTAGCGGTAGAAAATCTGGCAGACGATTTGAAAAACCTTATAAACGGCAAGGCAAATGCAGCCACCACGCTTGCGGGTTATGGCATCACAGACGGAATGACAGCGACGGAGATAGCAAGCGCTATTTCCACGGCGATTGCCGGAACAGACCATTTAAGCCGTGTAATGGTAGACAGCACGGCAGATATTGACGTAGCGGCAGACGGCGCAGAAAAGAAAATCTACATGGTAAAGAATACCGACGGAGAGGCGGGAAATCTTTACAGTGAGTACATGGTAATTGACGGAAAGCTGGAAAAGGTAGGCGACTGGAAAGTGGACTTAAGCAGCTATGCAAAGACTGCGGAAGTAACGGCAGCCATTGCAAATGCGCTGACAGCATACGCCAAGACCGCAGATGTTACTAAGGCAATCAATGCAGCAGTAGCGGGACTTATCCAACTGGACGACTTAAGCGTAGCGTCTACGGGGGCAGGCAATGTAGTAACAGGGCTTGCGTATGACAACAAGACAGGAAAATTTACAGTAACCAAAGGACTTACTGCACTTACAGAGGCAGACTTTACAGAGATTACGCAGCAGGAAGTAAAAGCCATGTTTGCGTAAGTGGGGTGCTGGTATGAGGTGGTTTAGCCTTGCCAGCTTAAAGGCGCTGGTATCAGAGATAACAGCCAGAGAAAACAGCAATATGCAGGCTGTAAATGATACGTTTTCAGAAGTCTACGACAATATGGAAACGCTGGACGGGCGCATAGATGCTTTAGAGCATAAAACCGACGCTGCATATCTGGGTAACTGTTATTGCGGTAGCGTCTATTTGGGCTATGTGTCCGAAACGGACACCTAAAGGAGTGGTAAAAATGGACTGGATAGACGAGATAACGCTAATAAGCGAGGTAAGCGGAGAAAACAGGGTAAATAAAAACGGCTTTGCAGTAAAGCCGGAAGAAAGCGCCCGCACTGTATTCTGTAATAAAAAATCAGTAGGGTACAGTGAATATTTTAAGAGCCAGCAGACAGGAAAGCTGGTAGAGGCAAAGTACGAGGTACACAAGGCAGATTATGGCGGCGAGGACGTAGTAGAAGTAAACGGGCGGCGCTATTTTGTACTTAAGACCTACGATACAGGGACAGACACCATAGAGCTTACGCTTACAGATTTACGCCACAGAAACGAGGTGTAAGCATGGGAGAATTTAATACAGTCGGGCTGGAAGATATTATGGACGCTTTCGGCAGGAGAGAAACCGCCACGGTTGAGGCAGTACCGAAAATGCTTAAGGCTGGCGCAGATGTGCTGATAGAGGCACAGAAAGCAGAGGCACAGGCAATGGGACTGAACGAAACGGGCGGTTTTATCAATTCCATAAAAGCTACGGACGTAAAGGGCGACGATACGGAGAAATACGTAGAGATATACCCGCAGGGACGGGCAGGGCATGGAAACGACAGGAAAGGCGATAAAAGCAAAGTGCGCTATGCAACAATCGGCTTTGTGGCAGAATACGGGACAAGCAGCCAGCAGGCACGCCCGTATATGACAACGGCAAACGCCAAGGCGCACGAAAAGGTAGTAGAGGCGCAGCACAGTATATGGGAGAGTGAAACGGGCAAATGAGCATACAGGAGATTTTAGAAAGCGCAGGGCTGCCAGCCCAGAGGGGCGTATACACTGGACGGGATAAGCCGGACGCATACTATACGTTTCTGCGGCTGCTGGGTACGTCTGCGGTAAATGCAGACGACGAAGAGAAAGAGCGCAAGGAAATGTATAGAGTTACGCTTTTCCATAAGGGCGATTTTGAGGCGCAGCTTGATAAGACAAAAGAGGTATTGATAGCAGCAGGCGTTTATATCAACAGCATAGATGCAGAAAGCTACGAAACAGAAACGGGGTACTGGTTAGTGCCTATCACAGTCGAGATTTTGAAAGAGGAGTGATTAAACAATGACACTGGGACTGAAAGATTTATATTATGCCGTATGCACAGAGGCAGACGGCGTAGAAAGCTACGGAGCGCCTAAGAAAATGGCAGAGGCAATGACAGCCGATTTATCCGTAAAGACCGCAGACGGCAGTTTATATGCAGACGATACGTTAAGCGAGAGCGTCACGGAGTTTGCAAGCGGCACGCTTAAGCTGGGAATTAAAGACCTTACGCCGGAAGTGCTGGCAGAGCTGCTGGGGCAGGAAGTGGACGAGAACAGCGTAGTATGGGCTGGAAAAGAGGACGAGCCGCCGTATGTTGCGGTAGGGTTCAGAGCAAAGAAAACGGGCGGCAAATACCGCTATGTATGGCTGCTTAAAGTAAAATTCAAAGTACCGTCTGAAAAGTATGAAACTAAGGGCGAGAGCATCAAGTTTAATACGCCGGACATTGAGGCAGATTTTACAGCCAGAAAGAAAGATAACCGCTGGAAAGCAGACTTTGTGGGAACAGAGGACAGTAAGGCGGCTAAGACATGGTTTACAGCCGTACCCGAACCGGCAGCGGCAATGCAGGAAGTATAAGAGAAAGGAGAGAGGCGCAGCGCAGGCTGCGCCTTAATTTATAGCATGAGCGCAATTAAAGACGGACGTATGCCCGTAGAACTGAACGGCAAGACCTATTATTTACTGTTTTCCCTTAATGCACTGGACGAGATGCAGGACAGATTTGGGGGATATGACAAGCTGGACAAGGCTTTTGACCAGAGTAACCCGACCATGATTAAAGATTTACGCTGGTTGCTTACCCTCATTATCAACGAGGGCATGGAAGAGGGAGAAACACCGCTTACAGAGCAGCAGGTAGGTAAGTTAATTCATATCGGCAATCTGCCGCAGATTAAAGACGCTATTTTCTCTGCTTTTGTATATTCCACAAACGGCGGGGAAGAGAAAGAGGCAGCAGACGGAGAGGCAGACACAACAGAAGAGGGAAACAGAGTAGCCGTGCAGGACGAATAGACACCGCACGGCTGCTTTATATAGCAATGGCTATGCTGCATTACACGGAAAGCGAGGCGTGGAAAAAGACACCTTACCAGATTATTAAGCTATTCGGCTATCACAAGGAGTATAACCCGCACATTTTCGGGCAGGAAAGCAGCAGCGCACCAGCACAGGCAGCAGAGGGCATGGACGACATAGACATAGCGTTAGGGGGCTTGTAAATCATGGCTGATAAAACAGACAATATTAAAACCAAACTTAGTTTTGACGGCGAGGCACAGTATAAAGCAGCCTGCAAAGAGATTAACAGCACCCTTAAGCTGCTTAACTCTGAAATGAAACTTGTAACGGCAGAGTATAAGAGCAATGCGAGCAGTGCAGAGGCGCTGAAAGCCAAGCAGGAAGTATTACGCAAAACTTACGACGAACAAAAGAAAAAGGTAGAGGAAACAGAAAAAGCCCTTGCAAAGTGCAAAGAGGCTACAGGAGAGAACAGCGAGGCAAGTAAAAAGCTGGAAACGCAGCTTAATTACCAGAAAACAGCCCTTGCGAATACAGAAACAGAGTTAGGAAAGACCACTACAGAGCTGGACAAGGCAGAAAAAGCCGCAGACGGAATGGGAAACGAGGTAGAGGACAGCGGCAAACAGGCGAAAGAGGCAACAAGCAAATTCAGTGGCTTTACAGAGGTTGTAAAAAAGGTTGCAACAGCAACGGCAGCAGCGGTGGCGGCAATCGGCACGGCAGCCGTAGCAGCAGGCAAGGCACTTTATGATATGGCGAGTGATACGGCATCTGCGGGCGACCAGATAGACAAGGAAAGCCAGAAAATGCAGATAAGCGCAAGCCTATACCAGCAGTTAAGCTATGCCTGCGAGAGAAGCGGCAGCAGCGTAAGCGACTTAACAAAAGGCGTTAAGAACATTACTACAGAGCTGGGGAAAACAGCAGAGGGAGCGAAAGGCGCAGGGGCAAGTTTTGAGGCTATCGGCGTATCGCTGAAAAATACAGACGGAAGTATAAAAAGCACGGAGCAGGTGCTTTTAGAGAGCATAGACGCACTGGCGGGCATGGAAGATGAAACACAGCGAAATGCAGCCGCACAGGATATTTTTGGAAAGAGCGCAGCCGAGCTTTTACCGTTGCTTAATTCTGGCGCAGACGGAATTAAGCAGCTTATGGACGAAACAGAAGAATACGGCATGATAATGTCAGACGAGGCAGTAGCAGCAAGCGCAGCGTTTGAGGACAGTTTAAGCCGCCTGCAATGGACATTTAGCGGCGTAAAGAACAGTATCACTGGCGAAATGCTGCCGTCTATCACAATGATTATGGACGGGCTAAGCGACCTTATGGCGGGGCAGGACGACGCAGGCGAGAAGATAAAGCAGGGCGTTACTGGAATAATCAGCAATATTTCACAAATGATACCGCAGATATTGGAAGTGATAACGAATATAGCAGGGGCAGTGCTGGAAAGCGCACCCTCTATTATGCAGGCATTGGCGCAGGGAATTATAACGGCGCTGCCTACGTTATTGCCGACCATAACAAACGTAGTAACCAGCATTGCAACTATGCTGATACAGTTACTGCCGCAGATTTTAGAGGCGGGTATGCAGATACTCATAAGCCTTGCGCAAGGTATCGCACAGGCGCTGCCTACATTGCTGCCGACAATCGTAACGGTGGTTACGAACATTGTAACCATGCTGATAGAAAATATACCGCTGCTGATTACAGCAGCCTTACAGCTTATTACAGGGCTGGCGCAGGGACTGGTAGCAGCGTTGCCCGTACTGATTGAGGCGCTGCCGGAAATCATAACGGCTATCATAAATGCGTTGATTGAGGGTATACCGCTTATTATCGAAAGTGCGGGCGATATTATAGTTGCGCTGATTGACGGCATCATAGATGCAATACCGCTTTTAATCGCAGCTATGCCGCAGATTGTTGCAGCCATTGTAACAGGACTGATTACGGGGCTGCCTAAGATTTTGACGGCAGCAGGCAAGCTGGTAACAACAATCATAAACAAGATAAAAGAGCTGCCTACTCTGATACCGCAGGCAATCGCTGCGGGCGTTGAGAAAATAGCAGAGTGGGGCGCAAATATGCAGGAAAAAGGCGACACGGTTATAACAGATTTTGTAACGAAAGTTATAGATATTGTTAAGGAGCTGCCGCAGAAAATCTGGAACAGTATAGTAAGCGCAGTTACCAGAGTGGCTACATGGGGCGCAAATATGCAGACCAAAGCCAAAGAAGTAATGAACACAATGCTTACGAACATTGTAACGATTGTGAAAGAAACGCCTGCTAAAATCTGGAACAGCATAGTAAGCGCAGTTACCAGAGTGGCTACATGGGGCGCAAATATGCAGACCAAAGCCAAAGAAGTAATGAACACAATGCTTACGAACATTGTAACGATTGTGAAAGAAACGCCTGCTAAAATCTGGAACAGCATAGTAGGAGCAGTTACCAGAGTGGCTACATGGGGCGCAAATATGCTTACGAAAGCCAAAGAGGTAATGAACACAATGGTAACAGGCATTGTTACTATCGTGAAAGAAGTACCGCAGAAAATCTGGAACAGCATAGTAGGAGCAGTTACCAGAGTGGCTACGTGGGGTACAAATATGCTTACGAAAGCCAAAGAGGTAATGAATACAATGGTAACAGGCATTGTTACTATCGTAAAGGAAATACCAGAGAAGATATACAACAGCATTTCCGGCGCAATTTCCAAAGTGGCTACATGGGGTACAGAAGTAAAGAACAAAGCCGTAGAGGGCATGAAAAATGTAATTACTGGCATAACCGACGTATTTAAGGATATTGGCAGTACGTTTGCTGGGTTCGGTAAGAACATGGTAGAGGGCATCTGGAACGGCATACATGGAGCTACGCAGTGGATAAAGGACAAAATAAGCGGCTGGGTAGGTAATGTTACCGACTTCCTTAAGGGATTATTTGGAATTAACAGCCCGTCTAAGCTGATGCGTGACGAAATCGGCGTATATCTGGCGCAGGGTATCGGCGTTGGCTTTTCTGATGAAATCGGCGGCGTTAAGAAAATGATTGAGGACAGCGTACCGCAGGAGTTCGACGTAGGCGCAAAGGTAAACGTAGGCAAAGAGCTTACAGACGATTACGACGACAAAAAGCCAAAGCCGAGAGGTGGCGGCAGTGCAGCAGGCGGCGTAGTTGTCAATCAGTATATTTATGCGAATACTACGGACTACGCAAAGCAGCAGAAAGAGGCAGCCCGACAGTTCAGAATGATAGCAAGGACGGTGTAACGCATGGAAAATGAAAAACTGACTTACATAAATTCAAGGGGCGAGCGGTTAGAGCTGGGAGTAGACAGCGTATACCATTGCAACATAAGTAAAGACGTAGAGGGCATTTCCGGCGTTACGAGCGTCATTTACAGCACAAACAGTATGGGACAGCACGGCGACACCTACGTAGGGCAGCGTATCGAGGCAAGGGACATAGACGTAGTGGGGCATATCAACACACGGGATAAGGCGCAGGCATTGGAACTGCGCCGCCGTATGCTTAAGATATTTAACCCAGAGCTTAGCGCTACGCTGGTGTATGAGTACGGCGGCTTTAAGCGTGTGATTGATTGCAGGGCGTATGGAGAGCCTAAGATACTAAAGAAAGAGGTACTTTATGAGTTTGATTTACAGATAGAGTGCCTTAACCCGTTCTGGCGGGAGGAGGAAGAAACAAAGGAAGATATAGCAAGCTGGGTGGCTGCGTGGCATTTCCCTTGCGTTATCGAAAAGGACAGCACAAAGAGCATGATATACGGATACCGAGCGGAAAGCGTAATAGTGGACTGCTACAACGAGGGCGACGTATCCACAGGAATGAGGATAAGGTTTACAGCACTGGGGACAGTTTCAAACCCGATACTGCTTAATGTGGATACAGAGGAATTTATACAGATTAACGCCACCATGAAAACGGGCGACGTGATAGAGATTAACACGAAGTACGGCAGCAAGGGCGCTAAGCTGATAAGGGACGGCGTAGAAACCGACTATTTCCGCTACATTGATGTAGACAGTACATTTATGCAGCTTGCCATAGGCGACAATATGTTTAGATATGATGCAGCCAGCGGCGTAAATTCTCTGGAAGTATCCATATTCTACAGCAAGGAATTTTTAGGAGTGTGACGGTATGGAGCTTAGAGTATTCGATAAGACGGTGCAGCCGCTGGGAGCTATAGACGAGCTGGCAAGCCTGCTATGGCATACAAAGTATTTTGACGTAGGAACTTTTAGCCTGCTTGCGCCGATTACGGACAATAACAGCCGTTTGCTGGTAGAGGGCAATTTAATAACCAAGCACGACGGGAAAAAGGAAGTAAAGACCGCTGACGGCGGCGTATGGCGCAGGGCAGCGCAGATAACCTACGTACACATTACCAAAGACGAGAACGGCTTAGAGCAGTTAGAGGCACAGGGCTATATGCTTAGCTGGTGGCTTAATAAGCGCTGCATTTATCCGCAGATTGTGGCAACAGGTACAAACCAGTATCTTATAAACCTTATGGTAAAGAACAACTGCGGCAGCGCAGCAGGCACAAAGCGGCGCTTTCCGTTGTTTACATTTCTGGCGCAGGAAACCATAGACGGTGTGGCGGTTGAATATGCAAACGAGGTATACGCACAGCTGGGGCAGGAAGTAAAAGCAAGGGCGCAGGCTGGAAAGCTGGGCTATGACATTCTGCTTAACGAAAGAGAGGGACTGTTTGGCTTTTATCTGTATAAGGGCAATGACCTTACAGCCACAAATACCGAGGGTAACACGCCCTGCATATTTTCAAGAGATTTTGATAATGTCAACGAGCAGGAATATACCGCCAGTATAGAGAACTGCGGCAACTTTATTTATGTGCAGGGAGCAGCTGACGACGACGGCAGCCAGCCAGTAACAACAGTGGACGGCGAGGGCGCAGCGGGGCTGGATTTGATAGAGGTATTCTGCGACGCTACGGACATTGCCAGAAAGTACCAGCAGGGGGAAACAGAGGTAACAATACCGCTGAATACCTATATTGCAATGCTGAAAACGAGAGGCAGCGCAGAGCTGGAAAACTACGGCAAGAACATAAATTTTGTAAGTACCATAAATACAAATTCAAACTTAAAATTTAAGGCTGATTTTGATTTAGGCGACCGTATTACTTGCAAAGAAACCAAGTGGGGCATACAGATAGATGCACGCATTACAGAAGTAACAGAAACATACCAGAAAGGCGAGGAAACCATAGAGGCGACTTTTGGCGACAGCCTGCCGACACTGGTAGACCAGATTAGGAAAGTGAGGTAGCAGAAATGGCAAACAGCTTACCGTTTAATGCCGTGGCAGTAGACAGAGAGTACGACAGGGTATATAAAGCCGAGGATTGGGCGTGGTACTTTGCTACTTTCATTGCAAACGGCATTTTTCCAAAGCCAAGCGACGGGCTACAGGTGGTAGCTTACAGCGGCATGGAAATAAAAGTAAATGCAGGCTATGCCTTTATAAACGGCTACGCCTTTAGAAATCCTGCAACGCTTAGCGTAACACTGGATACGGCAGAGGGAGCGCTTAACAGGGTGGACAGGGTAGTAGTTCGCTGGGATTTGCCGCAAAGAGATATGTATATTGCGGTGCTGAAAGGCACACCGTCTGCAAAGCCGACAGCAACGGCAGTAACACGCACTACGGAAATATGGGAGCTTGCGCTTGCAGATATTTACGTAGGCAAGGGCGTAACAAGGATACAGACGCAGAATATCACAGACCAGCGGTTTAATAGCGCAGTCTGCGGCATTGTGACGGGAACGGTGGAAGAGATAGACGCAAGCGTGCTTACAAAGCAGTTTACAGACTTTTTCAACACCTACAGCGCAGCCGTGCTGGACGAGTTCAGCACATATAAGCAGAACATGGAAAAGTACCTTACAGAGATTGCGGGCGTATATGACAGCTACGTAAGCAAGACAGAGGGCTTATTTGCGCAGTATGAGAGCCAGTTTAACGAAAGATACAGCAGTTTTGAAAGCACGCTTGACAACTGGGACAAGGAACTTTTAAGCGCCTATACAGAATTTATGGCAAAAATTAAGCTATTCCAGTCGGACGCTGAAAACGAATTTAACACATGGTTTGAGAGTATCAAGGACAAGCTGGGCGAGGACATAGCAGGCAGCCTGCAACTGCAAATTGAAGAGCTGGCAGCAGCCATGCAGGAAGTGAAAAAGCAGGCAGAGGCAGGCACGAAAGAAACCAAAGAGGCAATAGCAGCGCTGGACGAGCGACTTAAGAGAGTAGAAAGCGGCTGGGGCATTGACTATAAGCATGATGCTGTATTGGGATTGTGTTACATGGGTGCAGCATACATGAGCCAGCATTACGAAAGAACAGTAGAAACGGCAGTGTTAGGGGCTACCTACGTGGGTAATTCCTATCTTGCAAATACATTTTAGAAAGGCGGCAGACCATGAAAGGATTTCCTAAAGTATTAAAGACAAAAGAGGATTATTACAACTGCCTTGCTATGGTAGCAAGCGGAGAACTGGCGGCAGCAGATTTGCTGGCGAAAATCGAGAGCGCAGAGAACCAGCGTTATATTGAGTGCGGCGTAGCAGCTGTAGAGGAAGAGAAAAAGGCGGTTACGGTATATTACTGCGACGAGGCAGCGGTAGGTATGAAATTCGTAGCGGGCGACGTATCCGGCACGGTGCAGGGAGTAACACATATCCAGACCGACGAGGCAGCGGCAGCAGGAGAGGCAGGAAACGACAGAACAGCCCTTACACTTTCCAAAGCGGTAAAAGCGGGCTGCAAGGTAATTGCGCTGGAACGCACAGACACCGTGGCAGGAATGACAACAGACGACATTGCAGCACTGAAAGGAGTATTAAAGCAGTATGAGTAGATTATTAGTGGACGACGTTACAAAGACCGACGCAAGGGCGCTTTTGAACGTAAATAAAATGGCTACAATCAGCGATATTGTAGCACCGAGCAATGAGTACATTTACGTCAGCGGAGCAAATGAGCTGACAGTAGTAGAGGGCTGCGTAATTGCCGTGGGCGGCGCTGGAATTTTCAAGACAGCGAATACCATTCTTACGGCTGCTAATCTGGACGCAGGCAGCGCTTTTGCGGTAGGTAAGGACTATTACGTATATATCTGCGACAGCAGAATTGACAGCGCAGACGAGAAATACGTAATTTCCCTTAACTCTACATACCCGACAGGCTGGAACGCTACAAACAGCCGTAAAATTGGCGGCTTTCATTATGGACGCTGCCGCAAGGTGGACAGCAATTTACAGCCGCTTAATGGCAGCAGCGTTATTTTTGGCACAGGCTGGGAAAGTGCAGTAAGCAACGGCATTGTACCACGTTCTGTATGGACACTGGGACACCGCCCGAAATGCAGCCCAGAGGGTATGGTATATTTAGGCGGCGGCACATGGGTAGACATTTACCTTAATTCTGACGACGGAGCGAAGGGCTTGAAATCAGAGTACGGCTGCGCACCTATGACGGGTACAGAAAGCATGAACTGGTACAACTTTGTAGAACGTCTGGCAAAGAGCGGTAAGCGTCTGCCGAACTATGCAGAGTTTTGCGCTTATGCTTTTGGCAGCCCTGCCGGACTGGATAACGCAAATACAAACGCATGGAGCGCCACCAGCAATACAGGCAGAGGCGTAACGGGCAGCGTAGTAAATGCCGTTTCTTCCGTGGGTGTTGTAGATGCCGTGGGGCGTGTATGGGAGTGGCTGGACGAGCTTATTACAAGAGCGGAACACGCCACAAATGCAGACTACCACGCAAGCGTAGCGTGGGGCTGGGACAAGAAAAGCCCATTGAACACAGGCGAGAAGTCTTACAACGTTGGTAACATTTACCAGTATTACGCATATTCTCTGGCGGCGCTGATGGCGGGCGGCAGCTGGAGCAATGGGGCGAGTTGCGGCGCTCGTGCCGTGTATTGCATCCACTCCCCGTGGTATGTCGCTACGAACGTTGGCGCTCGTGGGGCGTGTGACTCTCTGTAGACGGCGGGCGAAAGCCCAGCCGGATAAACGGGGGTAAGACATGGACATACAGACAAAAACAGATATTATACACCAGAAAATATACGATTTTCTGCTATATATCTATCCTCTGCTTACGAAGTACCCAAAGTATGAGAAATTCAGCTTACAGACGGCGACCAGAAACGCAATTCTTGAAATGCTGCAAGAGGTTATAAAGTGGGATAAGACGGCAACGAAAAGCCACTTATACACGGTAGATACGGCATTGCAGGAAAGTAAAGAATTGCTGCGGCTGGCGCATGATTTGAAATATAGCGCCATGAACGCACGGCACTACGGCGAGAGCTGCCGCAAGCTGAAAGAAATAGGCGTTATGCTGGGAGAACTGATAGAAGAGGTAAAGACCAGAAAATAGCAGGATATGGGGCAGCTGCTTACTTACAGCCTCTGGCGGCGCTGATAGCGGGCGGCAACTGGAACAATGGGGCGAATTGCGGCGCTCGTGCCGTGAATTGCAACAACTACCCGTGGAATGTCAATACGAACATTGGCGCTCGTGGGGCGTGTGACTTAGTGAGAACATTACAGGCACAGAGTTCTACGGAATACTGGCAAGGACTTAGAAAAGGATAAGACCGAGTGTTTAATATCCTATAGTCAGAGCGGCTGTCCCGCCGTGAGGCAAAGAGAAAAAATACGGCTGCTGGTTAGTAGCTACGGCGAAAGGCAGGAGCTTAATACTTGAAGAGAGTAGGATACATTACCGATAAGGACGGGCGGCACATTACGCTTTTAGAGGCTATGGGCGACTATGGAAACGTACAGAAAGCCTATAACAAAGCCAGAAAGTGTAAGCGCCACAGAAAAGACGTACTGATTTTTACGAAAGACAAAGAGGAAAACTTAGACAAGGTGCGGGAAGATATTCTAAACCTTGCCTATGAGCCGAGCGAATACCATTACTTTAAGGTGTACGAACCGAAAGAGCGGCAGATAATGGCGCTGCCGTTCTATGACAGGGTGGTACAGCACGCCATAAACAACGTGTTAGAGCCTATATTTGATAAGCGGTTTATATCACAGTCTTACGCCTGCCGGAAAGGTAAAGGTATGCACGCTGCATCTGATACATTAAAAGAGTGGCTGTATGAGTGGAACAAATACCACCCAGACCAGCCGCTTTATGCTATCAAGGCAGACATACACCATTATTTCCAGAGCATAGACCATGCGATATTAAAGGCTGAAATACGTAAGGTTATAAAAGACGCTGGGGTACTGGCATTGCTGGACAGGATAATAGACCACAACGGCAATATGCCGGACGGCGTAGGGATACCAGTAGGAAACCTTACCAGTCAGCTATTTGCAAATATCTATCTGGACGCATTAGACCAGTTTATCAAGCACGAGCTGGGCGTAGAGGCGTACATACGCTATATGGACGACTTTGTAATATTAAGCCCAGACAAGGAACAGCTGCGTAGCTGGCTTGCACGGATAGAGCAATTTTTACGGGAAGAGCTTAAGTTAGAGTTTAACCCGAAAACTACCATACTGGCAGCAAAGAACGGTATAGACTTTGTAGGCTACAAACACAGGGCAACGCACAGGAAAGTACGAAAGGACAGCATAAAGCGCATAAAGCGTACTATCAAGAAGTGCGAGAGCGGTAAAATCACAAAAGAACAGTTACAAAAGAGTATACAGAGCTGGACGGGACACGCAGGACACGCCGACAGCTATAACCTACGAAAGAAAATAGAAACGCTGGCAGAGGCAGCCTTAGAAAAGGCTGCTTAAGCGGCAGAATGCAGGAGCGAGTACATGAGTAGCAATTTACTAAGGGTAGTACAAGAACAACAGGAAACCATAGAAAAGCAAAGCAGGCTTATTGCTGATTTAATAGCCACTCTGGAAAGCTGGGAGCAGACAGCAGGCTACGACGGCGCAGAGCTGAAAGAGCGGGCAGAAAATTTGCAATTAAGAGAAAGGCAGGATTTATGAACATGACTATTACAGAATTTATTGAGGCGGCGGCACATAACAAAATTATCCAGCTGGTAGTATTGGCGATTGTGTGCGACACGGTTTTTGGCGTGCTGCGTGCAATCAAAGAGAAGAAATTTAACAGCTGCGCAGGCATTGACGGGGCTATCAGAAAAGTAGGTATGCTTATTTCTCTGGTATTCATGCTGGCAATCGACGTACTGATTAAGATTAACTTAATCGGATTTATACCGGAGCAGGCACGTACATATTTAGGGCTTGATACCGTGGGCGTGGCTGAATTTTTCGCATTGCTTTACATTGCTTATGAGGTAGTGAGTATTTTTAAGAATATGGCATTATGCGGGCTGCCCGTAAAAAAGGTATGGGAAAAGGTGCGGGAGTTTCTGGCGAAGTATACGGACGAACTGCCGGACACAGACGAACTGGACGGGGACAGCACCACAGGCAACGTAGAGGAACACAGGACACAGGAAAGATAAGAATAATAAGGACATAGCAGCAAAGAGCGCTTGCGGGACACCGCAGGCGCTTATTTTGTATGCGGAAAGGCAGGAAATATGAACATTAACAGAAAGATAAGTAAGTACAATTTCAATAAGGGCAGCGTTTCCAGAATTAAGTATATTGTTATCCATTATGTAGGCGCACTGGGCGGCGCAGAGGACAACTGCCGATATTATGGCGGCGGCAATAGAAATGCGTCGGCGCATTACTTTGTAGGATTTAACGGCGAGGTATGGCAGTGCGTAGAGGACGCTAATATAGCGTGGCATTGCGGAGCGTCGAGCTATAAGCACGCAGAGTGCCGAAACGCTAATAGTATCGGTATTGAAATGTGCGTAAGGAAGAAAAACACAAAGAGCATGGGCGCAACAGATAAAGACTGGTATTTTGAGGACGCAACAGTAGAGGCAGCGGCAGAGCTTACCCGTTACCTTATGAATAAATACGGTGTGCCTGCATCTCATGTAATCAGACATTACGACGTAACGGGCAAGATTTGCCCTAACCCGTATGTATATAACACCAGCGCCCACACATGGGACGAGTTTAAGCGTAAAATCAGCGGACAGGCAGAAACACCGCAGGGCGGCAATGAAAAAACAATCTGGAATTTTCTTACAGGAAAGGGCTTAAATGCTTATGCCGTGGCTGGTATTATGGGTAATCTGTATGCTGAAAGCGGGCTTATGCCGAACAACTTACAGAACGCCTATAACAATAAGCTGGGTAAGACGGACGCAGAATATACAGCAGCGGTGGATAATGGCAGCTATGGCAATTTTGTAAAGGACAGTGCAGGCTATGGGCTGGCGCAGTGGACGTATTGGAGCAGAAAGCAGGCGTTGCTTAATCATGCAAAACAGGCGGGCGTATCCATTGCAGACCTTAATATGCAGCTGGGCTTTTTATGGGAAGAATTGCAGGGATACACAGCAGTAATGGACACACTGAAAAAGGCGGGCAGCGTGCGTGCTGCATCTGATGCCGTTCTTACTGGATATGAAAAGCCAGCAGACCAGAGCGAAACAGCAAAGAAAAAGCGTGCAGAGTACGGCGAGGGATACTATAAAAAGTATGCAGCAGGAAACGGTACAAAGTATTACAGAGTGCGCAAGAGCTGGACGGACGCAGCAAGCCAGCTGGGGGCGTTTACGTCGCTGGAAAATGCAAAGAGCGCTTGCAAGGCGGGTTATACTGTATATGATGATAACGGCAAGGCGGTATATACCGCAGCGGGGCAGCAGGCAAGCGCAGGCGTTCCGTTTAGCGTACAGGTGGATATTTTAGACCTTAATATCAGAACGGGAGCAGGCACGAACTATGCAAAGACAGGAGAAACCACAGGAAAGGGAGTATTTACCATTGTGGAAGTGAAAGCCGGACAGGGCGCAAGCGCAGGCTGGGGACACTTGAAGAGTGGCGCAGGCTGGATTAGCTTAGATTATGCCACAAGATTAGCTTAAGTTTTCGAGGGTGGGCGGTTTGCTGTCTGCCCTCTATTTTTTTGCAATTTTCTTAGAAATCTATACAAAAGTGTTGACAATATACCGAAAAAGGTATATAATAAAATCATGGAAAGGAGAAAAGAACAAATAAGAGGCAAAGCCACTGGAAAGGAGAAACGGCACAATGGGTAAGAAAAAGAAACAAAAGAAAAAGCCTATCAACTGGCAAGAATTGGCAATCAGTGCAGTGATAGACTTAATCATAGGAACAATACTTATCATAATTGGTAAGTACATAGGTTAGGGCGAAAGCCCTAACCAACAGGCGGGCAATAAGCCCGCCGCCTATAAGAAATATAACACAAACCCAAAGCCGAGTAAAGAGTATGCTTTTAAAATTAGGAGTATTTTTAGTAGCAGTAGGACTGGTAAAGCTGCTGGTTGCTTTCATTTTGAGGGCAAGAGAAAAGAGAGGTAAGGCATGAATTTAGGCGAAAACATTAAAACAGCGAGAAAAGCGGCAGGCGTGACGCAAAAGGAACTTGCAGAGCGCCTGCAAGTATACCAGAAAGATATAAGCCGCTGGGAAAACAACGAGCTTACGCCAAATGCAATAACACTGGCGAAAATTTGCAGAGAGCTTAACGCCTCTGCTGATGAAATTTTAGAATTGAAGTAGAAACGAAAGCGAGGGCTTACTATGACAAAGAAAAAGGTAATTTTATTGGCAGCGGCTGCATTATTTGCAGTAAGCGGCTTAACGGCGCTGCCGTCTGGAAATATAACAGGCGGGGTGGGCTGCATTGTGGTTGCGGCAGTATGCGCCTATTTTGGACTAAAAAAGAAAAGAGCAGGAAAAGAGAACGGAAACAGAACGCCAGCGCCTGCCGCTGTATCTGGCGGCAGAATTTTAGATACAATCAGAACGAAAGTAGTAGGCGTGACGTTTAATAATGAGGACGGAGAAAACAGGCAGGATATTTTAAGCAGAATGTCCGGCAGTGAAGATATTACAGTAGAAAAGTATACATACAACGGAGAGCCTGCCGCATACGTAAAGTGGGGCGATAAGGTAATAGGCAATCTATCGGCAGAGCTGGCGGGGGACTTAGCGAGAAAGTACCCGAAAGCCCGCTACACCGCAGAAATACTGGAAATTTCTGGGGGGGGGGGTACAGACGTTCGGGTGCAATATAGAGCTTGACGTAATCGAGGACACAACGCCCAGCGTAAGCCAGCATACGGGAGAAACTACAGTATATGTAGACCGTAGCAACAAAAAATACCATAGTAAGCCTAACTGTTCGGGAATGAAAAACCCAAAGAGCATACCGCTAAGCCAAGCAAAGAAGAAATACACCGCTTGTAAAAAGTGTTGTAAATAGGTAAAGGCATAAGCCGCAGACTTGTAAAAGAGTTTGCGGCTTTTCGTCGTATATGGGGAAAGAACAGGAACGAAAGAGAGGTAGCAGAAATGGCGAATAAGAAAGGCAGCCGACAGCTGACATGGACAGACCGTATAAGTATTGAGGCATTGAAAAAAGCAGGGCATAGCGTGATAGAGATAGCAGAACAGCTGGGCGTACACCGCAGCACTATATACAATGAGCTTAAGCGAGGGGAATATATGCACAGAAATAGCGACTATACAGAAACATTAAGTTATAGCCCAAACAAGGCACAAATGAAAGCAGAGGAAAATTTAAAGGCAAGGGGTACACAGCTTAAAATAGGAAACGATATTGCATACGCAAATTATATAGAGGATAAAATAGTAAATGAAGATTACAGCCCAGCTGCGGTACTGGGAGAATTGAAAGCACAGGGGAAAGAGGGGGACTTTTCCGTAACAGTATGCGTAACGACCTTATACAGCTACATTGATAAGGGTATTTTCCTTAAGTTGTCTAATAAGAATTTGCCAGTAAAGAAGAATAAGAAGAGAAATTATAAGAAAGTACAGAGGCAACAGAAAAGGGCGGCAGCAGGAGAGAGTATAGACAAACGCCCGAAAGAGATAGATACACGGGAAGAGTTCGGCAACTGGGAAATGGACAGCGTTTTAGGTAAGCGGGGAAAGTCAAAAAATACGTTGCTGGTACTGACAGAGCGGAAAACCAGAAACGAGATTATATTTAAACTGCCAGACCATACAGACGAGGCAGTAGTAGCGGCACTGGATAGATTAGAAAGAAAATGGGGCGCTGATATGTTTAAGCGGGTATTTAAGACAATCACAGTAGACAACGGCAGCGAGTTTGCAGATGCAGAGGGCTTACAGCGTTCTATTATCAACGAGGGAGAAAAGCGGACAAAGGTATATTACTGCCACCCGTACAGCAGTTGGGAGCGTGGCACAAATGAGGTAACAAATAAGATGATACGCCGGAAGATACCGAAAGGCACAAATTTTGACGACAGGACAGAGGAAGAGGTAGAGAGTATAGAGAACTGGATAAACGGATACCCACGCAAAATACATGGCTATCATTCAGCAGGGGAACTATTCGAGGAAGAGGTAAAGCAGCTTGCATAAGAACGGAAATAGGGAGCGTGAGAGGCTGGCAGCAGTGGCAGCCTTACTATTGCACTGCCTAAAAGTGAAAATATACAATAAAACAGGCTACGTATTGTGCAAAACGGCAAAACGATAAAAATATGAAAAAATGTCGAATTTAATGTTGACATTTTTAAAACGAGTCGAAAAACAGAAAGAAAGTGGATATAAATGTATATATATGGTATAATTACTTAGTTTGAGATAATAGAACTTGAACAACAATTTTCGGTAGAGAAAAGAGGAAACCGCTTGTTTAACTTTGATCAGAAACGAGAAGCATTTGAAAATAAAGTATGGCTCAGTTCACCGACAATGCATGGATCGGAGCTTGAATATATAAAAGAGGCATATGAAACCAACTGGATGTCAACGGTTGGTGCGAATATCAACGAAGTGGAGAAGCTGGCTTGTGAAAAAGTAGGATGCAAATATGCAGTGGCTTTATCTGCTGGTACAGCGGCGCTTCATATGGCAGTGAAGCTGGCTGGGATGGATGTGTATGGCATGCCGGAGGTGGGGCACGGTGCATTAGCAGGAAAGAAAGTGTTTTGCTCGGATATGACATTTGATGCAACAGTCAATCCGGTTGTTTATGAAGGTGGAGTTCCGGTATTTATTGATACGGAGTACGATACCTGGAATATGGATCCTGTAGCTTTAGAGAAAGCTTTTACGATGTATCCGGATGTAAAAGTGGTTGTTACAGCGCATCTGTATGGTACACCGGGAAAAGTCGATGAAATCAGGAAAGTGTGTGATGCGTATGGTGCAATACTGATCGAAGATGCGGCGGAATCGCTTGGTGCAACTTATAAAGGCAAACAGACCGGTCAGTTTGGAACGTATAATGCCATCTCATTCAATGGAAATAAGATTATAACCGGTTCCGCAGGAGGAATGCTTCTTACAGATGATGAAGAAGCGGCCAAGAAAGTGCGAAAATGGTCTACACAATCGAGAGAGAATGCACCGTGGTATCAGCATGAGGAATTGGGGTACAATTATCGCATGAGCAATGTGATCGCGGGCGTGGTAAGAGGACAGTTCCCTTATCTGGAAGAGCATATTGCGCAGAAGAAAGTAATCTATGAGCGATATAAGAAGGGATTACAGGGACTTCCGGTACATATGAATCCATATGATGCGACCAACAGCGAACCGAATTTCTGGTTAAGCTGTATGCTCATTGAGCCAGAGGCAATGTGTAAGCAAGTCCGCGGCGGACTAGAAGCACTCTATATCGGTGAGCCAGAAAAGAGCTGTCCGACGGAAATTCTGGATGCGATCGCAAGTATCAATGCGGAAGGACGCCCAATCTGGAAACCGATGCATATGCAGCCAATTTACCGAATGAATCCTTTCGTGACAAGAGAAGGAGACGGCAGGGCGAAAACGAATGCTTATATCAGTGGTGGTACGCTGGGAAGAGATGGAAAGCCACTTGATGTGGGCATGGATATCTTCCATCGTGGATTGTGCCTGCCGAGTGACAATAAAATGACGGCGGAGCAGCAGGCGCGAATTATAGAAGTAATTAAAGAGTGTTTTGCATAGGTAGGAGTTTGCGATGCAACATAAACAGGGATTTTATGAAAAATATGTAAAACGATTGGCAGACATTGTGTGTTCATTGGTTGTTCTGGCAATATTCTGGTGGTTGTACATAATTCTGGCAATCCTGGTTCGTGTAAAATTGGGATCTCCGGTGCTGTTTAAACAACAAAGACCGGGAAAAAATGAAAAAATTTTCAATATGTATAAATTCCGGACTATGACGGATACAAGAGATGAGAATGGAGAATTGTTGCCGGATGAAGTTCGACTGACAAGGTTTGGAAAAGCGCTTCGGGCAACCTCTTTGGATGAATTGCCGGAGATTTTTAATATCCTGAAAGGTGATATGAGCCTCATTGGTCCGAGACCATTATTGGTACAGTATCTGCCAAGATATAATGAAGAACAACATCACAGGCATGATGTAAGACCGGGGCTTACCGGATATGCGCAGGCACACGGGAGAAATGCGGTATCATGGGAAGAAAAGTTTGACATGGATGTGTGGTATGTGAATCATGTCTCGATGAAAACGGATATTAAAGTTGTTTTGGACACTGTAAAAACTGTAGTGAAAAGAGAAGGAATTTCATCGGATACATCGGTAACGATGGAAGAATTTATGGGAAGCAAGTAAATGAAAAAATTGGCTATTATAGGTGCCAGCGGGCATGGAAAAGTGATCGCGGACATTGCTGTCAAAAACGAATATAAAGAAATTGTATTTTTGGATGATAATCCTAAGGTGCAGGAATGTGCAGGTTTTCGGGTTGTTGGAACATTAGAAGATATAGATAAATATCCCGACTATGATGTTATTGTTGCGATAGGAAATGCTTCGATTCGTAAAAAGATACATAAAAAAGTCGGTGAAGATCGGCTTACGACTTTGATTCATCCTCAGTCCGTAATCAGCAGAAGGGTTACAATTGGAAAAGGTACTGTAGTTATGGCGGGGGCGATAGTTAACTCTGATACAAAAATCGGTGAGGGATGCATTATAAATACTGGTGCATCGGTTGACCATGATTGTAGTATTGGAGATTTTGTGCATGTGTCGGTGGGTGCACACGTCGCAGGAACCGTAACCGTCGGAAATGGAACATGGGTCGGTGCAGGAGCTACAGTGAGTAACAATATTGAGATATGTGAAGTGTGTATGATTGGCGCTGGTGCATTAGTAATAAAAAATATAAAGGAGAATGGAACCTATATAGGAGTTCCGGTGAAAAAAATGAAAAACGAACATATTTTCGGGGGGGGGGATAACCCTTAGATTATATAATGTATCAATCCCTAATGTAAAAATTGCATAAGGGAGAAAAGCTATGAAAGATTTGTACATTATTGGCTCAGGCGGTTTTGGTCGAGAGGTTGCATGGTGCGTTGAGAGAATTAATGATGTGACACCGACATGGAAACTTAAAGGTTTTATTGATGATAATGAAACAAAGTGGAAAACAAAAGAGGATGGGTATATTGTACTTGGTGATTGTGAGTATTTGAAACAGCAGGAAAATGCTTATGCAGTTTGCGCGGTTGGAAATGCTAAAGTACGCAAGCAAATAATTGAAAAATTATCAAATAGTGGCGTGCGATTTGCAACAATTGTAGATCCATCTGTCATCTTATCAAAGAGTGTTTCAATTGGCGAGGGAACTATTATATGTGCAGGTACAATTGCTACAGTAGATATTAGTATTGGAAAACATGTGATTATTAATTTGGATTGTACATTGGGACATGATGATGCCATTGCAGATTACGTAACTATTTATCCAAGTGTGAATATCTCAGGAAATGTCACAGTAGGTGAATGTTCTGAATTAGGAACCGGTATGCAGATTATACAGGGGAAGAATATTGCACCTAACACAATTATAGGTGCAGGTGCAGTAGTTGTTAAGGACTTGAATGAAAGTGGAACTTATGTAGGTAGTCCGGCTAAGAAAATAAAGTAAGGAATCTTGATGTATGAAAATAATGATACTTGCTAACAATGATGTAGGCTTATATCAGTTTAGAAAAGAATTAATAGAAGAACTACGCAAGGAAAATGAGGTCATTATTTCGTTGCCTTACGGAGATTTCATTGAGCCACTAAAAAAGATGGGCTGTAAGTTTATTGACACCCCAGTAGATAGAAGAGGAATAAATCCTTTTACTGATTTGAGCTTATTTAGAAATTATAGAGAGCTCTTGAAAAATGAAAAGCCGGCTCTTGTAATTACATATACGATTAAGCCAAACGTATATGGTGGTTTTGCATGTAGATTGGCAAAGATTCCTTATGCAGTGAATATTACTGGTTTAGGAACTGCTTTTGAAAATGGTGGTCTCTTAAAGAAAATTGTAACAGTAATGAATAAAGCTGCTTGTAAGAAAGCAAAGGTTGTTTTTTTTGAAAATGAGGGGGATAGACAGATTTTCATCCGAGAGAAGATTGTTAAAGAAGAACAGACACACAGATTAAATGGCGCAGGAGTAAATATCGAAAAGTATCAAGTGGTTGACTATCCACAAGGCAATAAATTCAAGTTTTTATTTATGGGGCGTGTTATGGCTGAAAAAGGAATAGATGAGTTATTTGAGGCTATGAGAAAGATTATTTCGGATGGTATTAGTTGCGAGTTAGATGTTCTTGGAGGATACGAAGAGAATTATAAAGATAAAATTGAAAAGTATGAATCTGAAGGATGGCTACATTATCACGGATATCAGAAAGATGTTCGACCTTTTATCGAAGCTTGCCATTGTTTTGTTCTTCCGTCTTGGCATGAAGGAATGGCAAATACAAACCTAGAAAGTGCTGCGACAGGCCGCCCCATTATTACAAGTAATATCCACGGATGCAAGGAAGCAGTTGTTGATGGAAAAACTGGATTCTTGGCTAACAGAAAAGATGCTGAGGACTTATACAAAGTAATGAAGAAAATGACTCAACTTTCATATGAAGAACGTCAAGTTATGGGATTAGCTGGCCGTGAACATATGGAGAAAGTGTTTGATAAGAAAAAAGTTGTTGGCGAGACAATAAGTTGTTTATTGAAGCAATAGAGGTTGCTTCATAACAGGGAAAATGAAATTAGTTAATTTAAAGAACAGTAATAAGTATAGCAAAGAACATGTTATGAACAAAATAAAAAATATATATGACAATAAATGATTTATTGTATAGCTATTATATAGAGAAACTGGGAGAAAAGAATATGATCAGAGTTCTTCAAGTGGTTACACAGATGAATCGTGGCGGTCTTGAAACCATGATTATGAATTATTATAGAAATATAAATCGGGAAAATGTTCAATTTGATTTCTTAGAGCATCGAAAAGATGAAGCTGATTATGACAAGGAAATTCTTGAATTGGGTGGCAGGATATATCGGATTTCTAGGTTAAATCCATTTAGTATATCGTATAAAAAGGAATTACGTGATTTCTTTGAGGTGCATCCTGAATATCAGATTATACACGTTCATCAAGATTGCATGAGCGCAATTATTTTGGAGGTCGCAAAAGAAAAAAATGTTCAAGTAAGAATTGCACATAGTCATAGTTCTAGTCAAGACAAGAATATAAAATATCCGCTGAAATTATTTTTCCGAAAATTTATAGCAAGGTATGCAACTGATCTTATGGCCTGTGGAAACAAAGCTGGGCAATGGATGTTTGCGGGCACTAAATTTCAAGTCCTTAATAATGCGATAGATACTTCAAAGTATGTTTATGATAAGCAGAAAAGAAAATCGGTAAGAAAAGAATTTGGAGTATCACAAACTGAACTTTTGGTAGGACATGTAGGTAGGTTTTCATATCCAAAGAATCACGAGTTCCTGATCAAGATTTTTAAGGCGATAAATGATAAGATTTCAGCAAAATTGTTATTAGTGGGTAACGGAGAATTAATGCCTGAAATTCAAAATGAAGTATATAAACTTGGATTGAGTGACAAAGTGATTTTCGCAGGTCTGAGAACGGATGTTGCTAGATTACTGCAAGGAATGGATGTTTTTGTATTTCCTTCAATATATGAAGGATTACCAGTTTCTGTTGTTGAGGCTCAAGCAGCTGGAGTACCTTGCATTATATCTGATACAATACCGGAGGAGTGTATTCTTATAAACGAATTGGTTAAACGAGTGAGTTTATCTATGCCTCCTGAAAAATGGGGAGATGGTATTATTGAATTATCAAAAATTGAAAGAAAAGATTATAGTAGTAAAGTTAAAGATGAGGGATATGATATTGTAGAATCAGCTAAATGGCTCGAAAATTTTTATCTTAATCAATTTACTCAAATGCAATCAAATTAGATTTATTAATAGGAATGTTATGAAGAAAATTTTGTTTTATATTAATACATTAGAAAATGGTGGAGCAGAGAGAGCAATTTGTAATACTGCATCATATTTTGCAGAACATGATTGGAAAGTAATTCTTCTTACTTCATATCGTGTAGAAAAAGAGTATACATATAGCGATAAAATTCAGAGAGTGATAATAGAGCAAACAAGGACGAATGACTCTGCAATCCGGAGAAATTTGAATCGAATAAAAGCTATTCGAAAAATCTGTAAAGATTATAAAATAGATATAGCTGTTTCGTTTATGAGGGAACCAAATTTCCGATTGGTTTTGGCAACCTGGGGAATTAAAACTAAAGCGGTTATTTCTGTAAGAAATGATCCAAATAGAGAGTATAGTGGTACGGTTGGAAAAGTAGTTGGGAAAATATTGTTGCCATGTGCAGATGGTGCTGTATTCCAGACTGAAGATGCAAAAAGGTGGTTTCCCAAAAAACTTCAAAGGAAAGCAAAGGTAATTTATAATGTAGTTGATTCAAAATTTTTTGAAACAACATATTGTGGAGAACATGACATTATTACTGTTGGAAGGATCTCTCCACAAAAAAATCATACCATGTTAATTAAAGCTTTTAAAAAAGTTCATGATGAATTTCCTGAAGAACGATTGGTTATATGTGGGCGAACTCAGACCGAGATGGGAATCAAAGAATTGATTGAAAAATTAGAACTAGAGGATAGTGTTATTTTGCTTGGTCAGAGAGAGAATGTGCCGGAAATATTATCAAAAGCAAAATTATTTGTATTAAGTTCAGATTATGAAGGTATGCCCAATGCACTTATGGAGGCAATGGCGGTGGGCGTGCCTGCAATATCAACGGATTGTCCCTGTGGAGGGCCAAAGGAACTTTTTGGAGAAGAATTAAAGAATTGCCTTATTCCTGTTGGGGATATTGATGCTTTGGCCAAAAAGATGATTAGTTTTCTTCAAGATGATAATAAGAGAAAAATAGTTGCGGATAAACTGAACCAAAGGGCACAAACTTTTCAAGCAGATATAATAGGAAAAATGTGGATTAATTATATTAAAGAACTGTGCTAGTCAGGAAAGCGATGGAGAAAAATAAATGAAATGATGGTGTATATAATAATATTTTTGATTACAATTGTTTTGTGTGGATTTGAGGCTAACATGAAATATATAACAATTGGTGGAAATAAGGTAGCTATAAAACAAATTTCTTTTTGGATAATATATATTTATCTATTGATTTTAGGAATCTGTAGAAATGAATTTTTAGGGGCCGATAGCTCAAGTTATAAGATTTATTATTGGGATGTATATAAAAATTTAGATTTTGTATCCGCAATACATCATGATAACGATTTTGGATTTGGCACAGTTTGTTGGATTATTTCACGGTTTACGGATGATTATTGGATATTTAGAGCAGTAATTTATGGTGTATCATTTACTATTATAAGTATATGGATTTATAAATATTCCAAAAATATTTCTGTTAGTTTTTTACTTTTTTTAGGCTTTGGACATTTGAAATTTGATTTTACAATATTAAGACAAGTTATTGCTGTTAGTATATTTATATGGGGATTTAAATTTATTATAGAAAGAAAGCTTTTAAAATATATTATTGTTATTGCTTTAGCTGCATGCTTTCATAAAACAGTATTATTTATGATAATGTTGTATCCTTTTGGTGATAAAAGAATAAAAAATGAGAGGGCGATTGTAAAAATAATATGTTTATTAGGTGCGATTGGCATTGTGGTAGCTGGTGGAAGTTTGATAACAATTTTTTATCAAAGACAAGATTATAGTGGATATTTGGTTAAAGGAGAAGGATATAATTTACTCTTGTT
>OGGI01000138.1_pt1 | contig 82411 bp, 118 predicted proteins | sample 1571051 | NCBI WGS metagenome assembly OGGI01 (sample SAMEA2582075, study PRJEB24529) | metagenome | biome: Human gut stool | place: China | collected 2011 | reverse complement strand
ACCCTGCCAAGGGCTACGGGGATTTGATAGCATTTCTTTACTAACTTTCCATTTACTCTACAGAAACAGTATAGTAATAAATAGGTTGTCCGCCATACTGCAGTTCAATATCGCATGCAGGATAAGCCTCTTCCAGATCTGCACGCAGTGCTTCAGCAGCATCTTCTGCCACATCACAGCCATAGTATACGCTGATCAGTTCGGAATCCTCATCTACCAGCTCGGCGATCATATCACGGGTCACCTTTACCATATCGGTGCCAACGGCTACAATACCCTGATCACCGATACCCATGAAGTCATCCTTCTTGATCTCCTTGTCATCGATCACGGTATCACGTACCGCATAGGTAACCTGGCCGGTCTTGACATTCTTGATCTCACGAAGCATGGTCTCTTCATTCTCTTCCACAGACAGCTCAGGAACAAAGTTGATCACAGCAGTGATACCCTGAGGAATGGTCTTGGTGGGAATGACTAAAAGCTCCTTGTCAGTCATCAGTTCCGCTGCCTGATTGGCTGCCAGAATGATGTTCTTGTTGTTCGGAAGCACGAAGATTGTCTTCGCATTCACCTTGTCTACTGCATCCAGAATATCTGCGGTACTGGGGTTCATGGTCTGTCCGCCCTCGATGATATAATCCACACCGAGGCTCTTGAACAGTTCACTCAGGCCGTCACCTACAGAGACTGCCAGAAATCCTACTTCCTTGGGAGGCTGTGCAGCCTTCTCTTCTTCCGCTTTCTTCTGCGCTGCTTCTTTTTCGGAGAGCTTGAACAGCTTCTCCTGATGCTCTAAGCGCATATTGTCGATCTTCATGTTGGATAATGCACCATACTTCAATGCCTTCTGGATAGCCAGACCGGGATCATTGGTATGTACATGTACCTTGACCACATCGTCATCCGCAACACATACGATAGAATCACCAATGGACTCTAAAAATGCCTTGAAATCCATCTCTGCTTTTACGTTGAAAGGCTTATTTAACAGAATGATGAATTCGGTGCAATAACCGAACTTGATCTCTGCCTCTGCCTGTACTTCCAGAGAACTCTTGGTATCCTCTGCCTTCGCAGTAGCTGCGGGAGCTACGGTCAGGTCGATCTCCTTACCTAAGAATGCGTCATACGCACCACTTAAAACTTCTACCAGACCCTGTCCGCCGGAATCCACTACGCCTGCCTGCTTTAATACGGGCAGCATCTCAGGCGTCTGGCTCAGTACGTAACGGGCATGTTCGATCACAGATCCTAAAAACTGCTCCAGATCCTCTGCACCATCTTCACACAGCTCCTTTGCCTTATCGGAAGCACCTCTTGCTACCGTAAGGATCGTACCTTCCTTCGGCTTCATAACAGCCTTGTATGCGGTCTCCACCGCTTTATCAAATGCACGGGTCAGAACAGGAATATCCAGAACCTGCTCTTCCTTGATGCTCTTGGTAAAGCCACGGAACAGCTGGGACAGGATAACACCGGAGTTACCTCTGGCACCACGCAGGGAACCGCTGGAAATAGCCTTGCACAGGGCAGCCATATCTGCATCCTCGCCCAGTGCGGACACTTCTCTTGCAGCAGACATGATCGTCATGGTCATATTGGTTCCGGTATCTCCGTCAGGAACGGGGAATACGTTCAGTTCGTTGATCCATTCCTTTTTATTCTCTAAATTCTTGGCGCCGGCTAAGAACATCTTGGAAAGCATCTTAGCGTCGATTTGTTGTAAAGCCACAATTACTTCCTCCTTAATCAATCACTCTTACACCTTCAACAAAGATGTTGATCTTTTTGATCTCAATACCGGTAAACTCTTCCACTTTGTATTTTACGTTGCTGATCAGATTGTCGGTGACAGCCAGAATGCTGACGCCGTAAGCTACGATCACGTGGAAGTCCAGAACCAGTTTATTGTTGTCCAGGGACACATTGATGCCTCTGGTGATGCTGTCCATCTTAAGCAGCTTTACCAGACCATCCTTCATGCTGACTCCGGCCATACCTACGATACCAAAGCACTCTACCGCCACGCTGCCGGCATACTGTGCAATGACTTCATTATCAATGACAATATTTCCCATATGGGTATTCATAGAAGAACCTTTCATATAGAACCTCCTTCATATTCGGATCACTTGTTTCTTCCGATATGTCTGCCTGAAAATCTACAGTTCAGACATATATAAATGTATTTTAACAGCTTTCCTTTGAAAAAGAAACAAGAAAATAAAAAAAATAAATATTTTTTGCTTGCTTTTATTTTGGTTTTCTGTTAATATATCAATGTTGTGAGCATTTCACATGTATTTTATTGAAAAAATTTGTTTAAAAGTAAGCGTAAGATGCGCGTTAGATCGAGGAGGTGTCAAGATGGCTAAATGTGATATTTGCGGTAAGGGCGTTCATTTTGGTAACAACGTAAGCCATTCTCATAGAAGAAGCAACGCAATTTGGAACTCTAATGTTAAGAGCGTTAAGTGCAAGGTTAACGGCGGAGCTAGAAGAATGCATGTCTGCACCAGCTGCTTAAAATCTGGTAAAGTTGAAAGAGCTTAATCTTCTGCGATAATATTGGATTTTAAAAAGCCAGAAATGATGAATTTCATTTCTGGCTTAATTTTTGCTTGTAATTTTCCATGCAGTTACCAGAACCGCTCTTCCTGTTTCCGTTTCAGATATTCCTTGTTGATCTGTCCGGCCAGTTCACCGTCACCGAACAGGTTGTCCGGATGAAAGATCTTGATCAGATCCCGGTATCTCTTCCGTAAAGCCAGCGGATTATTGACTCCCCGGAATAAAAGCTGTACCGCTGTAAAACTGCCTTCTCCGGGATCCTGCCCTGTGGCCTGCTGTTCTCTGGCTTCCTCTATGAGTATCTGCCGTTCCTGTTCGAACTTCTTCCGGTCTTCTTCCAGCTGTCGGAACCCCTCCTGTAAAATGGCCATTTTCTTCTCAAAAAACAGATTCTCTTCCTTCAGCCGTTTCCGTTCCATGATTGTACGGCGGTTTAATTCATCCAGCTCGTCCCGCAGTTTCACCCGCTCATCCAGAAATTTGTTCCGGGCCTGTTCCAGTTCCGTACGCTCCTGCTCCAGCTCTGAGCGTTCCTGTTTCAGACGCATATTTTCCTGGAAAAGCCACAGTTTTATTTCTTTCAGTTCTTCGGTACTCTCTGCCTTAATGACCTCTTCCCAATCAATCATACTGCACCCTCTTACTCGCAACCACAGAAAAGATAATACCCTGCAAATAATAAAAGTGCTACCATGATCAAGCCGATAAAACGGTTATGGATCACAAGCATGAGCAGCATGCCGACAGCCACAAAAAAGAGTATCAGACCAATGATCTTCTTCATCTATCAAACGGATCCAGACTGTTCTCACTTTATTATATGCAGAGTATTTTAAATATTACTTGTCTTCTGTAGTTTTCTCTTCCTCTTCAGGAAATGCGATATCTACCACTTCCGCATCGGACATTTCTTCTTTTTCCTTCGGCTGGGTAAATTTATCTACGATATCGGGAATCATATCCAGAATCTTGGTGACTGTATCCTGATTCTTGATATTTACCAGCTTGGTGGAACCGTTTTTGATGACCAGAACCGCACTGGGGGTCATCTTACCGCCTAAGCCTCCGGCTCCGGATGCGGATTTTTTCTCGGAATTATTGCCGGCTCCGGCACCGACACCAAAGGTGACATCCACAAGCGGCAGGATGATCGTATCGCCGATCTTTGTAGCCTCACCGACTACGGTTTTAGTGGATAACACGGTATCCATACCCTTCAACAGGGATTCTACAACGCCCTGAAACTGATTCTCTTTGTCTGCCATAACAAACCTCCTGTTTTACACTGTTATTTTTTCTGTGTCTTCTGATATTGTCTGATTTTATGCAACAATTCCCGTAATCGCCGATCTAAAAGCAGTCGGACGGAATGGAATAATACACAGGCCGCGGTAAAATGTCCGGAAGCCTTGAAATCCCCTTCCAGAATCGCCTGTTCAAAATCCGGGGTAATGCAGATCCCCTTTCCCAGCTTCGGAAGCACCATTCCGTAGATACCATACAGATATCCCGTAGTATCCGGAGAACCGGTGCCCACCGTGGCATTGACCGTAAGCTTTCTCGGGCGCAGCCGCTTCCAGATATGTCCGAAACGTTTACCGGCATGTTTCAAAAGTCCCTGGGTATCCGGGTCATTCCACAGGTTCTTGTAAAATGCAATGTTTTCCAGAATACTTTTGATTTTATCACAAATCTTTCGGACTGTGTACCGGATTCTTGTAAAAAATCCGTACAGACGATCCGTAGTCTTCCCGGGAGCTTCTCCCGCTGGCTCCGGCGTTCCCGGTTCCGGGATTCCGGAATCTTCCCTTTCCGCAGCAGACTCAACATCTGCGGCCGTTGCCGAGAATGCCGTGGGATCTTCTGCTTCGATCAGCTTAGGCGTCCCGACAGATTCCGGGGTATGTTCTTCTGTTGTCTGCTCCGCAGAAGCGGGTGTTTTCTCGTTCCCTGTCGTTTCCGTCGATGTCCGGTCTGTTTTCTCCGGCTTCTCTACGGAAGAATCATATAGCGTAAAGAATAAAAACTTTACGCAAATTTTCCCGGGATCAGGATAATCGCAGTTCATCCGCAATAGACCGAACAGCCATTTTACTCTCGCGGTAATCCAGAATTCCTCTGCCGTCCGCTTTCCGGCAGCTTTGTAAGAAATCGGAAAGAACAGAACCAGGAGAATTACCACCAGTGCGATTCCCAACAGGATCAGAAGCACGATCCCAAGAATACTCAATATTTTAAAAAGAATCGTCAACATAGTAAATACTCCCGCAGATTACAGTCCCCTCTGGCTTTCAGACACTCTCCGGTGATCCGTTCGATCAGCTGCAGCGCATCCTCGTAGCCGGAAGCCATACCGAGAACGAGAAATTCTTCGTCCTTATAATGAGGCTGTACCAACTGTCTGGCATCAAAAATATCCAGCTGATCCGCGGGATTTCTGGCCGGAGTGATCAGATATACATTGGCCAGAAGAGGCTTTTTATTCAGTCTCTTTTTTAGTTTATCCAGTTTTTCCGGTGCGATGCCCTCTCCAAGATAGAGATTTTGCGCAAACTTCAGCTTTCCTGCCATACACAAGTTCCTTAAATCTTTTTCTCCTAGTATAGCATAGTTTCCTTTATATTACAATTTTGTTACTTGACTTTTTAGTATGATATTTTATACTTGAATTAGTACAAATGAGGAGGATACAGCCTTGAAGGTTATTACTAAAATGGAGTTACAGCCGGATATGGTCCTGGGGGAGGACATTCTGGATCAGGATCGTGTGATCTACCCTGCAGGAACCACCATCACTCCGCAGATCATTGAGAAATTGAAACGGTACAATCTGGTATGTGTCACCATAATGGAAGATGTTGATTTCGCCACTACACATTATGCCAAGATTCGTTTTGATTCTAATTTCAAAGCATTCGAACGTGCTTATCCGTTGTTTTTGGGACAATATAAATTAGCCATGAAACAACTGCTGATCATGGGAAGAAAACCGGCGGATATTATTCTGCTGACAATTTACAACGAATTGTATTATTATATTACTTCCGGCCCGGTACTGTTAGACTATCTGTACAATCTGATGCCCAGTGAGGATGAACTCACCTATACCCAGGGACTGAATGCCGCTCTTCTGGCGGGGACCTTCGCTGACTGGCTGGGAATGAGCGAAGAAGAGAAAAATACCCTGATTCTCTGCGGTTTCTATTATGATATCGGCAAGCTGCAGCTGCCCTATGAACTGTTATGGAAGCCCGGCAAACTGACGGATGAAGAATTCAAAGTTATCAAGACTCATCCTGTAGTCGGTTATACCACCGTACGTAATCAGGATCTGAATGAGCATGTGAAAAATGCTGTGATCATGCATCACGAACGACTCGATGGCAGCGGCTATCCTTACCATATGTCCGGACAGAGAATTGATGTCTTCGCAAGGTATATTGCCATTATTGATGCCTATATTGCCATGGCGTCTCCCAGAACCTACCGTAATGCGTTGACACCGTTACAGATTCTTGGGAATTTCGAAAAGAGTCTGGATAAATATGACGTGGAATTATTGATGCCGATCATGAAACGTATTGCAGATGCCCAGATCGGAACCAGCGTGGAACTGAATGACGGAAGCATCTGGGAAGTACTGATCATTCATCCCAACAAATACTCCCGTCCCATTTTAAAAAATGATAAAAACGAATTTGTAGATCTCTTGCAGAGACCGGATCTGGAAATCGTCAAGAATGTTTAAAAATATTTCAGAAAAGCAGGAATAATCAATTTTTCCATTGATTATTCCTTTTTCTTTCCTGATAATCCGCATAGGCTTTTTCCAGAATCTGCTTTTCATTGGCAAATTTCAGAAGATGGTATGCTTCATGATATTTGTAAAAGCCGGAATCCACAAAATACTCTTCTCTCTGGGGCTTGCTGTAATAGCTGTCCGTTCCCATCAGATACCAGTGGACTTCCTTCTCCACCACATCTTCCGGTACGGTAAAAGAATACTCGCTTCTGCCGATATAATCTACAATGTATGCCTTGGAACCGCTTTCCTCCAGCACTTCCCTGAGTGCGGTCTCCTCATGGGTCTCCCCGGCTTCGACGGTACCCTTCGGCAATACCCAGCCTTCATATTTATTCTTAATGTTCTTATACAGCAGCAGGATCTTCCCACGGAAGATCACAACGCCACCGCAACTGGTAGCCTCTATCATGATTCTTTTGACTCCTCCGATCACTCTTTCTGGTTGAAGTAAGCATCAAACAGACGTCTTGCAATGGGAACTGCGTAATCACCGCCACTTCCTGCACCTTCTACGATAATGGTGACACAGACTTCCGGGTCTTCTGCGGGAGCAAAACCGGTAAACCAGGCATGGCTGTCACCCTTGATATTATTGTATTCCGCAGAACCTGTCTTACCGGCAGCCGTATAGTTTAAACCTCTTAACTTGGAAGCAGTTCCCTCTTCCACAACATCGGTCATCAACTGTTTCAGAATCGCAGATTCGTCCTCTGTCATCAGACGGCCGTATTCCGATGCCTTAAAGCTTTTTACCACAGTACCTTCATCATTTTCCACATGATCAATGACATAGGGTTTCATCAGAACACCATCGTTGGCAATGGCACAGGTGATCATATTCAGATGCATCGGTGTGATCTGGGTCTTACCCTGACCGATGGAGGTCTGCATCATTTCCGCGGAAGGTGTACTTTCGGAGACGATAGCCGAGCTTTTGGCATAATTCAGCGTAAGTGGCAGATCTTTATTGAACAAAAGGTCATTCAGAGTCTCCTGAAAAGCCTCTCTGTCCAGGCTCATTCCAATATTGGCAAAGGACGAGTTACAGGATTTTGCAAAGGACTTCTGAAAGCTGACCTGTCCGTGACTGGAACCGTGATAACAACTGATTTTGCTGTCTCCCACCCGGAAAGAACCATTACAGTTATAAGAATAATTCTGATACGTGGTGGGATTCTCCCGGATATATTCCAATGCCGTTACGATCTTGAAGGTGGATCCGGGCGGATAAAGTCCCTGGGTGGCGCGGTTCAACAGTACTGTACTGGAATCATTGTCGATCAGATCATCCCAGATCTCCGGAATGGTATTCGGATCAAAATCGGGATGCGACACCATTGCCAGAATCTTGCCGGTAGACACTTCCGTTACAATGATGGCACCACGGTAAATATCCAGCTGGTCGTTGGCCACCTGCTGGATCTGGACATCCAGTGTGGTATATACATTATCTCCGGGATTCTTTTTCCCGGCAGTATCGTTTTTCACTTTATTGCTCAGGGAGGTATTGGTGTTGATCAGATAGTAATTGGCCAGAGCCTCCACTCCCATGCGTCCCTGAGTGGAATAACCTACGATATGAGAAAACAGATTCTTATACGGATAGTTTCGAGTCTCCTCTTCATCCGCATCCAGTATCGTCTCTGCCAGAACATCCCCATCCCTGGAATAAATGGATCCGCGGTAATTGCGGGACAGCAGAATCTGCTGACGGGAATTATAACTGTTGTTGATCATATCCTGTTCGCTGGTTGCCACAAAATGACACAGATAGACCAACAGGCACAAGAACAGGACACCGATGCTTCCGGCAGAAAGCCAGATTTCCCGCTGGTTGCCCATACGTTTTCTGTTCCGGGCGTCCTTTTTGCTGTCGGCATCTTTTTTCTGTGTATTTTTCTGCGTATTCTGCGCCTTATTTTCTGCCACCTCTGCGCTCTCCTTCCTTCTGCAGGCGAATATAGATTCCCTGTATAATGAAAAACATGATCATGGTCGTCATGACGGAACTTCCTCCATAGCTGATGAAAGGAAGTGTCACTCCGGTCAGTGGAATGAACTTGGTACCGCCGCCAATGGTCAGGAATATCTGGAAAATATACATAATACCGATGCCGTATACGATCAGCTGATAGAATCTGTCATGAATGCATACTGCCACCCGCATCATTTCCAGAAAACTGCTGACACAGATCAGGATCAGACATATTCCGAAGATCACGCCCAGTTCCTCGCAGATGGAAGAAAAGATAAAGTCCGCTTCCACATAAGGAATCGCTGTGGGATTACCTTTTAACAGTCCCATGCCGAACCAGCTTCCACTGCCGATGGCAAATAATGACTGGGTGATCTGATAGCCTTTATTGTCAATATATTTCCAGGGATCCTGCCAGGCCAGTACTCTGACCCGTACATGATCAAACAGCTGATAAGCCAGATAAGAAGCCGCACCTCCGCCGACAAGTCCTGCCAGAAGATACAGATAATTTCTTGTGGCAGCAAAAACCACAAAAACAAAGCCCACGAAAAAGATCAAAGCACTTCCCAGGTCCTTGGATACTACCAGGATCACCACATGGGCTCCCGCAATGATCGCCGTCAGAACGACTCTCTGGAAGGAGACATTTTCCCACAACGCTCCCGCCAGAAAGAACAGGAACAGGATCTTGACGAATTCCGAAGGCTGGAACGTGATTCCTCCCAGGGAAAATGAAATCTTGGAACCATGGGTCACCTCTCCCAGGATCAGCACCGTACTGAGCAGCGCAATTCCCAACGTGGCATACAGCCAGGTGATCTTCTTAAAAAAGTGGATCTTTCCCAGCAGATACGGAACCAGCAGGGAAAAGATCAGAGATACCAGTACGATCACATATTGCCGGATGGCCTTGTCAAAAGATAATCTCGATACGATGCAAAGACCGATTCCCAGAAGCATACACATATTATTCAGCAAAAGCCTGTTAATATTCTCGTAGATCAGCGATACCATCGTGATCGTAGCAAACAGAAAGATCAGTATAAATGCAAAGAAAAACAAATACTGAAAATCTCCGCTGACAAGGGACAGGTTCAGAAAACAGAGGACCTGCACCAGAAACATCAAAAGACCCTGTATAATAAATACTCCACGATGCTTCTCTCCCACCGGATACCGAAAGGTATAAAAACAGCTTGCCGTATATAACACCATAAAAAAGGCGATAAAATATTTGGATAATTCAATCACATATTCCTGCATGGATCCAAAACCTTTCTGTCTACTCTACTCCACGTTTTTCATGACCGGTGGTATATTCCCCATAGGGCAATTCCTTACGGGTACCGGCAAAATACTCCAGGACTTCCAAAGTCTCGGTCTCATTTTCCGTGGTAAAATCCAGCCGTCCGGTCACCAGGCCGCTCCATTTACATAATTCCTTGTGCAAGGAAAGCGGAACACTGTTATAGATCACATTAAAACAGTGGGTACAATTCCGCTGAACCGGAAATCTTTTATGATAGCGGTCGATCAGATCCAATGCCTTCGGATTCTCCTGCGGCTGACACCGGTCAGTGGTCTTCTGCACGCAGTTGGCGGTGACCATCATAGGGATCCTGCCGTATATTACTTTTTCCGCAGGAAACGCAGGATCCAGAATGTCCCTTTGCTCTGCGGCATTCAGCTCCAATGGCAGACAATAGCCGTCTAAGAATGCCTTCCAGAAATCCCGGCTGGTCCGGTTCCAGAGATACAGACTATGATCCCCATAGATTTCTTTTCCGGTAAAATTCCATTGTTTTAATAACGCGATATGTTCCATATTTGCTGCCTGAAAGCCATTTATATATGCCAGATTTTCCAGCAGCAATTTCCGTAATTTTTCAAGATACTGCCCATCCCGCAGGCGCAGGATCTTCGGCAGAGCGATCACAGATTGGATCTCTTTTTCAGTAAGGCTTCTCAAAATCTTCTCCGCAGCGGACGGATCCTGTAACAGGAAATCCGCATCCAGATAGAGTCTGAGTTGTCCGGCGGTTCTGACCGGATCTTTCCAGAAGGATGAACTGCAAAAGCCCTGCCATTGTTCCGGGGTCCGTATCGTGATAGCCCATTTTTTATCGGATTTTTGAGACTTTATACTATCGTTTTTCCGAAAATCACCATCGTCAGCCAGTGTCGGAGCTTTTTCGGAAGTTCTCTCATAAAGGAAGCCGTTTGCAAGGATCACTTGTTCTTCCAGCAGGGAAAGTCCCTTTCGGCGTAACTCGTTGATAGCTTTTAACGGGTAGAAAGCATTGTCACTTACCCGGATTCCGATGGAGTCCTCCAGATGGAAGTGACTGTCGCCAAGTTTCCCAAGCTGTTTTGCTATATTTTCCTGTGTGATGGGCTGTCGGGAAGCTTCTTCTACCACATTCCCTTCTACGGTGACGGCACTCTCTCCGGTCCACAAATACAATTTTGCGGTCTCCCCGGTCAGAAATTCAGCCTGCATGGATACCGGAAGGGTCAGCCTGTGTTCCAGATGCTTCTTCCGGATATTCTGAAGCAAAGTCTCATCACTACCGCTGTAAGCCGGGCTGTCCAGAGTCACCATCTCCCCGCCGTTGTGCTTGTGATAATAACCATCCTGTCTCTCACTGCGAATATAGAGGCAGGAAAGCGTATGCATATCTGCCGCAGAAATCTTCTGAGGAGCTTTGGAATCCGCATAATACTGGTCAATATATTTGCGATAAATTGCCGTAACTCCGGCGGCATATTCCGGCTTCTTCATACGGCCTTCGATCTTAAAGGAGTCGATCCCTGCCTCCAGAAGCTCCGGAATATATTCAATGGTACACATATCTTTCAGGCTTAAAGGATAACATTCCTTCGGATGTTTTCCAGTGGTATAGGGCAGGCGACAAGGCTGGGCACAACGTCCTCTGTTGCCACTTCTGCCCCCCAGAATACTGCTGAACAGGCACTGTCCGGAATAGCAATAACACATGGCTCCATGGATAAAGCATTCGATCTCAAGCCCTGTGACTTCCTTGATCCTGCGGATTTCCGCAAGGCTCAGCTCTCTGGCGGGAACTACACGACAGGCCCCCTGTTCCTTCAGAAAAGATGCCCCATACTCCCCTGTAATGGTCATCTGAGTGCTTCCATGGAGTTCCATCCCTGGAAAATGTTCTCTGAGATATGCAAACACTCCCATGTCCTGGATAATCACCCCATCCAGTCCGGCCCGGTAATAGGGCAATACATATTCATACAGTCCGGAAAATTCCGATTCTTTTACCAGTGTGTTTACCGTCAGATATACTTTTCGCTGAAAAAGATGAGCATACCGGATACAGGCAACCAGTTCTTCTTCCGAAAAATTTTCCGCATAAGCTCTGGCCCCGAAACGGCTGCCACCCAGATATATAGCATCCGCACCGGCATGGATAGCCCCGTAAAAGGCTTCCGCATTTCCGGCAGGTGCCAGTAATTCTACTTTTTTTGCTGCTTTCATAGATTTCAGATTTCCTCTATTGCATTCGATTCATATAAGCAAATAGCTGCCCGAAAACGGACAGCTATCAATTTATTTGTCTTTTAATTCTGTCTCCAGACGTACAATCTTCTTGGCGTCTTCATTTAACTGCTTTTGCAGTTCCTTCCCCTGCTTTTCTGCATTTTCCAGTTTGATCTGTGCTGAAATCAGTTCATGCTTCAGATCATAAAGCTCTTTTTCCTTGCCCTGCAGTTCTTCCTCCAGAATGGAGATCTGCTTCTTGGCTTTAAAATAATCATCTGCAATATTCAACTGGAGCAGAATGTTCTGCTTATCCAGAGGTTGTCTGCGAAAGCCGTCCAGCTTCCCGTATTCGGTAATCTTTCCATTGATGTAGGAAGCAATTTTCTGCATATAATCTTCACTTTCATAGCCGCTTAAAGTAAATACTTTTCCGCCTATGATCACTTCTGTATCTGTCTTAGGTGACATCTCCACACCCCTCTTAACACTCTTTTGAAAAACACAATATATGCCATTTACGCAAAAATATAATACAAGATTTATTATATATCAGAATGTATAGGGTGGCAAGTAAAATTTCGTAAGCTGCACGTATCAATTCAGTCCCAGATGATGATAGGTAAGATCTGTGACTACACGGCCTTTGGGTGTTCTGTTCAGAAATCCGTTCTTGATCAGATAGGGTTCGTAGACATCCTCTATCGTACCGGCATCTTCACCGATGGCAGCTGCCAGGGTATCCAGACCCACGGGACCTCCGTCGAATTTCTCAATGATCGTGACCAGAATATTGCGGTCGATATGGTCCAGTCCCATCTTATCGACATCCATCAGATCCAATGCCGTTCTGGCTACCTCCTCGGTAATGATCCCGTCGTATTTAACCTGTGCAAAGTCACGGACGCGTTTTAAGATCCGGTTCGCCAGTCTCGGTGTACCGCGGCTTCTTCTGGCCATTTCCTTTGCTCCGGCCGGTTCGATCTCCACGTCCAGGATCCGGGCGGAATGCATGATGATCTGCTGTAATTCCTCTATGGTATAAAATTCCAGATGATGGATCATGCCGAAACGATCCCGCAGAGGTGCAGTCAGAAGTCCGGCACGGGTGGTCGCTCCCACCAGAGTGAATTTCGGCAGCTCCAGACGCACAGATCTGGCACTGGAACCCTTTCCGATCATAATATCGATGCAGTAATCCTCCATGGCCGGGTACAGTACCTCTTCCACCTGACGGTTCAGCCGATGGATTTCATCCACGAATAACAGATCTCCCTCCTCCAGATTGTTCAGGATCGCCGCCATTTCACCGGGCTTTTCAATCGCAGGGCCACTGGTCACCTTCATATGCACACCCATTTCGTTGGCTATGATTCCTGCCAGCGTGGTCTTGCCCAGTCCGGGAGGTCCATAGAACAACACATGGTCCAGTGCATCTCCGCGCTGCTTTGCTGCGGTAATATACACCTTCAGGTTCTCTTTGATCTTGGACTGGCCAATATAGTCATCCAGTGTCTGGGGCCGCAGAGAGCCTTCCAGTTTGATATCTTCTTCTGTGATATTTGTCTCTATCATTCTTCTAGGCATAATTTATCCGGTTCCTTAAAACAATTTTTTCAGGGCAGCTTTCAGAATCGCGCCGGAATCCATGGTCTCCACATCCTCAAGGGCATTGACAGCCTTGAGGCTCTCTGCCTGTCCGTATCCCAGTGCCACCAGTGCTTCCACGGCTTCCTTTTTCTTCTCACTGTCAATGTGCAGGCTGCCGGCAGTCAGGATTCCCTGGGCTCCGCCTGCGGCGATCTCTCTGGAGATCAGTGTATCATCAATGGAGAGCTTATCTTTTAATTCCAGAATCAGGCGCTGCGCCGTCCGGGCTCCCACTCCCGGGGCCCTGGAGATTGCCTTGGCATCCCCGGACATAATGGCAAACCGCAGAGCATCTGCATCCATGACCGATAATATTGCCAGCGCTCCCTTTGGACCGATTCCGCTGACTGTAATGCACAGCTTGAACATTTCCAGATCACTTCGGGAGAGAAAACCATATAGTAAAAAGGCATCTTCCTTCACATAGGTATAAGTGTAAAGCCGAACTTCTTCTCCGATTCCCGGCAGCCTGGAGGCTGTATCCGCAGAAATCCTTACATTGATGCCAAATCCGTTGACATCGATCACAGCGTTATCTACCGTGGCATCTTCCAAAAAGCCATTCACATATGCAAACATATATACTAAGTCCTCGTCTTTCCTGTCCTGCAAATAGTAACCTGTAAAAATCGGCTACGATATGTTTATCATACCATAGCCGAACATATGTTTCAAGCAACTTTTCTGTTTTCTGTTTTCCATCAGCTCTGAATCTGTTTCAACTGATAAAATTCTCCCTGCAGAGCCATAAGTTCTTCATAAGTGCCGTACTCTGCGCAGCGACCGTCTGCAATGACCGCGATCCTGTCGGCATCCCGGATAGTGGACAGTCTGTGGGCCACGATAAAGGTGGTACGCCCTTCTGTCAGATTGTTCAGCGCCTGTTGGATCAGCTTTTCTGAAATACTGTCCAGAGCCGAGGTGGCTTCATCCAGTACGATCACCTTCGGATCCCGGATCAGTGCTCTGGCAATGGAGATACGCTGTCTCTGACCGCCAGACAGTTTGCCGCCGTGCTCTCCCACCATGGTATCCAGACCCTTAGGCAGTGATGCGATCAGATCCGACAGATTGGCAGCTTTGATCACTTTCTGCAGTTCTTCCTCCGACACATTTTCGCAACCGTAAGTGATATTGTCACGGATCGTTCCGGAGAACAGGATCGAAGTCTGGGGAACTACCGCCAGGTGCTTTCGGTAGGTGCGTAGATCGATCTTACTGATATCCTTGCCATCGATCAGGACTTTTCCGCTTTCCGCCTGATTAAAACCGATGACCAGATTCAGGATCGTAGACTTTCCGGCGCCGGATTCTCCCACCAGTGCAATAGTCTCTCCCGATTTCACATGAAGATTCAGATGGTTCAATACATTATGTTCGTTATTTTTATAATGGAAACATACGTCCTCAAAATCAAAAGTACCGGTCACCTGTTCCAGTTTTTCCTTGCCCTCATTATCTTCGATATCTTCAGATAACAATACTTCACCGATGGAATTGACGGATTCAATACCCTTGGCAATGGTAGGCAGCAGGGTGACGATGGAGGACACCTGATTGACTACCGTGGCAAAATAACTCTGGTACAATGTGATATCGCCTGCCTGGATTTTGCCGCCAATGGCCAGATATCCGGTAAATGCCAGACAGATCACCTGGAAGATCTGGAATACTGCCCAGCCCACCGAGCCAAACAATGCCTGGATCAGATCCAGTTTGTAGCCTTTTTCCGCCACAGAAAAAAGCTGGCCGCTCATTTTTGCCACTTCTTCGTCCTCCAGGGCATGTGCTCTGGTCACAGGCACAAGTTCCACCATTTCCATGACTCTGGCGGAAGTCTCTTCCATTTCCTTACGGAATTCAGTGTTCCGTTTTTTCATGATATTCCGGAAAGTGACCATGGTGATGGCTGCTACCGGTGTGGTCAAAAGGAAAAAGATAAATACGATCCGGCTCTTGCTGATGGTGACCACCAACGCCACACCGATATTCAGCGCAATGTTCAGAATGCTTAAAAATAACTGTGTGGAAAGCCCCTCTACCGCTTCCACATCACGCATGATCTTGGACTGCAATCGCCCGGACTGAGTCTCCACATGATAGGAAATGGATAACTGCTGAAGCTTTCGGATCAATGCTTTCCTCAGTCCCGTCTCCGCATAGCGGGTGGCCAGACTCTTGTAGGAAGTATACAGATAGTTCATCGGAATGTTCAGCAGGATCAGCCCTGCTTCCAGAATACTGTAAAAAATAATGTTCCGAAAAGTATACGGGTTGTGGGATGTCACATCATTGATGATATTGGCCGTAATGATCGGCAGTACCCAGACGCAGGCATGCTTTGCAAAAAAGCAGATGACTGCCAGAACAAATTTATGATAATTTCCCTTGTACAGATGCACTAACGTCCGCAGAGGATGCCCCTGATTGTTCCGGTAACATTCGATAAACCAGCTTTCGGTATCCATTTTCTGCCTGGGGGATGTTTTTGCTTCAAAATCTTTCATACCGCTTTTCATGCCTTTCCGTGATCTGCGCATTTATGTCTTTTCCTGTCCGCAGATCTGTTTCATGTTTCAATGCCACGTTTCTATTTTCCGGGCTTACTTATTCATTTTATCGCAATTAATATGTATTTTCCAGTTTGTTTTTGCGGTTTTCCTTTGAAAACAACTGATTTTTTGCCAAAAAAGGCTGTGTCAGAACTTTTACATTCTTACACAGCCCTTTTGTCATAGCATTGGATTTTTTACAGTTGATTAGTTGTTGATCAGCTTATCACTCTCGTTGTTCCAGCTGTAAAGCTTACGGATCTCTTCGCCGACTTTCTCGGAAGGATGCTCAGCAGCAAGCTTTCTCATAGCCTTGAAGTGAACCTGCTTGCCTGCGGGAGACATATCTAACAGGAATTCCTTAGCAAAAGTACCATCCTGAATATCGGACAGGATCTTCTTCATGGTCTTCTTGGTCTCCTCGGTAATCAGCTTGGGGCCGGTGATGTAGTCACCATACTCAGCGGTGTTGGAGATAGAATATCTCATGCCTGCGAAACCACTCTGGTAGATCAGATCTACGATCAGCTTCATCTCATGGATACACTCGAAGTATGCATTTCTGGGATCGTAACCAGCCTCAACCAGAGTCTCGAAACCAGCCTGCATCAGAGCACATACGCCGCCACACAGAACTGCCTGCTCACCGAACAGATCGGTCTCGGTCTCGGTTCTGAAAGTGGTCTCCAGAACGCCTGCTCTTGCGCCGCCGATACCCAGTGCATAAGCCAGTGCCAGATCCTGAGCCTTACCGGTTGCATCCTGCTCTACAGCGATCAGACAGGGAACACCCTTACCAGCCTGATACTCACTTCTTACGGTATGTCCGGGTCCCTTGGGAGCGATCATGGTAACATCAACGTTCTTGGGAGGTACGATACATCCGAAATGAATGTTGAAACCATGAGCGAACATCAGCATATTGCCCTCTTCCAGGTTGGGCTCGATGTCGTTCTTGTACAGATCAGCCTGCTTCTCATCATTGATCAGGATCATGATGATGTCAGCACGCTTTGCAGCTTCTGCAGCGGTGAATACTTCGAACCCCTGTGCCTCAGCCTTTGCCCAGGACTTGGAGCCCTCGTACAGACCGATGATAACATGACATCCGGAATCCTTCAGGTTCAGTGCATGTGCATGACCCTGGCTGCCGTAGCCGATAATTGCGATAGTCTTACCCTCTAATAAAGAGAGATTACAATCTTCCTGATAAAAAATCTTAGCCATTTTCTTCTCCTCCGTTATGAGACATAAAATTTATAACTGATAGGGATCTTCCCTAGAGCTAACATAAAGTGTGAGGTCTTACGCCTGTCAGTCCTCAATCTTCAATATAGGTAACGTTCTCGATACCTCTTCCCAGACCTGTGATACCGGTTCTGGCAAGCTCCAACACTTCGTACTCTTCCGTAAAACGCTGGATCAGCGCATTGACCTTGCTGTGATTACCGGTAAATTCAACGATCAGATTCTCCGCACCTACATCAATGATCTTCGCACGGAAATTGTTGGCAAGGAATTCTACCCCCTGGCGAATCTCCAGACGCTTTTCGGGATCTACTTTCACCTTGACCAGTACCAGTTCGCGGTACACGCTGTCATCCGGGTCCAGTTCCTTAATATCCCGGACATCCACAAGCTTTCCCACCTGCTTCTCGATCTGTTCCAGAATATCGTCATCTCCCGATGTCACAATGGTGATTCTGGTAAAACGGGGATCGGCGGTCACACCTGCCGTAATACTTTCGATGTTGTAACCGCGACGGGAAAACAATCCGGCAATACGGCTCAACACACCTGAAGTGTTGTCAACCAACAGCTGAAATACTTTTTTCTGCATGAATATCTACCATACCTTTCGTATTTCTACAGCCGTCCTCCCTGACGGAGCAGCAACTGTATTCTTAATATAGCAAGATGACTACAGAATGTCAATTAGTGAATTTAACATTATGATTGATGTATTTTAATCATCATTTTCCGTGCATTTTGATAATGCCAAGGTTCCTGTTCGAGCTACTTCCACAATACTGATGGTCTGAAGCATCTTGATCAGAGTGTCGATTTTCTCCGGAGCATCGCAAATCTGCAGCATCATAAAGTGTTTTGACATATCTACGATCTCTGTTTTCATAATGTCACAGATTTCTATAATATCCCTACGATTATTCTTGTTATATTTAACTTTTAATAACATTAATTCCCGGGTATAGCACTGTTCCTGGGACAAAGTCTTCACTTTGATGACATCCAGTTTCTTATTCAGCTGCTTTTCAATCTGCTCTAGGGTACGCTCATCACCGGAGCTTACAATGGTCATACAGGAAACTGCATGGTCATCGGTCTCTCCCACGGCAAGGCTGTCAATATTAAAACATCTTCTGGAGAACAGACCGGCTACCTTGCACAGAACACCGGAACGGTTCTCTACCAATACGGAATATATTCTCTTCATTTTAAGTACAGCTCCCTTCCGTTATTTTACCAGATCCATCGGATCGATCAGACATTCTAACAGCATGGTATTGTCTTCCGCCAGAAAAGCGTCCAGAATCTCATCCACGTGTTCCATGTTGTTCAATCGCAGATACGGAATATCATAGGCCGCAGATAATTTCTCCAGATCCGGGCTTCCGGACAGATCCACGACAGAATAATGATCTTTGTAAGTATAGTGCTGGTATTCCCTTACCATACCCAGATAATTGTTCTTCAGCACAATGATCTTTACCGGAATATGGTGCTGTTTTATGGTCGCCAGTTCCATCATGGACATCTGAAAAGAACCGTCACCGCATACCGCAATAACCTGCTTATCCATGGCCGCTGTCTTGGCTCCCATGGCTGCCGGAATAGAATAACCCATGGTTCCCATACCGCCGGAGGTCAGGAATTTGCCTTTTTTCACAATGTGATAGCCACAGGACCAGATCTGATTCTGTCCCACGTCCGCCACATAGATACCGTCCTCCTGCATCTTCTCGGAAAGTCTTGTGATAAATGCTGCAGGATCCACATAATCGGGATTGGGGGTTCTCTTCTTCTCCATGGTAGAACGATATTCATTCAATGTAGTGAGCCATTCCTCGTAGTTACAGTCAAATTCTTCTTTCTGAAAATCCTGGAAGATGTGTTTTGCATCACCTACCAGTGGAATGGAAGGACCCGCATTTTTGCCGATCTCCGCAGGATCCACGTCAATGTGCACCAGCACTTTGTTTCTTGTGATGAGATCCGGCTGACTGACCGCGCGATCTGCCACTCTGGCTCCCACCATGATCAGCAGATCCGATTCGTTCATGGCACGGTTGGCATAAGTCTTACCGTTATTGCCCACCATTCCATAATAAAGCGGATGTTCGGTAGGCATAACACCGATACCCATCATGGTGGACACCACGGGAATACCGTGTTCTTCCGCAAAGCTGCGCAGCTCCTCCTCGGCCTCACTGAGCAAGACTCCTCCTCCGGCACAGATAATGGGACGTTTCGCCCGCTCCAGCTCTTTGATAACCTTCTTGATCTGCACGGCATGTCCTTTGACGGTAGGCTTGTAGGTACGTAGATTCACTTCTTCCGGATAATGGAAATTTTTGATCGTTGCATTCTGGATATCAATGGGAATATCGATCAATACCGGCCCTTTTCTACCGGTATTGGCAATATAAAATGCTTCCTTGAACACTCTGGGAATATCATTTACATTTTTCACCAGATAGCTGTATTTTACAAAAGATTCCACGGCGCCGGTAATATCCGCCTCCTGGAACACATCACTGCCCAGCAGTTCACTGTTGACCTGACCGGTAATGCAGATCATGGGGATACTGTCAGCAAATGCCGTGGCAATACCGGTGATCACATTGGTGGCACCGGGGCCGGAGGTCACCGCACATACACCGGGTCTTCCGGTCATACGGGCAACACCGCTGGCCGCATGGGCCGCATTCTGTTCTGTACGGATCAACATCGTTTTGATGTCAGAATCCAGAATGCTGTTGAAAAAAGGACATATGGCAACACCGGGATATCCGAAAACAGTACTTACCCCCTCTGCTTCCAGACATTTAATAATCGCATCTGCTCCAATCATTTTGCTTTGCTCCTTTATCTATACTCCATTATTTCTGTTGTTTCAGACTCTTTTACATCAGGCTTTTGGCCAGTTTCACGGCATCCGCCGCATCCTTGGAATAGCCGTCGGCACCGATCTCATCCGCATATTCCTGCGTAATGACAGCGCCGCCGATGATGATCTTGGCGGTGATGCCTTCTTCTTTTGCGGCTGCCACGATCTCCCGCATTCTCTGCATGGTGGTGGTCATCAGTGCTGACAGGGCAATAAATTCCGCATGATGTTCTTTCGCCGACTCCAGAATTTTCGCCTGCGGCACATCCTTGCCCAGATCGATCACATGGAATCCGTGGTTTTTTAACATCAGTGCCACCAGATTCTTGCCGATATCATGGATATCTCCTTCCACCGTGGCAATGACCACCACCGGCATTTCTTCTCCGGTGCCTCCGGTCTGCAGCAGCGGTTCCAGCACTTCAATGGAATTCTTCATGGCTTCCGCACTGGCAATAAGCTGCGGCAGAAAATACTTGCCCTGATCAAAGAATTCACCTACCTGATTAATGGCAGGAAGCAGTACCTGATTCAATAGCTCCGCAGGTTTTTCTCCGCTTTCCAATGCTTCCTTCGTGATCTTTACAATGCCGTTACGGTTGCCTTTCAGTACCGCCGTCTTCAGCTTGTCCTGCATTTCATTGATCTGCGGACCGTTATCAGTAGTCGTTTCTTTTGCGGCATTGCCGGCAGTGCCTGTCTTGGCGGTTGTTCCCTGATTTTCCAGCAGTGCCAGTTTTTTTGCCAGTTCCGCTTCTTTCTCTTCTCTGCGCTCCCTGACGCCACCGGCGTACTCGATATAGCGAAGAGCGGCTTCTTCTTTGTTCAACAGCAGATCCGCAGCCAAAGCACAGCTCATCAGAAGTTCCTGGGAAGGATTGGCAATAGCCATGGTCAGTCCCGCCTGAATTGCCAGCGTCAGGAATGCGGTATTAACAAAACTTCTCTCCGGCATGGCGAAGGAAATGTTGGACAGACCGCAGATCGTGGCAAAACCGTTCTCTTTGCAATAGCGGATGGTTTCCAACGTTTCCAGTGCAGCTTTCGGATTGGCACCTACCGTTGCCACCAGACCGTCCACCACGATATCTTCTTTGCACATTCCCAGAGAAAGTGCCCGGTCATAAATCTTGTGAATAATCTCTTTCTTCTCTTCTATATCCTTGGGCAGTCCCGCATCCGACAAAGGAAGCAGGATAAACATAGCACCGTATTTGGCTACAATGGGAAGTAGTTTTTCAAATTTTTCCGTCTCCAGAGATACAGAATTGACCAGAGCACGTCCGGGATAATTACGCAGTGCAGCTTCTAAGACTTCCACGTAGCTGGAATCCAGGGAAAGAGGCAGGTTCGTGACACCGCTGACTTCCTCCAGAGCCCGAAGCATGCTGGCTTTCTCGTCGATACCGCTCATGCCCATATTGATATCCAGTACCTTGGCACCGCAGGCTTCCTGTTCTTCGGCAAACTGTATCACCTTTTCAAAGCTGCCCTCACGAAGCTGTGCCTGAAGTGCTTTCTTGCCGGTAGGATTGATACGTTCTCCCACAACAAAAAAGCCGTCATCCAGACCAAAGCTGTGGGTAATACGTTCGGAGGTCAGATACCGAATTCCATCCGGTCTTCGGGATGCTGCAACCTTCGCATCTGTACCAAATCGTTCATGGATCTGTCTTATGAATTCCGGAGTGGTACCACAACAGCCGCCAAGAATCGTAGCTCCGGCATTGACCAGTACTTCCATCTCTTCTGCAAACTCTTCTGCTTCCATGTTGTAGCAGGTAGTTCCGTTTTCATCCAGAAAAGGAAGTCCGGCATTGGGTTTTGCAATTACAGGAATTCTGGTATGGGATACCATCTCCGAAATAATGCTCTCCATCTGAGCCGGACCTGTGGAACAGTTGGCACCGATAGCACTGGCCCCCAGGCTTTCCAACACAATGGCCGCCGTTTTCGCATCCGTACCGAACAAAGTTCTTCCATCCGCTTCAAAGGTCAGTGTAGCGATTACCGGCAAATCACAGACTTCTTTCGCCGCGATCAGTGCCGCTCTGGTCTCCGCCAGGCTCATCATGGTCTCCACCACCAGAAGATCCGCCCCGGCATCCACCAGACAAAGAATCTGCTCTTTATAAATATCGATCAGTGTTTCCAGCTCCATTTTTCCCATGGGCTTTAACTGTTCACCAGTCATTGTGAGATCACCGGCCACATAAACCGGATGTCCCGGAGTACTCTCTGCCGCTTTCTTCGAAATAGCCACCAGATCACGAATCATGGAAGTCATATTTTTTTCCAGATGATATTCTGCCAGTTTGACGCGATTGGCGGTAAAGGTAGGGGCATACAGGATATTGGTTCCCGCCTGCACGTAATCCTTCTGTAATTGCAGCATGACATCCTGATGCTCCAGGATCCACTGCTCCGGGCAGACGCCGGAAGGCATTCCTGCCTTCACCAGATTGGATCCTGTAGCGCCGTCCAGATATAAAATATGGTCTTTACTTAACGTAATAAATTCTTCTCTTGTCATAGTTCTCTTTTCCTGTATCTTGATTCTTTTAATCATACCACAATGTCCTTTTATTCGTAAAGGGGACGTTTTAACATTATAAGGTTGCGTAAAACTGCAGAATATGATAAATTTTTAGATGGATCAAATGATTTGGAGGATATAATTTTGAAGAAAAAAATACTTGCCCTTACGGCCGGACTGCTGACCGCACTTACGCTTACCGCCTGCGGAAAGGATCCTGCGCTGACACAGTTTAAGGAGGAAATAGATTCTTTTTGTACCGAGATCTCCGATATAGATACCGAGATCAACAACGTAGACGCGACATCCGAAAATGCCACCGATGAACTTCTCGGTTATCTGGATCAGCTGGACAGTGCTTTTCAGGATTTTGCAGCGTTGGATTTTCCTACTGAATTTGATTATCTGGAATCTCTTGCCGATGAAGCAAGCGAATATATGACCACTGCGGTAGAGAGTTACCACGATGCCTATGATAACGGTGGTTACAATCAGCTGACCGCAGACTATGCAAAGGAAAATTATGCCAGAGCTTACAAGCGGATCCAGATCATCATCACTTTCCTGCACGGTGAACAGCCCGAAGATGTGAATCTGACCACTGCAGAGGAAACAGCGGCTGCTTCTGCTGCAGAATAGTTACATTTTTTTAATAATCACAGAAACGTGCGCTGCCAGGCGCACCCATAAAAAGAATCCCCAATGCAATGAACATCGGGGATTCTTTTTATGACTTATTGTCATTTTTATTATTTTAAAATCTTGATCTGACCAATCAGGGGAACTTCCTTCTCCTGCTCCTGGCAAGCATAAATCAGACCCATGAGCCAGCATACGAACAGGAAAATGCTCAGGATAGTGCCAACAATACCACCTACGTAAGGAATGTAGTTGATTACTGCTGCAACGATCTGACCGATCAGAATCACCAGAGCCTGATTCAGATGGAACTTAGCACCCTCTTTGTCACCTGCGCAAAAAGCAACGATCCAGCCGATCCAGGTAATGTAAGCAATGATACCCGTAGTTTTTTTATTCATGTTTTCTCCCTCTGCACTTTTGTGCGATAAAATATTCTGTATATGTAAAAAATGCAAATACAGTCATAATGTAATGTGAAACTTCAGAAGCAAAATATTCTTCAGAATAAAGTTCCCTATCATGATCCCTACCGCCGCATACAGATGCCATTCATGAAAGCGCCAGCCTTTGATCCTGCCAATATGTAATCTGGCAAGGGTCTGACTTAGCATAAAACCTCCAAAGATAACAACAGTATACGTAACCAGTGGATGATACCAGGTGGCCAGTAGCGGATGTCCAGTAAGCAGTGCACTTACCGCTCTCGTTCCACCACAGCCGGGACAGTAAATCCCAAATAATCGATAGACCACGCAGGTATATCCCTGCAGTCTCGGAACGATTATATGAAGATACAGAAAGCTTCCGATGCTTCCGACCAGCAGAAATATCCATCCTGCAATATAAAGCTGATCTTCCAGGCTCCGCTGGTTTTTAGTAGTAGTTTGCAAGTTCACTCATAAATGCTACAGAAAATACAGCAGCTAAGATTGTAATGATAATTCCCAGTACAATACCAATGATAGAACAGATCAGTCCAGCCTTTGCCAGGCCGGTCTTGCCCTGCTTGTTGGCAAATACTGCGCAAATGATACCACCGATTCCAAACAGTGCGCCGATCCATCCGGTGCAGCATCCAAGTACGATGGAAAGGATACCCAGTACCAGGCTGACAATAGCCAGTACATTGTTTTCTTTATTCTCCGGCTGCTGTACAGGAGCTGTTGCAGCTGCCTGAGGCTGTACATTTGCGGTATAATCCTGATAATTGTTCACAGGCTGTTCTGTTACCGGGGTCTCCTGTACAGTTTCTGCTGCGGAGCTTACTTCTGTTGCAGTAGTATCTACTGTAACATTGTTTTCATTTTCAAAATTCTGTCCGTCCATTTTCTCCTCTTTCTGGCCTGGAAAAGGCCTGATATTAATCTGCCAGGGGATTACCCTTGCCGTCTGTGTCGATCTTGCCGGTCAGGATCATGATACCTTCTACCAGTCCCCAGATACCTACACCCATAACAATGAATACGCCGACTACCACACAGCATAAAAGGATTCCCACGATGGAAAGTACCAATTGGGTAACTGCCTTACCGGTATAGCCCAGATAGAAATTATGTACGCCGAACGTACCAAGGAAAATTGCCAACAGACCGGCTACCAGTTTGGATTTTGCATCCGGTGCCGGTGCCTGCTTATTGGCTACGCCACAGTTTAAACATACTGCTGCATCCGGAGCTAAAGGCTTACCGCAGTTATGGCAGTAATTATTCCCCTGTCCCTTGGCCACACCGCACTTTACGCACATCACAGCTTCGTCTGTCATATAAGGCTCGCCGCAATTCTTACAAAAGTACATTTATTCTTCCTCCCTCTTTTTTGTTCCTGACTCATTTCTCAGTCATTACTGTACATTATACAGGATGTTTGTATATTTTACCAGTGTTATTTTCACATTATAGGCTCTCATAACGTGCAATTTCTACCGGAAAACGAAATTATTTCCGCCTTTTGTCACAAAATATGAATAATTTCCGATACAATTCGTAATATCCAAAAACTGCCATGACAGAGAATACCGGAATGGTATTATATAGATATCTGGCTCTTGCCTCGAATAACATAACAAATAAAAACATACCGATAAATGTAACGATCATCACAGTAGAAAGACACAGCCGGTCAGACAGGTTCTCTTCTGTCCGGTATTTGGGTCTGCGGATTGTTGACACCGCCGTCCACAAAAGCATACCAGCCTCTGTTATGACTCCCAACAGTACAAAAAGCCATAATCCCTGGCTGATCGTCGTAAACCAGATATAATTGCTGCCGTCCTGCCAGTAAAAAGCCCTCAGAGGTTCTTTCCAGGAGCTGTCTATGTTCAACGGATATTCCCACGCCTGAAAATACCCTTCCTGATACCAGCTGAACGTCCCGTCGTTAAAATTCATGACCTGCTTACGCAGCCAGAACCGGATTGTACCCCAAATACCACGATCACCGATTCTTTTGCGGATTCCTTCCATCTCATATTGTATCCGGGTATTTTTATCCGTACCAGCAAAAGATCGTACGATCTCAAGTCCCTCTCCGGAACAGGCCCCGGTAGTATCCTCATTGAGGCCGTTATACATATAATTACTCCAGCCGATCTCCATATCCGCATTATAATCATACTGTACGGAACAGTAGATTCCCTGCTTACAGAAAGCCCCAAGTCCGAAAGCCGCTATCAGAAGCAAGATTTTTAAGCCGGTCTTCTGCAGCCGCTTACGCATTGGCACCTCTTCCCAGGCAGACCATACCAGATCCGCCAGTACTACCGCAATCAATGTGACATAGCAGGTGGCTTTCATGATTCCGCCAAGGCACCCCAGAAACATTATCAAAAACCATAAAAGGTATTTCCGTTTTCTCCCATTCTTCCGGAACAATGAATACAGTAGAAGAATCAGGATCGGCATGGCAATGGTGCTTCCGTCCGTATAGGGAATAATCTTCCAGGGAGAGATTCCCAGAAAGATGCTCTGAAAGACCAGGGCAATCACGGAAATTCCAAGGTTCCTGCTGACCTGAAGGACCAGAAGTACTGAACAGAATACCGCCAGTGACAGCATGACGCACTGGAACTGGATCCAGATAAATTCCGGATTGTAGGGATACCCCTTAAGTCCTGAGGCAAAAGAATACAACTGATACAAAAGCCATGTAACGGGAATATTATTACTGTAGATCGTATAGTAATCGTCATACCCCAGTGTCTGGCCCTCATAAAGCCAGCGGGCGGAATTGGCCACCATGCCGCAATCCCAGCCACCATAAAATGCAATGCATTTGGATATTTTTATATTCACAAGACAGAACAGAATACAGACTGCCAGTGTGATCCCGGTAAACCAGACTGCTATGCGTCCGGTGTAAGGAATCTTTCGCAGAAAATAGTACGCTGCCCCCAGTACAGCCACTCCGATCACCGCGCACAGGGATAGTACTTTATTTCCCTCCACGGTAATGATCTTATGCATTTCGTTGTAGTTCATATTGGTCCCGTAGAATACTATATAATAGAAAACAGGAAGAAACAGTACAAGCAAAAGCACTGACAGTGTTGCTGTACTGATACATTTTTTCTTCATTGTCAGAAATTCCTTTCCATTCTTGTTCTCAAAATACTATTGGTAATATTTTAGCATTTCTCTGAACTATTTACAATGTAACTACAGAAAATCAATCCCGTAGATCCTCTCTACCGGAATTTCTGTTCCCTGTATCCGAAGGCTTTTTGTGTTCTCATCGATTTTGCGGACACAGCCTTCTACGGCAGTATAACTGCCGCCGTCCTTTTTCTCATCCGGCACAAAATAAATAATTTTCACCGGTACTGTGTCCAGCAGATGCTGTTGCAAATAAGAAATCTGGCGGTCGATCTCCTGCTTCCTGTCCTCATCCAGTTCCACAAAACGGTCTGTCCGGCGGGCCGTTTCTCTCAGAGCGTCATCATATCCCGCCAATGCTGCAAACGGTGAAAACTGTGCAGCACGGTCCTGTAAAGCCATTCGGGGATGGTTGGCTGACACCGGGTGAGGCAGATGGAGCATGTCCTTATATTTTTCATTCATCTTTTTACTCTTTTCCTGTTATCGGATTTTGTGGTCCGATAAATATTATGCCTTATGTCCGCCAATCTGACGGTTCCTGTCTATGGTTGTGGCTCCCTCCTGCAGATCGGCAGCCTTCAGAATCGCATTCTTTCCATACTTTGATTTTACGCTGAGCATTGCTTCCTGCAAGTGTTTTTCTTTTTCCAGCCGTTCCTTTTCCTGCTGCTTTGTTTCCCGGGAAGTTTCCTTCTGCCCCGTTTGCAAAAAGCCTCCGGAGAACAGATCCAGCTGTTCGTAGAACGTCTCTTCCTTTACGCTGTCCGCATCCTTTAGATGATTGGCCACCAGAGTGATTCTTCGGGTCAGCAGCATGGGATCTACAATCCGTTCATATAATCCCATTGTTGTCTCTGTAATCCTGCTGACTGACGCAGTCATTGCATCAAGGTTTCCAGTGCCGTGGGCATGCTTCGGCACGCTTCTGCCATAACGATCTACCGTGATTTCACCATGATAATGATCTGCGATCTCCGGAATCTTCAGGTTGTCAATATCATAGCCAACAGTCAGCACGATCTGATCTGTGACCAGCTTTTTTTCCACCAGATCCATTGCCAGCTGTTCTGCCATTTCCCGGACTACGATCTTGGCCTGCATAAAATCCGTGGCGCAATGCAGTACCTGACCGGAGCTGATACAGTTAGTCTCCGGTCGATAGGATTTGATCAGGTCCATGGTCACCGGCTCATACCCCCAGGCATGATCGATCAAAAGCTCCGCATTGATGCCGAACATCCGGTACAGCAAATCTTCGTTATAGTAATCTCCCGGTCCTCCGATAGAGCATCTGGCCACATCGCCCATGGTAAACATTCCGGCGGCTTCCAGCTTCTTGCGGTATCCGGCGCCGACTCTCCAGAAATCCGTCAGCGGCCTGTGATCCCACAAAAGTTCCCGATAGCTGATCTCATCCAATTCGGCGATCCGGACTCCGTTATCATCCGGTTCCATATGCTTCGCTACAATATCCATGGCAATCTTGCACAGGTACAGATTGGTTCCAATTCCTGCTGTGGCGGTCAGCCCTTTTTTCTCCAGAATCTCTGTTGCAATTCTGGATGCCAGTTCTCTCGCTGTCATACCATAGGTCTTCAGGTATTGTGTCACATCCAGAAACACTTCATCAATAGAATAGACATGAATATCTTCCGGTGCGATATATTTCAAATAAATATTATAGATCTGGGTACTATATTCCAGATATCTCGCCATCCGGGGCGTGGCGGTCACAAAACCAACTTCCAGTTCCGGATGCCTCTGCAATTCATCCGCAAAGGTGCTTTTTCCCAAAAATCTGCCGCCAGGGGACCGCACTTTCCGCATGGCATTTACTTCTCTTACTTTGGAGATCACTTCGAACAGTCTTGCCCGTCCCGGGATTCCATAGGATTTCAGAGAGGGAGATACCGCCAGGCAGATGGTCTTCTGCGTCCGGGAAGCATCCGCCACCACCAGATTCGTATTCAAAGGATCCAGCCCTCTGTCAACGCACTCCACGGAGGCATAAAAAGACTTCAGATCCATGGCAATATAAGTATGGGATTGTGATTCCATTGCTGCCTCCTTTCAAACACTTTCTATAAATGATTATAGCAGAATGCATGTTCGATTACAAAGTAATTTTGTGGAAAAAAAGACTCCCGAACAATGTCGGGAGCCTTGAAATCCTTGATTTATCTGATTTTATGTTTTAGAACTTACCAGCCTTAGCTGCTTCCTCGATGGATACAGCAACAGCTACGGTAGCACCTACCATCGGGTTGTTGCCCATACTCATGGAGTTAGCTAAATTGGTTTATATTGTTTCAAAAAGGTCTGAAAAACCGCATTTTTGAAGCAATAACGATATGGCACATGGTTTAATGCAACTCTTGAAAACCAATCAATATTAAAAAGAATTATTAAATTTGTTGACGACATGTTGACTCGGAGCATTATTTGATTTAACACCGCATGGCGTTATTATAATTGATTTTGATTTATTTGTCCATGATCTTTAATAACAAAAAGAGAAGCTATTTAGCTTCTCTTTCATCAGACAATATAAGGGGAACGATATTATCAAGATCATCTAAATTCATTCCATCATAATCCTGAATAAATTTTTCCAACGATATTTTTCGGATTTTTAGGCATCCCAACTTTAATCCCGGCAGCAGCCCCTTTTTAATGAGCTTCCGAATCATGCCGGAATTTACCCCCAACGCCGCCCCCGCTTCTTTTACGGTATATAACATTTTTTCTTGTTTGCTTTCCATGTGCACATAGTCTCCTTTCTAAATATAATATGACAGAATGAGAGGAAATCGTTGCAGGAAAATATAAAAAAGCTGATCCCATAAGGATCAGCCTTCAATTTTTGTATAATGCCGACGGAAGCCATCAGTCTGATACCAATATTCATCTCCGGTTTCAGTAAAACAATATTCAGTTACGCAATGCTCGCCTCTGGCTTTGCGAACAAGTTCTTTTGAAAGGCATCGCCACCATTCGATGAAATAATAAGGCTCGCCGTCTTTGAGATCTACAAGCGCTCTTCCATTCGTATCGCATAAATCCACAATAAGATAAGGACCTTTTTCACCTGCATAAAACACCGGCTCGATCTTTTTATCACTCCAGATAGTTTTGTCTAAAGTAACCTTTTCTCCGCTTGCTGCAATAATAACGGGAATGTTAATTTCTAAAGGTTCTGCTCCTGTAAATGTCATTTATTTTCCTCCTAATGTCTGAATTCATAAGGAACATCGTTTTCCTTAAGAAATCTTTTAACGATCGTTTTGCCGACGATCCACTTAGAAACATCTCCCAGCGCATAAGGCCCGCAACCGGTTTCTTCCGGAAATTCAGGATCAAATTCATGAATGCCGTAATAATTTATTATATCTACACAGTAACTCATTTTTTGATCTTCTGTTTCCGGCCTATAATTTTCGTCATATCCGGCGAAAGAATTAATTTCCGCAGAAATCCAATCGTTGATATCAGCAACATAGCATCTTGCGACGACACAGGGATTTTTGTATTTTCCTTTATAATCGCAGATATCTGTCGTTAATGAGATGATTTCATAGGCGTCTTCTCTGGTATCTTTTCGAACCAAACATCCGCCGTATTCTAGGAAGTTAATGTCTCCGAAGTTCTCCCACGCTCTTTCTTTATTTTTCATATCATTTTCCTCCACTTTTCTTTGACTTGTAGTATTAATATGAAAGAAAAAATATAAGAAAAGGCAGCCTGCGCTGCCTGTTTCTAAGCCAGTTTTTCAAGTGTATTTGCAAATTGTACAATAACAACCGCAGTTACAGAAGAATAAGCCTCTTTCCACTCTTCTCCGAATGTTTCTTTGCATAAAGTCTTGAATAGTTCGGAGAGCTCGTTTTCATCATATGCTTTGATATCGAATTCGGTCTCATCATAGCCTGTAGTCTCCGGATTCTGAAATGCAATCTGAACCGACATCCAGCGGCATGTACTCGGATTGTCGCATTCCGTGCACCAGCCTTTTTCTTTGATGTATTCTTTTACTGTCATCTTAAGCCACCTCCGCAAGCAGAACCAGGTCACCGTTAATGTTGTCAACGGCTACAGACTTCACAACGGTTTCCATAGTCATCTGTTCTTCCAGCTCTTCATCAATATGTCTTGCCGGATAACAGCGGATCGGCATATTTCCGTCGATTTCCTTGAGTAATTCCAGGAAATCTTCGCTGGAGGTTTCGGAACCGCCGCCGTAGACCTCTTCGGATTCCACATACAGAGCATCGAACTCGCCGTCGTCAATATCAGTTACGGCATATAAGGAATCACCGTTATTGAATCCAACGAATACCTGATATCCCTCGGAAGCCTTATTTTCAATTACATCAACCAGTTCTGCGACGTTTTCAACGTCGTATTTATTCTCGTATCTCATTTCTTTTCTCCTTTTTTATGCTATTTTGATGCTGTCCAAATATTTTGTTATGGATGCATCATTGTGATTTTGCTTTAATTTTTGATATATGTCCGTAACATCGCAGGCGGCGTAATCTGTTTTAATGCCTGGGTCTTTTGAAAAGTCCTCCGTTTTCCAGATATGCTTGCCGTCAGTGACAAGGGAAACAATCTTCCCCTTGTCGCTGATTTCGTCGTATACGATAAACGACGACTTATCTTTGCCACAGTACATATAGCCTGCAATTCGTATCATGTCTACCTCCTATGCTGAAAACTCTACGAGATAGGTCAGCAGCATTGCCGCCTCATTGTAGAAAATGATTTCATCATTTCTTAAATAATTTCCGGCATGTGCGTGAACGCAGTTGAAATTGCCGATTGATTTCTCGGAATAATTCGAGGGAGATGTTACATTAAGCGGGTTTCCGTAAGCTGTCGCATACAATCCCATGAACCGTGTGCTGCTATTCATTTCCCTTGTCCAGAATCCCCCGCTTGTGTATTCCCAGCTCTTTTTTGCACTTGGAGCGAAATAAATTCCGTTGCCGAACATCTTGCCGGTGATCACTGCATTGGGATGAAGCATCAATCCGTTTTCAGCAATACTCAGCCAGTTTTCGTTTCTGGAACCATGCCATAAGGACTTGATCTCGGAAATATTCCGGTCTTTTACGTATTGCTTAAACTTCCTCTCCTGTTCTTTGGGGATCACCCGATAAACATTCAGTACTTTCAGGCGGAGATCCGGAGTGAGAAGTTCGAGTACTCTCTCCCTCTTTTCTTTGGAAGCCTCGGTAACAATGATGTTTTTCTTCTGAAAATTATCAGAAGTATCATTGGCCGTATTCTTTCCTGTTACGACTTGCATAGCCATAACCAGATCTTCCTCACGCTGAATGATTTTAGGAATATCCTCAGAACTTACAGCAAGCAAGCCATCAACCTTCCAAACTTTTCTGGGGCAGACTGCTAGCAATTCTTTCAAAATGCTATTGAACTCTTCGAGCCCTTTTGTGTTGTACAGAATTTCCAACAAGCGCTTGCTTTCGATAATCATACCTTCCGTGATTATTACGCTGGTACATGTTTTCTCAATAATTCGTTTTGCATGTCGCAAGAGCTTTTGGTATAAAGAAACAGAAACCGGATTTGAAGGCTTTTTTCCACTGCCGGCTTTTCTTCCGGCTGCGCGGGCTCGTCGATATAGATGCGGGTTTTGTCCTCATATCCTTTCGCAAGTTTTTCTTCATACTTGATCCAGAACATTCGAAGAGGGTATTCGCAGCTCCTTTCACCGAAAAGTTCACCCTTTGCGGCACCGATACGTCCGTAGGAAGCAATTACGCTCTCTCCCTGTTTTTTCAACTTATAGAATTTATAATTATTCTTTTCGTCGTTTACGCAGGTAAGGTATACCGTGGGATATTCGCTGCACTGTGCAGAATCCGGAAAAACAATGTTATTGTTGCTTTCCTGAATCAGAATGGTTCCGGAACGATTGGAAATGTTGTAAGAAGCGTTTCCGTAGGGTGTCTGTATTTTAACTGTACACGGCGGCTGTTCGGAAGCCATTTTCTTTGCGAGCTGCCTGTAAAATCCGTTTTCATCATTAGGAGTTTCAATTTCTTCAGATGCAAATGATGAAATATAATTAATTTTCATGTCTTTTCCTCCATTTTTCTCTTTGATACCGTTATTATGAAAGAAAAGATATATAAAAAATGACAAAAAGAGCCGTCATTGTGACGCCTCTTTTTATTCAGGACGATATCCTTCAAGTAACATCCGTGTCTTATAATTACGTAATTTTTTAATGGATCTGCCTTCAATCTGCCGTATACGCTCTCTTGTTACACCAAAATGATTTCCAACTGCTTCCAAAGTCATCGGATATCCATAAAATCCGAAACGCATTTTGAGTACTTCCCGCTCTTTTTCGCTCAGAAAATTCATACATTTAAGCAGCAGCTCTTTTAATTCCTTTTGTTCATATTCTTGTTCTATATTTTGGGATTTATCAGCGATGAAATCTCCAAGTGTTCCTCCATCATCTTTTTCGGGATCCAAAGGGATATCTAGTGATCCTACAATGCGGAGCTTATTGTTTGCTTCTGAATCCTTTACCAGCTGCAACGGTATTGAAGTTTCGGCAGAGATTTCTTCAAGAGTCGGTTCTCTGTGTGTTTTTTTGGTCAAATCCAATTTTGCTTTGTAAATCTGATACTGCCTTTCCTGATAATGAACAGGAATTCTGATGGTGTTTCCTTTATCGTGTATGCCACGCATTGCGCTTTGTCTAATCCACCATGTAGCGTAAGTGGAAAATTTATTCCCGAGCGTGTAGTCGAATTCACCGATAGCTCTTATAAGCCCCATATTTCCTTCCTGAATAATATCCATCATATCCATATCGGACGGAATGTGAATGTAATTTTTGATAATGCTGACCACGAGCTTTAAATTACTGTTGATAAGGGCTTCGCGAGCGTCTTCATTGCCTTCTGAGAGACGTTTAAATAAAGCTGTTTCCCGTTCTCTGGAAAGAACAGGATATTTACTTATTTCTTTTAAATATGCCGTTAATACACTTGAATCGGAGTCATTCCACTGAATATCATCAGCTTTTTCATCTAATTCTGTATTTTCGTATTCATCTATTGTATATTCCATATATCCTCACATTATAAAGTGTTTTCTGATTTTATAATTAATATGACAGAAAACATACAATTTGATTTTTTCTGCACAGAAATTAATGCATTGTCAGAAAAATAATTCCGCTTGTGACTAATGCAACAAAAATATAAAAAACAATATTTGTTCGTCTTTTTCCAACATACATTTTCCATTTTTTAGGGAACACATAGAATGTTTTGCTTCTATCAATGATCCACAAGAATGCAGGTATGCCCTTATATGTGCAGGCATCAAGAAATAAATGCCCAAAAACACCAAAGAATAATCCTTGCGTAAAATGATTATAATTTGCAGTAAAAAATGCCATAACAATCCAGAATAAAGAGTAATGCAAAAGACCTCTGTGTCCAAATACGTTATTGATGATTTTGGACGTTAGAGTCGTAAACGGAGGCAAAATGTTTGAAATAATGGATTCTGTAGAATCTATATCCGGCAGAAGGCTTCCGAGAACAGAACCGCATACAACAAATACCATGTCGGCGTTGTTTTGGCATATACTCAATTTATGAAGGTACGCCGAAAAAGCGATACCTGTAATGATTCCGAAACTTAAATGTTGCTTCCTGTCATACTTTTCTGTCATAATAATGAAATAAATAACATCTGTTACTATTATTATGAAAGAAAGTTTTATAAAACAAAAAACGACGTTTTTACGCGTCGCTTTTGCCTGATAGCAAGAAGGATTCGAACCTTCCATATAATAGTGATGGTCAATCAGACGATAAGTTATGAGCCTATCCCGTTTCCAACCCGGAATTGCTATCAGTGACCGTTAAATCCAATTTTTAACCATTCCGCCGCATCAAAAAGATGCGAAAGCGAAAAGCAGGATTTGAACCTGCCATACAACTGCGTCGCCACTGCACAGCGGATGATAAGTCCGCCCCGTTACCAACCCGAAATTTTCGCTTTGATTCTTTTGGCTACAGATTTTTAAATATTCTTTGTGCGCCCAAAGGGCGATGCGCGCAGCCGGAATCGAACCGACGACACCATGATTAAAAGTCATGTGCTCTACCAACTGAGCTATACACGCAATTCATAAGAAAGGAGGCATTCCCGCCACTATTTCACACCGCATACGATGCTATTTGCTGCTCTCGGGGGCCGCAAATACAGAGCAAGTGGTTATTTGAAAAAAGTAATTATGACAAATGAGCAAAAAGAAATCGATGGGCCCTCAGGGACTCGAACCCTGGACCGTCCGGTTATGAGCCGGATGCTCTAGCCAACTGAGCTAAAGGCCCAAAAGCGACTATTAAGCCGCTCTTTGGCGTATTATAACGCCTGGCTGGATTAATGTTATTTTTACTTATTTACGATATCCTTCAGTGCCTTGCCAGCCTTGAACTTGGGAGCTACGCTTGCTGCAATCTTAACGGTCTTGCCGGTCTGAGGGTTGCGCCCTTCTCTTGCTGCTCTCTTTGTGGTCTCAAAAGTACCGAAGCCTACCAGCTGAACCTTGTCGCCGGCCGCCAGAGATTCACCAACTGTATAAACAAACGCGTCCAGTGCCTTTTCTGCGTCCTTCTTAGTTAATCCTGCCTCTTCAGACATGGCTGCGATTAATTCTGCTTTGTTCATGTTTAATCTCCTTTTTGATTTAAGATATTATGCCTTATGGCAAGTGTCAGAGGGCGGATTCGAACCACCCAGGCTTAATGTCACCCGTCGATGACACTCGACGCAACCGATTTTCGATACTCGAAATTCTTATTCGCGCTTCGGAATTTCTTTCTCTAGCGTCTCTGGCTTATGTCCGGAAACCGTTTTGTTTCCGGCTCTTTTCTCTTACAATATTATTATGACAGATAATTTGAAAAATGGAAATTTCTGCACAGAAATTATTTTTTCTCCAACATCGGGAGCAAAGGCGGCATTTTTCCAGTCAAGTATGCTTCATTGATCTGCGGAAGCATCCACTCTCCTGCTGTCTTCCCATCCGGTAATACGATTTCATACAAAAATTCTCTTTCGACCGTACTGATACCGGATTCGACAGCTTCCGGTTTTGCTTTTATAATAAGATATAATGCTCGCCATTTACTTCGACAGGCCTGTTCCCACGCCGCGTATGCTGCCTCGTCGGATCTCTTCTGCCCTCTCCCGGCTGTATACCAAAATATTTTGTCGGTCTTGTCCGGCAATGGAAGCAAAAACTTAATCTGTTTGTTCGCCATCGTAAATCCGATAACAGCAAGGTTTTCCGTGAACTACCCCGACTTATAGAAGTCGGAGCTTCCTGATTCGACCACTGTTGCATTGATCACGATGCACGCGATCAACGTCTTACACAATGTCCACAGGCGTATGAGTTCGGGCTATTCCGTCCCTACTATGAATATTTAATTTATGCTGCCGCTGTCAGTGTCCGCAGGCCTTCCTGCAGGATATTGATAGCGGCATTTCTGTCTCTGCCCATCGTCATGCCACAGTCACATTTCATGGTACGGATTGTGAGATTCTTCATTTCCGGATGCACGGAGCCGCAGCAGTGGCAGATCTGTGAGGAAGGAAACCACTTATCTACCTTAACGAAATATTTATTTCTGTCGGCAAGTTTGTATTCGAGCATGGATAGAAACATTCCATATCCGTTATCCAGGGTAGCTTTACCGTTACCGAATCCTTTATTTGCCATGGCACGCATGTTTAAGGATTCCACACATACGATATCATACCGGTTGGCTATCCCGGTAGAGATCTTATGCAGGTTATCCAGACGCTGATTTGTAATATGTCTGTGGATCCTGTTCACCTTGCGGAGCTGTTTCCTGTAATTGCCGGATCTCACTTCATTCTTACGGGAGCCCTGCATGCGTGACAGCCTGCGTTGCGCCCTGGCAAGCTTCCTGTGGCTCTCGCGGTAGTATTTATGATTCGTGCCCACGTTGCCGTTGCTGCCCACATACAACCCATCAGAAGCATAATCCAACCCGATGGCGTTGGTTTTATCTGCAACATAGGTATTTATAGGAGTTTCAAATTCGAACAGGATGGAAACATAATACTTCCCGTCCGGTTCCTGGGATACCGTGGCAGATTTGATGATCCAGTTGTCTTCGGGCATACGATGAATAGCGGCTTTTACTTTACCGGCCTTAGGCAGCCTGATAAAGCCGCCGTCCACGATGGCGACAGTGCCTTTCTGGTTGTTGGTGGTATAAGACCTGCGGCTGTGCTTTGCGGACTTGAACTTAGGAAAACCGGTATTCTTCCTGCGTGACTTACTGAAGCAGTTACGGAACGTAGCCTGCAGATCCAGTTGTTTATTGGCGAGAGCAAGACTGTCTACTTCTTTAAGATATGGATGATCTTTCTTGTATTTGGCAGGAGTGACAGTGAGAAACTTACCGGCAGCCTTATAGCCCTCGATCTTATCAGACAGCATGAGGTTATAAACCTTCCGGCAACATCCAAAGGTTTTCGTAAATAGAATGCGTTGTTCAGTTGTGGGATAGATACGGTACTTATATGCGCGATTCATTGAAGCTGTCACCTTCTGTAAAATACCTTTCATAATTATTATGAAAGATATTGTCTATTTATTAGGTTTGCGGCTCGTAGCCAAAATCAAGACAGCGCCGCGCTGATCGCAATTCATCCCACCACTTATAGAAGTCGGGGATTTCTTGCTCGCGGCTTGTTAAAACCACTGATAAACTGATCTGCACCATATCGGATAATCAGATCCTCAATATCTGCTTTTGTTTTTGTTACCGATACGGTAGTTTTTTTCTGCATAAGCCATAATATTCTCCTTCCTAGAATACTTCTGTTCCTTTGATTTCGTCCATCGTCTTTAAAAACTGATCCAGTTCTCCTCTTTCATCTAATTCTTCCGCTAATTTTTCCGCATACTTATAAGAGTTGGGATAATTCTGCATCAATTCTATATACCGGTTACTGCCGGATTGGACAGTTCCGAGAATATCTCCGGTCTTTCTAATCTGCAGATCCAACTTTGAAAGTTCAAATCCGTTATCCGTCTGGCACATGGCGGCTATTCTTTCATTATTTGCATCTTTTGACTGCAGGATACAATAAGGCTCATAACTGCCTCTCCGGACACGCCCACGAAGCTGATGCAAGGAAGATAATCCGAATCGTTCTGCGTTCTGGATTACAATAACGGTTGCGTTGGGATTATTAACGCCAACTTCCACTACTGTTGTTGAGATCAGTATCTGGATTTTGTTATTTTTGAAGTCGTCCAGTACAGCCAGCATTTCCTTTTCGGACATCTTTCCAGTTAAGACTTCGGAATGAAAACCGAAATTATAAAGCAGTCTGTCATAATGATCTTTGGTTTCCATGACCGATAAGCAATCCGCCATGAGTTCACTGTTGGTATTCTCTTCGATCAGTGGGCAGATAACATAGGCCTGTCTTCCTGCTAATAATTCTCTCACAAGAATGCCCGGAATAGCCTGATCCTTCATATACATTGTCTTTACAGGCTTTCTGCCATTTGGCATGCTTTGAATTGTAAAGAGATCCACGTTTTTGCCATAGATAACAGAGGCCATGGTCCGTGGGATCGGCGTAGCCGACATGGAAACGTATACCGGGTTACAGATTGCTTTTGTGCGCATCTTTTCACGTTTCTCTACTCCGAAACGCTGTTCTTCGTCAATTACAATGAGTCCGAGATTTCGAAAAACAACACTGTCCTCAGTCAGAGAATGAGTTCCGACAACAATATTGATTTCTCCGGAAGCAAGTTTGCTTAAAATAGAGTCTTTTTCCTTTTTCTTAAGCGAGCCATTCAAAAATGCGCAGGCAAGTCCGGTCCCTTCAAGAAGCTTTATCAGCTCCTCATAATGCTGTGAAGCAAGCACAACAGTTGGAGCCATGATTGCCGCCTGGTATCCGTTTTCTGCTGCCTGAATAAGCAAAAGAAACGCTGTGATTGTCTTACCACAGGAAACGTCTCCCTGGATCAAAGCATTTACATTTTCTCCTGCTGCCATTTTATTTGCAAGTGTATTTACAACATCATTTTGTCCTTCCGTTAACGTATAAGGAAGTCCGGAGATTATTTTCTGCTGTATATCCTTTTTGGGCATAAGCGGATTGGCTTTACCGGGAATATTTTTATTCCTTCTATTCAGATGACCAGCAAAATATAGCATGTCTTCCAGCATAAAATATTGCATGGCGTATTTTAATGCTTCGGGTGTGACTGGATATCGAAGCATCATGCCGGCATTTTTGCTTAACGGAAGATTGTGGGCGCATCTAAAATTATCATCTAAGGGCTCAATTAAATCTTCTTCAAACGCTTCATCTATTGCTCTTAAGTAAGTGCTTGCGGAAATTCCTTTTCTCTGTTTGTATACAGGATTCATTCCCATATACTTTTGCAAATCGGTTGTAAAATACGTAGGGTTCGTGAATTGAAAGCCATATTGCGCATCTTTTTGTAAAAGCCCATAAATAAAAAAACTTTGTCCAATGCAACCCTGATACTTCTTTTGTAAATAAGGTTGATTGAAAAAAATAACCGAAAAAGACCATTTGCTGTTATAGTCCACCATTTTCATTACACACATCGGCTTTTTTGTTGATGTTTTTGAAGAAATGCTCGTTAAAACACCGATGACGGGTATATCTTTGTCCGCATTGGGGAAATCTACAGAACAAACTTGCCTGCAGTCGTCGTATCTGTTCGGCATCTGACGAATCAGCTGCTCGGCGCATGTGATTTTCGCCTTTTCTAATATTTTGTTTTGAGCGGCTGTCAGATTAATTTCGTGCATAATCGTTCCTTTCGTACTTTTCTACCTTTATTATGACAGATTTGTATGAAAACGGAAATTTCTGCACAGAAAAACTGCGATAGCATTCTACCGCAGTTCTTCCGTCTTGTATGTGAATAACAGACAATATGTTCGTTTATACTTATCACCAATCTGTATCGATAGCCAGTCATCTAGCGTTTTGCTATCTGATTTTCCGTTATCGTACATAACTACATATTTTTCTGCCCGATCTGTATCCCGTTCATTGGCGGCCAGCGTATACTCCGTATTCCAGTATGGCTCATGATTGTCTCCCGAAGAAGAATAATTTTTTCCACTGTTCAGCCACCGCTCTATTTCATAATAGTATTTGGTGTCGTATACGGGATCCTGTCGGTATACCGGTTCTTCATGCGTTTCCTCATAATATTCCGTCCTGTATACCGGCGTCTGACTGGAATGTTCCGTAAAAGTACCATTACCATTATCGGAATAAGTATAATTCGTTTCATAATGGTCAATAACCTGTCTGGATTTTGTTTCGGTCACTGTTTTATAATGATCAATGACGGAAACATATCCTTTTAGTTCTGTTTGTTCGGAATATACTCTTCCGCCGGGAGGCACGGACCAATCACTTTCTCTGACGGTTCGGTAATCTTCGATGGAGATATTTCGCTCCCAATGAAATCCCGTTACGGTGACTTCATCGGTACGCGGAAAGAAAAATATTCCTGCGCAGATCAAAAACAATAGGCTCGCTATCACCGGCAATGCATTGTTGGCAATCACTCCGCCAATCTGCTGAAGTACATTAGATAGCTTGGATTTAAACATACTCTTTTTTGAAATCTCGACATGTTTCGGGGTAATTTCCTGACTATCTTTGGGATTGAAATTCGATTTTTCTTCCAACTTCTCCTTGATATATTCGGCGGCTTCTTTATCGGTTCCGGAAAGGCCAACAAAATCTTCAGGCTTATCGCCGATCTTTTCTCTTTTTTGCATCCCGTATTCCAAATCTGCTTCTTCTTTTGGAGAACCACAGGAAGTGCAGAATTTATCTGCCCAGTTGTTTAAGCTGTTACAATAACTGCACATCCATTCCTTATGATTTCCATCGCATTCCTCTTCTGAAATACCAGCACTATGTAATTCTTCTGTTGAAAGAACATCAGACTCATTTACCTGTGATGTCTTATAAATTTTATTTTCCTGAACGTGTTGCCCTTTTAAATGATATTTTACATTTTCCGGTTTATGTCTTCCGCAATTAGGACAATCATCAATCAAACCATCAATATCTTTGCTATCACAATAAGGGCAATCCCAATACCCTCTTACAATTCGTTCTGACATATATTTTCCTCTCTTTTTAGTATGGATATGGCAACCAAAATCCGAAACAACGGAGACACAAAATAAACTTAAGCTTGTTTTTGTATTTCATAAGAAGCCAATTCATATAGCCGTTATCTATATTGTCATATTCATTATTTTCTATGTGCATTCTAATTTCTCCAATTTTAGCACGTTCTTCTTCGATTTTGCCTAAAAGTTGTATTCTGACCTTTTTGCTGTTTTTCTTTGCTTCATATTTGGCAAAACAAAGATCCTTTTCCCGTATGTTCAATAGTTTTAGTATCATTTGCCTTTTATCGAAATCTAACAAAGATTTCCTGGTGTATGGATAGCAATTTTTATATACTTCTGTCTTAAACATCATTTATCCTCCGATGACAAATTATTGTTTACCAACACTCTTCCGCTACCGGTCCTCAACACATATCCTTTCTGAATCAAAAATGGTTCAATTTTATCCTGAATCGTATCTTCGGATTCTCCAAGCCATGCTGCAATCGTATTGAGCCCTACCGGCTTTGGTGCGGCGGTTTCGAGCAGATCAAGATACTTCTGATCGGAAAGTGTCAGCCCTTCTTCGTTAATACCCATTAGATCAAATGCGTCTTTCAGGCTTTTATCCGATATTTTCCCGTGTACGAGCGAATAGTCTGCGATCTTCTTGGTGAGATTATTGGCTATTCTGGGTGTTTGCCTGGAAGCTTTCGCAATTTTTAATGACAGTTCATCGGTTATTTTCAGATCGTATTTTGCTGCAGTATTTTGGATGATTTTTGACAGATCTTCTTCTGTATACGCTTTCAGTTTATAATGGTTCTGAAAACGATCATATAACGGCTTCGTTAACATACCTTCCCTGGTTGTAGCACCGATGAGAGTAAAATGTGGCAGATTCATGGTAATACTTTTCATCTGTTCTGCAGTTCCGATCAGAATATCGACCTTATAATCCTCCATGGCCGAATATAACATCTCTTCTACCTGCCTGGGGAGACGGTGAATTTCGTCGATAAAAAGAATATCACCTTCTTCCAGCGTCGCCAGTATCGAAGCCATGTCGCGGGGTTTTTCGATGACGGGGGCGTTTGTTGTTCTAATTTTTGAACCAGTTTCTGCAGCAATAACATACGCAAGTGAAGTCTTGCCGAGTCCAGGCGGTCCACTTAAAAGGATATGATCCAGTACCTTTCCTCTCTTTTTGGCAGCAGCAATGCTCACGGACAGATTATCTAAGATCTGCTTTTGTCCGATGTATTCGCTGAAATTACGAGGACGGATGGAAATATTTTCTTTTTCCTGCTGTTTTACTTCTGAAGTGATATCTGTTTTGATTGTTCTTTTCATTTTTTAAATCCTTTATGAGAAATACGCGGTGCCTCTTGCGTCATTGTAGAACTTTAGTGTTAATGAGTTCCATTCATCCGGAATATCATCGTAATATATCCTATAATAATCGAAAAATTTTTTCAGAGGCATCCATTTTTCTTCGTTGTCTATTTGAGTATAAATAAGCCATTCTCCATATTCTGTTCTTGCAAATTGTGCATTTTTTCTGATATTTTCAATTTCCGAAATGTATATCAAATTTCTGTCTTCAATTCTTTTTCTTTCGGAGAGCCTTTCTATTTTAAAAATTATTGAATCCTTATTGAATATCATAATCGTTGCACTGAGCACAAACATCGCATCGAAAAAGATAGTATTTTTCGCAAATTTGCCTATGAAAACATAAGTGAAGAGAATAGCGGACAGAAGCAAAAAATATACACCAGTTCCACAAATAACTACGTATATTTTTTGTAAAAATCTTTGTCTTGCTGATTTTTTGTTTTTCTTGCTTCGTGTATCTAGGTTATATTCCAATTGCATTCTTTTCATTTTAAATCCTTTATGAGAAAATAGCTGTGGTTTTTGCGTCGGTATTTACCTGAATGGTCATTGTGCCCCATTTTTCGGGAATATTATTTTCAATTTCAAAGTAATCGAGCAGTTCTTTTAAGAATATCCAGCCTTCTTCACCTTTGAATTTTATCCATATCAGCCAGTCTCCGTCTTCTGTGACTGCAAATTTGGCATTATCCTTAATTTCAGCAAACAATTGAATGTCGAAAACAAAATCGTCTTCTTCTATCAGTTTTTCTTGTGCCGGTAAAATGCAAAAAACGTAAATAATCAGCATTAAGAAAAATAGGGGGAATGCGATGAACCAGAACCCGATCAAAAACCAGGTCTCATCGACGCTTTTTACGCCGGATATGATGGCATGCGCGAAAGCAGTCAGCAATGGCGTGACTATAATAATCAATATCCCGAGTATAAAATAAATGGCGAAAAATTTTGCAACTTTCTTTCTTATTTCTGACTGTTTCTCCAGTTTTTCTTTACACAATTTCTGATCATATTCTAACTGAATATTTTTCATGGTTTTGCCTCCGCATATTTATATTTTCAATACTATTATGACAGATTTCTGAATTTTCGGGGTTTTCTGCACAGAAAAAATAAAAGCCGACCAAATGGCCAGCTTTTTATTGGATACTCTATCGTAGAGATTTGCTCCGTGACGGCTATCGTAGCCCTTATACGTAATTATAATAATATACGCGAATCCGATATGCGGATTTTTACAGAGATTAATCGATTCCGTAAGTTCTAATTTCTTCTACTCTTTGAAGCACCTGCTGCATAATGTCCGCTCTTTCTTCCTTTTTGATACAAGGTAAAACAGTAGATACATGCTCGATTTCAATTCCATCGGGCTTCATGCTCATGAGCGCACTCGCAATATCCATCAGGTTTCCATAACCGATACGTTCACCGAGCTTTTTGACCTCCTGGATTTCTTCTTTTCTACTCATAGCAATCCTCCTTATACTCTTTCGCCAAGACGACTCAACAAATCGTTTTTTACATCAACAATTGTATCTAATCTAGCTTCCAGTTTAGTATTGTCGTCTGGTTTGTTTTCCTTTAGTAAATCGTTAGTGATTCTCATTATTTCGGTATCGAGTTCATTGATATATTCTGTTACTTTTTCCCTTATATCCGGTTCTGTTTTATAAGGTTTAAGGATTAATGAACCGTCTTTTTCAAGGAATATTTCCATTTTCTTTCCATCTGAATTATGTTCTCCGAAAAGTTTATTTCTGTATTCTCTTGGAATTACAATTCTTCCAAGGTCATCGATCTCTCTTATAAATGTTGCTCTATTCATTTATTTTCTCCTCTTAATATATTCGTAACAGTTTTTCTTAAACAAGTGGCAGGAAAACTTAATTTCTTTTCCCTTGGCTTCCGCCGTCACACATAACGCATACACATCTCCGAGGAAACGTATGCCATGCGCCGTAAATTCACAATCCACGCTCTGCTTCCAAATATCATCCAACGCCTTGTTTTTCAACAGCTTTTCTTCGAAGTATTTAATGCATTCTTCTTCCAAGGCTGCCTGTTTTTCCTGCTTCTGTTCCATATATTGTACGCGAAGCCTTGTTTCCAGACGCGTATTGCTGCAGCCAGCCTTTTTAAAATAACTTCCTCCAATCATGTAGATTGCATAATTGAGATTTTCCTGATTTTTACTTACTGAAATCATTCTCATTTTTAAAAATGGGACGCTCGTCAATCCTTAGCTTGGACTGAAAGTAATTCGTCCCACTTTACCTCCTTTCGAAATTAACTATTTTTCTCCTTATTTCTTTTTTAGATATCATTATTATGAAAGAGTATTGATTGAAAAATTTCCATTTTAACAAGCCGCGAGCAAGAAATCTCCGACTTCTTCCGACTTCTATAAGTCAGAGTAATTAACATTATATGTAATTAGTTCTTCTGGCGTGCATTCCGATAACGGCTCTTTTGCTCCGGCAACGATAGAATTTGATATGTTCTGATTTTGAGATAGAAACAAGGTTTCCTGTATGGAATTCCATTCTTCTTCGGAAACAAGAACGGCATTGTTATGTTTTCCTGTTATTAATATTGGGGAATGATGATCACCAACTTCCTTGAGCAGAGAGTATATTGATTTACGCGCATTAGTTACATTGATTGTTTTCATTTTTTTGCTCCTCTCATATAATGTTTTGGTGTAACGTCTCGTACAACTGGTTTGAAATATTTTTCCGTATTCTGAGACATCGGAACTAATTTTGGTATTGGTATTGGTACGGGATTGGGACAGATAACGATCGCATCTTCTGGGATATCAGCTGATGTAAGTTCTGCTATTTTTCCTTTTCCGATACAAAGTATCTTTGATTCCATGTATTTTTCTCCTTCTATATCTTATTCTGAATACTATTATTATGAAAGATTATAGGTTCCAAAATTTTTCATAAAAATACCGGCATTGCAGCCGGCATTTTTCTCATAATTTGATTAATTTCTTTTCTTTCTTCGCTTCGTAGTTAAACTTATGTATGGATTTAAGCATTCTGAGGTTCTTGATCGGAGAAAATGCATTGTCCCAGAAATATACCATTCGAACATCAGAGCCCGTTTCGTTTGATATGTATTTCACCAAATCGACAAAACCGTCAAAATTCCGTTGTCTGGCTTCCTCAACCATGGAAATAAACTTTTCCTGCTGTTCTTTGGATAATTTATCCATAGAGAAGAAAAGATTGTGATTTAGGTATGAAATATTCGTATAGCCATTCTGCTGGTATTTATGCAACACGGCAGCGGCTTTTGCAATTTTCCAGTTATACAGATTATCCCGCAAACTTAGATCTTTCAGATAGCGAAATTTTAAGTCATAAGGGATTTTCTTTTCTTTAAGATACTGAATAATATCCCACTTATTTGTTTCGTCTTCGTTTGCCTTCTGGATCAATCCGATGAGTTCCGCACCGATATCTCCGCCTAACGGCTCATGAAATACAATCTTGACGCAGCTGAAAGCCACTTCGCGGATCCACATATTATTATAACAGATGTTGTATTTCATCTGTGTTAAATTCATTTGTTGTTCCATAAACTTCACTCCAACATTAATCCTTTTATTTCTGTGAAATATTCTCTGTTTTGAATCTTATCCCATTCAACATCACTTTCTGTGTCAAATAGTCGATAATATGCCGCTGCGATACTACCTGCAATCGCTGCCTGAGTGTCGGTATCCCAACCAAACCGTATTGCTTCCCATATACAATTCTCATAACAGCCCGTGTTAATGAAGCAGCTAATGGCCATAGGTACGGTAGTCTGGCATACTGCTGGGCTGCCCTGTACGTATTTGCTTTCTCTCATTGCAGGCCACGAAGACATCGGAGAATAGAAATTACCCGAATAAAGCCGGTCGGCATATTTTGCAATATCTTCTTTTGTATAGTCACGAAAAGCCATCCAGATACATACCGCCGTCACAATTGCTCCTTTGATGCCTTCTGGATGATTATGGGTACATACGGCGCTCTTGTACGCCTCTACAATAACATCGCGAATATCATCAAAACAACCACAGGGTCCAACGCGCATTGCGCTTCCGTTTCCGCAACTATAGGATTCGACGTTATTATAAACCCATGCAGTGAATCTCCCACCATAGCCGCCTAATGGATTTTCAAATCTTCTGGCGTATTCACGATACATTTTTGCGTACTGTTTTCTCTCCTTAATAGCCACCGCTGTTGCGCAGGTAAGGATGGTGTCATCTGTGCAATCTTTCGCCTTCTTATAAATCAAATCCTGAGGTAAGTTTTTGCAATAATCCAAAGAAGCCGCTTCATATGGCTGCCCAGCAAAATCGCCCAACGCAACACCTTTTAATATCAAATACATTCGTTGATCGAACCTTAATTCGCATTTATTATGCAAATCTGCGCCTTCAGGGATATATGCGGAAAAATCTTCTATTTTACCATTGAAATATTTTTTATTTTGAGATTTTCTCAAAGTTTCCCGCAATCTAAACATGCATTTCTCCTTGCCCTATTCGTATCTTTCTTTTGGAGAATACAAATATGTCCTGTATTTTTCCAAAAGCGAATCTTTCTGATCAATCATCTTTTCCTGGATATCGCTGATTCCGGCGAAAACGAAGAAGAATTTAGTGATTTCCACCAAATGCGCCGTATACAAACATACCGCATATTCTCCGGTACTACCGACTTCTTTTGCCCTGGAAATAAAAATGTCCGGCAGTTTCGCGATTTCTGCGTTTTCTTCTTTCCAGTTTTCGCAGACATGCTGCAGCATTCCGATCCAGCGCTTATATTCTGCTTTGTTTCTCCAGCTGATTTTTACATATTCTGTATTTTTGGTTCTGATTGTTTTTGCTTCCATTTCTCTCCTACTGCTTTAATGAGTTATATAAAGTGCCATCCGGTCGAATAACCCAGAAAAATCTTCTGATAATTTCGCCTTTATATAATTGATCACTGCATTCCACATTACATTCTTTGGCATTTTTCAATCTGATGCGCGCATAAAATTTATCATTTACGTGAATAATATCATTCTGTTGTAAATCAAACACTTCTACGCTTACTCTTATGGCCTCTTCGACTTCAACGTCAGTTAAGGAAAGGCTTCTTTTTCCGTGGCAATATTCTAATTGCCTTCTGATATATAAAAAATAGGAATTGACGTCAGTAAAAATATTTTTGTTTTTGGCAGCAATCAGCTCTTCTCTCGAAAGAGGTAGTTTGCAATATCTAGCAATGGCGAGCGTTTTGCTTACAGCAGCATATGGTACATAGTACACAAACATGCAAAATGCAACAATTAACCCTGTCGTGCTGAAACCGCTCGCAAAATACCACACGATCAGATTTGCATAGTACGAAACGCCTTCGTCTGTTTTAATAGATTCCGGTATTCCCAAAATAACATTTGCAAGAAATCCGATTGCAAAAAAGAAAAGAATCCCAACAGTCGGCACAACAACTTTGTCTATTGCCCATCCATTCGATAAGTACATCTGCTTCCAAAAACTCTTTTTACTTTTACCCATATTTAAACTCCTTTGTTGTTTGACCTTACAATTAATATGAAAGATTTCAGATAAAGGAACTATTTCTGCACAGAAATTATTTTCAAGACTTCCGTCTTCGTTGATGCGTTTATAAATCTCGCCGTAAAACCGCACTCCTTTATGGTGTGTGGTGATTCACAATTTTCCTCGTTATAGTTTTTGTAATATACTTTCATAATTATTATGACAGAAAAAGCGAGAGCCGCATTTCTGCGAACTCTCGCTTATAAAGAATCCCCTACTTAATTGTAGAACATAAAATTTTTGAATTCAATTTACTTTCGTCAAAAAATCTCGACAATTATTTGACTATTAAAAAGAATCGTTTACTTCTATAAAAACGTAGATGACGCTTATGATAAGAAGTAAAAAACCAGCTTTCGGCATCAGTATATTTAAGCTATTAGTTAATAGTCCGATTATAAAGCTAATTCATGTATATAACGCAGCGTCTGCTCAAATTTTCCATCTACTTCCTCCTATTTTGACGTACTTCCGAATCCGCCGTTTCTGATCCCATCGCACTCATCATTCATAGTAATGCCAAACGGAACGAAAATGCCCTGGGCGAACGCCTCTCCAGCCTTGATCTGCAGCATTTTTCCTTCATTAGAATCGTTGGTGATCTTAATGAAGATGTGTCCTTCGTTGTCCGAGTAGAAATAATCTTCATCGATGATTCCTACGGTATTGTTTAACTGTAAGCGGTATTTGAATCCAAGTCCGCTTCTTGGAAAGATCATCAATACCCATCCGGGCTCCATTTTTGCACGGATACCTGTGGGGATTTTTACTGTCTGTCCAGGTGAAAGGGTGATGTCGAACGGTGTAACAAAGTCATATCCTGCGCTGCCCTTTGTTGCTCTTTCCGGCAGCTTCAGTACATGATTGTACATATCTAAAATTTCACCATCACTGAACGAAGGTTTTGTATCGCGGATGCTCTCCACGAACTGTTTTAAAGATACTTTGAAAAATTCCGATACTCTTAACATTATTATTTTCTCCTTTTTATTATACTTCCGGACGGAGAATGATTGTTCCGTCCTTTTTATATGAAATTTTCATTGCAATTCCGCTTACTTCGGTGAATTTTTTTCCTAATGCCTGTTTGAGAACTTCTCGGGGAATGATAATCTTTCCGAAATCATCAAAATGACGAACAGCACAGGATTCGATTTCGCCTTGCTCAGGCGTATGTTTTTCTTCAGAAAATATAGGGATCCAGTTTACAACCATCGGCTTTTTATCCAATTTGCAAGCTCTCATTGCAGCAAGCTGCGCATTTTCGACATCCTTTTCGGATATAAGAGATTTTTCAGTTTTAAAAACAATGCTAGGTATACAGTTGCATTTACCTCCATATCAGGTAGTGCAATTTTGTGCATTCATCAATATGATCATCTATAAAACCTAACCTTATATATCGTAATTAATTTTCATTACTGGATTCCAGGCAATATTCTTTGTTGGAAATGAATTCTTTAAAAGATTCATTGCCTGATAGAAAAAACCATTTGATCTGAATTCAATAAATATTTCAATCCACTCAACGTATATTGCTTTTTCTGTGTCTGAAGTAGCAATCACTCCGACAGTTACAGGCTTTTCGAAGTCTCCACCGTCTACCTCAATCATATAGAAATGATCGAAAGGTAATGGAAAGATTTTCTTTAAAGCCTCTAACTCTTTTCGCTCGCGAAGCGTAAGTTGATAATTACCATATTTTGTTACCATATCCAATTCGTGCGCACCTCTTTTCAGTAAAGAACAATTTTGCCAGGATTTTTAATCGTCTCCTGAACCAAAATTACTCTTTGGTTTCTGGATCCGGCCCATGGATAATTTACGTCCAGTAAGTTCTGAACAAACATTCCGTCAACAATCACATCTACGTTTTGAACCACTTCGCCACGCTTGCTGTAGGGCTTGTTATTGGAATCAAATAACTGTTCCCATGTGTATCCGGTATATAACCAGATCGTTTTATCAGGGTATTTTTGTTTGATTTCCTCGATCAGTTCGAGAACTCCGTTTATGTTTGCCGGATGTAACGGATCGCCACCGGAAAATGTGATTCCGGAAATATAGTCTTTGTCCAGCTGGTCGAAAATTTCCTTTTTAGCTGTGTCATCGAATTCGAGACCGTCATCGGGATCCCATGTAATCGGATTCTGACAGCCCGGACAATGATGTTCGCATCCGGCAAGCCATAGAACCACTCTCAGACCATCGCCGTTTTTCATGTCGTCTTTCGTGATATCGTGATATCGCATTTATTTTTCCTCCTCGTTTTCTTACGTTTCTATTATTATGATAGAAAATCCACATACAAAAAGAGCGCCTATAAGACGCTCTTCTTAAATGTTATTATTTATTTTTTAACCAATCCTCATATTCCGGATTGCGTCGGATAAAGCCATCAAAATCAGGAACAGTAAAATCCAATTCACTGTATTTTGCCGAATAAATAATTCCCTTACTAATTAATTGGGCTCTCGTAGTCGAAATAGAAGTTACTGCTTTTCCGAGATTTTTTGCTACATTTGCAATGGTGCAGGGGAGGCTTCCGCATGCAACCATAGCAAAAATGAAGTGTTTATCTGTCTCAGAACATCTTTCGTATCTGCTCTTAAAGAATCCTGAATCCAAAACAGAATAATACTGTGTAATCCCTTTTTCAACATCTTTTTCCTCGATAAGTTTTCCCTCAGACAGACTGTAAACTTCTTTGCAAAGCTGCTGAATAAAGAAAGGATACCCTTTTGTGGTTTCATAAATCTTCTTCACGGCATCCTTGCTGTAATTTACACCCAATCGCCTTAGGGGTTCGGTGATAGCTTTCGCTGCATCTTCTTCTGAAAGAGAACCTATTTCGTGATACAGGAATAATCTTTCTGTATATGTTTTTTCTTCTGCGAGCATTTTGTATAATTTTGGAAGACCTGCGCCAACGATCATGATCGGTAAATTCAGTTGATTTGCCCGATGTAATGCAGCAATCAAGGAACTTAGTTCATTTCCTTTCATGTATTGCATTTCGTCAATGAAAAAACAAATTGGTTTATTTGCATCTCTGGCAGCTTCTCCTACAGAAATGAATACATCTGTGAGGCTTTGCGTCAGGTTAGTTGTTTTATACAATTCCTGTTCCTGCATAGATAGAGAAAAAGTGCTGCTTTCCGGTGAGAAAGAAACAGCCAGCGATTTCAAGGCATCAACAGCTTTGGAAATTGTCTGTTTCATTCGCTCTCCGGTGCTGATACTTCTAAGGAATACCTGGCAGCAGGTGATGATCTGCGAAATGAAATCATTCCTGTTTTCGACTTCTATATGTCGGCACTCAATACTTTCCTTTTTTGCCAGTTCTTCCATCTGATTCAGAAGAACAGTCTTGCCTACGCCGCGCAAGCCGGTGTAAATAATAGATTGCACCGGAATTTGCAGACGCAATGCTTGGAAAGTCGTCTCTGCCATATCTAGTTCGTTTTCTCTGCCAGCAAGATACGCAGGGTTTGTTCCAGCGCCAGGCCGGTATGGGTTAATTTTGAAAGATGACATCTCGTACATTCTCCTTTCTATTTGCATTTTCTCATATATATACGGTTATGTCAACAAAATTCCGCTCTTTACCGCTCTTGAAATCCCTATAAGTTCTAATAATATCAGTCCTCAGAGATATAGAGGCTTCCGTCTGCGTTCAGCCTTGGCGTAATTCCTCCAAAACCGGCATATCCACTTTTTTGCCGATAAACAATATATTGTATTTTTGTATCAGGGTCTGTCCAAACAAATATAAATTGGTTCTCGGTTGTCTGAATTTCAGCCTCTTGCGAAAAGGCAACTGAAGGATCTCTTATTACACTATTCAATCCTGACTGAAAACTTTCCGCATTTTTCTGAGCTTCTTCAGAACTGCATCCAGTTAGCAAAATCGCAAATAATAAAACAATTATTGTCACAATCAATTTCTTTTTCAATTTAGCTTCCTCCTTTTTTGAATCAATTTCCTAAGCGTATCGGCTGCCGCCGCCACTTCTCTATCTGTTCACATTGTCGTATTAAAGCAGATAGTCGCTTCCAAAATCCCTATAAGTTATTTTTCAGTAACACACAAACTTCCGTCGGCGTTAAGTCGCGCAGTCATAACCAGCCTACCTCCATAATTGTAGATTATATATTCTACACCTGTTTCCGGATCAGCCCAGATTTTGTATTCATCTTTTTTCGTAACGAAAGTTTGATGTTTTAATGACTCTCTAATTTCCAAAACCAAATCTTTATTTTTGGAAAACTGATTAGGCATATATATTAAATTGGCGATTATGCCAATTACGCAAATAATGATGGTTAAAATCGCTGCATACGTTCTGAATTTATCCTTTTTCATGGATTTTTCCTTTCTCTATTTTCGACACAAATCTCGTAGCATCTCGGCTGCTGCCGTTACTTCCCGATCCGTCCACTCCGTCGTATTAAAACAGATAGCCGCTTCGACATTACGGAAGTCCCGTTCATCTTTATCGTATCTTCTCAACACTTCTTCTACCTTATCTCCTCTTTTCAGACTTCTCTGCAGTCGGAGATCCTTGTCGGCATCAAGAAGGATTGTTTGATATTTAATTTTACGGGATTCAAGAATCGGTGCAATATCCTTTACACCGAACGGTGTCAGGATAATAAAATCTCCATTTTCGAAAGCAGTTGACCGGGATCCGTAATATACGGTTCCGTTGATAGTCTCATAGCTTTTATATTCCATGTATTTGGATTCAGAGATGTTCCTTAAAAAATCTTTTTCTGAAACGAAATTATAATCCACTCCATCTCTTTCTCCGGGGCGCATAGCTCTTGTTGTGTCAGTTACGATCTGGGTTAATCCTAGCTCTTTCATCTTGCGTGCCAGATAATTCTTACCGGCGGCACTTTTTCCCATAATAATAATTTTCACTTTCTTTCCTCCTAGTTGTCTTCATAATATTTTTCTTTCTTTAACTTTTCTAACTCTGCTTCGGTATCTTCCAGTTCGGCGAGCCTGTCGATCTTGCCACTCATACAACAGCAGGAATACAAAACAGCCGCAAGACCGATGATAACGACAATAAGTAATGCGATAATGATTCTATCCATATATAAGCCTCCTCTTGTCTTTTTATGATATTAATATGACAGATTTAGAAGATATAAAGACAACAAAAAAGAGGGCGAATATAATCCGCTCTCCCTTTTAATCTTGATGCGTCCTGTACGATAATTTTACGCACAGGCTAATTGTCCCGACAGTGCCTCGTCGATTTCCATAATCATCTCCATTTCATACGAAGCGGAAATTTTCAAGTCCTCGAGCATGCGGCATACTGCCGGCGTTTTTTCATAATTTTTATCTGATAAACATTCGCAGCGCCTGTCAATAGCGGCGAGCTGTTTCTCATGATTTTTCATTTCTCGGATCAACCATTCTGGCTGCAGGGAAAATAATCCTTTTAGCATCCCAGTCTCCTTCTTTCAGCAGTATAAGCCACTGCAAAAATAACGACACATACAAGACATACAAATTCACACATATTTTAATCCTCCCATATATAACCACCTCATTTGAGAGGTAGCCAACAGACGTTTGCCATCCTCTCGGATGTAAGTTACTATATATAAGGTCAACCTCATTTCGAATGAGGATAATAAAGAAAAAAATCTATAATATAAAACGGGATTTTTATCTTAACCCCGTAAAAAAGGTCTCCAGATATCTTAATCATCACTATTATGAAAGAAAAATGTATAGGAAAGTTTGCCAAATGAATTGATGTGTGATATTATGAATAGGTCTATAATTCTAAATCGTGAAGGTAGGCATTATGAACAAAAAAGAAAAACTTATGGTTATGTTATCAATATTACTTTTATGCGTTTCTGTTGTTATGGGAATCCACGGATGTGCTCTTCAGAACGAAATTGGCCAAATGGATCAGTATCAAGAATATTTACAGGAACAGATAGAAAAAGAAAAATAGCAGCCCTGACGGCTCTGCACAGTCTAAAGACTGGCAGGTTCCAGGTACATAACAGCATCACTTGACAATTCTTACAACGGATCCGGTTTCTGATCTTTACGGTCAGGAAGCGGATCTTTTATTCGCAGAACAGTGTTTGTTATAGCTGTCGTACCTTAACCGGAATTTCGCCGCAAACACCCCGACGAGTGCTTCACGCGGCCGGATCCTGTCGAACCCGTTTGTATGTTCAACAGTTACATTTATAGCGTTCATAGCTCCGGAGACCGAAGCTAGAGGAATAGTTTGGATTTGCCTTCCAGGGAATCAAAATCATCAATGAATACATTTCCCATTATCGAACAGATACTTCTCCACAGAACGCCATGCGGAAGAGGCAATCTTCTGGGCAGTCAGGGAATCGATGTGCTTCTGATACCGGTGCTGCTGCACGGAGCACACGCATGCAGCTGGTATTCGCTGAGTCCATAGCTTCTGCGGATAGTGGTAAACTCCTGATTGATACGGTTCTTGTCTTTCTTGAGTCCAGAATTTTGTCCGCACTCTCCACTCTCTTTCTTGGAAAGATCATCTTTCCTGCGGGCTGCCAGAAAATGGCTGCCGTTTTTGTATCCTCTATTTTGCGATTTCCTCAAATGTATCCTGCAGTTTTCCGATACTGACATTAATACGCTCGCTGGAAGTCCTCATATCTGCTGCCAGCTTTTTCACTTCCTGTGCTACGACTGCGAATCCTTTTCCGGCCTCTCCAGCTCTTGCTGCTTCAATAGATGCATTCAGGGAAAGGATATTTTGCCGCCTGGAATATCCGCTGATCTGTTTTGTCATTTCTGCGATATCTTCTACGTCTTTTGTAGCTTTTTCAATACCTTCCTCGAGTTTATGGATCAACGAATCATTTTTCGCCTTATTATATGCGCTCCGGACAAAATTGTTAATGACCAGTCCGAGAAGCTCCGCCGATGCGTCGATCTGGTCTTTTGTTCGGACATTTACCTTATGGAGTGCCTGGATATATTTTTCTTCATTGATCCCGAGTTCCCTTGCCGTTGCGCGGAATTTTTCGTCATCCGGTGATTCCGGCAAAACCTGTCCGCCGATGATACTCCCGAGTACTGTCCCGTCGTCGAGCGTAATAGGAATGCCAAAATCAACGAGCCCTGCGTGGCAGTAATAGACACCTTTTCCGGTAGCGTCACAATGTTCACATCTTTTCTTGCCTTCTTCGCAGCCTCTTGTCAGATTGATACAGAAATCCGTGAAATTGTAGCATTCAGAAATATACTTTCCGTCGGCTCCTACGGCGACTGTCGCAAGGCCCGTGCTCATTGCCCAGTTTTTCATTATAATTTCAAACTGTTTCATGTCACAAAAATCCTGAATTTTTATTGTTTCCATCATTTTCTTTCCAAATTCCTTTCTATTGCTTTTAATAAAGATTCTCCGTCTATTTCCATAGTGTTTCTGCTTGCCAGACAGACAAGCGCTTCAAACCACTGTCCCGAGAAAAATCTGTTCAGTTCTTTGATTCTCGGAGACTGGCTGTATATTAGTTTTCCGTAGCGGACAAGCTCCTGTTTATAATCGAAAATCGCTGCCTCAATGATTGCGGAAGCAAGTCTGCAGTACGCTTCGTCGCCTTTATATAGATTGTTTGCCATTCTTTCTTTTGCCTTTCCAATTATACTATTATTATGACAGATTCGGAAGAAATACGCTTTTTCTGCATAGAAAAACCGCCATCGATTTAATTCGATGACGGTTAACCTTATATTAAGTTATTTTTCAGTGTTTCGGAAATCGTTTCTTTCAGATTTTCGATTGATACATCACTCCTGCAATTCGCAATTTTCATCTGTATATTTCTCCCTCTTCGTGAATGTGTTAAAAATTTTTAGAAAATCTTTCTCTCATATCTTTCATTTTCATTGCATATTCTATACCTTTGTTTAGAATTTCAATTTGTTCGTCAATGTTCCCCACGCAGGAATAGGATATTTCTCCGTCCTTTGCTACGATAACCTTATTGCGCAGATCGTATAAATCCTCTTTCTTTTTATACTGGTGATACATGATTATATATTTTGAAAAATTGAATATCTTATTGAGCAATTCCAACGACCACCAGATAGCGGTAAGGATAATTGCGATAAGTCCTATAATAACCAAAATATTGAATAAAATATTTTTGAATATCTCCATTTTGTCTCCTTTGCTAAATTTCAGTTTACCATGCTAATCTAAAGTTACCATTGGCTCGTTTTTATATGAACCGTTTGCTCTTTTGCGAACAATATTGGCTTTTCTTGGTTCTCCTTGTTATTCATAGGCTTCGATGATGAATCTTACATAAGAATCAAATTTTTCTTCATTATGTTCATAGTGAGCAGATATTAAGTTACCTATCGTTGTCGCATTTATTGCCTTCATCACTATCCTCCTTCAATGCTAATTTTGCATATCCTAATGCAGGTTCAGCTTTATATTCCTTAATTTCTACTTTATATCTGCCTTTAGCCCCTCTATAAAACATAATAATTGGAACCAATATAAAAATCGCAGAATACATTTCCCAAAACATATCATGTGAAACATCGGTAATGTAGTCAGATAAAACCCAACCATTTTCCATGCAGACACAAACAAGTATCGTTGCAATCAAACATCCAGCCAGTAAATTTATCCCGTCTTTCATTATTAACATAATCGTACAGATAGTTTTTCTTATTTGTATATTCTTCATAACTAATCCTTTCCTATTGAATTAAATTCTAATTTATCGTTCCAATTTCCTCTTCGCTGAAAATTTCTTCTACATCAGCACAATTTATTTCTATTATTTCTCCATTATTTTGCTTTATCGAGAATGTATTTTTGTTTGAGTCTACATCATACAGCGTACCTATAAAACACTTTCCATTTCTCAAAACTTTACACTTTTGTCCAATATAAATTGTATAATTAAAGTCATTATCTGAGCAATAATTAATAAAGCTTTCTCCGCTTGTGAAGAATATATCTACACTTCTGACCATATATTCTGTTTCTCCTTAAATCATTAGTTTAGTTTATTATTAGGTTCTATATTTGGCATACATACTTCTGTATTATCAGCAACATCAAAAATACCGATAACCCAACTATCTCCCTCTATTTTCTTACTTCTTGTCGTAATGCTAATTACATCTACATCATCGTCACAAATTACTGTTATTTTCTTAGACATGTCATTAATCCTCCGCTAAATTGTTATTTATTTTATCGAAATCCAGTCCGCTTTGAAACATGGATGCTACGTCTCGTATTAGAACTTCGTATCTATCTGCTATTTCCGCAATTTTGTCTCGTTCAGATTCCGTAACAGTTTTCCATCTTTTCCACATATCTTATCCTTTTCGTTAAATTCTAATCGATAATCGGTAGCCAATTCACAATTGATGGCATTTGAATTAAGTCTTCTGTTTTCTGCATATCTTTTTACATTTCTTTGATATCTTCTACAGTTGGTGGAGTATTTTTAAAATTGTATACCGCACTACTTATTCCACTTTCTGTAACAAATATTACTAAATGTTTCATCGTTCATCCTCCTAAATTCTAATTATATTGCCATCTTCGTCAAAAATAATCTCTGCTCTGCAGATTCTCGTACCTTTTACATTGTATCCGCTAAGAGATCTGAAACATGGTTCCTTGTCGAGAGTCTTGATAGCAGTTTGGTTGCCTTTCTGTTTGAAGGTAATTTCAACTCTTGGATTTCCGTTATAAAAAGCTTTGACTCCCTTGTTTACATTTGCGTCGGGAATATATCCTCTGATAAAATTCTCCACTTTTTCATACAAATCATCCCAATTATAATCTTCTATATTTCGCATAATTTTCCTCCATCAAATCCAATTATGAATAAAATACTTTCGTATAGATATTGTGATCCTCTTCCGAAAACAATACCCAGGTCAATTTCAAGTCCGGAAATTTTTCTCCCATGAAATGTGCCGCTCTTTTAGCAATCTGTGCTGCTTCCTCTACCGGGTATTTATAAATGCCGGTGGAAATGGAAGGAAAAGCGATCTTTCTGTAACCGTTTGACGCCGCTACATCGATAGAATTGATGTATGCGAGAAAGAGCAAGATCGGCGCGTTGACGGGATCTTCCGTATATTTCGGTCCTACGGTATGAATAATTCCCTTACAGGAAATATCGTAGGCTCCTGTAATTTTTGCCTCTCCGGTTTCGCATCCATTTAATGTTTTGCATTCTTCGAGAAGTTTCGGACCGGCAGCTTTATGGATAGCACCGTCTACTCCTCCGCCGCCCAGTAAGGTATTATTCGCGGCATTTACGATCACGTCAAACTGATCTGCAACTTTAGTAATATCTCCTATCATAAAATTAATCTTCATTTATTTTCCTCCTGATTTTCTTGATTTTCATTAATATGACGGAAAAAAACCATGGATTTCTAATGCATTAATTCACCAAATATTCCATTTTGCTCCGCATACGATTTCCTTACATTTTCTGCAATGATATCCACAGATATAGGGCCTAAATGCCAGTTATAAAATTCATCTTTGTCAAATTCGTATAACATATCTTTCTTTTTCCTTAATATGAAAGAAAACCGATTATAAAAATTTTGCATAAATGCAGATCCCGCCGCTTTTGTAAACATCCGTCCACTTTGTATCATTTTCGAGATAGTACGCAAAAGGCGTGTCATCGTTTACGACGATATAAGTGAAATCGTATTTATCGATAAAATCACGGTAATCCACAAATCCATACTCCACGTTATATATTTCGCTATCTATGCTTTCTTTTTTATTAACCTCTTTCGTGAAAAGTTCCGGCCTTGCGTCAGTATATACTTCGAAGCCGTACCATTCGAACATTCCGCCGTTATCGAACGAAGTATATACTCTTTCCCTATCCGGTTCTGCAACTGATGCGAGATATTCTGCGGCATTTTTTGCAGGTATTTTCTTATTTTCGATCTGTCCGGCTATTTCCGGCAAAATAACGGCAATACAGCCGAGTAAAACCGCATTTATGATGAATGTTTTCCATAATTCGTATATGTGTTCCTTTCGAAAACGGATCATTTTCGGGAGCATGCTTGCGAACAATGGCAAACAGCCGATTGCCGCCATCCATACATTGCGGACCGCTGTGCAGGACATAAAGATCGTGCCGGCTGCCAGAAATACTTTTGAAAAATCGGAATTTGTGCCATATTCCCGCAAATAAAGTACGAGAAAAACAATCTGTACTATTAAGAGAATTCCCCAGATGCCTAAAATCGCTGGTTTCTGCAGTTCAAGAATGGAATTCATCAATGCTGTTTTCTTGTAGGATTTAACAAGATATAACATTGCATTAACGCCATTCGGGTTCAGAAACCCGCAAAGGAACATAAAGATATCCGCAATAATCAGTCGCTTCCTGTTCACGAGTTCTGTAACAAAGTATTTGAAACTTAAAGCGCAGCCTGGGGCAATATACGGAAGCGTCAATATCAGCAAAAGCGGCCATAAGGCTGCATGGATATTGATCTCAAGAACAGACAGGAAAATCAGAGGAAGCAGATATCTGATTTTCTTCTTGTCTCCATTCCATTTTTCCAGATTTATCAATTCAAACAAAATCAAGGGAATCGTAAATATCGTCGGGCGTGTGGCGGCAAAGGAAGAAAAAACAAACACCACCACGGAAATAAGAAGTATCTTCGTATTAATGTCATTTGTGAACATGGAGATGTATCGGTAACATAAAAACAAACTGAGAACAGTCATTAAAATAGCTGTCGTAATAAACCCAATATTTCCAAAATGAATGTATATTTCGTAATTAAATATCGCTGTCAACCATTGCTGCACAATGATTTCATAACCGTTATGGATTGTAAACGGATTGATTTTCGGTATTTCTCTATTTTCCACAATATATCTGCCGGTCGAGATCATCCACCACATATCATTGTTTGGGTTGAGATTTACTGCGCAGAAAATGATCATGATGCCAAGAAAGGCGGCAATATAAAAATACAGATTTTTGGTGATATCTATCTTCTTTTGCATTGTTTCTCCTATTTCAGTTTTGCTTCGGTAATAACATCCGCCAGGATGCTTTGATACAGGCTCATCAACTGCTCTTTTTCCTGGACAAGACGCATTTTTGAAACGTCCGGTTTGTCAATCAGATTGTATTTGTCATAGAATTCTTTCAGTTCTTGTTCAAATACGATTCCGTAGACATTACGCATCTTGGTATATATCTTTCGCATGACTACGCCGGCGGGACCCACCTTCATCAGATAGTCTTTGTTTTCTTTCATCATGGCTGTCATCCGGCCGCACCACATTTTAGCTTCTTTATCAGCCTCAGGAACCCCGCTCTTGTCTGGATGGTATTTTTCTCTGTTATGCCGAATCTCTTTTTCTTCTTTTGGCCGATATTTTTCGATCACAGATAAAATATCAGCGATGAGATCCCCTGAAGTATCGAGTACGCATTCTTTAATGAGCGGAAGGATCTTCGGAAAATCTTCCGGATCGCATACCTTATGATATAAATACAGAAGACCTTCTGCACCTACATAAATATCCGGTTTATCTCCTGTCTTGAATTCCTTGAATATTTCCTTACAGATATCTTCGTTTTTCTTTTTCAGAACGCCGATGTAGCCTCTCAGTGTATAATCCGGCATGCCGAAAGCGTCAGCAATTTCAGCAACCGATAAGATCTTTTCGCTATTAAGTGTCATAATAATTCCTCCAATCAAGTATTTTCTACCTTTATTATGACAGAATCAGTGAAAATCGAATTTTTCTGCACAGAAAAATCCCCGATGATCCGGGGATTTTCAAATTTTACACAAATACTAATTTCGCCTTAATTGCGTACATGACAACCTGCGTCCTGTCTTCCACAAGAATTTTCGGAAGATGCTGGATAGATGGCTTTTGATCGTTCGCATAGATAAATGCAATTCTGCAGCAATTTCCTTGTTACTTATTCCATTACATAAACAAACGAGAACTTCTTTTTCTCTGTCGGAAAGACACGCAATGTTATATTTTACCGCAATCAGGAATTTTGTGCATGTTTTCTATCTTTGCATTTATTTTTCTACCTCTTTTCTCTGATTTTTCCAATGATCTGTTTCTTTTGTATCGGTCCAATCGTTCTGCTGTCGGTGCTTGCGTTCCGGTTATCTCCCATCACAAAAAATTCATTATCCTTTAGTGTAATGGTATCGGCCGCTAATCCACGCATATCCTGTGTGATCGCTTCTTTCGCAAACGGATCCTCTATGACTTTTCCGTTGATTAGAACCTCTCCGTTTTCATCTATACGGACCGTTTCACCGGGAAGGGCTATAATTCTCTTGATAAGATCCATCGACGGCATATGAACGGCGACGACGTCATAGCGCTGCGGTTCCGACGTCAGATAAACTACTGAATTGATCTTCAAAACATCTCCGTTATGGTAATTTGGTTCCATGGAATTTCCGTCTACGATTAGTTTTCTGGAAAATAGCGATACAATAAGATAAATTCCGAAAGCCGCTATGCAGTAAGGCCGCAGCTTTTTAAAATATTCTTTTAAATTGACCATAGAGATCTCCTTCCATCTATTAATATGAAAGATTCAGGAAAATTTCTGTGCAGAAAAATAATAAAACCCCCACATTGCTGTAGGGGTTACCAGAGAAGAAAAATGTGTTTTATGAAAGAGGTTCTTTCACTTTCATTATTATTATGACAGAAAAATTATAAAAACGCAGAACTCATAATCAGTTTCTCCGGCAGAATCTTCATATGCTCTGTTTCTGCCCATGGAATTTTATAAGTTCTACCGTTTTCGCATGATCTGAAACCTGCTATTTCAGCACTGTCTCCTCTTTTTGTTCCATATATAGTTATTAACTCACTCCCTTTTGGAATGAGACATCCGTTAATGTCTGTGATGGGTTTTGTTGTCACGACATGCGAGTTGATCCAACCCATAGAATATTCTCCTTTCTGTCTTTTGTTTGATGCCATTATTATGACATAAAAACATGGATGAAAGATTTTTCTGCACAGAAAAACCGTGACAAACGCCACGGCTTTTCATCTTTAAGAGAAGGATACCCCGTCCATAGGTAATGTAACAAACGAATTTGTTTGAGTTAATCAATCTAAAATCCTGGTTCCTACCATAAATTTCGTTTTTCTTCCCATTTATAACATACGGTAATATTCAGATCATCAATATCTCCGAATAATTCCTGTATAAAACTCCTTACGACTTCCCAGTCCATCCGATCCAGACCACAGCCAATTTTAGGCATTGCGATAGATTTTATACCGTATGTAATAACAATATCATGAAGTTCTTTTAATGCCGTCCGCATGGTCTTTTCCGAAGGCTTCATATAATATTTTGCTTTCGTTACCAGATTTAAAACATGTGAGGTTACAAGACAGTATCCTTTACCGTTCCATATATCTGGTCTGTAGTATTTCCGAAGTTCCTGTTTTGTACTGAAGCGCTTGTTGAATTCGATGGCAATACCCTTTCCGCAAGCAAAATCAGCGGATATACACTATACAAACCATACGTCGGGATCATCGATATCAAATAAGTCCGCGTATTTTTCTATATATTGCAAATGCTCTCACCCTTTCTTTTTATAAGATTAATATGTCAGAATTTCTGTGCAGAAATTTGCCCACATTATTCTTTTATGCTATAGTAATTATAGAAAATAGAATACAGCAAAAAAAGAGGATAAGAAATGGCAGAAATTAAAAACTTTCCTAACCAGTCAAGATATGAGGATCTGGCTATGATGGAAAAAGAGGAATTTGATAAGGAAATTAAAAAATACGAAGATCATCCGAAACTCAAGGATCTGATCGAAAAATACAGAGAAATTTCTTCCGAAGGATATGCGTATCTGGCAAGAACTTCTATGAAAGGTGCAGATGAGTCCATTGAAGACGCAAAGCAAAATATGACGTTTCTGAAAGGTGTCGCTCTTGCAGCCGAAAGTGGAAAGCTTCAGGATAAAATTGCAAAAATCATTTCGGAATTATAAGAAAAACGCCTTGCCGGAAAACCGGAAGGCGTTATTTTTATGCATTTTTGGACTTCTCCTGAGACTCTGCATAGAGTTCATTAAAGAAATCATCCACATCCTGCATGAACTCAAGTTTTTCACTGTCGTTATGCAGAAAATTCTTGATGATTTTCAAACCTGTTTCACGTTCCATCCGGGACACAACTCCGACCACTTTGCTCGAATACTTAACAGCTTCCCCTAACTTACTCTTACGGGCGAGTTCTCTATCAGGACGAGAATTAATTCTCTCATAAGTCATCAGATCCTCCGATGCCTTACCAAGTGCCTTAACGAGTTCGAAAGCTAATCTCGGCTGAGTCATGGTTGCCTTTAACAGGTTCGTTTCGTTTAAATTATTCATATGATTTGCCCTCCTTGTGGCCATAACTGTTCCCCCGCCGGAAACAGTAAGAAATGTTTCGCTCGGCGGGAGCGTTGTATAGTTGTGGGAGGATTACTGCACAATTACCTTTACGAAATCCTGGACCATGTCCTTCATAAAGCCATATACCTTTTCGATAGCTTCTTCTCTTGAATTGGCAAGCGCCTCCATTTTTAAGTATCTTCTACCAGAATACTCTTTACAATGTGGTTCCAGGATTACAGTCACCGTATATTTTTTCATGTTTTTACCTCATAATTCTTTCAAACATCTGATCAGGCGTTACATAATCTTTTGCCTGTTCGTCGTAAATCTTTCCACTGCATCCTTCATTCCAAGATGCTCTTACGAAAAGAGACGGACCTGTAATAGAATTTTTTAAAAAACTGAATCTAATATCATATCCAGCTTCAACGATCTTTTTAACGGAATTACGCGTTATTCTTCCATCATCCGAACTACATAAATAACAATTTGTTCTACCGTTATCCTTAGCTTCCGTAATTTCTTCTACCCATTTGAGAATGGTGTTAGGGTCTGTTTCCTTCAGCATATTTTCAGCTGTCGGCACAACAGTTTCTTTTACATTCTTTTTTACATTCTTCTTAAACAGTTCAAACATTCTATTTTTCCTTCTTTATTTTCTTATAGTAACTGCTTCCGTAACCGGATGAAGCAGCTCACGTTGTCCATCCGGTAGGACTGTATCTTTAGAAAAAGGTTGTTTTATGTTATCTCCGGCCATATGCCGGAGTTATAAAAAGTAAAATCTATAAGATCAACCGGGATTTTTATCTTAACCCCGGGAAAAGTTTTTCTCCATCTTTCTGTGATATTACTATTATGATAGAAAAGTAGGTCAGAAGTTTGCAAAATTCTTATATCAACATAGAAAGTGCTTCTATTTTTCAATGATACTGTATTCGTCGCTTAATTCTTTGATTTTGCTATTGAATTCTTCCTGATCGATATATCCTAAACTCTTGTCGCTGAGAAGCTTTTTCAGTTTTTTGGAAATATTGGATAATTTATCTGATAGAGAATCATTCTCTTCTTCCAGGCAATCAATCTCGGCTTCGGCATCTTCAAGTTCGGATTTTGTATCTTCGAGTTTGTCATATAATCTATCGTATTCTCGTTCCAGATCATCATACTCTTCTGCATCATGTTCTTTTATTTTCAGAAATTCGCACAAAGCATCAAAAACTTCTGGTGCTACAATTTCCCGAAAATCTTCCGTTTCTGAAATACAATGAATTTCTCCTTCGTATCTGCATATAATCATAATTTTTCCTCCAGTCTCTTTTTCCAATACCTATTTCCTTCTTCTGATCCACGAAGATAAAGTGTCGTCATTTTTCCCTGACTAAAACATCCCGGGCACAAACAGCCATGGTATGCCATTTTATCCTTATTTGAATACATCTTATGTCCGCAGTCAGTGAAGAAAAATGTTCCTTCTCCATAGATCTCCGACGTTATCTGATACGTTGCATATTCCATGTTTTCCTCCTATGGATTGCATCTTTTACAAGGATCATATCCCTGATCGATAAGATCCTGTCTGCTGCCGCTATAATCCTTCCTGTTTTGTGGTTTCATATCCGTAACGCTGTCGCAATCCGGTAGATGAAATTTATGTGTACCGGTATTGAGCACGTAATCGACAACGGAGTCATCTGTCTTATTATCATTTTCTTTTTGCGCTGCTTCGCTGATCCAGCTGTCGCCTGTTGCGTAATCAATCTCAATACCAGGCTGAACGTTATAGACAAATACACAGAAGCAAACACCTTCTCCGTTATCTTCCGGGGAATATGCTTCCATAAGAACTCCGTCAGCTACGAGATTATCGCCTGCAAATACAGGGGTCACACGATACATAACATGATTTCCGGTATTTTTAACATAATCCGCGACCTCGTTTTCGAACGGGAGCATGCCGGTAACATTGAAATATCTCGTACCCGTGATCAGGTTCTTCTCGTTGGCATTTTCTCCTGAAAGCTGATATCCGATCAAATGACAACGGTTATAAAGATAATTACCATCTACAATGCCGGGATATTTGACGGTGTGCCATCCGGTAGGTTTAATCATTCCGATCTCTCCTCTTTCTTCCGTAGGCATTGTTTCCTTACCCACAAGCGCCATGGTGGGACCGCATCTTCCGAGTTCATCCAGGGGACTGTAAAATTCATATCCGGCAGGCAAAGTATCATCTGCAGCAAAGAAGGGGATATTGTCGTTGATCGTGGTGTATGCGTTTCCTGCGTAAACGGGAATTTGAGATGAGTCGAATTCGCTTTGCGATTCTTCAGGAACAATTTCTGACTCTGTTTGAATTATTTCGATGTCGGGAATTGTACTTGCGTGATTTTCGTTTACAGGCAATGAACTACCGCACGAAGTCAGTAAAAGAATAACCGCCGATAATAATAAAGTTAATTTCTTTTTCATGATTTTCTCCTTTTTGTTATAAAAAGAGCGGATTTAATCCGCTCTTTCACTATCTTGTTGTTAATCATCATCTCTGTCCATCAGGTTTTTCGGAAGTATCCAGCCTTCAGGAGTAACAACATATTCTTTCTCTGAAGAATTTTCCGGAGCATCAATATCAGTCTTCTTTTTGCCGTAGATTTTTTCAACGGCATTGACGTAGTCTGTCTGAATTTCGAAATACATTTTCATCCACAGGTTCCCGTCTTCTCTGTAAGCGTTCACCTGCTTCGCCAACTGACGAATCTGCTCTTCCAGCTTTTCCTTATCTTCTCCTTTCAATTCTTCCTGTCCGATGATGTAACCACCGTTTTTGCGAATAGACGGTAACACATCATGCGTCACCCAGTTTTTAAATGTTTTTGCCTCTGCTTTACGGGATGAGAAGATCATTTCATACAGACCAGGTTCATTTACGAACTGATATTTGCGGCGGCCGTTTCCGATGTCAGTGAATACTTCTTCTTTATCGGAATCGTCCAGCATACGCAGAGCGTTCTTTGCCTGCATGCCGAGGATTTCTGCAACATCCTTCGCAAGGAACCATACGGATCCATCATCGCGGATTGCTGCACTCAGCTTGCCAATATTTTTCTTGCTGAAAATCTCAAATTTGTTCATTATGTTTCCTCCATTTATCTATCGATTGATGTAATTAATATGAAGGAAAATAACTGTTGAAAGACATAAACTATATATGGTATAGAAAAAGAAAAGAATACAAAATATTGACATAAAATATAGGTTCACAATGCGAGCCTAATATACCGCAAAGCCGCATAAATAAAGGATTTCGTTAAAAATAAGATGTCGTAGAGAGGGGAGAAAACGGCACAATATCTTGATTTATTTTACCTTCTGTTTTGATATAAAAAAGAGCCCCATTTCTGAGGCTCCTGAGTTTTAATGTTCTTCTTCCTGAGTAATAATTGATTTAATTCGTTTCTCTAATAAAGTTTGCTGTTCTTGTTTGGTTTTTTCGACAACAGAATCGACATAATCAAGAAACTCGGACGATTCATTAATTTCTTCTACATCAGACGGTTCGGTGAATTTTTCTAAGTAGCTATTTTCCTGTTCTTTACTTTTCAATTCAAGTCTTATTTTTGCCATTTGTTCATTGCTTAATTCTGGATTAGCATAGACAGAGGCATCAAGTCCTTCTTTTAAGCCTTCTCTTATTTCTTCCATTTGATCAATATCAAATACGGGATTAGCATAAATTGACGCATCAATGTCGTTTTCCAAACCCCATCTTATTTCTTGCATTTGAGGCCAACTAAATTCAGAATTAGCATAAATAGAGACATCGATCCCATTCCTCAGACCTTCTCTTATTTGGCTCATTTGATAGCATTCGAATTCGGGTTTAGCATAAATGGAGACATCAAAACCTTCTTCTAAGCCTGTTCTTATTTGAGACATTTGAGATTCATCGAAATTAGGGTTGGTGTAAATAGAAATATCAACGCCCGCCTCTAAACCTTTTCTTATTTCTTGCATTTGAGATTCATCGAAATTAGGGTTGGCGTAGACAGATACATCTATTTCATTCTCCAACCCCTTTTTTATTTCGCGCATTTGCCATAAATTGAACTTCGGGTCTGCATAAACGGAGGTATCGAGTTTGGCTTCCAGTCCTTCTCTTATCTGTCTCATTTGATCGCAATTAAATTCTGGTTTAGCATAAGGAGAGACATTAATTCCATTCTCTAAACCAATTTTTATTTCACACATTTGCCATAAATTGAGCTTCGGATCTGAATAAAAGGAGACATCGAGTTTAGATTCCAAACCATATCTTATTTGTTGCATTTGTTCAGGATTAAAATCGGCGTTAGCATAAATTGAGACATCCAAGCCCTTTCTAAGGCCTTCTCTTATTTCTTCCATTTTCCCTGAATCAAACTTTGGGTCTGCATAAACGGAAACATCGACGTCATTTTCCAAGCCATATCTTATCTGTTGCATTTGAGCATAGTGGAATTCAGGTTTGGCATATACGGAAACATCAAAATCTTTCCCCAATCCCCATGCTATCTGTTGCATTTGTCCAGCATTAAATTCAGGTTTGGCATAAATAGAAACATCAATACGTGTCTCCAGGCCATATCTTATCTGTTGCATTTGTTCAGCATTAAATTCCGGACTTGCATAAATGGAGACATCGATTCCTTCCGTCAGGCCATATCTTATTTCGCGCATTTGTCTCCAACTAAATTCCGGACTTGCATAAACGGAGACATCAATATTGTTTTTTAAACCCTGCTTTATTTCGTACATCTGATCAGCGTCAAATTCAGGCTTGGCATAAATAGAGGTATCCAACCCACTTTTTATTCCTTCTTTTATTTGCTCCAGTTGACGCTGATCAAATTTAGACTTATTAAGCCATTCCGGAAAATTATATCTTTTCGACATTTTGTTACCTCCTAATAAAAATATTCCGAGTTAATTAGCTCTGACATTATTATGAAAGAAAATAGACATATAAAAAAGAGCCACATTTTTGTGACTCTTTCAAAAACTATTCTTCTGTAGTCGCCTCTTCGGTAACATTTCCAATATCCAGGATCAAATCGCTGGAATCGGAATTCACGACACTGGGCAACTGGCCGTTCCATTTTTCATAATACTGCTGTTTCAAGATCTTTTCCGTGATGGAATCATTCAGCAGCTTATTTGCATCTGCTTCACCCTGTGCTTTAATGACCGCTGCATCAGCTTCCGCTTTTGCCTGAGTCGTCTTCACCTTCGCTTCGGCCTCTGCTGCCTCGATCTGCCGTTTATTTTCAATCTGCTGTTTTTCATAAGCAAGCTGCGCGGTCTGTTTGTCGGCGATTGCCTGATTATAGGACTCCTCGAAATCAGTGTTAGCGATTACGACTTTGTTAATGAATACAACTTCATCACCGTACTTCTGATCCAACGCTTCCTGAATCTTTTCCTGCGCAAGAGGTTCAATGATTCCTCTGTTGGTTGCATCGGTGGAATTTAATTCTTTACTGCTGCTCTTAATCGCAGAGGCAACCAGACTGTCAGAAATCAGGTTCTTCTTGTAATCAGATACATTTGAATAGATCCAGGCACTCTTTTCTGGATTGATCGTATATGTAACGGTCACGCCCTCATAATACAAAGTAGTTCTTTCGGAAGTTTCGCTCCATACCTGCCCGGTGTAAGCAATATCCTGTTGCTTATTGTTTACCTGGCTGATTTTCTGAACAAAGGGAATCTTCCAGTTAAACCCATTCTGGACGGTTCGATTATCAATCTGTCCAAAAGTAATCCGGACACCGGTATATCCCGTGGGGATAATTGCAAAGGACTGGCTGAGAACACAAATTGCTAATCCTAAAAGAACTCCGGGAGCGGCATGTCTCATCGTTTTTTCCTTTTCGTTTACAACCCAGATGATGCTTGCAATAGCAATTACGATACCAATAATTAATAATGCGATATTCATAAAATATCCTTTCTGTTTTTGATGGTTTTCTCCATTTTTCTTCAGTTATAAAATTATTATGAAAGAAAATCATGATATAAAAACAGAAAACTCCGGAAATATTCCGGAGTCAATGTTACCTTTCTGAAATTGCCGCCGCATACGCCAAATAACATGCAATATCGCCAAGATCTTTTCTGCCAAATTCTTTTTCCAAAGGCATTTTATTATACCTAAGAAAAATATTCAGGCAATCCATAAACCGATTATGTGCCGATGTACGATATTTGTCGTTTTCCATCTTCCACATATTATCATGCGTTGCCCAATCCATGCGGTATTTTACATACTTGATTGCTGCACTAAGTAAATCCGTTGCTAATTCTCTATTATCCTCATCTTCGCCAGATAGAACATTCGGGAGCATGGTGCTTACGAGTATGGCGATATCTTCACATTCGGAATTTACAAATAAACTATTCACGGAAAAATTCCTCCTTCCGCTCATTCAGCTCATGAAATAGCTCTTTTACGTTCGCATACTCTTCCACTACCTGATCCGTGTCTGTTTCGATTGTCTTGGCTGAATTTCAGTAATCCGTGTTCCTGTGTCATCTGGGGTTCAAAATCAAAAATTTTTTGCTGTCCATTTCGTCTTGCAATATCATTGATATTTTTACAGGCAGCGCAGCCCTTATCATGAACTTTATTTCTTTCGTCGTTCGCCTTCTCGATTCTTGCTATATATTCCGACCTATTTATTCTTTCGGAAATGAGAAAAGCTCGATTCCTTTCGATAGCTAGTTCCTGGTCTGCGACTGTATTGACATATTTGGTTAATGCCTGCGCGTATTCCACAATTTCATCTGCGCTTCTGGGGACTTTTTCCATAAGTGCACTAAGTTTTTCTATGTACATAAAAACAACGTCCTTTCTGCCGTTAATATGATAGAAAGGACGGATATAAATCCTAAAGCAGTATTTTCTCTAACAGTTTCTTCCGTTCATATTCCTCTCGTACTGCATTCAGATCAGTCGGTTCCTTTATGGAAAAACGGGCTCTCAAAAATCTTTCCATATCCTTTTCGATATTTTCTATGGATTCTTTTGTGGTTTTTCCGGATCCTGCAGTAAGATAAAAAGTCCATTTTCCGAGAGCATCGTTTTCGCGTCTTCCGTTTTCGTCCGGAGCAAGTTCACATTTGATCTCGATCCCTGATAAAGACGTTTCTTCGCATTCCGGTATCCATCGGTAATCTGTTATTACCCTCATTGCTCCGCAAAATAACTGAAACAACGCGTTCCGGACTTTGTTCCAGTGTTCTGTGCAGTTTATTTCTATCGTCTGCAGAAACCACTCGAATTCGAAGTCAATATCAAGACGGGATCCGGGCACCTCTGCCGCTTTTATTTTATCAATCATTGTTTTCTCCTGCATGAGTCAGATCAGTATCCTGAATTGGATTACAGCATTGAATTTTTGAACGAAGATCTTCCCTCAGCTCGACTTCAGCCTTTTTTCTTTCATCCTCTTTTATTTTTCTGGCATCCATCAATTTAATAATGCCGAGAAATCTTTGCTGGAGTTCTTTGTAACGCAGATATTTTTCTGCTCCATATGCTTCCAAATCTTTTTCCATTTCAATCACCTGCTCTTCGCAAGCAGAAGCCAATAACTCACAATCTTTCCTACTTATAGGAAATGATCCACTTTTCGAATCATAACATGTCATAAATATACCTGCCTTTCTAGTATTATTATGAAAGATAAACGACAAAAATAAAATTTCCCGGAGCGGGGACTCCGGGAAACGCATCAAAGATAAAAGGGGAATCAGATCTGTTTTCATCTGATATGATCATTATAACATAAGATAATATTTTTGCAAATTTCTGCACAGAAATTTTTTGAAAGGGATAATATATTGTTCCGCTTACATAAATCGACGAAAGTGACATAATAATATCCCCCTAAAATAACGAAAACAAAGAAAAGAAAAGGACAACATTGTGTCCCCTTTATTTGCAATAAAAGGGATAATATGTTATCCCTTTTATCAACATTTTGCTATGAGGAATAATATATTGTCCCTTTCACAATTTCATTTACTTTTTCTTTAAAATCTCCCAGATCCGGATAAGCTCCCGCGTTCACTACCGGTATATTGTGATCCATGGCTATACGGATTGCCTGTCCGGTTCCGCCGTCTACTCTCCCACCGGCCGTGTAACAAATAACGAAATTGACCGGAGAATTCAGATCCATTCCAAGAATCTGATAAGCGTCTCTTGCAATCAGCTTTTTGGCAGCAGGTTTTAGCGCATACCAATTCGTGTGATAATGGATACTCAATTTTTCCACATCTTCGGGAATAGGATTTTTCAGAATCAGATCCGAATCGTTTCCGTTAAAACTTTTCCACGGAAGATATATTTCTTTCGGTCCACGAAGTCGGTCACAGCCCCTCTCGAAAGCGGAATCTGCCCCGGCGGCCGCTCCGGACCTCAAAAGAACACCGCGGGCAGCAAAGTAGCCCCCGAGGTACTCAAATATTTTCAGAATTTCTTCTGGTGTTTTTCTACTGCCGATACCGGCGTAACTAGCCATTGCGTTCCTCCATAAAGCGTTGCATTTCCATTATGCTTTCATTTGTACCGTAACGTATATTCCATGGAAGATATCCTGAAAAAGTCGTCACATCCAGATCTTTTAAGTATATCTCCTTAATTTTAATTCCTTCTGCCGATTGAAACAAACAGGCGGCAGAATAAGGAAGATAATTTTTTGACCCAAGGAAATAGATATTATAAAACGGTAATTCTCTTCCATTAACGATACGGTTACTTCCTCTTTCTGCTACAAACGCTGCTCCGGACCTTGCTGTTATTCTGCCAGTATCACACATATAAACATCAAACGACTCTTCAAGTTTATAAATATGTCCATGCTCTAAACAAATCATCGTATATCTCCTTTTTGAAATTTTGATTTCCTTGTCGGTCTTCAGACTATGCGGAGCTGTAAATCCCTCCAAGTAAATCTTAGTTTCATTTTAATTCATCTTTGTATTTCTCTTTCGCTTCTTTAATTGTTTTTTGTAGTTCTGCCACTCCTTGAATATTAAATGGAGAACACATGATGAATGCATTTTCCATTACATTTATTGCGTTTGCAGTATTACTACCAAATCCAAATAAAACAGAGTTTTTATATTCTTGAATAGCTGTTTTTATAACTTCTTCTTTGTATAAATCTCTCATTACTTAAACCTCCAAATAAAACACATATTTACTCAGTTTTTAATTTCCAATTCTGAATTCATTGCCAGACTTCAGACTGTGCAGAGTTGTCGGTCCTTCCAAGCAAATCTTAGTTTCATTACCAGTTTCCTTCATCAATCAGTTCGCTTTTAATTTCGTTAAATAGCTTCATATATTTTCGCTGTTTTGATAGAAAAACATTTCTTTCAAGCGGCAATAATATATGTTTAGATTGCTCCACTTCTAATGTTGTTCTTTTATCCTTATGAAGCTGGATATATTGGTTTAACTTTTGGTTTGCTCTTTTATATATCTTTTTTGATATTCTTTTATTCATTTCTCAACTCCTAAATCTTATGAAACACGTATTTACTCAGCTTTTATTTCCCAGTTCTGAATTCTCTTTGCTGGTACATAAGACCAATCCGCCGCATTGAACCAGAACGGTCTTTTAAACTGGTACGCAGGTGCGTGTTTCACCAGTTCTATCGTGGTTCCGTCACTTCTTGTCCAGATAATTTCCGTTCCAATCATTAATTTGGAAAGATTATGTGTTTTTGCCTGCTCGTTTTTCTCATGGCATTTCTGCCGCCATTCGAGGGCCCATTTCTCGTCTGTTTCACTTAATAGTTTCAGGATTGATTCCGGGCAGTCATAATAACAAGGACCCATATCCTCTGTCATATCCTTGTAATAGAACATACCTTTTTCAACAGATGTAAGAAAAACTACTCCCAACACTGTCCCGTAGTCGATTGGTTCGTAAGTTTTCGTTTCTTTATCATAACGAACCATGTTTTTGACAGCGGCGTAATACACGCTGCCTTTTATAACCGATTTGAGAACATTAAAATGTCCTTTATTCGGCCCTTCCAAGAAATAAGCGTCACATTCTGCTTTTCTGTTAACGTTTCTGCCTTTTGTGAAATGACTAGGCACGTATCCTGTCCATCCCATAATTTTTCCTCCTATTTTTCGATAAACTGCTCCAGCCAATCGTTACTTGATTCGCAGAAACGGTAACTCAAATGGATCATGTCCAGTCCTGTGGCAATCTGATACAGCCATGTCTTTGCTTTTTCGCTGCCATCTTCTGCGAGTAACGACATCAGTTTCCTGATCAAAAACGTCGGTCCGCCGCAGTTTTTACTTGCCAGAAAGTCCGAATAATAATCCTTGGCGTTCTGTGTTACTTCGCCTGTTGTATATCCGCCTTTCCAGGCTGCGTTGCCATATTCGGCTATGTTATAGAAATCTTCATATTTCATAATTTTTCTCCTTTTTTCTTATATTTTGTAGTATTAATATGACAGATAAAAGGACACAAAAGAAAAAGAAGCCCGAAGGCTTCTTTTAACTATGATATAGCTGTTCAGCAATTTCAAGCAGACAATTGCTGTCAACGCATGTGATTATTGCTTGAACAAAACGGGTATATTCTTTTCCTCGATAGATGCACCCTCCAGGCCATCCGTCTTCGAAATTTTCCTGCCCTACGCAGCGATATTCGATTTTTCTTTGATTCAAAAAATCCTTAACTTTCATTGCTGCGATGTTAGGCAAAATGCACACCTGTGGCTCATCAGTTTTTACAATATTTATTTTTTCGGTATCGATCATATATTTATCCCTCCTGATATGTGTATTTTAACATATCTATTTACATTAAACAAATTTCTGCACAGAAATTAACGTGCTTCGTCGCCTTTATGTGCTTTTTGGCAAGCAATATCAGTTTCCTTAATGCTTTCTTTAATATTTTCTTTAGCTTTTTCGCGAATAATGTTTTGTATGTTCTGAACATCGCTGATTACCTTGCTCTCTTCCTCATAATGAAAGAAACATTCAGAAAAATTAATCTTTCGCATTTCGTCCGAAGCAATATGCTTGATCGAAGTATCGTCGTTCGTCACAAAAGCTTCAATTCTGCCATTTTCTCTTTCCGGGAAAATGAGCTTTATATAAGGTTCTTTTGTATCCGGATTCGTTCTTTGGTAAATTTTAACATCCTTATATTTGTCACTGATTGCAAAGTACAGTTTCTGGATAGCAGAATCAAAAGTTATGTTGGGATTGTTGATAATGTCCTCTTTTGTATACTGCAATCCCGTAAGAATTGCGTTTTCATGTTGTATATCCGCATAAGCAGTTTTGATGTAAAATCCAAACGGCGATTCCCCATCCATATCTCTTTGTAAAACTACGGTTACTGCAGAAGTCTCTTTTTCTTTAACCACGCCATCACTATTATTGAATCCATGGCCGACAGAGTCTCCTCCTATATCCGCCGATATACATAATTTTTGATAATCTTTTGGATTATCAAATTCATATCTCTCTTTGAAAAGCCATTTGGTGATAGCTTGAGATCGATATGCAATCACGTTGGAGACTCCATCTTTTAATGATTCATTGTCCCAAAAACTTGATATATTTTCTTTTTCTTCCGTTATGATTCGTTTAATAAGATCTTCATTGGTTATATTTTCGTGCAATTCCTGAGAATGTCCCTTTGAGATATTGAGCATGGTGTTGATCTCATCGAAAGCGGCATCTTCGAGCATTTTCTGATATGTTTTTTGATCCATATTCCGTAGTGTTTCTTTATCCATGGCAATCTCCTTTCACTGTTCCTTTAATTAATATGACAGATAAAAGGACACAAAAGAAAAGAAGCCCTAAGGCCTCTTTCTTAAATTACCAGCAAATGACCCAGCATGGATCCTGTCTTACCCCGCCGCATATATCATCTGTAACATAACGGAAGGTAAAACCATTGCCGGTAAAGTATTCTCGCAGTTCTTTCTCTACGTTGAATTCGCGATATTCCTCGTTATCGCCGTATTTTGCTTTAAATTCCTTGAAAGGACCAGGATGATAATGAAAGGGAACATAACATTCCCGAAGCCCTTTCTTTGCGTATTCCGTCATCTTTTCCTCAATAGTCTTGATACCATAATCGACGGCATCTTTTCTTAGAGAATAACTCTCTGAAATTTTTCTCATATCTGCTGCAGTCATCTATTTTTCTCTCTTTCTTTCCGGAAACAACTCTAACATCCGCTGCTTAACTTCCTCGAAGTCATACAGTCCGCCGTCGAAATCCAATTTCAGTTCCATGCCAAAGTGCTGTTTGTATTTGTAGAGATGCCCATAATAACCATCTGCACCGGTATCGAATTTATCTGACCCGAATTTCGTGCAAATCTCAAAGCATGCAGTATCGCATCCGAGATCGATATCTTTGATGATTGTTCCGTTGTAGTACTTCTCGCTCAGATATGTTTCGAGCATAAACAGTTGACTTGCCTGAAATACAGATACATCCACAACATTCCACTCCAGACCATTTTCGATACAATGGATCTCACGGATCCGAAGTTTTCCGAGCGGTGCTCCGGAAATGGAACCATCGAATACAAGTTTCTTTTCGCAGCCCTTATCTGTGCCGTCTGCAATCGCTTCAAGATACATTGGATCACCAACAGTCAATTTTGTAGTTCCGCAAACATCGAAGGTCTCTTCTTTTAAGATTGTTTCCAACGTTATTCCTCCACCTGGATCCCGTAATTGCAGAATCCGTATTCATCGGATACCCAATCGGATGCGTCTTCAACCAGCTCATCTTCGTGGTATCCGTCTTCGTCAGTTAGTTTTCTTTATTGAATTTTTCCGGGAGTTCAACTTCCGTAGGCAGCAAAGCAAGTGTATCTGCAATTTCTTCTTCGGTCATTTCTTCTGCTCCATCTGTGACATCCCATTTGATATTTGTCGCTTTCATATTATTTTTCGCTCCTTTTTCTTAATTCAGTGATCATCTGGTCGATATGTGCTGTATGAATCTCATCCAGTCCGCATCCTTTCATTGGATTTTCTGCAGTCATTTCGGCATAAACCGGATCGATGGAAATAGAATCCATAAATTTACGGTTATCGCCATAAATCCGTCCATCGTGCTTTTTGATTGCAGAGATAACGGCAAAGGCATAAATAGTGTCTTCCAGACTGTATTGCTTGAGAATTTCGTCTACGGTGATTTGTGGTGTCAGATCCATCGTATTGATATAAATACGGACGATATCCTGCCACATGAATGCGTAGTAGAATTCTACAGCAAGTCTCAGGTCTTCTGCCCCATAACCCATTAACTGCAGATGAAGATAGCTTTCCTCACTTTCCACAAGTTCGGTTTCCAAAATAAGATCATCGTGTGTCATATGAAGTTTTTTCACAATTCTTAAAATTTCTTCAGTAATTCTGCTCATTTTTACATTCCTCCTACTTTCTTCTATGATGTTGTTATTAATATGAAAGAAAACAGACATAAAAATATCCCCGGTTTTGGTAAACCGAGGATATCTGTTAGTTTCTAAATAACAACATAGGTCCGTTTACGCCTTTGCGGGGCGGCGTCTGCGGACGCGAATTAATAAAGGCATAAAACTTTTCTGCAACGAATTCTTTCATGTCATTCTCAGTCGTCGGAAATCTTTCGACATAATCAAGTCCAATACCCTTGTCGTCAAGACAATACTGAAGCGTGATTCCGGCTCTGCTTACATAAATCTCAGCCATGTAACGGAAAAATGATGTTTTCCCGATAAGAATTTTCTCCGGAAGCACAAATTTTTCTGGCAGCTCTGAGATTTGCTGTAGTCCATGGAAGGCGTCGATCACAAAACTGTAATCCTTATAATACATCTCGAAGATATCCTTGCACACTCTTCTTTTCCGGACATATTCTTCCATTTCGTCCAGTGTTTTGGCCTTGATCTCCAGCATTTCTCCGTTTTCGAGATCCACCAGACGATATTCTGTCTTCTCTTTTCCGAAACTCATTTTCGCTTGTTTGCAGATTACCATACGATCCGGTTTGTTCCCACCTCTATCCATCAGGAATATTTCTCCGGGTTCAGGCGGTATGATTCTAAACGCTTTGTTTGACATATTTTTCTCCTTTGTATATTTGACTATTTTTGTGCCGGCTGAAAATCCCTGTCTCCGTGTACTTTTGCATGTACTCTGCAGTATTCTTCGAAGAATAACTGATCAGAACACGGAGCTAGTTCAGAATATACTGCTTCTCTCAGAAATGGATCCATCATTGCTTTCGCAAATTCGAAGTCGATTTCCTTGCCATAATTATTAATTACTTTACTCAAAACTATTTCTCCTTTCTCCGAGTATCTATTCAATATCATTATTATGACAGATTTTTGATTCCGTAGAAAAAGCCGGGTCATTCCGGCTTTTCTTCTGCTATTTCTCTTAACTGTATCGCTTCCTTTTGGATATCGATTGCATAAGAACTATATTCCCCTGCTTCGTATCTTTTTTTCGCCGTTTCAGCGGTCATATTATAGTACATAAGAGCTTCCGTCGTGTCCCGTTTACTCTCCAGAAGTTCTGCGAGATAGTCAGCGGCCACAAGTATATTCTGGTACGGATCTGACAGGTCATCGCATTCTAGCTTTTCCATTCTGTTTTTATGCCAGTATTCATTTATCTGACAGAGACCAATACATTTTCCGTTGGAAACTGTTGGAATGAAAGCAGATTCTTTTTTCATTAACGCAAACATCAGATACGGATCAATCTCATAATCCCTACATATCTGTAAAAACTGCTTCTGCAATTTTTCATCAGCGAATAGATCTTTCGCTTCTTTCGAGAGTGATTCGAGAAGATGTTGAAAAACTGCAAGTTCTTCTGCGTTTGTGTTTTCAAGGATTTTTACTTCGATAGGATCCGCCTGTGAATTCTCCAGGATCTCATTCTGATGGATAACAGTTTCTTTCTTTATTTCCAAAGCATTTATGGAATGTGAGTTTACGGGAATCGGAGTCACAGGAGTCGCAGATAGAATACCACACATGATTACTCCGATTCCTTCAGCTGCAAGGTTTAACATACTGAAATTACTCTCCTCTGTAATATAATGTGACTTCTGTCTGCGGATCTACTTCCGCTCCCGCTTCCGGTGACTGTCTCGAGATCATCCCAACTTCGAATTCATAGGGATTTTCACCAGATTCATCTTTTAAAATACCGCCAATGGATAAATCATCATCAATTATTCTGGTGACGGCACCATCGATCGTAAATCCAAGATAACTGTTAACGGTAACTGTATTCTTTTCTTCTGTTTCTTCCTGTGGCAGTTCTACGCTGCTTACAACGATAGTTACAGGAAGGGAAGTATCTACAATTTCTCCGGGAGCAACATTCTGTGACAACACTTCATAAGGATGTTCTGCATCTTCCTCCAAGACGATATCATAATATGTTACGCCGGCGTTGGTTAATTCTACGGTAGCGGCATCGAGATCCATCCCGTATACATCCGGCATGATCACATCTTTTTCAACATATTCTTGGATTTTCTCTTCAGAAACATCATCGCCGGAAACATCGTTACCTGATACAGAGGTTTCTGTGTTTCCTTCGGTGGCTGTCTTTTCATTTCCCATTATCGCACCGCAAATAATAGCTGCTGTAATTCCAATTCCGATCGTACTAACTACGATATTTTTTCTTGACATGTTTGAATCTCCTTTTCTGTCAGCAGTTTTCCCTGCTTCAGAAGATTTACGACAATGTCAACATACTTTTTTCTCAAAGGTTCATTTGAGAGAATCTCTTCGATAATGGAAAAATCCGTGATAGCTGCCTTATATGGCCTAGCGGATGTTAAAGCATCTAAAACATCGAGAACGGAAAGAAATTCGCAATAGGCAGGTATTTCTCCGTCTTCGAAGTGCGTAGGATATCCAGAGCCATCAATTTTTTCGTGATGCAAAAGTGCACACAGTACGACTTCTTTCGGATATTCCCGAAGCATATGCGCTCCCATCAAAGGATGCTGCTCCATATCCTCTCTTTCTTCCGGTGTGTAGCGGCTGGGTTTTGTCAGAATTTTTTCCGATATACCTATCTTACCGATATCATGTAAAAGACATCCTGTATAAAATACGTTTCCGTCTATGGATATGAGTTCGGGATATTTCTCAGTGACCGCTATGCTGTTTTGCGCCACACGGATACTGTGATCGTATGTTGTTTTGTCATAATTCTTCAACTGCCGAAGCAGATAAACTGTTTTTTCTTTTAATATGGGGGTGATCATCGTTGTCCCCTTTCTTAAAAAAGTACGGTAAAACAAAGGGGTAAGATCTGACAGCTCTGCACAGTCTAAAGACTGGCAGGTTCCAGGTACATAACAGCATCACTTAACGATTCTTACAACGGATCCGGTTTTCTGGTCATTATGATCAGGGGACCGGATTTCTTTATGCAGAACCATGTCTGTTATAGCTGTGGTATCCTGACTGGAATTTCGCCGCAAACACTCCGGTGAGTACTTAACGCAGCCGGATCCTGTCGAACCCGTTTGTATGATCAACAGTTACACTTATGATATTCGTAGCTCCAGAGACCGAAGCTCGAAGGATATCTTTTATTCTCTGCAAGGAGCGCATCCATGCAGGCATCATGTGTTATCAGGAACGTGGGGAAGGTGTCGATGCACTTCTGTCTGTCGGCAGCCGTGCCGGTGTCGTTACTGTTTCTTAACAGGAATGCAGAATACAGGTCTCTTTGTACGTAGTGGCCGCCAACAAAACTTCCCCGGCAGGATAACTTCTTCCGGACGTAATCATCTGTCACATGGTTGTACTGGCTGGCGCGGAAGCTGATGGTATCGATCTTGATCAGTCTGCCGCCACAGGAGACAAGTCTGTTGTCAAGGGTCGTCAGGAATGCCGCCGGTGAATGGTTTCCTATGGACCTGCCAAAACGCTTCCTGCTCTTAAAACGTCCGTCAGCTTTCTTGACAGCTGACTTCGATTTCCTGGCAAGTCCGTGGAAGGACATCTTTTCCACATATACGGTGTCTGCCTTCGAAGCGATCTCATTTGAAAGCCGGTGGTGGCCGGCATTTACAGCGTCTGCATACCGGCGTTCCAGGGACTTCTTGCGAAACTGAAGCTTCTTATAATGCTCCGACCAGATCCATTTCTTTGCGCCCTTGCGGACAGTGCCATCCGGAAGATAATTGTCCGGATTCGTGGCACGTCTGCTCCGGTCCATGGCTCTCTGGATCCGTCTGATCTGCGCAGAACGGTCTTTGGCATCAGAACCGAGCACTGTCAGTCTGCAGGAATCCCCGGTTACGACAGCCGCCGTGGAAGTCCCGATATCCAGACCGGCAGTTCCATGGCCGACTGGGTGCTTCACCGGAGGCTTTCCTTCCAGGATCAGCTGCAAGTAGTAGTGATATTTTGTACCTACGGGCTTTCTCCGGATACGGCAGTATTTCACACGGGATCTGAGTGCTTCCCTGTCATAATCCGTCCGGATCTGCGGCTGGATCACCTGTCCGAGCCAGTAAAGACGGCCGCCACGGAATCTCATGCCCGAAGCATTGGATTTTCCTTCAAGGGAATCAAGATCATCGTATCTTTTGAAGTGGATGCATTTACCGTTATCGAAAAGATATTTTTCCGCAGACCGCCACACGGAAGAAGCGATCTTCTGGGCAGTCATGGAATCAATATATTTCCGGAACCGGTGCTGTTGCACGGAAACATATGCATGCAGCTGGTATTCGCTGAGTCCGTAGTCCCTGCGGATCACCGCAAGCTTCATATTGATGCGGCTCTTGTCGGCTTTCGATAAACTGGATTCCTTTCGTACATCCAGAATCTTGCGGTATTCCGGATCCTGTATCAGCTTCCGAAGCTGCTTTCTGCAGTGCCGCACGAGAACGTTATAGATCTGCTGTCCACACCAGAAAGCATGCGCAAGCCACCGATCCTGCTCAGGAGAAGTATTCAGTTTTAATGTCAAAACGTAGGATTCTGTCATAAATACTCCTTATATAGTTATTATGACAGATTTTACGTTCCGTGCAGATTCCTGCACAAAAAGACACATTCCTTCTCACAGTCTGAAGACTGGAAGCTTTCTGCTATTGGCTTTGTAAACTCCTATATTCGTTCCATAATTATTATGAAAGATTATTTTCGATAACGCAGATTTTTCCATAGAAATACCCACAAAAACTATATTCCGTGGGTATCTGAAAATTACTCGTTCAATTCTTTATAGTCATCCTCTGTTTTCTTCTCTTCTGACTCTCTTTCTTTTACAGCCGTCTGCTTTTTTACGGATTTTGAATCCTTTTTACTTAAAGCTCCTGTCAAGAGAGATGTGGGGTCAATGCCGGTAGATTCTTTGATGCCATCAGAAACCTGCGTTACGGTGGTCATAATGTCACCTGCAAGCTGACTGGTATTTCCGCCGAACATCTTGATAGAATCAACGTTGGTGTAGCCCTTGGCAACAGCCTCTGCAATCTTAGGCAACTGTTCGAAGTATACTTTCAAAGTATCCAGCTCCATCTGCTGTCTTGCAGCGTCACCATACTGTTTCATAGCTTCAGCTTTCTTCAGAATACCGGCTGCCTCTGCCTCTGCTTTTGCCTGAATGGCTTCTG